>Ga0308159_1003378_pt1 | contig 16192 bp, 13 predicted proteins | sample PhyCR1_FD_201040 | JGI IMG/M metagenome (GOLD analysis project Ga0308159, IMG submission 201040) | Phyllosphere microbial communities from UC Gill Tract Community Farm, Albany, California, United States - DLSLC.R1 | ecosystem: Host-associated > Plants > Phyllosphere > Unclassified | place: USA... | reverse complement strand
TTACATCTCGGGTGTTGATCTGAAAACCAACGATATCGTATGGAAAAAACGTATCGGTACCGTTCGTGACAGCTCACCTGTGCCATTACCGTTCAAAATGGGTATGCCGATGCTGGGCGCACCGACCTCAACCGCAGGTAACGTCTTCTTTATCGCGGCAACGGCGGACAACTACATCCGTGCATTCAATATGAGCAACGGTGATCAACTGTGGCAGGCACGTCTGCCAGCGGGCGGTCAGGCAACGCCAATGACCTATGAAGTGAACGGCAAGCAGTACGTGGTTATTGCTGCGGGTGGTCACGGTTCATTCGGCACCAAGCTTGGCGATCACATCATCGCCTACGCACTGCCGGACGATGCAAAAAAATAAACCACTGAAAGACGGCGCAGGCTGTCGGCAGTGAACGAAAGGGCTACTGAGCAATCAGTGGCCCTTTTTTTATAACTTTGATGAATTTAAATTGGTTGAAAAGTAAGAGTTTTATATTAATCACCTCGGTACTGTGGCTGCTCTTTAGCAACATCTGACGATGTCGATAACCCGCGCATCGAACAAGAGTGATGAATGAATAATCAATCCATTTCGACCAATAACCTCGCGGCTTTCGCCGTGCCCGCCTCTGTCAACGGCGAAAACTACCTGAATCGGCGATTAACGGGAGCTCTGTCTACCGTTGCCAACAATCTGGCGGTGCTTCACTCATCCAGTCAGGCCCTCATCGCCAGAACCGACGTCGAATGCGCAATCTCTTTACCGCAGGCTGAAAGCTGGGAGCAGCAAATCAGCGCCGTCAAAACGCAGATTCCGCGAATTCCGTTGGAGTCAGGCACGGCCTATGCCCGCAGAATTCATGCGGCGGCAGGGCATTGGCTTTGCAGGGAACAAATTGCCGAGGCCGCGGGTATTACCACTCGTTCGCTGGCACATATTGTCGAATTCAGAGGGGAAACGCCGGGCACGACGCTGATGCGTCAGGTGCCGGCTGAGCAGGGCGAAACGGCGCTGATGTATGGCCGCCGATTAAAAACACTTTTCCCCGATTTTCCGAATGATGACCATGTGTGCGTGTCACAGGCAGCTCGAGCGACACTGCTCAGCTATCCCGAATTTCAGCGGGAAACCGAAAATGTCATTCAACTGCGTCAAGATCCGCAGGCGAAACGGCGTCAGACGGAGTCGGTCAAAGAGTGGGGCAAAAGGTTGAGAAGGGATTACGACCTGAGTTTTAGCGAGTGTTCCCGACTGTGCAACGCCCGAGTCGGTATTTTTCGCAGCACGGAATATACGCGGCCTGTGCGCCATCCCGACGTGTCAGCCGAGCCTGTTGCTGGTCCGGGCCGCACATCTTCCTCTGTCCCGCCATCCCGTGAAGACAAGTCGGCCGAAGATCTGACGTCGCTATCCAGTTCTGTCAGTTCGCTTTCGCTGGATGATGCGGCACTGCGCGCTCAGCCACGGGAGAAAATCTGGTCGGCTCAACCGGAAAAACTGCCTGCATTGCTGAGTGAATTACAGCGCGTAAGACGAGTCAGCCCCCACGACCTTATTGACTGGATCAACAGGGAACAGGCGATGGCGTTTGCCGTCATTGCCGTGCTGGGCGGTCAGGCTGAAAGAATGGGAACTCTGATGATGCACGAAACGGCCGAGGCGCTGCTACAGGCGCTGGCGCAGGACAGCAGCCTGACGCATGACGTTTACGGGGCATTATTTCCGTCGGACCGTGAGGTAGGATTACGCTTCGTCAATACGCTTCCGCTGTTGATGCACCGGCCTGCGGGCGTGAAAATCACGCGGCTACTCAATATCCTAAGTCGGGATCTGGCCTTGAGGGGCAAAATTAAAGCGGCGCTCGGCAAGAAATACGTCGCCGACAGTCCGCGCAGTGAAGAATATGCGGTGAATAATGATTTTTATGCGCGGGTCAAAATCGCGTCGCAGCGTATTACGACCGTGACCTCGCATCAGGCGCGGAAAATTTTAAAAAACCTTGAGATCAACAACGAGTTAATCGGTGCGAAAAAGTTTTTTGCCGCCTCGTTGATCAATCTGGACGACGGAGGATTAAGCAAGCCGCCGTCGTTACTGGGCAAGATGCTGTCGAAAAAACGTCAGGCTCCTTCGCTGCCGCCTGAAGAGAGAAAACGTCTGGCAACGCTGTGCCCAACTCGCGCGGTGTCGCAGGGAAGCCCGACGGCGCTAACTCGAACCTTGCTGCAAAAAATCCAGCAGCAGGATAAGGAAAGCTTTTCCAGATGGCAGGCAAACACGGAAAGCTTTCGCGCTCGAGGCCGCCAGCTTCTCGAAAAAGAGGCCGTAAAATCGGCACAGCAACGCCAGCAGGCGATGGCCATGTCGACGGCGGTGGCGGCCACATTGGCGGCGCAGAATGCGCATCGTGCGATGGCGCGCAGTGTTGAAAAGGGGCGTGAGCGGGACGCCGAAAAAGAGCAGCAATGGCAGCTTTCCCGCGCCGGACGCGACGATTTCAACGAAAGAATGCGCCACGCCTCGCCGAACATTATGGCGGTCGCTGCAGGGGCCATGATTGATGCCGCCGTGCAGGATATGCAGGACATGACTCAGGCCTCAACCTCTCTGCCGCAGGGGATCGTCGCCACTCGACAGCAACCTTTTGATGCCCCGCAACATGGGACGGTGGCTGCCGCCCCGGTCGGCGAAAATAGCCATGAATCCTCCGCGCCGTCATTTACGGTGTTTAATCAGGTCATTGATAAGCTGAATGTCTATTTCGACCGCCTTGAACAGACTGCCGACGTGGCGCTGCCGAGTGAACCGGTGAACGATGAAGATGTGGAAAGGCTGCTGGCGCAAATGGCCGAGGAGGTCAGTCTGGATTTAGCCTTCTCATTGCCCGATGTTCCCCTGTTCGAGCCGGGAGAACACGAGAAGGAAGACATTGCGGATTACACGCAATGGCTGGAAAACCAGTGGGATCAGCAGGATGAAATCATGAGTATTCTGCAATATGGTGAAGAGGAAATGGCCGGTATTGCGCAGAATGGACCGCCGGTCGCGCAGCGTTCCAGGCCTGAAAAATGTGCGCTTTTGGCCGACTGAACAATCTTGACCCGGAGGTCTTAAAACAGGCCGCGCGCAGTTCACGTTTTATGACAACTTTTTCTTTATTCAACAAGGCGTTTGCCGTCTACAGTTAATGACTCTGGTCTAGCAAAAGTGGGCGACTAATGAACCTGTTACACCCGTTTAAACATTATTATCAGACACGCCCCCGACTGCTGGCGGCGTTTTTGCTGGGGGTGGTCAGTTTCTTTCTGCTGCCCGCGAATCAGTCCCTGCTGCAAAGACTGTTGATAAGCTGGAACGTGCTGGCGTGGATCTATCTGCTGTTTTTATGGTGGATGATGGTGCGCACACCGGCCAAAGACATTGCCCGAATCGCGCGGGCGCAGGATGAAAGCGCCGCGACGGTACTGGCGCTGGTTTGCATCACCTGTCTGGTCAGCATGATGACCATTCTGTTCGAATTGGGTACGGTCAAGCATCTGAACGGTTCTGCCAAGGCGGTGCATATCGCCATTACCGCCTCGACGCTGGTGGTATCCTGGTTTCTGCTGCCTACCGCCTTCACCCTGCATTATGCCCACACGCACTATCTCAACGCCGACGGCGAGAAAAAGGTGCTGCTGTTTCCGGATAAAATTCCGCTGCCGGAATACTGGGACTTTGCCTATTTCTCTTTCACGATTGCCGTGGCGGCACAAACCGCCGATGTCGGCACGGGCAACACCGCCGTGCGACGTTTGACGCTGCTCCAGGCCGTCCTGTCATTTGTGTTCAATCTGGCTGTACTGGGGTTATCCATTAACGTCGGGGCCGGTATGCTGAGTTAATTCATCACCTCTTCAAGGGCTTATGCATTTTTCATCTTGTAGTGAAACGCATTTGCCAGTATTTCTAACGCTTCGGGGTAATGCGTTCTTTCTTTCGGGGCAGGGTATAAATGAATAAAACGCTGAAATTTGCCGTTACGATGCTGTGTTTATTGTCTGCGTCGCAGGTATGGGCCAAAAATTGTCAGGAAGTGCGTGCCGGTATCGACATGGGGTCGGGGACTACCAAGTTACTCGTCAGCGAGGTGGATGTTTGCCATAAAAAGTTGGGCAAAGTGCTGTTCTCGCAGGAAAAACCCATAGGTTTCAACGAAGATTTAGCCGAATCTGCCGATAATCGGCTGAGTCCGGCCATTCAAAGGCAGGGCATCGACACGCTCAAGGCGCTGGTTGCCGAGGCGCGCCGCTATCATCCGACCCGCATCACCGGGGTGGCGACCGCCGTATTTAGAACGGCGGCCAACGGTCAGGATGTGATTCGCCAATTCAACCGGCAGGCCGGAATCTCGCTGCGTATTATTTCGCAGGCGCAGGAAGCGGAACTGGGTTTTATTTCGGCCCGCGCGGCGTTGAAGGATCCGGCAATAAAAGATACGGATTTACTGGTGTGGGATATTGGCGGCGGATCGATGCAGATGACCACCTATAATCTCGAGAAGGGCGTAAAGACCGCTGAAATTTATCAAGGTAAGCTCGCGTCCGTCAGCCTGAAAGATTTAGTGATCGAAGTGCTGATGAATAACGATCTCAAGCAGGTCAATTCGCCCAATCCCATCGGCACGAGGGCAGACGAAATTCTCCGGTTGGTAAGATTCTACGCCCGGACTCACGTTAATCCGGCCATCTTGCAGGCGGCAAAAAATAAGCGGGTAATCGGCATTGGCGGCGTGCATGGCTATTCCATTAAAGATCAGCTGCAACCCCGGAATAACCGGTACAGCGTTGCCGATTTACAGCGCGTAGCCGCAACGAAAGTGAATCTGGGCGACGCGCAGCTCACGGGCGATTACCGCGCCACTGACGTTACGAATCTACTTTTGGTCGAAGGTTTTATGCAGGCATTGGGTATTCCCGAGGTTACCCTCGTAAAAGCAAACCTGATTCAGGGAATTCTGTTGCAATAACCGACCGTTCTTGCGGCATTTCGGATGCCGCCCAAACACGCAGGAGCACGTTTATGTCTAGTGAAAGCACCCCTCAGGCCACAGAAGATACCTTTATCTGGCTGGAAGAGATAAAGGGCGAAGTTGCCGTCGATTGGGCCAATCAGCAAAGCCTGCAAACGCGCCGTGAATTTGCCGATAGCGAACGTTTCGAGGCGATACGTGACGACGTGCTCGAGTGTCTGAATTCCCCAACGCAGATTCCGATGGTGGTGAAGTGCCGCGAATATTTCTACAACTTCTGGCAGGATGAGAAAAACCCGCGTGGGCTGCTGCGCCGCACGCGTTTTGAATCTTATCGTAGTGACTCGCCCGAATGGGAAACCGTACTCGACATCGATGCGCTCGGCGAAAAAGAGGGCGTGGACTGGGTTTATCACGGCATTCAGTCCCTGGCTCCGGATTATGCGCGCGGCCTGCTGCATCTCTCGCCAGACGGCGGCGATGCTTCGGCCATTCGGGAATTCGATCTCACCACGCTCCGTTTTATCGAAGACGGTTTTAACCTGCCGTCGGCGAAAAGCCGCATGACCTGGATAGACCGCGATCGCGTGCTGGTCGCCCCCGATCTGGGGCCTGAGTCGATGACGACCTCGGGGTATCCGCGAATTGCCAAAATCTGGCAGCGCGGCACGCCGCTTGAAAGCGCCGAAACGCAGTTTACCGCCGAAAAAACCGACATGTCGGTGATTATGGTGCATGACGATTCGCCGGGCTTTGAACGCAGCTTTGTGGGCCGCACGATTGATTTCTATCGCCGCGAAGTTTATCTCCTGGATGCACAGCAGGGACGGATACCGGTCGAAATCCCGCAGGATGCCCGTTTCGGGACCTGGAAACAGTGGCTGCTGATTTTCCTCTCGAGCGAGTGGAACGTGGCGGGCGAAAGTTATCCTTCGGGTACGCTGCTGGCGGCTGATTTCAACGCGTTTATGGCCGGTGAACGCCAGTTTACGAGGCTGTTCGAGCCGCAGGCGACGACCACGCTTTCGAACTACTCGATGACCCGCGACTACCTGATCCTCAGCATTATGGATGACGTGGTCAACCGTCTGGAAGTGCTGAAACCGCAGGCCGGAAACTGGAGCCGTCGCGGGCTGGGCGACGCGCCCGAGCTAAGTAAAATCAGCGCGTCGGGCATCGACGAAGAGACCAACGAATTCTTTATGACCGTGACCGGTTTCCTGCAACCGACCTCGCTGTATTACGGCGTGCTGGACGATGACGTCACGCACTCGGAAATCATCAAGCAGGCACCCAGCCATTTCGATGCCTCGCACTATCAGGTTGCCCAGCATTTTGTCACCTCGGATGACGGAACGCGTGTGCCTTATTTTGTGATTTCGGGTAAGGATATCGAGCTGGACGGCAGCAATCCGACCCTGCTTTACGGCTACGGCGGGTTCCAGATTTCGCTGGATCCCTATTATCTCGGCGTGGCCGGGCCGTCGTGGCTGGAGCGCGGCGGCGTGATGGTGATTGCCAACATTCGCGGGGGCGGGGAATACGGTCCGCGCTGGCATCAGGCGGCATTGAAAGAGCACCGCCTGCGCGCCTATGAAGATTTCTCGTCGGTCGCCAAGGATCTGATTGCCCGCAATATTACCTCACCGGCGCATCTTGCGGCGCAGGGCGGCAGCAACGGCGGTCTGCTGGTCGGCAATATGCTGACCCGCTATCCCGAACTGTTTGGGGCCATAGTGTGCGAAGTGCCGCTGCTGGACATGCAGCGCTACACGCAAATCTCGGCCGGTGCGTCGTGGATTGCCGAATACGGGGACCCGCAGAAGCCGCAGGAGTGGGAATATATTCAAAAATTCTCGCCTTATCATAATCTTGATGCATTGAAAATCTATCCGCCGGTGCTGTTCACCACGGCGACCAGCGACGACAGGGTCGGGCCGGGACACGCGCGTAAAATGGCGGCAAAAATGCAGCAGTTGGGCATCGAAAACGTCTATTTCTACGAGAATACCGAAGGGGGCCACAGTGCGGCGGCGGACAAGGCGCAGGGTGCCTTCAAACGCGCGCTGGTTTCAGAATTCCTGTGGAATTACCTTGTCGAAAAATAGGCAATACTCCGCCTTGAGTCAGGTCGCATGGCTTGGCTCAAGGCCTTTTACAGGCGCCCGACCCTACGGTTTCATGACAATAAATTCATATTTAGACATACTTAAATAACCCGACTTGCGGTAAAACCGTTGCCCGCCTTTTGCTTACCTGTTTATTATTTGTCTCTCATTGATAATGGTTATCAGAATCATTTCCATTTTTACATCAGGGTCTGGATAAAATTTTGAACAATAAACTGCGCGTGCTGACCGTTGCTGGCCTGATGGCGAGCTCATTTACTGCTTTCGCCACCACCTATCCGCTGTCCGTGACCGATATTTCCGGTCAGAAAATCACGCTCGACCATGAACCCGAGCGCGTTATCGTTCAGGATGGCCGCGATATTCTTGCGCTTGCGATGCTGGACAAAAGCGATCCTTTCAAGCGCGTCGTTGCCTGGAATAACCTGCTGAAAACCACCGATTCCGGCACCTGGGATGTGCTGAAGGGCAAATGGCCTGCCTCGGCCAGCATCCTCGATATGGGCTTTAGCGACAAGGGACAGGTAGATTTGGAAACAGTGATTTCCAAAAAACCAGACCTGATGATTGCCCAGCTGCGTGCCAAAACCTCTCTCCAGCAGAGCGGCGTCATCGACAAACTCAACGCGCTGCATATTCCCATCCTGTTTATCGATTACAATCTTGATCCTGCCAAAGACACGGCAGCGAGCATTGATTTACTCGGCAAGGTCCTGAATCAGGAGAAAAATGCGCAGGCTTTCAGCAGCTTCTATACCGCGCATTATCAGCAAATTCAGGACGCAGTTTCCGCTATCAAAAATCGTCCCAACGTCTTTATTGAACCACTGGCAGGCCGTTCCGACTCTTGCTGCTTCACGCACGGCGATATGGGCTGGGGCAAACTGGTGCAGGCGGTCGGCGCTAAAAATATCGGTTCCGAACTGCTGCCGGGCGCTTCTGGCGAGGTTTCGCTTGAAAAAGTGATCAGCATGAAGCCTGACGTATATATCTTTACCGGTTCGATTCATACCGGGAAAGGCCAGACGGCGATGATGCCGTTCGGCTATGGTGCGTCGCAGGCCGCCGTAGACAAGCAGGCGGAAATCCTCAGCACGCGTACCGGCGTTGCACAGGTTCCGGCGGTAAAAGAAGGGCGCGTTTACGGCGTTTATCACCAGTTCTATAACCACCCCTACAACATTGTCGGCATGGAATATCTGGCGAAATTTATTTATCCGCAGCAGTTTGCCTCGCTGGATCCTGCGCAAACCTATCACCAGATAATCAAGCAATTCACAGACTTGCCGGATACCTCCTTCGTGTTTGGCTGGCAGCCGAAGAAGTAAGCGTACAGTTCTTTACGCCGATCACATTTGTTGACACTCAGTTAATTCATAGATGAAACTATTTGTATTAGTGTGAGTGTCAACATGGTCATGCTTTCGCATGCCAGAACAAACAGTGAGAAGGTGATTTCATGCATTCCGAAGAACAGCGTTTGATTGAAGGGCTTTTCAGCCGTCTGCAACAGGCCGAATCCAATACTGCACCGCGCGACGCCGAAGCCGAGCGCCTCATCCAGTCATACGTGAGCAAGCAGCCTTCCGCGCCTTACTATATGTCGCAGGCGATGATTATTCAGGAAGCGGCACTTAAGCGTCTGAATGCGCAGGTTCAGGAACTGCAACAGCAGAACGCCCAGTTGCAGAGCCAGGCGCAAAACAGCAAACCGCAGAGCACGGGCTTTTTGGCCGGTCTTTTCGGCGGTGGCAGCAGCAATCAGCCGCAGAATACCCCGTCTTCTTCCGGCAGCGGCCCTATTCCGGGTACCCAGAACAACGGCTGGAACAACAATGCGCCCCAGCAGCCCAACTATCAGCAGCAGCCCAACTACCAGCAGGCGCCGGCCTCTGCGCCGATTGGCTCCGGTTTTATCGGCGGTGCGCTGAAAACGGCGGCGGGCGTGGCGGGCGGTGTGATGCTGGCCGATATGCTGACCGGCATGTTCCACCACAGCCAGCCACAGGAAATCGTCAACATCGTTGAAGACAACAATGTGACCGAGAACTTTAATCCGTCGACCGATCCGCTACTGAGCGGCGACAACGCCTGGGATAACCCGGTGTACAACAATGCCAGCGACAGCAATGCAGGCAACGACAACAGTCAGGACAACACCTATTCCGGCTTCCTGAACGATCCGGATGACAGCTTCTTTGGCGGCGACAACAACGACGATGACGATTCCTTCTTCTAAGAGTCAGGTTCCCCGTTTTAAGAAGTTTCGGCTGCTGAAAAAGGCACATTAAACGCTATTTATGTTTTAAGACGGGCGCAGAGTGAGAGCTTTATCGCTTTCTGTAACCTGATATCTGGACAAATACTGAATCTATTGCTGTACTGTCAGTGACACACATTTTGTGTCTTACAATCATGTTAAGGTAAGTAGATGTCTAAGATTAAAGGTAGCGTTAAGTGGTTCAATGAATCGAAAGGTTTTGGTTTCATTACCCCTGAAGATGGCAGCAAAGATGTTTTCGTTCACTTCTCTGCGATCGCGAGCCAAGGTTTTAAAACCCTCGCTGAAGGTCAGCGTGTAGAGTTCGAAATCACCAGTGGTGCCAAAGGCCCGTCGGCTGCTAACGTTGTCGCTATCTAACTTTAGCCGATTTATGAAAAACCCGCCGATGCGGGTTTTTTTTTGCCTGAATGTCGTGCGCGTGAGGCTTAGCGCTTGCTGGCGAAGGTGGGGCGGGCGAGGAAGACAAACATCATGATGGCAATGAAGAAGCAGCCACAGATGGTCAAGCCCATCGACAGCGCAGAGGTGCCGCCGATACCGGTCAATGGCACGGCCGTCGCGCCCAGCGCAAACATGAACACGCCAAGCAGGGCCGAGGCGCTACCCGCGTTACGTCCCTGACTCTGCATCGCAAGCGATCCGGCGTTCGGCCCGATAATCCCGATATTGATAATCGAGAAGAACAGCGGCACCAGCAACGCCACCAGCGGCGCGTGCATGGCGCCCGCAATCACCAGAATCACCGACGCAACGGCGGCAATGCTCAGGCCGATTTTCACCATCATCAACTCTCCCCACAAGACGGCGAGGCGCGTCGACACCTGCGCGGCGAACACCAGACCCATGCCATTGATGGCGAAGCACAGGCTGAAGGTCACCGGACTCAGGTTATAAATCTGCTGCAAGACAAACGGCGAGGCACCGATATAGGCAAACATACCGGCCATGATAAAGCCCTGCGTCAGACAAAGGCCCATGAACTGGCGCTCGCGCAGCAGCATCCCCAGAGATTTGATCATCGCGACGGCACCGCCCGTTGAACGTCGCTCGGCGGGAAGCGTTTCGTGCAGCTTGGCCGAAGCAAAGATAAACAGCATGACGGAAATGGTCGCCAACGCGCCAAAGATGCCCCGCCAGCTCAGGAAGGTCAGCAGACCTCCGCCAAGAACAGGGGCGACTATCGGCGCCAGCCCGTTGACCAGCATAAGCAGCGCAAAGAACTTGGTCAGGTCATGGCCGCTGTAAAGGTCACGCGCGACGGCACGAGACAGAACGGCACCGCCCGCACCGGCGATACCCTGCAATAGACGCGCGACGATAAGCTGATCGATGGAGGTTGCCAGCGCACACCAGACAGAGGCGGCCAGCAGGAGAATCAGGGAAAGCAGCAGAGGACGCATTCTGCCGAAGCGGTCACTGAGCGGGCCGAACAGCAGCTGACCTGCGCCCAGCCCGAGCAGCCCTGCGGTCAGACTCAGCTGGCTGGTGGCGGTATTGGTATCTAGTTCATGTGCCAGAGTCGGCAGGGCTGGAAGATAAAGATCCGTACAAAGAGGTCCAAGTGCTGCCAGTGAACCTAAAACCAGGGCATAGCCCAGGCGCTTCTTTACTAAATGGTCGCTCATTAATTTTCCGCTGTGTTGGGAGGAAGGTAATCGTTGAAAACGCGGTTAAACACTTCGTTATAAACCGCTTTAAGTATTTCCGGATCGGCGTGGTTATGCGTCAGACGGCGAAAAGCCGTGCCTTCACACAGTACAGCCATAAGTTCCAGACGCGCCGTCAGCTCGGATTCGGGCATGTCGGGATAATAGGGGATCATCATCGCCTTGGCTTCGTTGAACAGTTTTGATTCGGCATCACGCAGAATTTTCTCGACTACCGGATTTCGCGTCGCCTCGGCGGTCACTTCCAGCATCAGGGCATGGTCGATTTCATTCTGTTCGGGGCTGAGTTCGGGACAGTCAAACTGGCTGTGATCGACGTTTTGCGCTCCGATGACGCGAAACGCCAGATTGCTGGCCATCTGTTTGAGGTTGTGCGCGCCGCCGGTCATGATCTGAATCTTCTTGAACACGATACGTCGCACGATCTCTTCAATGATGGCGTCTTTGTTTACGAAATAACGGTAGATTTGGCCCACGCTAAGCTGCGACATCTTGGCAATTTCTGCCATGCCTGCGCCGTGGAATCCGTGCTTGCGAAAACAAAGTCGTGAAGCGGCGACGATCTGGTCCCGGCGGGCACAAACGCGTTGGTCTTTTGTTTGGTTAGCGGGATGCATAGAGGCACCTGACAAGTTGTGTAATCTTCTTGTCTCAAATTAACCGCGTAGTAGAAAGAGGAATGGCTTGAGATAAGAAATGTGAACGCTCATTCTCAATTATAGGGAATAGTGACGGTAAGGTAAATATTTGTATTATAAATGGTGCAAAAAGAGCGGCCGTCGATTGACAGCCACTTTCTTTTGCTCGCCGCGCAGGGGAGTTATCACGCTGGGGAGGAGACTACCTTGCTGTTTTATGAAAAATACTGGTGAAAAAAGCTGACGACAATAGCCAGGCATAAAACAGAAGTCGCGATTTCGCTGGTGGTAGTAGGTAATGAAAACATGTCTCGCCTCAAAGATTATTCAATGTGCCCAATGACACTGAGACAAGTATTCTTGCGAAAGGTTAAGAGAACATTAAATCACCAGCAAATAATCGCGACGACGGCGTAAAAAGACTTAATTGTTCATCGCGCTAGTGGCCGCTGTACCAGCTGACCAGCATGAAACCCAGCAGGGTCAGGGTGATCGAGCCGAGCAGATTCAGCGCAATATTCAGCAAGGCCGCGCCGAAACGCCCCTCTTGCAGCATATACACCACTTCGAGCGAAAAGGTCGAGAAAGTGGTCATGCCGCCACAAAAACCGGTGGTTAACAGCATCTTCCATACCGGGTCCCACTGCGTCATGCGGTTAAACATCGCAATCACCACGCCGATAATAAACGCCCCGGCCAGATTGACGGCCAGAGTGCCGAGCGGCACCAGCGAGGTGGTCGGATTGAGTTTGAGGCTGATATACCAACGTGCAACACTGCCCACACCGCCGCCAATCAATACGGCTAAAAAAGTAGCAAACATAAGTGCCTTTCATAAAATGAGGTGAATGTTCAGAAAGGTTCCGGCGTCATGCTACGAACCTCTCGATGAGATTGCGTAGACATCATTAGCCGGTAAAGGCGGTTACGGAGGAATGTCATCTCCTGCTGCTTGTCAATTCGTGGGTCATATTACCGAAATAATTTTCCGCTGGGTAGAGGCATTGACGTTCACCCCATTGCCAGAACAATGGCATCGGCAATGGTATCTACCTGCTCAAGGCGCATCAGGCTGGTGCTGGCGCGGATAAACTGTCCGGGACCAATGCGGCTGCGCTCGCCCGGCAAGACGGCGATACCGCGCGCTGCAAGTGTCACCAGCGCAAACTGCTCGGAAGGCACGGGGATCAATACGGAAAGCCCGTCGCGGGGCGGCAGGGCAATGCCGCGAACGGCCAGCGCATCGACCAGCGCCTGACGTCGTGCGGCGTAGACTTTGCGCGCCTCGTGAATGCCTTCCTGGGTGACCGGATCCTTGATGAGCCACGCCAGCGCGTGTTGCAGGATTCGGCTGGACCACCCTGCGCCAAAGTTGCGAAACGACTTGATCTGCTTGATTAAATCGTGAGAGCCGGAGATAACCGCCATGCGCAGATCGGGGCCGTAGGCCTTGGAATAGGAGCGCACGTGCACCGTTCTTTTGGGTAAGAATTGCCCGAGACTGAGCGGCGCGGTGCTCGCCAGTTCGCCAATCCCGTCGTCTTCGATGATCAACGCCTGGCTGGTACGCAGTATCTCGGCCATTTCCGCCATTCTTTGCACACTGACGATATGGCCACAGTGCGAATGGGTGCGCGGCTGATAGATAAACGCGGCCGGGTTTTTATTGAGCGCCGCCTGCAGCGACTCGGGGGTCGGCCCGAATTCATCGCATTTCACGGCAATAACCTGCGCGCCAATATTATCGAGCATGTCCAGCAGGCGCGTGGCGGTCGGATCCTCAATCGCCACCACCGACCCCTGCATAATCAGGGTTTGCAACGACAGATTCATGGCGTCGAAACCGCCATCGGCCGCCATGAATGCGTCGGCTTCATAGGGCCAGCTCGGTTTTACGGCATCGAGCAATACCTGCGATATCGCTTCGCGCTGATAGCTGTTGAGATTATCCGCTTCAACGCTGCTGAGCAGCGCCTGATTCAAACGGGGCAACAGTTCGGGATCGGGCGAAGCCAGCGTCATATCGGCGATGATATGGTCGCCAAAATTGCCTATCTTCTCGAAACGTGCAGGGCGAGGCGACAGGGTATCGCCGCAGACCCATACGCCGTTGCGACCGCGTCCGGCGATGACTTTCTGGCGGCGCAACTGGCCCCAGGCGGCAGAAACGGTGGCCGGACTGACGCCGAGGGCCTGCGCCAGGTCGCGCACGGAAGGAAGAGGGGTGCCAATCTCGATAACGCCCGAGCGAATCAGCGCAGCCGTTTCAATGGCAATGCCGCGCATGGAGCGGTCCTGCAAATGTTGCGCAAACCATTCTGCATCGAGCGTTTTTTCCTTAAGACTTTCACCCATCAAATCACCTTTTGTTCAGTAACAAAGATTCTATTGTACATATTAATTTATGCTATTAGTATCAAACTTAGTCAACGGAGGCGATAAAATAATCACATTACACCCATGTGCTCAGACTCCGCTCAGACAGGCATATTGATATTCTCTCATTTAAATTCAGCAAATTTGCAGACATAAGGGGAAAAACGTGGCGATTACTATCAGGCTGGCCGTGCGTGACTGGGATTATTTTACGCCGCTGGCGTTGGGCGATATCAAACCTGAAGGTTTTAATCTCGAGATTGACCGCGTGGGCACACTGGTCGGCGATTTGGGCACTAGCGACAAGTACGACGCCGCCGAAATCTCGTTCAGCCGCTACGCACAGGGCCGCGCCAAGGGTGAAGATGACGTCTTTGCGGTGCCGCACTTTCTGATGCGCGGTTTTCGTCAACGCTGCATCATCACCCGCGAAGACAGCCCGTTGACCAAGATTTCCGAACTGGCGGGCAAGCGCATCGGCGTTACCGGCTGGCAGGATTCCGGCAATACCTGGACCCGCACAGTGCTGAGCGTCGACGGCGTGGGTATCGACGATGCTTACTGGTACGCCGGTCGCCTGACCGAGGCGCATCCGATTGTCGACCGCCTTAATGGATTTGGCCGCGAAGGGCGCATCGAAGCCTGTCCGGGCGAACGCCCAATGATGGAACTGCTGAAAGAAGGCTGGCTGGACGCGATTTTCACTCCGTTCATGCCGGAAGGTTTCTTCAAGCCGGGCTCCGGTTTCCGCCAGTTGCAGCCTGATTTCCGTCAGTCCGAACTGGAGTATTTCAACCGCGTTGGCTACGTGCCGGGCATGCATATTCTGGCCATCAAGGCCGACGTGGCCGCCGAGCATCCGTGGCTGGCCGCCGCGCTCAGCGAGATTATCGACAAGTCCTATCAGGTGTGGATGGACAAGCGCGTCAAGTACGCCGACACCACGCCGTGGCTGCTGGACGATATTCGCCGTACCGTGGTGGATCTGCCGGTTGACTGGAATGACAACGGGTTCGAAAAGAACGAGAAGATGATTGCCGACTTCGCCAATGAGCTGTACGCGCAGAAAATCACGAGCGAGCGCCTGACGCCCGCCGATCTTTTCCCGGCCTACGCCAAATAACATCGGATGACGCGCGGGGCCGATTCGTCCTCGCGGCATCTCCCTTACAGGCCGTACAAGGCTTCTGGAGTGAACATGAAAGTTGCAATGGGTCAGTTTGCCGTATCCCGTCAGTGGGAAGAGAATGTCGAAACCTGTCTTTCGCTGATGAGCAAATCGCTCGAAGCCGGTGCCGATCTGCTGGTGTTGCCGGAAGGCATTCTGGCGCGTGATATCACCGATCCGGATCTGGTTCTGAAAGCGGCGCAACCGCTTGATGGTCCGTTTGTCAGCAAACTGATAGCTGCCAGCAAGGGCAATCAACTGACCACCATGATGAGCATCCACACGCCAGCGCCCGACGGTCGTGCATGGAACGTGTTGATTTCTATCCGTAATGGCGAAATTATTTCGGAATATCGCAAGCTTCACCTGTACGATGCCTTTGCCAACAAAGAGTCCAAAAACGTGACGCCGGGCACCGAAGTGCCTCCACTCGTTGAGGTCGCCGGTTATAAGGTCGGGTTGATGACCTGCTATGACGTGCGTTTCCCCGAGCTGGCGCGTCGTCTGGTTCTCGATGGGGCCGAAGTGCTGGTGCTACCGGCCGCCTGGGTGAAAGGCCCACTGAAAGAGATGCACTGGGAAGTGCTGGTCACCGCGCGTGCGCTGGAAAACACCAGTTATATCGTGGCGGTTGGCGAATGTGGCGAGCGCAATATTGGCAACAGCATGGTCGTCGATCCGCTGGGTGTGGCTATTGCCCGCGCCGCAGAAGCGCCGGCGCTGGTGTTTGCCGACATCGATAGAGAACGTCTTGCCTACGCCCGCAAGGCGCTGCCCGTTCTGGAGAATCGCTGCTTCGGCGTGCCGCAGTTGCGTTAATAGCGTCAACCGGCACTCGGAGGTTGCCTGATTTTCCGTCAACCTAACGTGAAATCAGGCGGCACGAGCGTCGGCGCAGTAAAAGCGCGAACCCGCACCAGGGAG
>Ga0308159_1003377_pt1 | contig 16195 bp, 9 predicted proteins | sample PhyCR1_FD_201040 | JGI IMG/M metagenome (GOLD analysis project Ga0308159, IMG submission 201040) | Phyllosphere microbial communities from UC Gill Tract Community Farm, Albany, California, United States - DLSLC.R1 | ecosystem: Host-associated > Plants > Phyllosphere > Unclassified | place: USA... | reverse complement strand
CCATGCGCTCGGCCATGCGCCGGGTATTGACGAACACCAGCGTGGTGCGGTGCAGGACGGTCAGTTCCGCCAGCTTGTCGTACACGCGCTCCCACACTTCGTTGGGCATCACCGCTTCCAGCGGCACCGGCGGCAGTTCCAGCCCCAGGTCGCGCGCACGCACGTGGCCCACGTCCACCACCGCGCAATCCGCGCCGGTACCGGCCAGGAAATGCGCCACGGTGGACAAGGGTTTTTGCGTGGCCGACAGGCCGATGCGTACCGGCGGCGTCTCGCACAAGGCGTCGAGCCGTTCCAGGCTCAGCGACAGGTGGCTGCCACGCTTGCTGCCGGCCACCGCATGGATTTCATCGACGATCACGGTGCGCACGCCGGCCAGCATGGCGCGGCCGCTGTCGGAACCGAGCAGCACGTACAGCGATTCGGGCGTCGATACCAGGATGTGCGGCGCGCGGCGGCGCATGGCATTGCGTTCGGCCTGGGTGGTGTCGCCGGTGCGCACGGCGCTGCGGATGCCGTGCGGCGGCAATCCCATCGCCTGCAACTGCGCGGCGATGCCCTCCAGCGGCGCGAGCAGGTTTACCCGGATATCGTTCGACAACGCCTTTAACGGCGAGACGTACAGCACCCGCGTGACATCGGGCAGCGGACCGGCGCCGCTCTCGCGCACCAGCGCATTGATGGCGGCGAGGAAGGCGGTGAGCGTTTTGCCCGAGCCGGTGGGCGCGGCGATCAGGGTGGGGCGGCCAGCCTGGATCAGCGGCCAGGCGCGGCGCTGGGCCTCGGTGGCGGCGGGGAAGGTCGCGCCAAACCACCCGGCAACGGCGGGGTGGAAATCTTGCCAGTCGTGGAGGGCGGGTCGGGTCATGGGCACGAAGATGGGGGCGAAACGGGCGAACTCAATGATGCTTTCAGCGCGCATAAAAAAATCACATGCACTGCACGATTGTAGTTCAGGTATCCATCGTTGCGCACCGTTGCGAATTACGCAAAGGTGTTGCCGAGCCTGACTGGATTATCAACCGGCAGATGGCGGGCTACAGTGGCTCATCTCCAACCACTACGGACCACCGCCATGAAACAGCTGCACGACACCATCCAACTCGGCGATCTCGCCCTCACCAGCCGCATCGCCATGGCGCCGCTCACGCGCGCCCGCTCCGGCGACGACGGTGTGCCGGGCGCGTTCAACGCCGTATATTACGGCCAGCGCGCCACGGCAGGCCTGATCATCACCGAGGCGACCAATGTCTCGCCCAATTCGGCCGCGTTCGAACTGGCGCCCGGCATCTACAACGAGGCGCAGGTGGCCGGCTGGCGCGGCGTGACCGAGGCGGTGCACGCTGCAGGTGGCCGCATTTTCATGCAGCTGTGGCACAGCGGCCGGGCCAGCTCGTATGCACTGCTGCAGGGCCGCGAACCGCTGTCGCCGTCGGGCGTGAACGACGACCTGGGCCTGCTGCAGGTGTATGGCGCGCTGCGCAACGGCACCTACACCCGCATCGCGGCGTCGCCGTCGCGCGCCATGACCACCGAGGAGGTCTATGCCGCCGTGGCGGAATTTCGCACCGGTGCGGTCAACGCGGTGCGCGCCGGCCTGGATGGCGTGGAGATCCACGCGGCCAATGGTTACCTGATCCAGCAGTTCCTCTCGCCCATGGTCAACCGCCGTACCGACGAATTCGGCGGCAGTCTGGAAAACCGCCTGCGCTTCCTGCGCCTGGTGGTCGAGGCGGTGCTGGAAGTACTGCCGGCCCACCGCGTGGGCGTGCGTATCTCGCCTTTCGCGGCCTATAACAATGCCACCGATCCCGATGCCGCGCAGACGTATGGTGCAGTGGCGCGCCTGCTTGAGGATTGCGGCATCGGCTACATCCATGGCGCCGACACCAATGCCTGGGGCGGCACGCCAGACATGCCGAGGATCCTCGACATCATCCGGTCAAGCTACACCGGCGTGGTGATCGCCAATGCGGGCATGACGCCGGCAGCGGCGCAGGAACTGCTGGCCGGCGGCCAGGCGGACATGGTGGCGTTCGGGCGCGCCTATGTGGCCAACCCCGACCTGGTAGCGCGCATTGCCGCTGGCGGTCCGTACAACGAACCAGATCCATACTCGTTCTACGGCGGCACGGCGCGCGGCTATACCGACTATCCCGCGCTGGGCTAGGCGATGGACCGCTGGCAAGCCATGCGCACGCTGGTGCAGGTGGTGGAGTCGGGTACTTTTTCCGCTGCCGCGCGCCGGCTCAACGTCGGGCAGCCGAGCATTTCCAAGACGGTGGCGCAGCTGGAGTCCGAACTGGGCGTGCAATTGCTGCTGCGCTCCAGCCGCGGCCTCGCCCCCACCGAGGCGGGCATGGCCTATTACCAGGGCGCCCGGCGTGCGCTCGATGCCTTTCACGACGCCGAAGCCGGCGCCCGGGGCGCAGGCGCCAGTCTGTCCGGGCGCCTGGTGGCGCATGTGCCGGTGACGTTCGCGCGGCTGCATATCATGCCGCACTTGCCTGCCTTTCTCGAGACCCACCCCGACCTCACGCTCGACCTGGTGCTGGACGACCGCAATGCCGACCTGATCGAAGGCGGCGCCGACATTGCGCTGCGCCTGGGCCACCTCAAGGATTCCGCCATGACTGCGCGCCGGCTGGCACGCGGTCCGCGCGCGCTGCTGGCCACCCCGGCATACATCGCCCGTCACGGTGCGCCTGCGCACCCGTCGGAACTGCAGCATCACCAGGCCGTGGTGTACGACCGGCCCGGCAATGGGAATGGGAATGGCGCTGGCAGCATGTTCGTGCGCGGCGACGAGCACGTGCCGGTGGCATTGTGCGGGCGGCTGCTGGTATCGGCAGCCGAGGGCGTGCGCGCCGGCGTGCTGGCGCACATGGGTGTGGCCGTGGCCACCGAATGGATGTTTGCGCCGGAACTGGCAAGCGGCCAGGTTGTGCGCCTGCTGCCGGACTGGCGCCTGCCCGCCGTCGACCTGTGGGCGGTGTACCCGTCGGGCCGCAAGGCCAGCGCCAAGGCGCGCGCCCTGGCCGCCTTTGTGGAAAGTGCGCTGGCCGCGCGGTGACCCCCTTCACGCGCTGGCCGCGCAGTGCCGCTTCTTATGACCTGAGGTGCGGGCCTGCCAGCGGCAGGTCGCGCCAGCGCTTGCCGGTGGCGTTGGCCAGGGCATTGCCCAGCGCGCCTGCCATCGGCCCCTGCGCCGCTTCGGCTACGCCCAGCAGCGGCGTGCCGGGGCGGTCGATCAGCACCACGTCCACCTGGCCCGGCACGTTCGAGTAGCGCATGATCGGGTAGCTGGCCCAGTCCACGCTGGCAATGCCCTGCGGGCCGAACTGCAGCTGCTCGTACAGCGTCCAGCTGGCCGATTGCAGGATGCCGCCCTCGATCTGGTTGCGGATGCCGTCCGGGCTGACCATCTGGCCGCAGTCGACCGCCGCCACCACCCGCACGATGCGCACGTCGCCGGTGCTGCGATCGAGCCGGATTTCCACCGCGATCGCGACGTAGCCCATGATGTTCTTGTACTGGCCGAAGGCGAAGCCGAAACCGTGGTCCGGGCGCGCTTTCCTCTTGTCCCAGCCGAACTTGCTGGCCGCGCTCTGGATCACTGCGCGGGCGCGCTCGTTGTCCAGGTGGCGCAGACGGAACTGCACCGGGTCGATACGGGCAGCCAGCGCCAGTTCATCCATCATGCTCTCGATGGCAAACAGGTTGACGTGGGCGCCCAGCGAGCGCATGGCCGAGGTGCGCAGCGGCGTCACCGGCAGGAAGTGGTTGACCACGCGCGACTTCGGCAGCACGTACAGCGGAATCGCATTGCGGTCGCCGCCGCCCTCGGGCATCGGCATCGGCACCGAGGGGCTGGGCACGAACGGGCGCGCCAGCAGCGTGGCCGGGATCAGTTTGCCGGCGTTGCCGGGACGCTCGTTGTGCGAGCCGCTCCACAGTTCGTACTGCCAGTCGCAGATCTTGCCGCTGGCGTCGAGCGACGCGCTCAATTGCGAGCTGATGGCCGGTGCGTATGGCTCCCACTGGTTTTCCTGGTCGCGCATCAGTTGCACCCGCACCGGCACGCCGGGCAGGGCGCGGGCGATCAGGGCGGCGTCGGCCGCCACGTCGTCGGCGCCGTTCTGGCCGTAGCACCCCGAGCCTTCGGTATGGATGCAGCGCACCGATTCGAATGGCATCGCCACCAGTTCGGCCAGTGCTGCGCGCAGCGGGTACACGCCCTGGGTATGGGTCCAGATCGTGAGCTTGTCTTCGACCAGGTGGCCCAGCGCGCACGACGGGCCGATCGACCCGTGCAGCACGTACTGCTTGGAATAGCGGTGGGCCAGCGTGGTAACGGCCGCGCCGGTGGCGCCGCGCTGGTCGGCAATGGTGATGTCCTGGGAGGGCAGGGCGCGCAGCGTGGCGTGGATGGTTTCCTGCGCCGGCAGCGGTTTGCCGGCCCGCCACTTGGCGCTGGTGCTCAAGGCGCGCATGGCCAGCACCGCCTGCCATTCGTCGCGCGCCACCACGGCCAGGTAATTGCCGTCGACGACCACTTTCACCACGCCAGCCATGCGGGCCACGCTGGTCGTGTCGGCCGACAGCAGGGTGGCGCCGTACGCGGGCGGCCGCACCACGCGCGCGTGGACCATGCCGGGCGGGCGCATGTCCTGCACGTAGGCGGCGCCGCCGGTCAGCTTGGCGGGGATATCCACGCGCGGCAGCGACGCGCCGATCACGGTGTATTTGCGCGGATCCTTCAGGGAGGACTGTTCCTGTGCGGGGCGGTGCAGGTCGATGCCGCGCACGGCTGCGCCGTAGTGCATATTGCGCCCGTCCGGCGCGGTGACCACGCCGTTACGGGTGGTGAGCAGGGCCGCGTCGAGCTTCCACTGGGCGGCGGCGCCCTGGACGACCAGTGCGCGCACCTGCGCCGCTGCGTTCAGCAGCGCGGTGCCGCTGTCGGCCATGGTGTGGCTGCCGGCGGTAAAACCTTCGTTGGGCGTGCGGCCGGTGTCGGCGGTGACAAAATCGATGGCCGCCGGCGCCATGTCCAGCTGCTCGGCCGCCACCTGCAGCAGTGCGGTGCGCACGCCGGTGCCCAGTTCCACCTTGCCGGTAAAGACGGTGGTCTTGCCGTCCGGCGCGATGCGGATCCAGGCATCGAGCATCGGAATGCGACTGAGGCTGCCCGGCAGTTTGGGGTTGGTCACGGGCGGCACACCCATGCCGTTGAATTCCGCGCGCGCGGCGGGCATCAGGGAGAAGCTCACCAGCAGGGCGCCGGCACGCAGCACGGCGCGGCGGCGCGGGTCGATCGGTTGTTCTGCTATTGTCATTTCTGGCTCGCTGCGGTAGTTTTTTGCGCCACTTCACGGATCGCGCCAAGAATGCGCATGTGGGTGCCGCAACGGCAAAGATTGGGTTCCATGTGGGCGCGGATCTGCGCTTCGCTCGGGTGCGGATTCTTTTCCAGCAGGGCCTGGGCGCGCATCACCATGCCGGCGATGCAATAGCCGCACTGCGCGGCCTGGTGCTTGATGAACGCCGCCTGCAGGGCCCCGGGTTTGGACTGGGTGCCCAGGCTTTCGATGGTACGCACCTTGCGGCCTTCGCACGCGGCGACCGGCGTCAGGCAGCCGAACACCGGCTGGTCGTCCAGCAGCACGGTGCAGGCGCCGCACTGGCCCATGCCGCAGCCGAACTTGGCGCCGTTCAGTTCCAGCTGGTTGCGCAGCGCGTACAGCAGCGGTGTGGAGGGATCGATGGCCAGCGTGTGCTGCACGCCATTGACGGTAAGGCTGGTGGTCATTGCTGGTTCTCCTTGCGGATGGCGGTCACGCGTTGTTCGATGGCACGCGCGTCGAGCGGGCGCCGTTGGTCGTCCTGCCACGGCGCGCGCTGGCCGATTTCAGTGCGCACATATACGGCAATGCTGGCCACCTGGGCATCGGTCAGGGTGCCGGCAAACGGCGGCATGTAGCTCGCTTGCCCGGCATGGGTCCATGGCAGGCCGTTGAGGATGGTCTGGATCAGGTTATCGGGCCGGGCGCCGGCCACCGCGCTGCTCAGGGCCAGCGATGGCCGGCCACCGGCCGCCATCATCGGCGCGGCGGTCGTGTGACAGCCCGCGCAGGCGCCTGCGAACAGGGCGCGACCCGGCGCCAGGACCGCATCGTTGGCGGCGGGTTGACTGACCGCTGCCGCCGGCGTGGCAGCAGGGCTTTGCAGCGATATGATGTAGTGGGCGATGGCTGCTGCATCTTCGGGCGGGGTGGTGGCCAGGCTGTGCGCCACCGGCGCCATCGGACCGGCCGCCGCGCCGTGTTCGGGCGACCAGCCGTGGCGCAGGTACAGCGCCAGCTGCTGCTCGGTCCACGGACGCGGCGCTTGCAGCAGGGCGGTGAGCGCCGGCGCATCCCAGCCGTCGATATTGCCGCCGCTGAAGGCCGGGCTGCGTTCGCCGCCGATCGGACCGAGCGCGCTGTGGCACGAGGCGCAGTGGCCGGCGCCGTCCACCAGGTAGCGGCCGCGGTTCCAGATCTCGCTGCGGTTGCCGTCGGCCGGCACCGGGCCCGGATGCAGGTACAGCAGGTTCCAGCCAGCGAGCAGCGGGCGGAAGCCCAGCGGGAAAATCAGCTGGTTGGCGGGCGGCGTGGCCTGCACCGGCGTGCGCGTCATCAGGTAGGCGTAAGCGTCTTCGATGTCCTGGTTCGACATGCGGGTGTAGTGGATGTAGGGGAAGGCCGGGTACAGCAGGTGGCCGTCACGCGCCACGCCCCGGCGCAGCGCGCGGGTAAACGCCGCCGGCGACCAGTTGCCGATGCCGGTTTCTGCATCGGGCGTGATGTTGGTGGTGTAGATGGTGCCGAACGGGGTTTTGAGTGGCAGGCCGCCGGCAAAGGGCTGGCCGCCGGCGGCCGTGTGGCACACCATGCAGTCGCCCTGGGCCACCACGCGCGCGCCGCGCGCCACCGCCTGCGCGGCAAAGCTGGCGGCGGCCGGCGGCGCAATGGGCGCGAACGCCGGCTCCAGCATCCAGGCGGCCGCGCCGGCGCAGCCGGCCAGCAGCACCGCCCCTGCCACCATCCATTTGGTCTTGCGTTTCATGTCTTCCTCCATTGATAACAGGATCGTGCCACGCCGGCGCGCAGTTGTAACCTGCCTGAAGGAATAGTTGCCATTCCGCGCTGGAATGGCCGCGCGGGGCTTACATGCCTGAAGCTAAACCTTAGTATGAGTCGGCATTACCAAGGTGCGATTTCGCCAACTTCCGGACCGCTCTATATTGGCCACAGGTCGGCGCCGCCGTCCTGCTGTTTGCCACCCAGGAGAGAACATGTTCGTGCATAACGATAAAAAGCTGCCCGTGCTGCGCACGGTAAAAGCTGAATGGCTGGTGTTGTGCTCCGTGCTGCTGGTGAGCGCGCTGATGATGGGTTACTTCATCTGGAACGAGCGCGCGCTGTTGATCGCCTCCAACATCGAACGCATGCGGCTGCAAACCCTGATCATCGACGAAAACCTCAGCCGCCAGTTCGAGGGTGTGCGCAGTGCGCTCGACAGCACGCGCGACGCCTTCCGCGCCAATGGCATGTGCACCGCCGATTGCCGCCGTCTGCTGCTGCAGTCGCTCAAGCGCGCCATGCCCGGCGTGCGCGCGCTGCTGGTGGTAGACCGCCATGGCGCCATCGTCAGCTCCGACGACGACCTGCGCGACGTGCGCCTCGACGACAGCAACTACACCAGCAAGGTTGCCGCCATGCGCGACGCCGACACTCTGTACCTGTCGCAGCCCTACGAAAACACGCCCGGCGTGTTCAACATCAAGCTGTCGATGGCGCTGATGCACGCCGACGGCACCAACAACGGCGCCGTGATCGCCATTCTCAACCCCGAATACTTCGACGCCGTGATGCGTTCGGCCCTGTATGCGCCGGACATGAACAGCGCCATCATCGAGGACGGCGGCCGGCGCATCCTGTATGTGCCGGCCGATCCGGCGGCTATGCGGCGCGCGCTCACTTTGCCCGACCCGTTCTTCAGCCGCCACCAGCGCAGCGGCCGCGCCGACACTGCCTTCGACGGCCTGGATGCCCATGGCGCACCGCGCCTGGTGGTTCAACGCACCATGTTCATGGGCGGGCTGGGGCTGGACCACACGCTGGTAGTGAGCCTGGGGCGCGATCCCGCCATGATCGCCCAGGGCTGGCGCAGCATGGCCTGGACCAGCGCGCTGGCCTGGCTGCTGTTCGCGCTGTGCGCCACCGGCACGCTGGCGCTGGTGCACCGCCGCCGCCAGGCACTCGACGACCTGGCTCGGTTGCGCGCCGACGAGCAGGCCGCCGCCGCCGAAAAAGTGGAGCTGGCCCTGAACGGCGCCAACCTGGGCCTGTGGGAGTGGGACATGGTGGCCGACGTGCGCAGCGTCGATGCGCGCTCGGCGGCCATGCTGGGCTACACGCTGGAAGAACAGAACCGTGTGCTGCTCGACTGGCGTCCGCTGGTGCATGCCGACGACATGCCGGGCCTGGACGCCGCGCTGGCCGCGCACCTGGCCGACAGCAGCCGCTCGTACGAGGCCGAATACCGCATGCGCCACCGCGCCGGCCACTGGGTGTGGCTGCAAAGCCGGGGCAGGGTGGTGGACCGCGCGCCGGACAGCACCCCGCTGCGCATGTTGGGCACCCGCATGGACATCAGCGCCCGCAAGCTGGCGGAAGCGGAAATCGCCCACCTGGCGTTCTATGACGGCCTGACCAACCTGCCCAACCGCCGCCTGCTGCTCGACCGCCTGCACCACGCCATTGCCAAGGCCGGGCGCAGCGCCAGCCACGGCGCCGTGCTGTTCGTCGATCTCGACAACTTCAAGTCGCTTAACGATACCATGGGCCACGACATGGGCGACCGCCTGCTGGAGATGGTGGCCTTCCGCCTGCAGGAAGTCACGCGCGAGACCGACACCGTGGCGCGCCTGGGCGGCGACGAATTCGTGATCCTGCTCGAAGATCTGGGCACCCGGCAGCAGGCTGCGCTCGACAACGCGGCCTCGGTGGCTGGCAAGGTGCTGGAGGCGCTCAGCCGCTGTTACCTGCTGGACGGCCACGAGCTGCTCAGCACCCCCAGCATCGGCGTGGTGCTGTTCTGCCAGGAGCACCACACCATCAACGACCTGCTGCGCCAGGCCGACATGGCGATGTACGAGGCCAAGGCGGCCGGCCGCGCCACGTTCCGCTTCTTCGACCCGCGCATGCAGGTCGCGCTCGACGCCTCGGCATCGCTGGAAAACGACCTGCGCTTCGCGCTGGCCGGCGGCCAGTTCGAGTTGTACTACCAGCCGGTGGTGGACGTGGATGGCCGCGTCAAGGGCGTGGAGGCGCTGCTGCGCTGGAACCACCCACGGCGTGGCCTGACCGGTCCCGGCGACTTCATTCCGCAGGCGGAAAAATCGGGCCTGATCCTGGAACTGGGCGCGTGGGTGCTGGAACAGGCGTGCGCCCAGCTGGTGGCGTGGTCCGGCTGCGCCGATACGGCCCACCTGACCATGGCGGTAAATGTCAGCGCGCGCCAGTTCCGCCAGCCCCATTTCGTCGAGCAGGTGCTGCGCGTGCTGGAGCAGACCGGCGCCGATCCGCGCCTGCTCAAGCTGGAACTGACCGAGAGCATGCTGCTGGCCGACATGGACGAGGTCATCGCCCGCATGACCACCCTGAAAGCGCACGGCGTGGGTTTTTCGCTCGACGACTTCGGTACCGGCTATAGTTCGCTCAGCTATCTCAAGCTGCTGCCGATCGACCAGCTCAAGATCGACCGCTCGTTCGTGCACGACATGCTGCATACGCGCCATGCCTCGAGCATCGTGCGCGCCATCGTCACGCTGGCTTACAGCATGGAGCTCGACGTAGTGGCCGAGGGCGTGGAGAGCCGCGAACAATGGTCGGCGCTGGAGGCCATCGGCTGCAATACGTTCCAGGGCCACCTGTTCGGCCGCGCGGCGCCGCTGGTTGAGCTGCCGCTGGCGGCGCCCGTCGATTGCACTGCGCTGGTAGCATAGGACTGTGCCCGTCGCCGCGCAGGCGAACTGTATCGGCCATGGCGGCGCCCGGGCAGGTAAGCTGGAACCACCGATTTTTACAGGAGCATCGACGACATGGGTACCAAACACACTGAAGCTGCGGGCCGGATCGAGCCGTACACCCACCCCGCGGCGGGGTGGGGGGCGCTCAAATACGTGGCCCTCAACCTGTGGCGCGAGCGGGTCGCCGCCGGCAAGTACGGCACCCTGTTCGCCCAGAACCAGCCCGACGGCTTCGATTGCCCCGGCTGCGCCTGGCCCGACCGCGAACACAGTTCCACCTTCGAATTCTGCGAGAACGGCGTCAAGGCGGTGGCGGCGGAAGCCACCAGCAAGCGCGTGACCAACGACTTGTTCAGCCGTTACAGCGTGACCGAGCTGTTGGCGCAGTCGGACTACGAGCTGGAACAACATGGCCGCCTGACCGCGCCGATGCGGTACGACGCCGTCACCGACCATTACGTGCCGGTGTCGTGGGACGACGCACTCGCCCTGGTGGCGCGCGAACTCAAAGCGCTAGACCACCCCGACCAGGCGGCGTTCTACACGTCGGGTCGCGCCAGCAACGAGGCGGCCTTCCTGTACCAGCTGTTTGCGCGCGCCTACGGCACCAACAACTTCCCCGACTGTTCCAATATGTGCCACGAGGCGACCAGCCGGGGCTTGCCGGCTTCCGTGGGCGTGGGCAAGGGCACGGTGGTGCTCGAGGATTTCGAGCATGCCGACGTGATCATGATCTTCGGCCAGAACCCGGCCACCAACCATCCGCGCATGCTGGGCGAACTGCGCGACTGCGCCCGGCGCGGCGCCACCATCGTGTCGATCAACCCGTTGCGCGAGCGCGGCCTGGAACGCTTTGCCAGCCCACAGGATCCGGTGGAAATGATCACCCTGTCGAGCACTCCGATCGCCTCGCTGTTCCTGCAGCCGCGCGTGGGCGGCGACTTCGCGCTGATCAAGGCGCTGGCCAAGCGGGTACTAGAACTTGACGATGCGGCAGTCGCGGCGAACGCCGCGCGGGTGCTGGACGTGGCCTTCGTCGCCGAGCATACGACCGGCTTCGATGCCTTTACCGCCGACCTGCGGGCCGAAAGCTGGGACGTGCTGCTGGCCGAATCAGGCGTGCCCCGCGCCGCCATCGAACAACTGGCGCAGGTGTACGCCAAAGGCGAGCGCGTGATCGCCACCTGGGGCATGGGCATCACCCAGCACAAGAACTCCGTGGCAACGATCCAGATGCTGGCCAACCTGATGCTCATGCGCGGCAATATCGGCCGCCTGGGTGCGGGCCTGTGCCCGGTGCGCGGCCACTCCAACGTGCAGGGCAACCGCACGGTTGGCATCGAGGAGCGGCCGACAGACGCCTTCCTCGACCGCATGGAACAGGTGTTCGGCTTCGAGCAGCCGCGCCACCACGGGCTGGACGTGGTGGCCACCATCGCCGCCATGGCTGCACAAAAAGTGAAAGTGTTCGTGGGCCTGGGCGGCAATTTTGCGGTCGCCACGCCCGACACCGAGGTGACGTACGCGGCGCTGCGCTCGTGCGCGCTGACGGTGAACATCACCACCAAGCTCAATCGCAGCCACCTGGTGCACGGGCGCGCAGCGCTGATCCTGCCCACGCTGGGCCGCACCGAGATCGATGAACGCCAGGGAGTGCCGCAAGGAGTGACGGTGGAAGATTCGATGAGCATGGTCCACGTCTCGTACGGCATCAACCAGCCGGCGTCGCCGGACCTGCTCTCGGAAGTGGCGATCGTGGCACGCATGGCTGAAGCCACGCTGGGATCAGGTCCGGGTGTGGGGCGCGACAGCCTGGCCTGGGCCACGTACCGCGACGACTATGCCCGCATCCGCGACGATATCGCGCTGGTGTTCGACGACTTCCACGACTATAACGAGCGTATCGCGGCGCCGGGCGGCTTCCACCTGCCGGTGGGACCGCGCCAGCTGAAATGGCGCACCGCCAGCGGCAAGGCCACTTTCATCCCCCACGCGGTGGCGGTCGATACGCCGATTGCGCGGGCGCGTCAGCGCCATGGCGACAAGCTGATGGTGATGATGACCACCCGTTCCCACGACCAGTACAACACCACCATCTATGCGCTGGACGACCGCTATCGCGGCGTGTTCGGCATGCGCCGCGTAATCTTCATCAACCAGGCCGACCTCGACCTGCTGGGCATGAAGGCGGGCGACTGGGTCGATGTGCGCAGCGTGTGGGTGGAAGGCGATGATGGGGCCGAGCGTGAAACCGTGCGCCGCGCCGACGGCTTCATGCTGGTGGCCTACGATATTCCGCGCGGCTGCCTGGGCGCCTACTACCCGGAGACCAACGGCCTGGTGCCGCTGGCCAGCGTGGCAGACGGCGCCGGCACGCCCACGTCAAAATCGATCCCCGTGCTGCTGTCGCCGGGCGCCATGCCTGCCGGCGGCGGCCGCTGAGTCTTTACCAGCCTCCTTACCGCTTGCGATCGCCGCCCGGCGCAGAGAACGGGGCTGGGCGGCGCAGCTGCAATACCCGGCCTTGCGTCGCTTCCTGGCGCAAGGCCGGCGCAAGGGCGCTGGCGCGCAACCGGTCCAGGTGCCAGTCGGGCATGGCCTCGGCCGGCATCGGCCACGCCACCAGGTAGCCCTGCGCCTGGTCGCAACCGAGTTCGCGCAGCAGTGTCATGTCCTCCACCGTCTCGATTCCCTCCGCCACCGAGGTCACGCCCAGTGCGCGCGCGGTGGCAATCGCGTGGCGCAGCAGCGGCTTGACGTGCGGGCGCTGCCACGCCCCGTGCACCAGCTGGCGATCCAGTTTCAGTTCGCTGAACGGAAAGCGCGCCAGCCGCAGCATCGACGCATGGCCGGCGCCGTAGTCGTCCAGCGACAGGCCAAAGCCGTGCAGGCGAAGCTTGATCAGCATGCGCAGCGCCGTGGCCAGGTCGGCCACCTCGGCATATTCGACGATCTCGAAAGTGAGGAAAGTGGGCGGGATGCAGGCGCGCGCGACGGCCGCGATCAGTTCACTGGCCAGGTGCGGGTCGGTCAATGACAGCGGCGACAGATTGATCGACAGCGGCAGCGCCAGGCCGGCGCGGTTCCAGGCCTGCCAGTCGCGCAGCGCCAGGCGCACCACTTCCAGCGTCACCTGGTCCATCATGCCGGCCGCTTCCACCTGTGGCAGAAAGGCGCACGGCGCCAGCAAGCCCTGGCCCGGCAGGCGCCAGCGCAGCAGCGCTTCCGCTCCTTGCAACTGGGCCCTCGTGCCTTGCAGCGCCACCTTGGGCTGGTAGTGCAGTTCGAACTGGCCGCTGCGGATGGCATCTTGCACCTGCGCCGCATCCACCGCCAGCGCCGTCCGCGTGTGCGGTGCTTCCCGGCGGGGCGGTGGCGGCATGGCGGGGCCGTCGTGGGTGCAAGCGCGGAGCGCGGCCAATAGAGCCGGGGCCTGCGCCGGCTTGGGCACCGCGCCCAGCGCCCGCAAGCCCAGTGTGGATGCCAGTGTGAGCGCCGCGTCCTGGATCCGCTCGCACACGGCGCTGCAAATCACTACGCTGGTGGCTGGCACCAGCATCGACAGCGCCAGCAGCAGGTCGGCGCCGTCCATGTCGGGCAGGTGCAGGTCGAGGATCACCAGGTCGGGGGCAGCCGGCAGCGATTCCACCAGTTCCAGCCCGGTCGTGCCGTCATGCGCCCAGCCGTTGACGCGCACGCCGCATTGGCGGCAGAGCGCAATGGTGGTCTCGCAGGCGCGCCGGTCGCCGTCGATGACGACCACCCGCAGCGAGTGCTGGCCGGGCGCGAGGCTCATGCTGCGCTCCGTTGCAGCCGGCCCGCCAGCCGCAGCGACGGCGTTGCAGCAGGCATGGCCTTTGCCCCCTCCGATGCCTGACGCGGATCGGCGATGCGGAAGCGGCCCACCGCCTGCGCCAGCCGCACCGACTGCTCCTGCAGCGACTGCGCGGCGGCCGCGACTTGCTCCACCAGCGCGGCGTTCTGCTGCGTGCCCTGATCCATCTGCACCACGGCGTCGCTGCAGGCGGCGATACCCTGGTGCTGCTCCGCGCTGGCGTGGCGGATCTGGCCGAGCAGGTCGGCTACCCGCGCCACGCCGGTCACGATCTCCTGCATCGCCACGTCGGCAGCGCGCACCTGCTCGCCGCCGGCATCGGCTTGCGCCACCGAGGCCTTGATCAGCGCACCTACCTGGCGCGCGGCGTCGGCCGAGCGGTGCGCCAGTTGCCGCACTTCGCCAGCCACCACCGCGAAGCCGCGCCCCTGTTCGCCGGCGCGCGCCGCCTCCACCGCCGCATTGAGCGCGAGGATATTGGTCTGAAAGGCGAGGGCGTCGATGATGCCGACGATGTCGGCCATCTGCGCCGACGAGGCGCGAATCGCCGCCATGCGCTCGCTGACGGCGGCCACCGCCGCGCCGCCCTTGCCGGCGGCTTGCGAGGCGTGTTGCGCCATGTCGCTGGCGCGCCGCGCATGGTCGGCGTTCTGCTGCACGGTGACGGTCAGCTGTTCCATCGCCGCCGCCGTCTCCTGCAGGCTGGCCGCCTGCTGCTCGGTGCGCGCCGACAGATCGAGGTTGCCGCTGGCGATCTGGGTGGAGGCGGCGGCAATCAGGTCGGTGTCGGCGCGCACCTGCGCCACCAGCATTCCGAGGCTGGCGCGCATGTGCTCCATTTCGTACAGCATGCTCACCTGGTCGCCGGGGCGCAGCGTGATGGCGGCGCTCAGGTCGCCCTCGGCAATGCGGGCGGCGGTGTGCGCGGCCTGGTCAGGTTCGCCGCCGAGCGCGCGGCGCAGGCGCATGATGATCAGCGCGGCGGCCGCGCCCGAGAGCAGCAGCGCTGCCAGGCCCAGTCCCAGCATGGTGGCGCGGTTGCGCGTATAGGCGTGCGCCGCGTCTTCGCGGGCCTGGCGCATCAGGGCTACCTCGTTGTCGATCTGGGTTGCCAGCGCCGTGCGGCACGCTTGCAGCATGGCTTTGAGTTCGGTGTTGAGCAAGGTGTTGGCTTCGGCGTTGCGGTCCGCCTGTTCGAGCGCGATCAGGCGCTCCTGGCCGGCGGTGTAGCCATCGTAGGCGGTGCGCACCCGGGCCAGCGCGGCGCGCCCCGACGGCGTGACCACGCGGCGGTCCAGCTGGGCGATGGCTGCTTCGATGTCGCGCCGGTAGCCGTGGATGTTGTCGATCTCCTGCATGCGCACGCCGGCGTCGTCGCTGAGCATGCTGTTGCGCAGCGAGACCGCGATGTCCGTCACGCGCAGGCGCACGCCGGTGGCCAGTTCGATCTTGGGCCAGCGGTCGTCGGCCATGCCGGCAGTGGCGGCATTGAGCTTGGCCTGCTCCTGCAGCGCCAGCGCGATGACGGCGGCCAGCAGGAGGCACATCAGGCCGAAGCCGGCCATGAGCAGGTTGGCGACCTTGATGCGGGAGCTTTTCATAGGAGACCTGTGCGGTGGTGTGGAAGCCTACAGGATAGGGCCGCGCGCGGCCGCGCCACGGCTACAGATCGCGCCATGGCGGGGGAGTACAGTTGTGCGAAAAGTCAGCCGCTGCGGCGCAATGGCTCCATCAACTCGCCCGCGACCAGGCCCAGCGTGCGCACTGCCGCTTCCATGGCCGGGTTCCACGGATAGCTGTAGTTCAGCCGGATGTGGTGGCGCCAGGCGCCGCTGGCGGCGAACATGTCGCCGGCGGCCAGGCTGATGCCGCGTTCCTGTGCGCGCGCATACAGTTCCAGCGCCTGCACGCCGGGCGGCAGGCCGATCCACAGCAGGTAGCCGCCGGCGGGTGTCGAGACGCTGGTGCCGTCGGGGAAAAAACGCAGCACGGCCGCTGCCATGATGCTGGCCTGCTGCGCCAGGGTTTTGCGCACCCGGCGCAGGTGATAGTCGTAACCGTCGGTGCGCAGGTATTCGGCGATCGCCAGCTGCGGCAGTGACGGCATGCTGGGGGAGTTGAGGAACTTGAGCCGTTCCACTTGCGCGTGGCAGCGCCCGGGCAGGGTCCAGCCGATGCGCCAGCCGTTGGTCAGGCTCTTGGAGAACGAATTGCAGTGCATGACCAGGCCGTGCGTGTCGAAGTGCTTGAGGCTCGCCGGATGGCTGTCGCCGTAATACAGC
>Ga0308159_1003375_pt1 | contig 16197 bp, 13 predicted proteins | sample PhyCR1_FD_201040 | JGI IMG/M metagenome (GOLD analysis project Ga0308159, IMG submission 201040) | Phyllosphere microbial communities from UC Gill Tract Community Farm, Albany, California, United States - DLSLC.R1 | ecosystem: Host-associated > Plants > Phyllosphere > Unclassified | place: USA... | reverse complement strand
TTGCCGGCCCGGTCCAGTGCGGGCGACCAGACGCAGACCCCGCACCGGTTCGGCATGACGGCCACGATCCCGCCCCCGACTCCGCTCTTCACCGGCAACCCGATGCGGAAGGCGAAGTCCCCCGCCGCATCGTAGGTGCCGCACGTCAGCATCAAGGCATTGACACGCTTGGCGTGGGCGGCCGGCAATATCTGTTCGCCGGTCCGGGGATCGCGCCCGCCGCATGCGAGGAACGTCACCGCGCGCGCCAGTTCCTCGCACGTCATTTCGATGGCGCACTGCCTGCAGTAGGCGCCCAGCACCTGGTCGACCGGGTTCCGGATGTTCCCGTAGCTCTGCATCAGGTGGAGCATGGCTGCATTGCGCCCGCAGTGGTTCCGCTCGGAGCGGGCGACACGCTCGTCGAAGTGGATCAACCGGCGTCCGTCGAGCCGGCTCAGGAACTGCGCCACCGCGTTTTCGGGAACGGCATAGTGGGAGCACAGCACGTCGCTCACCACCAGCGCGCCGGCATTGATGAACGGATTGCGCGGGTGGCCTTTCTCCGCATCCAGCTGGACGAGCGCGTTGAAGGGAGCGCCGGACGGCTCGCGCCCTACCCGGGCCCACAGGTCGTCCCCCTCCGTCTGGATGGCGAGTACCAGGGCGAACAGTTTGGAAATGCTCTGCACCGAAAAGGGCGTGGCGGCCTGCCCCACCGTTTCGACCTCTCCGTCCGGCGTGGCGATCGCCATGCCGAACTGGTCGGGCGCCACCTTCGCCAGTTCGGGGATGTAATCCGCGACGCGTCCCTCGCCCAGCGTGGGCCGCAGCAACGCATCGATCTGTGCCAGCAGGTCGCGGTAGTGCGCCATGCTCAACGCAGGCCCGGCAGGCGGGCCGAACCGGCGGGGCCGATCGAAAAAGCGGCGACGGCGGCCGAAAGCCGTTCGGCTTCGTCCCGCAGGGAAGCGGCCGAATGGGCCGACAGCTCGACCAGCGCGGCGTTCTGCTGGGTGACGCGGTCGATGCGGTGGATTTCGTCGCTCATGTGGCCGAGGCTGGCGCTCTGCTGCGTGGTCGACGAGGTGATTTCTTCCATGAGATCGGCGACCTGCCGGGTGGAACGAACGATTTCCTGCATGGTGGTCCCCGTTGCGGCCACGAGTTCGGAGCCGCCCTGCACGTCCCGCACGGACGCCTCGATCAGAGCGCGGATCTGGCCGGACGCCTCGGCGCTGCGCCGGGCCAGCGTCTGAACCTCGCCTGCCACCACGGCGAACCCACGCCCGTGCGTGCCGGCACGGGCTGCCTCGATCGCGGCATTCAGCGCCAGGATATGGGTCTGGAATGCGATGGAGTCCATGACGGACGTGATGGCTGCGACGCGCTGGGCGCCCGCCGAAATCCCCTCCATCGTGCCCATCACCCGGGTAACCAGGTCTCCGCCCTCAAGCGCCACCCGGGAGGCAGCGGCGGCCAACTCGTCGGCGGTCTGAGCAGAAAGCGCGTTCTGGCGCACGGCGACGGCCAGCTGGTCCATGCCTGCCGCGGATTTCTGCAGGCTGGCCGCCTGCAGATCGGTGCGGTCGCGGAGATCGCCGTTGCCTGCCGCGATGTCTTGCGAAGCATGGGCGATGCGCTCGCTGGAAAGCCGGATGCCTCCCACGAGCCCGCGCAGGTGTTGCTGCATCGCGGCCATGGCACCTATGAGCCGTCCCAGTTCATCGGTGCCATGGCCCGGGACCGGCGTCGTCAGGTCGCCTTCCGCGATCCGCCGGGAAATATGGATGGCCACCGACGCCGGCCGGACCACGCTCTGCGTCAGCCGCCATGCGAAGAATGCGCTGAGCAGCACGGACACGAGGGATACCGCCGCGAGCACCTGCCGGGCACGGCGCTCCACGGCCAGCGCTTCCTCGTAGGCGGCTGCGGTCATACCGGTCTTGAGCGCGACCAGTGCCGCGACCCCCTGCTGCCACTGCAGCTCCACGGGCCGGACGTCCTTCATCAGGATCTGGATGGCTTCGATGCTTGACCCCTGCACGGCCAGATCGGAAACCTGGCGCATGGGCGGCAGGGTCCGTGCGCGGAACGTCCGGATGCCGTCCAGCAGCCCGGTTTCCGCGGCCGTGGCCTGCGACGCGTCCATCGCGGCAGCCAGCCGCGATTCGTTCTCCATGTACTGCGCGGTGGCGTCTCCCAGCAGCCGGGCCTCGCGGTCGATCTCCTTGAGGTCGGTCAGCAGGGTCAGCGTGCGGAGCGTGCTGCCCATGGTTGCGACCGAGGAGATCATCTGGTTGGCCAGGCCGACCTGTGCGTTGTGGATTTCCACGATGCCGCGCATGTGGGCGGCGATGGCGGACATGAGCCAGGACGAGGTTCCGGCCACGGCCAGCAGCAGCGCGACGATCAGGGCGAACGCGCCGGCGAACCTGCGCCAGAGGAAGCCCGGGGCCCGCTGCCCGCGCCGGGCCGGGCCGGGCCCGGCCGTGAAGGATGAATGGCTGTTCACGGGTGCCTTTCGCCGAATGAGGTCTTATTGCGCGAACGAGCCGTCGGCCCGCAGCATCGTCAGCTCGACGTAGGTGGATCCGGAGCGGCTCCCGCCGGTGAAGTCGATCACATAGCCGCCGAGGTCCGTCTTTCCGGAACTGCCGAGGGCGCGGGCCAGGCTCGCACGCGTGACGTCTCCCTCGGTGCGGCGCAGCACCGAGAGCAGGAACGTCGCGTTGATGAAGCCCTCGAATTCCACGAAGCTCGGACTGGCATCGCCCCCCCGCTGGGATACCAGCGACAGGTACTGCCGCACCAGGGGTGAACTGGGCCTGAACGGGGAGGGAACGAGCTGGGAGACCACGACACCCGACACCAGCGGCCCCAGTTCCGCATGCAGCTGGTGGCTGCTCACGAGGCTGCGGGCGAGATAGATCGGGCGCCGGGCCGCCCCCGCTGCCTGGCTGCGGATGAAGCGCACTGCGTCGGATCCCGAGACACCCAGGATGATCGCGTCCTCGCCGTTCACGGCGAGCGCCTGGGCCGCCTTTTCCGCTTCGCCCCCGACCTCCATCGCAGCCGCCGAGGCGAGCCGCGTGCCGGTGCGGGCCAGCCGGCGCTCGACTTCGGCGCGGAATTCGTTGCCCACCTCGTTGGCGTAGTAGACCAGCCCCACCCGCGCGTATCCCACGGTGGAGGCATAGTTGGCCAGGGCATTCAACTCATCCGAGAAGCTCGCGCGGGTCACGAACAGCAGCGGATCCGTTTGCCGGTACAGGCTCGAATGCCCGGTATACGGACCGACGAAGGGCACCCCCGCACGGGACGCGATCGGCAGGCTGGCCAGCACCGTGTTGGTGAACATGTGGTTCAGGAAGCAGACCGCCTTGTGCTCGTGGATCAGCGCCCTGGCGTTGCTTTCCGCCCTGTCGGCGGCATAGGCATCGTCGAGGGTGACCAGCCGGACCTTGCGCCCGGCGACGCCGCCCTGGCGGTTCGCCGCGTCGAAGGCCAGCAGGGCTCCGTTGCGGTAGTCGCGCCCCAGCGCGGCGAACGGGCCGCTCAACGGCGCCGATTGCCCGACCACGATGTCGGAAGCGGGCATGGGGGTGAGTGCAGGCGGCGCGGCGCGGGCCGGCAGCATCGCCGACGCGGCAAGCGCGAGGGCGAGAGCGGTCAGGGAGGCTGTGCGGTACGACATGGCGGACGGCCGTTGGTGGATCGGACGGTGCGGCACCCGGGGCGGGTGCCGCTGCGCTCACGGCTGCACGATCGCGTCGAACGCGTAGGTCCGCTCTTCGGCCCGGCCGGCGAGCCGGACGTTCTTCCGGGTGCCCCATACGTTCACCTGGTGGTGCAGGGGAATGATGGCGAAATCCCGCATCGCCAGTTCCGTGGCCTGCTGCAGCAGCTTGTCCCGCTCGGCATCGCCCAGGGTCGCCATCGCCTTGTCGAGCAGCGCATCGACCTTGGCATTGCTGTAGCCCCCGGAGTTGAAGGCGCCCAGGCCCTTGTCCTTGTTCCGGGTCGCCAGCAGCGCACGCAGGGGCGACGAGGCTTCTGCGGTGTCGGGCACCCAGCCGGACATGGACACCGAGTAGTCCCCGCGGTTGTTGCGGGGGAAGAACACGGCCGCTGGCTGCGCTTCGACTTTCACGGAAATGCCACCCCGGCCCAGCATCTGGGCCAGGGTCTGCAGGATCTGGTCGTCCTGGACGTATCGGTTGTTGGTGCCGTGCAGGGTGATCCCGAACCCGTTCGGAAGCCCGGCCTCGGCGAGCAGCTTCTTCGCACCCTCCACGTCGGGGCCGGTCACCTTGAGCGCTTCCGAATACCCGACGAGCCCTGGAATCATGGGTTGCGCTGCCGGCCGGGACGCCCCCTCCATGACCCGGCTGCGGATCATCTCCCGGTCGATCAGGCGGGAGATCGCCTCCCGCACCCTCACGTCCTTGAGGGGGTTGCCGGGCAGCGGCTTGCCGTCGCGGTCCGTGACGAAGGGGCTCTGGTCCCGCGCCACGTCCAGATAGAGGAATACGAGGCGCGTGCTGGCGGATTGCACCACCGCGAGGTCGGGAGAATTGCTGAGGCGCTTGAGATCCGCCACCGGCACGGCGTCCATCATCTGGATGTCGTTGGACAGCAGGGCCGCCACGCGGGCTGCGTCGTTCGTGAGAATCTTGAATGTCAGATTTTTCGCAAAAGGCTTCTTCCCCCAATAATCTTCGTTCCGCGTGAGCTCCACGCGGTCTCCGCGGGAATATTTCGCCAGCTTGTACGGCCCCGTGCCGATGGCAGCCTTGCCGGAATTGAAATCGCTGGAGTTCGCACCCGTGGCATTCTTCTTCGACAGGATATGGACCACGGCCATGTCATTGGGCAGCAGCGGATACGGCCGGGCGGTCTTGAACCGGACGGTGAGCGGATCGACGACCTGCACCTCCGCGATTTCCTTGGTGTAGACGGAAAATCCGCCGGGTGAATCCTTGATATTGGGAACCCGCTGAATGGAGAACGCCACGTCTTCGGCAGTGAAAGGAGACCCGTCGTGGAATTTCACGCCGGGACGCAGCTTGAATTCCCAGGTCAGCTCGTCGATGGCGGCCCACGACAGCGCCAGTCCAGGCAGCATGCGCAGCTTGTCGTTGCGCTCGATCAGGCGACCGAAAACATGATCCGCGATATTCTGATTGGGAGAATAGAGATGGTAATGCGGATCGATCGATGTCACGTCGGCAGAAACACCCACGCTCATGTTCTGCGCCGATGCAACGCCGGCACCCATGGAAATCAGGACGGCCGCCAGTATTTTTCCGAGTCTCGCTGTGGTCATTTTATTCTCCGCTTCTCAGTTGAGGGACAAGAGAAGTGTGTCATGCGCCTCCCGGCGGCTCAATCGACGAATATTCACTTTTGCATTCCATGCCGGAATGCCATCGGGGTTATTGGCAACTTCTCGGTATTAACCCGCAAAACCCCGCGGAATGCCGCTGTCGATGACGCGGTCCAGGAATGCCTCGCAGGCGGCGAGCTGCGCCAGAGAAACGAACTCGTCAGGGCGATGGGCCTGCTCGATGCTTCCGGGGCCGCAAATGATGGTGCGAATACCTGCGTTCTGGAAAAGCCCAGCCTCGGTGCTGTAGGCCACCCTCTGGAGGCGGTCGCTGGAGGTCATCTCCTGCATGAAGGCCACCAGCGGGTCGGAGGGCGGGATCGCGAACGGCGGGGAATCGTTCACGAGCGTCCATTCGATGCTGCCCGAGTCGTCCCCGGCTCGCATCTTCGGAAGAATGTGGGCATCTCCGTGGGAGCGCAGCCGGTCGAACAGGCCTTCCGCATCCTGCCCGGGAAGGTAGCGCGCCTCCACGTTGAAGCGGCAGTCCCCCGGTACCGTGTTGGGGGCGATGCCGCCGGCGACCATGCTGCATTGCAGGGTCGTGTAGGGCAATTCGAATCCCGGATCGCGGTACCCGCTTCCCGCCTCCATCCCGGCGAGGCGCTGCACCTGGGCGATCAGATGGGCACCATGCTCTATGGCGTTAATGCCGAGGTCCGTGCGGGACGAGTGGGCTTCGCGGCCACGGACGCGGCAGCACATTTCCCTGCGGCCCTTGTGCGCCACGACCAGACCCATCATCGTGGGCTCGCCCACGATGCATGCCGCGGGGCGGATCCGCCGGTCCGCGAGGTCGGCCAGCATGTCCCGCACGCCGATGCAGCCGACCTCCTCGTCGTACGACAAAGCCAGGTGGAAGGGCGCGGGCGACCCGGCCGCGAGCATCCGCGGAACCGCCGCCAGCACGCAGGCGATGAAGCCTTTCATGTCGCACGCGCCGCGGCCGTAGACGTTCCCGTCGCGCACGTGTGCAGTGAACGGGCTGGAGGCCCAGTTCTGGCCGTCGACCGGCACCACGTCGGTGTGTCCCGAGAAGATCCATCCGGGCAGCGGACCGCCGCCGATGGTGGCGAAGAGGTTGGCCTTGCGCTTCTCCGCATCGAACGTCAGCCGCAGCTCCGCGCCGAAGGGCGCAAGATAGTCCTGCACCCAGCGGATCAGTGCGAGATTGGAGTTGCGGCTCGTCGTGTCGAACGCGATGAGGGTCTCGAGGATCGAGAGCGTCGACGCCGACGGCATGGCCTGGGCGGGTTCCGATGGTGTCATGGCGTATCGTTGAGATGGCATGCCGACAGGTGGCCGTCCTCGAGAGGCACCAGCGCGGGCACCTCCTGCGCGCAGCGCGGCATCGCGTGCGGACAGCGCGGATGGAAATGGCAGCCGGAGGGAGGATTGAGCGGGGACGGAATCTCTCCGCGGATGGCGATGAACTGCTTCTTGCGCACCTCCAGGGTGGGCGCCTCGGCCAGCAGCGCCCGCGAATAGGGATGGTTCGGCCGGGAGAACAGCGTCTCGGCATCGGCCGTCTCCACGATCCGCCCGAGGTACATGATCACCACCCTGTCGCTGATGTGGCGCACCACGCCGAGGTCGTGGCTGATGAACAGGTAGGTCAGGTCGAGTTCCTCGCGCAGCTTCATGAACAGGTTGATCACCTGGGCCTGGATGGAGACGTCCAGTGCCGCGACCGCTTCGTCGCACACGAGGAACTCCGATCGCAGCGCCAGCGCACGGGCGATGCCGACGCGGGCCCGCTGGCCCCCGGAGAACTGGTGGGGAAAGCGCTGGCCGACCGCCGGATCGAGCCCGACCTTCTGCAGCAGCTCCGCCACGAACCCGGTCTGCTCGCGGCGCCGCACCAGGCCATGGGCGACGGCGGCCTCGCCCACCAGGTCGTTCACGCGAAGGCGCGGGTTGAGCGACGCATACGGATCCTGGAACACCATCTGCATCTTGAGCTGCACGCGCTTGCGCTCGGCGGCCGGCAACTCCGCGATGGGAGTGCCCTTCCAGGCCACCTGCCCCCGCGTGGGGGAGTGGAGGCCGACCGCGACGCGGCCCAGCGTGGACTTGCCGCAGCCGGATTCACCGACGAGCCCGATGACCTCGCCCGCGCGGATCGCGAGGGAGGCATCCTGAACGGCGTGCACCACGGGGGGCGGGGATGCGAGGCCCAGGCGCACCGCAAGCTTGTGGGCAACGTCCTGCCGGCGCGTGAACTGCTTGGAAATCCCCCGCAGTTCCAGGAGGGGCGGACGTGCCGGTGCCATCGTCGTTGTCATTCGATCTCCGAAGCGGTGAAGGGAGCCCAGCACCGCACGATGCGGCGCTGCAGGTGTTGCGGCAGCGGCACCTGCCCGCAGTCGGACGACGCGGCCTTGCAGCGTTCACGGAACGCGCAGCCCGTCGGCAGCGACAGCAGCGCAGGCGTGGAGCCGCTGATCTGGTGGAGCGGCCTGCCGCGGGGATTGCGGCTCGGAAGGGAGTCGATCAGGCCCTGGGTGTACGGGTGCATGGGGTGTTCGAGAACGTCGCGGGTCGAGCCGTGCTCCACGATCTTTCCCGCATACATCACCGACACCGAGTCGGCCAGGCCGGCGACGACCGAGAGGTCGTGGGTGATCCAGATCAGCGACGTGCCCGTGTCGCGGCACAGCTTCTGCATCTCGAACAGGATCTGCGCCTGGATCGTGACGTCGAGCGCCGTCGTGGGCTCGTCGGCGATGATCAGATCCGGCTTGTTGAGCAGCGCGATGGCAATGGCGACGCGCTGCCTCATTCCGCCCGAGAACTGGTGGGGATACGACTCCAGCCGCTCGTCCGGTGCGGGAATGCCCACCTGCACCAGGGCGTCACGCGCGCGCTCCCGGGCGGCGCTGCGGCTGATCCGTTCGTGCGCCTGGACCGCCTCGATCATCTGGGTGTCGATCCGCAGGACGGGGTTGAGCGTCATCATCGGATCCTGGAAGATCATGGCGATGCGGTCGCCGCGGAGCTTGCGCAGCTGCGCCTCGGGCATGCCGCGGAGGTCGCGGCCGCGGAACAGGATGCGGCCGCCCACGATTTCGCCGGGCTTGTCGACGAGTCCGACGATGGAGTAGCCGGTCATCGACTTGCCCGAGCCGGATTCGCCCACCAGCCCCATGACCTCGCCCGCACGCAGCGTGAAACTCACGTCGTCGACGGCTTTCGCGACACCGGCGCGGGTGAAGAAATAGGTCTTGAGCCCTTCGACCACGAGGGTGGGGGTGTTGTCGGTGTGGGGTGAGATGGTCATGTCACTGTTTCTGCAACCGGGGGTTGAGCACATCGCGCAATTGATCGGCCACGAGGTTGATGCTGACGATGAGCATCAGCAGGGCCACGCCGGGAAAGAAGCTCATCCAGTACTTGCCGGAGAGCATGTGCTGGAAGCCGTTGGCGATCAGCAGCCCCAGCGACGGCTCGGTGATCGGCAGGCCCAGCCCCAGGAACGACAGCGTGGCCTCCAGCGAGATCGCGGCAGCGACCTGGAGCGCGGCCACGACGATGAGCGGGGGCAGGCAATTGGGCAGCAGGTGGCGCAGCAGGATGCGGATGTGCGAGAGGCCCTGCAGGCGGGCCGCCTCCATGTATTCCTTGCGGCTTTCGACGATGGCGGCGCTGCGGGTGGTGCGCGCGTAGTAGGCCCACTGCACCGCGACCAGGGCGGCCACGATCTTCCCGGTTCCCTGGCCGAGCACCGCCAGCAGGACCAGCGCGATCAGGATGGCGGGGAAGGAGAGCTGGATGTCGGCGGCGCGCATGATCAGCGTCTCCGCCCATCCGCCCTTGTAGCCGGCGATCAGCCCGAGCACCCCGCCGATGGCCAGCGCGATGGCCGTGCTCGACAGCCCGACCAGCAGGCTGATGCGCAGTCCGTAGACGATGGCCGAGAACATGTCGCGACCCTGCTCGTCCGTTCCGAGCAGGTACGTCCTGCCGGGCCGGTCGGTCCAGGGGGTGTCGGGCGGCTGCCGGGAATCCAGCAGATTGAGCTGGGACAGGTCATAGGGCTGTTGCGGAGCGACCCACGGCGCGGCAATGGCACCGAGGGCGAATACGCACAGGACGAAGAGGCCGAGCAGGGCGATCCAGCTGTCCGCATACGAGCGGAACACCCGGGCGATTCCGGTATTCATGGGTATTTGAGGAAAGTAGGGGAAGTCAGGCGTCCGCGTCCGCCAGGCGGACCCGGGGATCGACGAGGGAATACACGATATCGACCGCCAGATTGATGAATATGAAAAGGCTGACGATGACCAGCAGATAAGCCACCACCACCGGCCGATCGAGCAGGTTGATCGACTCGATGAGCAGTTTTCCCATTCCAGGCCACGAGAATACCGACTCGGTCACCACGGCAAATGCGATGACGGAACCGAATTCAAGCCCCACCACCGTGATAATCGGAATCATGATGTTCTTCAACACATGCACGCCGACCACCCGGAAAGGCGACAGGCCTTTTGCCCGGGCGAATTTCACGTAATCCTGCAGCAGCGCCTCCCGGGCGCCTGCACGGGTGAGCCGGATGACCAGCGATACCTTGAACAACGCCAGGTTCAGCGCCGGCATGAGCAGGTGTTTCCAGCCGTCGAGCGTGAATATCGACAGGGGGATGCCCAGCACCTCCACGGTCTGGCCCCGGCCATTGGAAGGCAGCCAGCCCAGCTGCACGGACAGCACCATGATCAGCATCAGCCCCACCCAGAAGGTCGGCAGGGAGAAGCCGACGATCGACCCGGTCAGGATGGTTCTGCCAGCAACACTGTCCGGCCTCAGCCCCGCCCACAGGCCGAGCGGTATGCCGATCACCACCGCCATGGCCATGGCCACCACGGCCAGCTCGAGCGTCGCGGGCATGCGCTCGAGGATCAGGCTCGCCGCCGGCGTGTTATGGACGAACGAATTGCCGAGATTACCCGACAGTGCATGGGCCACGAAATGCCCGTATTGCACGGCCAATGGCTGATCCAGCCCCAGGGCAGCGGTCACCCGCTGCACTTCTTCCGCGTCCGCCTGCGGACTCAGCAATATGTCGATGGGATTGCCGATGGCGTATACGCCCACGAAAACCAGAACCGACATCAAGGCTATAACCAGCAGACTCTGCAGGCACCGCCGCAACAGGAAAACCGCCATTTCAAATCTCTTTGGAATCTTTGCAAATGGGATGTTAGGTAGAGCCGTGCGGGCGGACAAGTGACGTATATTCGCCTCCGCATTCCAAAACGTCATGTTAGTGGTAAACCCGTATGCGGCCGAACCTTCCGACGATCACTTCATTGCGCGTCTTCGAGGCGGCAGCCCGGCATTTGAGCTTCACCACCGCAGCCGATGAGTTGTTTCTCACGCAAAGCGCCGTCAGCAAACAGATCCGTGCCCTGGAGGAATGCCTGGACGTTCCGTTGTTCATCCGGGTCAACCGGGGCCTGGCATTGACCGCCCTGGGTTCGGCCTACCTCGATGACATCCGGCCGGTGCTGGACCAGCTCGTCGCCGCGTCGGCCCGCCTGACCGAGCGGCGCACGGCCCCTTCGACGCTGACCCTGCGGATGCTCGCGATCCTCGGCGACCGGTGGCTCCTGCCGAGATTCGGATCGTTCGCCCGGCAATATCCGCAGATCAGTGTCCAGTTCACGAGCCTGATGTCGAAGGACGGCCGCGAGCATGCCGATGCCGATGGCGAATTCCGGTTCGGCGACGGCAACTGGCACGGCTACCAGTCCGATTACCTTTTCGGACGCGAGATGCTGCTGGTGGCGTCGGAACATCTGCTGGCGCAGAACGAGGGACTGCAGCAACTATCGGACGTGGCCAAGTTTCCGCTGCTGCAGCATTTCCAGGCGCCCCAGGCGTGGACCGAATTCTTCGCGGATAACCGGGTGCTGCCGCCCCAGAACCCGCGCGTCATCCGCTACGAGTTCTATTCGACGCTGCTGCGGTCGGCCGCGGCGGGCATGGGGGTGGCGCTCGTGCCCTCCGAACTCGTTCAGGAAGAACTCAGTCGCGGCGACCTGATCAATCCGCTGACGGCGGGCTACACCAGCCGCAACGGCTACTATTTCGTCTTCCACGAACACCAACGGGCCAATCCCACGCTCGCGGCCCTGCGCAGCTGGCTGCAGTTGCAGGCCCAGGAAACCCGGGGAGAGCAGGTGGACGAGATCGTGGGAAGGTAGCCGTGACAGGGGCGAGCCGTCCGGTCCCGCGGCCTGCCGTTCATCGCGACACGGGCTCGCACGCGGCTTTCATTTTTCTCCCTTTTCATGCTCCACTACCACACCATCCCCGTCACCGCCTTCCAGCAGAACTGCTCGCTCGTCTGGTGCGATGCCACGCAAGCGGCCGCCGTGATCGATCCGGGCGGCGACCTCGACCGCGTGCTCGCCGAAGTCGAAGGCCGCGGCCTGCGGCTGGAGCAGATCTGGCTCACGCACGCCCACATCGACCATGCGGGCGGCGCGGGCGAGCTGGCCGAGCGGCTGTCGCTGCCGATCACCGGGCCGCACCCGGGCGACCAGTTCTGGATCGACGGGCTGCCGCAGCAGAGCGCGATGTTCGGTTTTCCGCCCGCGCGGCCGTTCGTGCCCACGCGCTGGCTGGGCGACGGCGACACGGTGCAGATCGGTCACGAGACGCTGCAGGTGCGCCACTGCCCGGGCCACACGCCGGGCCACGTGGTGTTCCATGCGCCGCAGATCCAGCGCTGCTTCGTGGGCGACGTGCTGTTCGCCGGCAGCATCGGCCGCACGGACTTCCCGCAGGGCAACCACCAGGACCTGATCGACAGCATCGTGCAGCGCCTGTGGCCCATGGGCGACGAGACGGTGTTCATTCCCGGACATGGGCCGGAGAGCAGCTTCGGGCGCGAGCGGCGCAGCAATCCCTTCGTGGGCGGGACCTGAGCGGCATTCCGCGGCGGGGACACGGCGAGGGCCACGGCCGGCCATCCACCCGGCCTTGATGCCGGTCAACGCCTCGAAGGCGGCATGCGGGCATCCTTTCCTGCAGGTCCGATGGTTCCGCGCAATCGGTAGTTTCCGATCCATGGCGGGCCACGGCCTTACCGTGAAAGAAAAGCCTCCGCCATGACGCCGTCGCCCGTCCCCCCGCATTCGCCTTCTCCCGCCGCTCCCATCACCTCGCAGCCCGAGCCCGACTCCCGTCGCAAGCTTGCCTACCTGCTGCTCGCCCTGGGTCTGTATGCCCTGGTGCTTGCGCTGCCGGCCCCGGCCGGGCTATCTCCCTCCGGCCAGGTCGCCCTGGGCTTGCTGGTGCTCGTGGTCACGCTGTGGATCAGCGAATGCGTCTCGCCCGCCAACAGCGCGGTGCTGCTCACCGGCATGGCGGTGGTGGGATTGATGGGCAAACCGCTTACGCCGGGGGCCAAACCCATGGGCTCCGCCGATGCGCTCACCGTGATGCTGGGCGGTTTCTCGTCCACGGCCGTGCTGCTGGTGGCCGCCGCGCTGTTCCTGGCCGTGGCGCTCAAGCACACGGGGCTGGACCGCCGGGTGGCGCTGCTGGTGATGAGCCGGGTCGGCATTTCGCCGGCCCGGCTCACGCTGGGCGCGATGCTGGTGGGCTTCGTGCTGGCGCTGTTCATTCCTTCCGCCACGGCGCGCGTGGGCGCGGTGATACCGATCATGGTGGGCATCACCGCGGCGCTCGGCCTGCCCGTGGGCAGCAGCCTGGGCGCCACGCTGATGATCGTGACGGCGCAGGCCTGCTCGATCTTCAACATCGCGGTGAAGACGGGTGCCGCGCAGAACCTCATCAGCCTGAACTTCATGCAGGGGGCCTTCGGCCACGGCGTGACCTGGGGGCAATGGTTCCTGGCCGCCCTGCCCTTCACCATCGGCATGTCCGTCGTGCTGTTCTTCGTGTCGCTGTGGCTGCTGCGCCCCGAGGTACCCGACTCCGAGGACGCCGCAGGCAACCTGCGCGAGCAACTGCGCGCGCTCGGCCCCGTCAGCGCTCCGGAGAAGCGCCTGATCGCGGTGGCGCTGCTGCTGCTGGTGCTCTGGTCCACGGAAGGCACGCTGCACCCGTTCGACACGACCACCACCACGCAGCTGGGCATCGCGCTGCTGCTCATGCCGCGCATCGGCGTGATGCACTGGGCGCAGGCCGAAAAGCTGGTGCCCTGGGGCACGGTGGTGCTGTTCGCGGCGTCGATCTCGCTGGGCACGCTGCTGCAGCGTACCGGGGCGGCCGGCTGGCTGGCCCAGCAGACGCTGGGGCAGTTGGGCCTCGAGGGACTTCCGGTGGTGGCGGTGATCGGCGCGCTGGCCGTATTCAGCATCGTGCTGCACCTGGGCTTCGCCTCTGCCACGGGCCTGGCCAGCACGCTGATACCCATCTTCATCGCCTTCGCGCAAACGCTGCCGGTTTCGAAGGAAACGGCCTTCGGCATCGTGCTCGTGCAAAGCTTCGTCGTGTCGTTCGGCTTCATCCTGCCGACGAATGCACCGCAGAACATGCTGTGCTACGGCACGGGCGCGTTCGGCACGCTGCAGTTCGCCAAGGTGGGGCTGGTGGTGACGATGGCAGGCCTGGCGCTCATCCTGCTGCTGTCGGCCACGCTCTGGCCGTGGATGGGCGTGCTCTGACGCCCCCAGGGGCCCGCGGACGAGGCGGCGGACCTACCCGCGGCGCGCGGCCTGGTAGAGCCCCTGCACGCGCGGAACGTTCTGCTCCAGCTCGCGGATGCGTTCCGGGCCGCTGGGGTGGGTGGAGAGGAACGCCAAGCCGCCCTGCCCGCCCGTCGCCTCGCCCATCTTGCGCCAGAGCGTCACGGCGGATTCGGGGTTGTAGCCGCCGCGGGCCGCCATCTCCAGCCCGACGAGGTCGGCCTCGGTCTCGTCGCTGCGGCTGAACTTGAGCGAGATCAATTGCGTGCCGAGGTTGGCCGCCGCGTTGCCCAGATCGCCCAGGCCCAGCAGCTGCGCGCCGAGCGACAGGCCCATGCTGGTGGCCTGCGTCTTGGCGAGGCGTGCGCGGGCATGTTCGCGCAGGGCGTGCGCCATCTCGTGGCCCATGACCATGGCGGCCTCGTCGTCGCTGAGCTTGAGCTGGTCGAGGATGCCCGTGTAGAAGGCGATCTTGCCGCCCGGCATGCAGAAGGCGTTGATCTGCTTGCTGCCGATCAGGTTCACCTCCCATCGCCATTGCCGCGCGCGGTCGTTCCACTGCGCGGAGTACGGGATCAGGCGCTGGCTGATGCCGCGCAGGCGCACCAGCTGGGGATGCGTGTCGCCCGCGAGCGCGCGCTGCGCCTTGGCCTTGGCGAGCATCTGGTCGTACTGCTGGTCGGCGGCGGCCTCGAGCTGTTCGGCCGGGACGAGGCGCCGCATCTGCGAGGCGGAACCCACGTCCACCTGGGCCAGCGCGGACCCCGCCATGGTGGCGCCGGCCGCGAGCAGGAAGCCGCGTCGCGCGTTCCACGGGCCCGAACGCAGGGCCGTGCAGAAGCGGCAGCCGGTGTCCACGTGAGGCAGGGCCGCGGACGCTCCATCGACGGCCGGAGAGAGGGAAGTCGGGTGGTGGTTCGGCATGATGGGCGGAAGTCTAGGGGAGCCGGACGCAGCCCGGCTGTAGGCGGGCTGCGCAAATGCCCGGGCACCCGAGGCCGTATACGAAGCCTTTTCTGGCAGCCCTTTGCGCTCAGGCCCCGTCCATCGCTGCGGCGGCGGCCTTGGTGCGCTTCGCCGCGTGCATTTCCGCCCAGACCACGATCAGCAGCCCGCCGAGCACGCCCGCCAACCCCCAGGCCGCCATGGCCGACGGCGTCTCGCCCACCACGGCCACCGCCAGCGCGAAGGCCGTGACCGGCTCGGCGAGCGCCAGGGTGACGCCCGTGGCGCCGCTGATGTGCCGCAGCGCATGCGTGAACAGCAGGTAGGCGAGCCCGGTGGCCACCAGCCCCAGGTACAGCACCACGCCCCAGGTGCGCGCCGAGACCGCGAGCGGGCCGGCGAGCGCGAAGGCGGCGGGCAGCGAGATGAGCGCGGCGGTGCCGAACACCGCCAGGTTGACGGCGCCCGGCGCCGCGCGTGCGACAAGCTTCTGGTTGAGCAGCGCATAGGCGGCATAGCTCAGGCCCGCGAGCAGGCAGAGCGCGATGCCGCCGGCCGGTGCCTGCACGCTGGTGCGGCCGTCCAGCGCCATCGCCGCGCCGCCGGCCACGCCCAGCAGCGTGCCCAGCCACCAGACGGGCGCGGGCCAGCGGCGCAGCACCAGCGTCTGCAGCAGGCCGGCCCAGATCGGGCCGCTGCCGATCGCGATGGCCGTGCCCAGCGCGACGCCGCTCGCCTTCACGCCCGCGAAAAAGCTCAGGTTGTAGGCGGCCACGCAGGCCCCGGCGAGCAGCACCCCGCGCCACGGCAGGGCCGCGATGCCGCGTGCGCCGCCGTGCCACCACAGCAGACCCCCGAAGAAGGCGCTGGCGATGAGGAGCCGCAGCGCCCCCACCCACACCGGCGCGAGCCCCGAGGGCGCCAGGCTCTGCGCCGTGCCCGTGGTGCCCCAGAGCACCGCGGCCGCGAGCACCATGGCGATGCCCAGCGCCGGGCGCGCGGAGGCTGCAGGCGATGGGACGGCGGTAGCGCTGGCGGCTGCCGGTGCAGCGGATGGTGCGGCAGGCACGGCGGATGCCGGGCCGGACGATGGAGTGGCGCAAGACATGCCCCGAGCGTGCCATGCGCTGGCGCGGACAAATGTCGCGCAACGCTCGAAGCGCACAGCCTCGGTGCGGTTCTGCCCGGCCGGCTCGTCACGACCCACACCCATCCCCGTCGATC
>Ga0308159_1003374_pt1 | contig 16212 bp, 13 predicted proteins | sample PhyCR1_FD_201040 | JGI IMG/M metagenome (GOLD analysis project Ga0308159, IMG submission 201040) | Phyllosphere microbial communities from UC Gill Tract Community Farm, Albany, California, United States - DLSLC.R1 | ecosystem: Host-associated > Plants > Phyllosphere > Unclassified | place: USA... | reverse complement strand
ATACTGTTGGACATCTTGAAAACCTTCTTGCTTGGCAAGTGCTGTTTGGTGCGGGCAAAGATAAGGTTGCCGAGCGTTGGGAAACAGCGTGATTTTCATAAATGACTGTTACAGCAAAAGCAAAGATCAACCACGGGTGAACGCCATTCCTTGTGGCGAGGGGATTCATACCCGATGGGCTGCGAAGCAGCCCTCAATCCTTTGTACTGGTTGTGTCAGGAAGATCGCGATTGCTGATTTTGGGGTCGCTTCGCAACCCATCGGGGATGAATCCCCTCGCCACAGGGGACTTTAATCAGCGATTAAACGGGGAGGTGGATGCCGAAGGTATTCATCCCCCGATCACTGCGCACAAACACATCCCCACCGTGCATCAGCGCAATCGCCTTGACGATCGCCAGCCCCAATCCATGGTTGTTGCCGCTGTTGCTGCGCGAGGCATCGACCCGGTAGAAGCGCTCGAACAGTCGCGGCAAATGCTCGCTGGCAATCGGCGATCCCGGGTTGGCCACGCCGATGCTGACCTGATGTTCCTCAACCTCGATCCGCACTTCGATCACCTTGCCCGGCTCGGTGTGCTGCACGGCGTTGCTCAGCAGATTGATCAATGCCCGGCGCAGATGTGCGATCTCGATCCGCACCTGCGCATCGCCACTGACGTGTACCTGCACCTGCGCGTCTTCGAGGATGAAATCCAGATACTCGAGCGTAGTCGCGACTTCATCGGCCAGCGACGTAGATGTCAGTTTGGTCGCCTTGCTGCCCTGGTCGGCGCTGGCGAGGAACAACATGTCATTGATGATCGAACGCAGGCGCTCGAGCTCTTCAAGATTCGACTGCAGCACTTCGAAGTAATGCTCGGCGGAGCGTCCGCGCGTCAATGCGACCTGGGTCTGGCCAATCAGGTTGGTCAGCGGCGAGCGCAGTTCATGGGCGACGTCGGCGTTGAACGATTCCAGCCGCGAGTAGGCCTGTTCGACCCGCTCCAGCGTGGAGTTGAACGAATCGACAAACTGCTCAAGCTCCGGCGGCAATGGCGACATCCGCAAGCGTCCAGCCCGCAGGGGAGGCGCGAGGCGCTGGGCTTCATCCGACAGTTTGATCAACGGCTTGAGGCCGATTCGCGCGACCCAGTACCCCAGCGCCGAGGCCATCAGCACACCGACAATCGCGAGGCTGACGAGAGCGATCAACAGCTTGTGTTGGGTCTCGTGGAACGTTTCGGTGTCGATGCCGATCATGAACCGCAGCGGCGGGCGCTGATCCTTGGCCGGCAACTCGGTCAGCAGCACTTTCAGCGGATAAGGATGTTCAGGCAACTGCAGATCATGCATGCCGGTCGGGCCCTGGGCGAAGGCGCGGATTTGCGCGTCCGGCTCGCCATACTCGTAACCGGGATCAGCGCTGACCACCCAGAAACGGATGCGCTTGTCCTCTTCGCCGAGCAGCTTGAGCTTGGCGTTGATCTTCACCCAATGCTCGGGTGTGCCATAACGATTGAGCGCCGATTCAAGCACGCTGTAACGCGCATCCAGCTCGGCTTCCGGGAGCAGGCCAAGGCCCTTGTCGACCTGCTGATACAGTGCGCCGCCGATCAACAGAAACACCAGCAGCGCCACCAGCGTAAACATCCCGCTTAAACGCAGGGCAATCGAATTACTGGACACCACGGCTCTCCAGCACATAACCCATGCCACGAATCGTGTGCAGCAGTTTCTCGTCGAACGGCCCGTCGAGCTTGGCCCGCAGCCGTTTGATCGCGACTTCGACGACGTTCGCATCGCTGTCGAAATTGATGTCCCAGACCATCTCGGCAATCGCGGTTTTCGAGAGGATTTCGCCTTGCCGGCGCGCCAGCACGCTGAGCAGCGAGAATTCTTTCGCGGTCAGGTCCAGTCGGGTGCCGGCACGGGTCGCCTTGCGGCTGATCAGGTCGATCCACAGGTCGGCGATGCTCACTTGCACCGGTTCATGCCCGCCGCTGCGTCGGGTCAGCGCTTGCAGGCGCGCCACCAGTTCAAGGAAGGAAAACGGCTTGCCGAGGTAATCGTCGGCGCCGTCGCGCAGGCCCTTGATGCGGTCTTCGACGCGCTCGCGGGCGGTGAGCATGATCACCGGAGTCTGCTTGCGCGCGCGTAACGCACGCAGTACGCCAAAGCCGTCCAGGCCCGGCAACATCACGTCGAGGACGATCACCGCGTAGTCGCTTTCCAGCGCCAGGTGCAGGCCTTCGACGCCGTCGCGGGCCAGGTCCACGGTGTAACCCTGTTCCGTCAGACCGCGGTGCAGATAGTCCGCGGTTTTTTCCTCGTCTTCGATAATCAGAACGCGCATGACCGCCTCAGTCTGTAGTCGCCAATGCCGTCGTGGGCATTGGTTTGGGCCTGTGGAACAGCCGCTCAAGCCACAAGTATATGACCGGCGTGGTAAACAGCGTCAGCATCTGGCTGACCAGCAAGCCGCCCACCACCGCGATCCCCAGCGGCTGGCGCAGTTCGGCGCCGGTGCCATAACCGAGCATCAGCGGCAGGGCACCCAGCAGGGCGGCGAGAGTGGTCATGATGATCGGCCGGAATCGCGTCAGGCACGCTTCGTAAATCGCATCCTGCGGCGGCAAGCCGCGATTGCGCTGCGCCTCGAGGGCAAAGTCGATCATCAGGATGCCGTTCTTTTTGACGATACCGATCAGCAACACCAAGCCGATCAACGCCATGATCGAGAAGTCCTGGCCGCAGATCCACAGCATGATCACCGCACCGAGACCGGCTGCCGGCAGGGTCGAGATGATCGTCAGCGGATGCACAAAGCTCTCATAAAGCACGCCGAGAATGATGTACACCGCCACCAGCGCCGCGAGAATCAGCCACGGCTGGCTGGCCAGCGAACTCTGGAACGCCTGCGCCGCGCCCTGGAAGTTGCCGCTGATCGCGGTCGGCATGCCGATTTCGGCCTTGGCCTGATTGAGCAGAATCACCGCATCACCCAACGCCACGCCGGGCGCCAGGTTGAACGACAGGTTGGCGGCGGGGAACATGCCGTCATGAGCAATCGACAGCGGGCCGATGGTCGGCGCATCGAATTTGGCCAGCGCCGACAGCGGCACCATCTCGCCGCTCAACGGCGAGCGCAGGTAGAAATAATTGAGGCTTTCGGCCTTGCCGCGTTGCTTGGTGTCCAGTTCCAGAATCACGTTGTACTGATTGACCTGGGTCTGGAACTCGTTGATCTGCCGTTGACCGAACGCATCGTACAGGGCCTCGTCGACATCACTCGCCGTCAGGCCGAAACGCGCGGCGGCGCTGCGGTCGATGCTGATGTGGGTGATGCTGCCGCCCAGTTGCAGGTCGTTGGAAATGTCGCGGAACGCCGGGTTGCTGCGCAGCTTTTCCGTCAGGCGCTGGGTCCAGGTGGCGAGGGTCGCGCCGTCATTGCTCTTGAGCACGTATTGGTACTGCGCGCGGCTCGGGCCGGAGCTGAGGTTGATGTCCTGACCGGCGCGCAGGTACAGGACGATGCCCGGGACTTTCATCAGTTGCGGACGAATCCGGTCGATGAACTGGCTGGCCGAGACGTCGCGGTCACCGCGTTTTTTCAGGGCAATCCAGAAGCGGCCGTTTGCGATGGTCTGGTTGCTGCCGGACACACCGACCGAGTGCGAGAACGCCTGAACGGCCGGATCGGCGGCGACGATTTCGGCCATAGCCAAGTGTTTTTTCACCATGTCGCCGTAGGAAATATCCGCAGCGGCTTCGGTGGTGCCGAGGACAAACCCGGTGTCCTGCACCGGGAAGAATCCCTTGGGGATAAAGATGTAACCGGCAATCGCCAGTGCCAGCGACAGGCCGAACACGCCGATCATCAGTTTCTGGTGGGCGAGGGCGCGGCGCAGACCTTTTTCGTACCAGGCCAGCAAGCGTTCGCTGAAGCCCGGTTTGTCGTGGGCGTGGTGCACGGGTTTGCGCATGAACAGCGCTGCCAGCGTCGGCGCGAGGGTCAGCGACACCACCACCGAAATCAGAATGGTCGAGGTCGCGGTCAGGGCGAATTCCTTGAACAGCCGCCCGACCACACCGCCCATGAACAGCAGCGGAATAAACGCTGCCACCAGCGAGAAACTGATCGACACCACGGTAAAGCCGATCTCGCCGGCACCTTTGACCGCCGCTTCGCGCATGCTGTCGCCGGCCTCCAGATGCCGGTGGATGTTCTCCACCACCACAATCGCATCGTCCACGACAAACCCGACCGCGACGACGATCGCCACCAGCGTCAGGTTGTTCAGGCTGAATCCCAGCAGGTACATCAGGGCGAAACTGGCGGTCAGCGACACGCCGAGTACCGCCGAGACGATCATGGTCGCTGACAACTGGCGCAGAAACAGCGCCATCACCGCCACCACCAGCAGGATCGCGATCAACAGGGTGATCTCGACTTCATGCAGCGAGGCGCGGATGGTCTGGGTGCGGTCGATCAGGGTTTTCACCTGCACCGAGGCCGGGAGCATGGCTTCGAGGCCGGGCAGGGCGGCTTGAATGCGGTCGACGGTTTCGACGATGTTCGCGCCGGGCTGGCGCGAGATCACCAGGTTCACTCCGGGTTGATCACCGGCCCAGGCCTGCACGTAGGCATCTTCCGAACCGTTGACGACTTTGGCGACATCCCGCAGGTGAACCGGGGCGCCGTCCTTGTAGGAAACGATGAGTTGGCTGTAGTCCTCGGGTTTGAACAACTGGTCGTTGGTCGACAGCGTCGAGATGCTCGATTCGCCGTACAACGCACCTTTGGCAAGGTTGAGGCTGGTCTGCTGGATCGCCAGACGAATGTCGGCCAGGGTCAGGCCGATCGCCGCCAGTTTGTCGGCCGAGGCTTGCACGCGAATCGCCGGACGTTGCTGACCGGTGATGTTGATTTGTCCTACGCCGTCGATCTGACTGATCTGACGCGAGAGCAGGGTTTCCACCAGGTCGCTGAGTTCGGTGCCGGGCATTTGCGTCGAGCTGACGCTTAAGATCAGCACCGGGCTGTCGGCCGGGTTGACCTTCTTCCAGGTCGGCAGCGTCGGCATGTCCTTGGGCAGTTTGCCGGCGGCGGTGTTGATCGCCGCTTGTACTTCCTGAGCGGCGGTGTCGATGCTCTTGTCTAAGGTGAATTGCAGGGTCAGCAGGCTGGAGCCGAGCGCACTGCTGGAGGTCATCTGGGTCATGCCGGGGATGGCGCTGAATTGCACCTCCAGCGGCGTGGCCACGGACGAGGCCATGGTGTCGGGGCTGGCGCCAGGCAACTGCGCCGAGACCTGAATCGTTGGAAATTCCGCTTCCGGCAGTGGGGCAATCGGCAGGCGCGGAAAGGCAATCACCCCGACCAGCACCAGCGCGATGGTCAGCAGAATGGTCGCGACCGGGTGATCGATGCACCAGGTGGAGACGCCTGTGTGCTGCTTCATGGCTTGGGCTCCGCTTGCACCACCTGCGGCGGCTCGCTCATGACCTGCACGGTAGAGCCGGGTTTGAGCCGTGACTGGCCGTCGCTGACCAATTGATCACCAGCCTTCACGCCTTTGATGATGTCCTGGCCGCTGCCTTGATAAACCATCTGCACCTGCACGGCTTCGACCTTGTCGCCGTTCACGCGATAGACGAAGTGTTGATCGAGACCGCGCTGGACGACGGTGGGCGGCACCACCAGCGCATCCTTGTCCAGCGCCGTCTGAATTTTTACCGTCACCAACAGGCCCGGCCAGAGTTTCTGGCTGGCGTTGTCGAACTCGGCCTTGGCGCGGATGGTGCCGGTGTTGGCGTTGATCTGGTTGTCGATCAGGGTCAGGTGACCTTCGCCGAGCAGGTTGCCGGTTTCGCCATCGGTGTCGGCGCCGATGTAGGCCTTGACCTGCGCGTGCTGCGGGTCGTTGATCAGGCCCTGCAGGGTCGGCAGCATTTGCTGCGGCAGCGAGAACTCCACGGCAATCGGGTCGATCTGGGTCACGGTGAACAGGCCGGCGGTGTCGGTCATGCGCAGGAAGTTGCCTTCGTCGACTGTACGAATACCGACGCGGCCGGTGACTGGTGAGCGGATCTGCGTGTAGGAAAGTTGTACCTGCGCCGCGTCAATCGAGGCCTGGTTGCCTTGGGCGGTGGCCTTGAGTTGGTTGACCAGGGCCTGTTGCTGGTCGTAGGTCTGCCTGGAGACGCCGTCGTCGACGCTGAGCAGTTTGTAGCGCTTGAGGTTGACCAGGGCGACTTGCAGTTGTGCCTGGCTTTCGCCCAGTTGCGCGCGGGCCTGGTCGAGGCTGGCGCGGATCGAGCGGTCGTCGATGGTGGCGAGCAGGTCGCCGGCTTTGACGAGTTGGCCTTCCTTGACGAGGATTTTGGTGAGGATGCCATCGACTTGTGGGCGCACTACAACGCTGTGCAATGAGAGGACCGAACCGATGCCGCTGGTGTAGCGGGGGACGTCTTTTTCGCTGACCGTGACGACGCGGACCGGGATGGCGGTCGGGGTGGCCAGTTTGGTCGGGGCGGGTTTCATTGCCCACCATGTGCCTGCGGCGGCCAGGGCGATCACTAGGGCTAGCAGGGCTTGGTTTTTCTTGATTCGCATGAAATGGGGCGCCAAGGGCTGGAGTTTGGGCAGGTTGGGTCTTTATAAACTTGTTTGGGGGTCAGGAGGGTGACGGCTGGCTGTCAGCGCTGTCAGTTTCGCCGGGGTGTATATCCGTTTCTGCGGGTGTGGCTGATTAGGGTTTCGCCCTTACGGCGAGTCACTTTTGACAAACGCCTCAAAAGTAACCAAAAACGCTTGCTCCTGCGTTCGGCCCGCTCGCTGGGGCTCGGGGTCCCTTCGCTGCGGGATCGATCCGGGCGCAGCGCCTACGGTTTGCTTCGCTGCACCTCCTCTCGCTGTGTTTGGCTGCGCCAAACGGTCGCTGCGCTCCCACGCCCGGATCAATCCCTCCGCTCAGCCTACCGACGTCGCCCGTGGATCAAGATCAAGAGCTGCAGCCGAGCTAACGCTCATCCTGTTGAGTGGAGCGGCATGCGCCGCGTGCGGGTTGTACTTATTTTCCCTGTTGGAGCTGCCGCAGGCTGCGATCTTTTGATCTTGCTTTTGCTTTTGCTCTTTTGTGGGAGCTGGCTTGCCAGCTGACCATCTCTGGCGGGTGTACTCGGTTCACCTGTGGGAGCGAGCCTGCTCGCGAAGACGGCCTGACAGCCGCTGCAAATCTTCAGGTGCCGAGTCCGGGCGCGCAGGTATACTGCGCGCCTTCACGGCTCACTGTTCGGGCCGGACTTTTTGCTTTGCGGAGCTTTTATGACTTCCCCGATCCAACCGCCGGTTGACGACGCTGTGAGCGATGTCCCGGCCGAGCTGACTGACGCCAGCGAGACCAAACCCGAGATCCCGGCGTTCAAGTTCCCGTTCAAACCGGGTGAACTGGCGGCCGCCAAGGGTTCGAATCAGCCGTGGTATAAGAACGGCGCCAAGAATGGTCACACCAAGACCCCGGGCATGGCCCCGCCGGGTACCCGCCGTTCGATGGGCAAGCGCTGAGTTTCATCCCGCCTTCAGCCATCGACTGCGATTTTCCGTCGCAGTGATGGCTAAGTGCTCATCCCCTGAGCCAGATCAATATTTGACCAATTGGTGCGCTTAGAGTCAGCAGCCCTGCCGACTCTTCCCATAAAACGAGCGCGCTTTCCATGAAGATCAATCTCCCGGTAACCGGCCGTAACGTCGATGTGGCGCTGGATGCGAACATTCTTTCGACCACCGATCTGACCAGCGCGATCACTTACGCCAACGACGATTTCATTCAGATCAGCGGTTATAGCCGCGACGAATTGCTCGGCACGCCACACAACTTGTTGCGTCACCCGGACATGCCGGCGCAGGCGTTTGCCCATATGTGGCAGACGCTCAAGAGCGGTCGTTCGTGGATGGGGCTGGTGAAGAATCGTTGCAAGAATGGCGACCATTATTGGGTCAGCGCCTATGTCACGCCGGTCACGCAGAATGGCGTGGCGGTGGAGTATCAGTCGGTGCGCACCCGGCCTGATGCGCGGTGGGTGGCCGCGGCGGAGCGGGTTTATGCGCAGTTGCGTGGCGAATTGAAGGGAAGGCGGTCGCTGCTCAGGTTAGGTTTGCGCGGCCGGATCACGGCGTTGGCCAGTGCGTTGCTGGGTCTGGTGTTGGGGATCGAGGCCTGGTTGCGTCCGGAGTCGGCGTGGATCGATGGCACGGCATTTGTCGTCGGCAGCAGTGTTTGTGCATTAGGCGTGCGCTGGATTCTGCGTCCGCTGGAACGGCTGAGCGAGCGGGCGCGGCAGGTGGCGGACAATCCGTTGAGCCAGGGCGTTTACACCGGGCGCAGCGATGAGTTCGGCCAGATCGAGTTTGCCCTGCAGATGCTCGAAGCCCAGGTCGGCGCGGTGGTCGGGCGTATGGGTGACGCATCGCAACAGTTGGCCGGGCATGCGGCGCAACTGGTTGATCATCTGCAAATAAGCCACAGCAGTTCGCTGGCGCAGCAGGCGGAAACCGATCAGGTGGCGGCAGCGATTCACCAAATGGCCGCGAGTGTCGCGCAGGTCGCCAGCCATGCGCAGCAGGCGTCGGTGGCGGCGGACCTGGCCGATACGGAAACCCGTGAAGGGCATTGGCTGGTCGGTGAAAGTCGCAGTGCGGTGTTGCGTCTGGCCGAGGAATTGCGGCGGGCGACCGAGGTGATCCATCAGCTCGAAGGCCACAGCAGCGAGATTTCCGGGGTGCTGGAGGTGATCCGCAGCATCGCCGAGCAGACCAATCTGCTGGCGCTTAACGCGGCGATCGAAGCGGCGCGCGCTGGTGATGCCGGGCGCGGTTTTGCAGTGGTGGCTGATGAAGTGCGCGGGTTGGCGCGGCGCACGCAGCAATCGACCAACGAGATTCAACGAATGATCAGCACCTTGCAAAACGGCGCGCGCGATGCGGTGCTGGTGATGCAGCAAAGCAGTGAGCATGTGGATAACAGCGTCGAACAGGCACAGCGTGCGGCGCGGGCGCTGGACGGGATCAGCGAGCGGGTCGAGCAGATCACCGAAATGAGCCTGCAGATTGCCGCAGCGGTGGAGCAGCAGAGCGCGGTGAGCGAAGACATCCATCGCAATATCGTCAGCATTCGCACGGCGTCCGAATTGACGGTGGATGAGGGGCGGCTGAGCCAGCGCAACTCTGAGGATGTGGCGGGGTTGGCGGGGGATTTGCGCTTGCTGGCGCGGGAGTTCTGGAGGCGGCGGCAAGGCCAGGATTGATGCTGTTCCCACTGGCCTCATCGCTGGCAAGCCAGCTCCCACAGGTTTCTCGAGTGTTCACATGACTTGTGCACGATATGGAACCTTGTGGGAGCTGGCTTGCCAGCGATGAGGCCAGTCCAATCGGCAGGAATTTCCGATCAAGCCGCCCGCAGAGAGATAAACGCATACGTCTGCGCCGGCTCCGTCACCACCAGCGCCCCAGCCGCCAGCAATTGCCCGGCCACGTCGTCTCCGGACAAGTGAAACAGCCATTCACTGGATTCTGTGTTCAGTGGCTGTGAAGACACCTGATCGATCACAGACGCAAAAGCGTCCATCTGCGGTAAATACGCGGTGAACCCATCGCCCTTGAGCGCTGTGGTGCGAATTCCCAGTGCGGCACAGATCGCGTCCTTGATCCGGATGTCGTCGCGATCAGCCTGGCGTGAGCGCTGGATCAATTCCAACAGCTCCTGGTCAACCAACTCCCCGCCGGCAATCAGCAGCGGCCCCTGCTGCCACGACTCTGGCGGGCAATCCTTGGCGGCCGGATTGAGCGGGATGTGCGGATTGATCTCAGCGGGATAAATCCTGCACACCAACGGTCGGCGCTCGTAGATGCGGCACCGGTTGTCTTCGTCAAGATTCCGGCAGCGACCGACGTTGTAAGCGGCGAAAGTGATTGCCACGTGGGCCTCGGTAGTACCGCTGCGCACGGCCGCTGAACGTCGTTCAGCGTGTTCACGCTGCTGCGCCGGCAGGCCCAGGCCGTTGCCGAGAAAGGCCTCCACCAGCACGATCACCTGACCACCGTCCGCCGCCCACATGCGGGCTTCGGCGAGGGTCAGGGGCACATGGTGGTCGGTGCAGCATTTGCCGCAGCCAACGCAGGAAAACGTCGTATTCATTGCACGATCAATCTTCAATCAAGGTGTGAAACGGCGACGTAAAGTCGCCAGGCTGAGGCTGATCGAAGCAAGTTGTGCGCCAGTCCTCAAGGCTTGGCGGTCGGATGAATCGAGCCCCATTCGGTGACGAACGCGGTTTTCGACTTTTTGTTGTACAGGCACAGTTCGGTGCCTTGCTGGCCTTTCATGTGTTTTTGCGGGTATTGGCCTTGCAGCAGCACGGCGGTATAGCCGACGCGGTCATCGAACTGCGCGGGGCTGCCGACCGGTTTCGCAGCTTTCAGGCCGCTGGCCCTGGTGCAACTGGCGAGCACGGTTTTGTCGTAAGCGGCCCAGGCGTCGGGGCTGGAGGCGTGGGCCTGGGAGGCGAGGGCGGTGAGGCAGAGCAGGCTTAGGGTGAGGGTTTTCATGGTTGGGTATCCTTGTATTGGCGAGGGATGGAGTATGCCGAGAGTGAAAAGTTGCCTTTAAGGCCGTCATCGCTGGCAAGCCAGCTCCCACAGTGATGGGCGCCGCTCACAAAACCTGTGGGAGCTGGCTTGCCAGCGATGGCGGTGTATCAGGCGGGAACAATCTCCCGGCGAACCACATACATCCCGGCACTCTCATACAACCGCTGCGCCCGCAGGTTGTCTTCCAGCACCTTCAGATCGACAAATCCTTCGCGCCTTTGCTGAAACACCTTGAATGCATTCAACAGCAACGCCCGACCCAGTCCACGACCCTGAGCGCGTGGATGCACCACCAGATTCTTGATGTAGGAACTGGTCCAGCACTGCGCCACCCCGATCACGCCTTCGGCGTCTGTGGCAATCCAGCACAACTCGGGATCGTATTCGGCATCGCTTTCAAAGCGCAGTTGCCACTCCTCCAGCGCTGGCACGCGACCGCCGCCCTCGCGGTAACCGCGTTGCATCAGTTGATGCACGGCCGCCGCCAGTTCCGGGCGGTAAGTGCTCAGCTCAATGCCTTCCGGCCAGTGCGGCGGCGGCACGTCTTGACGAAGGTCGCGCCGCATCAGAAAGCAGTACGTCTGGCTCAAGAATCAATGACCGTTGGCAGCGACGTGTTTGGCGGCTTCGATCAGGCGCTGGGTCAGTTCCGGCGACGAGAACTTGGTCAGCACCGCGTTGGCCCCGGCCAGGCGGGCCTTTTCGCTGTTCATCGCGCTGTCGAGTGAGGTGTGCAGCAGCACGTAGAGGTGGGCGAAGTCCGGCGTCTCGCGCAGGGTGCGGGTAAAGGCATAGCCGTCCATTTCGGACATTTCGATGTCGGAGACGATCAGGTTGATCTGCTGCGCGGTGCCTTGCAGATCCAGCAGGCAGTCGATGGCTTCCTTGGCACTGCGCGCGGTGTGGCATTGCAGGCCGAGGTTGCGCAGGGTGTGCACCGATTGCTGCAGCGCTACCTGGCTGTCGTCGACTACCAGAATCCGTGCATTGCCCAGCACCTCGGCATCTTCCATGCTCAGGTCGGTCGGAGCCATTTCGATCTGCGCCGGGGCGATGCTGTGGATGACTTTCTCGATGTCGAGCACTTGCACCAGCGTGCCGTCGACCGAGGTCACGCCGGTGATGTAGGCGCGCGAACCGCCGGAGCCGAACGGTGGCGGCTTGATGTCGGTGGTCAGGCAATGGACGATTTTGCTCACCGCCTGCACGTGCAGTCCCTGCTTGGAGCGGCTGACGTCAGTAACGATCAGGCAGCCGCCGTTCGGGTCTTCCAGCGGTCGCTCGCCAATGGCGCGGCTGAGGTCGATCACCGACAGCGACGCGCCGCGCAGGGTGGCGATGCCTTTGATGTGCGGATGCGACTCGGGCATTTTGGTCAGCGGCGGGCAGGGGATGATTTCACTGACTTTCAGCAGGTTGATCGCCATCAGCTTGCCGCTGCGCAAAGTAAACAGCAGAAGCGAAAGTGAATCTGCGCGGGCTTTGGTGGAAGACATATAAACCTTCTGTGGAAAAAGGTGATGGGCGAGGGTGCAAATCGCCAGAAACTATTGATGCCGGGTTATCGGCGTTAACGGGGTGGGCTTTAGGTCGGTTATCGGGTAGGGCAAGAATCATCTGTGGCGAGGGGATTTATCCCCGATGGACTGCCCAGCAGTCCCATTTCTTGGTGCCGCTGCGCAGCACATCGGGGATAAATCCCCTCGCCACAAGGAATCCACTCAAACTGGATGAAGTGATTACTTCATGCCTAATCGCTTGGCCATCCGCCCCAGATTCGCCCGGTCCAGCCCCAACTCCCGCGCTGCACTCGCCCAGTTATCCTGATGACGCTCAAGCGCAGCGCTGATCAACTGCCGCTGATATTGCTCGGTGGCGCTGCGCAAATCACCGCTGATCAACGGTATCGCCGGTACTGCAGAGGCAGGCGCTGGCGAGTTATCCACAACCTCACGCGGCAAATCCAGATCCGCCGCGCTCAGGCTGAGAATCTTCGGCCTGACCTTGCAGTTGCCCAGCGCCTTCAGCGCACTGCGCCCGATCAAGTGTTCCAGCTCGCGCACGTTGCCCGGCCAAGTGTAGGCGAGCAGCGCGTCCTGGGCGTCGCTGCTCAGGCGCAGGCTGTTGAGGCCCATGCGCGAACGGTTCTGTTCCAGAAAAAAGCCGCTGAGCAGCAACACATCCCGCCCGCGATCGCGCAGCGCCGGGACTCGCAGCGGGTACACGCTCAAGCGGTGATAGAAGTCGGCGCGGTAACGGCCGCTGCGCACTTCTTCGGCCAGATCGCGGTTGGTTGCGGCGATCAGGCGCACATCGACCTGATGTTCCTTGTCCGAACCGAGCCGCTGCAACTGGCCGCTTTGCAGCACGCGCAACAACTTGGCCTGCACGGTCAGCGACAGTTCGCCGACCTCATCGAGAAACAGCGTGCCGCCATTGGCCAGTTCGAACTTGCCGCGACGGTCACTGGTGGCACCGGTAAAGGCGCCGCGCACATGGCCGAACAGTTCGCTTTCGACCAGCGTATCGGGCAGGGCCGCGCAGTTGAGGCTGATGAGCGGTTTGTCGGATCGCGGGGAGGCGGCGTGAATCGCTTGCGCCACCAGTTCCTTGCCGACGCCGGTTTCGCCGGTGATCAGCACGGTCAGGTCGCTGCCACCGACCAGATTGATTTCCTCCACCAGCCGTTTGTGCGCCTTGCTCTGGCCGATCATTTCGCGCTGCTGCTGGCCGCTGGCCTGGCGATAGACCTCGGCGCGCTGATGCTCGTCTTCGGCGCGCAGCGCCAGGCGTTCGATACGTTCAGCGGCGTTGACCGTGGCCGAGGCGAGGCTGGCGAAGGCTTGCAGGGCATCGAGTTCGATCGGTTCGAAACGCTCCGGATCAAGCGCATCAAGGGTGATCAGGCCCCAGAGTTTTTCATCGACGAACAGCGGGCAGCCGAGGCAGTCATGCACTTCGAGGTGATCGCCCAGACCATCGACCAAGCCGTCGTAAGGATCGGGCAAGTCGCTGTCGGCGGCGAACCGCGTTGGCCCGGCGCCGTCCAGCAGGATCTCGAAACGGGGATGTTCGCTGACCTTGAAGCGCCGGCCGAGGGTGTCGGTGCTCAAACCATCCACCGCCAGCGGCACCAGCCATTCGCCATCCAGGCGCAGCAACGCGGCGGCGTCGCACGGCAGCAGGGCGCGCAGGGCTTCGAGCAGGCGCCGATAGCGCTCGCCTTCGGGCAGTTCGCGGGACAGGTCGGAGACCAGCGGCAGTAAAGCGGTGAGCAGGGATTTGGCGGTCATGGTATGTAGTCAATGAGACTCGATGTGGTCGAGATGACTATAAAGTGCTTCGTGTCTAAATGACTACGTAAAAATTAAACTATTGATTTATAACGATAAAATATCTGGCATGAAAGCTGATAAGCCTAAGGCAATTCTCAAAAAAGCTCTGGAGTCACTCTTATGCTTAGCGTTCAGGATCGTGCCATTGTCAAATCCACTGTGCCTCTGCTGGAAAGCGGCGGTGAAGCGCTGATCACCCACTTCTACCGCATGATGCTCTCCGAATACCCTGAGGTGCGTCCGCTGTTCAACCAGGCGCACCAGGCCAGTGGTGACCAGCCACGTGCCTTGGCCAATGGCGTGTTGATGTACGCCCGACACATCGATCAGCTCGACCAGTTGGGCGATCTGGTGGCGAAGATCATCAACAAGCACGTCGCCCTGCAAATCCTCCCGGAGCATTACCCGATTGTCGGCACCTGCCTGCTGCGCGCCATTTCCGAAGTGCTCGGCGACGAGATCGCTACGCCGGAAGTGATGAGCGCGTGGGGCGCGGCGTACGGGCAACTGGCCGAGATCCTGATTGGCGCTGAAGCGGCGATCTACGACCAGAAGGAACAAGCGCTCGGCGGCTGGCGCGGGGCGCGGGAGTTCATCGTGGTGGACAAGGTCGAGGAAAGCGCGGAAATCATCTCGTTCTACTTCGAACCGGCGGATAAGGGGCCGATCCTTGCCGCCGAGCCGGGTCAGTACATCGGCATGAAGCTGATCCTCGATGGCGAAGAAATCCGCCGTAATTACTCGCTGTCGGCACTGGCCAATAAAGGTCAGTACCGCATCAGCGTCAAACGCGAACCGGGTGGTCGTGCGTCCAACCATTTGCACGATCAATTGCACGTCGGCGCGAGCATTCAACTGTTCCCGCCATCGGGCGAGTTCACCCTGACGGCCAGCGACAAACCGCTGGTGCTGATCAGCGGCGGTGTCGGCATTACCCCGACCCTCGCGATGCTCGAAGCGGCGTTGCAAACCGAGCGCCCGGTGCATTTTATCCACTGCGCGCGCAACGGCAGCGTGCATGCGTTCCGCGACTGGATCGACGGGCTGGCGGCGCGTCATCCGCAGCTCAAGCGCTTCTATTGCTACGCCGAAGATGACGGCGTGAGTCCGGCGGCGGACAAGGTCGGAATGCTCAGCCAAGAGCAATTGGCTGAATGGCTGCCGGCGCAACGGGATGTCGACGCTTACTTCCTCGGGCCGAAGGGCTTCATGGGCGCGATCAAGCGGCATCTGAAAGCACTGGGTGTGCCGGAGCAGCAGAGCCGTTATGAGTTCTTCGGGCCGGCGGCGGCTTTGGAGTAATTGCAAACACCGAGTCGTCTGCATCGCGGGCAAGCCCGCTCCCACAGGATTTGTGGCGTGCACAAAATGTGTGAACGACGCTGAATCTGTGGGAGCGGGCTTGCCCGCGATGGCCGTTACGCGGTCTCGATTCTTAAATTCTGTTTAAAGGTTAATCGTTTCTTAACCGGTTTATCGTTTATTCCCCGATGCTGATGATAGGCGCTCGTTCGTTTAACTGATCAGGATCGCCCCCATGTCGCACATCATCTTCTCCTCTCGTTCGAGCCTGGCAACGCTTGGCCTGTCGGCTGCTTTGCTGGCCAGTCCGTTTGCTTCGGCCGAATCGGCGTTGATCGCACCACAGACCCTGATCGTCGATCAGAGCCTGCCCAAGGCTCAACGTGATGCAATGGAACTGGCGGCGCGGCGTTACGGCAGTTTCTGGAACAGTGGGGAAGAGGCCCTGGCCACGGCAGCCTTGTCGCCGCAGTTTGTCGACGAGACACCGCCCGAAGGGCGGGTGCAGGGCCCGAGCGGGCCGTTGCTGGCGTCGAAGTTCTTTCGCACGGCGGTGCCAGACCTGAGCTGCGAGATCGAGCAAATGATCATTGCCGGTGACCGCGTGGTGGTGCACCTGCACTTTCGCGGCCACTTCAGCGGTACGTTCAAGACTCTCAAAGGGCAGGGCCAGCGTGTAGACTTCCGGGCAACCGATATCTATCAGATCGACAACGGTCGCATCGCGGCCAATTGGCATATCGAAGACAACATCAGTCTGATGGCGCAACTGCAAGCGCAGCCGCCAGCCAGCTGAACCATGGGCATACAAGGGAAACGCGATGAGCGAGGAAACGATTCGACTGGGACGTGAGCGGCGCTTTCTGGTGCTGCTGGGCATCATCTGTCTGGCACTGATCGGCGGTGCGCTGTACATGCAGATCGTGCTGGGCGAGGCGCCATGCCC
>Ga0308159_1003371_pt1 | contig 16224 bp, 14 predicted proteins | sample PhyCR1_FD_201040 | JGI IMG/M metagenome (GOLD analysis project Ga0308159, IMG submission 201040) | Phyllosphere microbial communities from UC Gill Tract Community Farm, Albany, California, United States - DLSLC.R1 | ecosystem: Host-associated > Plants > Phyllosphere > Unclassified | place: USA... | reverse complement strand
GTGTCGTCGCCGCCGAACTGCGCCAGATTGCCGGCGCGGATATTGTTGGCCAGGATCGGCCGCGCGCGCAGGTCATCCGGGCGGATGCCGCGCGCGAAGCCGCCGGTGGCACCGCCGGATTCGCTGGTCAGCAGCACCTGCCCCTCGACCACCGGCGCGGCGGAGACGATGTTGGGCAACCCCCGCACGCGGGCGAGGATGGTATCGAAATCCCGCAGCCCACCGCCATCGGCGGCATAGATGCCGAGATGGCCGTTCAGCCCCAGGATGCGGCCCAACAACTCCTGCCGGAAGCCGTTCATCACGCTCATCACGATGATCAGCGTGGCGACGCCGAGCGCGATCCCCACCAGGGAGAAGGTGGCGATGACGGAGACGAACCGCTCGCCCTTCCGTGCCCGCAGGTAACGGAAGGCGACCATGCGCTCGAAGGCGCCGAACATGGGGTCAGGCCCCCTGGATGTGGCGGAGCGCCTCTTCGAGCGAGACTTCCACCCGCTCGCCCGTCGCCCGGCGCTTCAGCTCGATGATGCCGTTGGCGGCGCCGCGCGGGCCGATGATGGCCTGCCAGGGATAACCGGCGAGGTCGGCATCGTTGAACTTCACGCCCGCGCGGTCGGCGCGGTCGTCATACACGGCATCGCCCTGCAGGGCGGCGTAGAGCTTCTCGCTCAGCGCATCCGCCGCCAGGTCACCCGGCTTCAGGTTGAGGATGGCGGTGCGGAACGGCGCCACCGCATCCGGCCAGATAATGCCGGCCTCGTCATGGCTCGCCTCGATGATCGCGCCCAGCAGGCGGGAGACGCCGATGCCGTAGCTGCCCATCTGCGGCGTCACCGGCTGACCGTCGGGGCCGGCCACGCTCAGGCCCATCGCCTTCGAGTACTTCTCGCCGAAGAAAAAGATGTGGCCGACCTCGATGCCCTTGCCTTCGCGCTGGCGCTCGCCGGGCACCTGGGCCCAGGCGGCTTCGTCGTGCATCTCGTCCGTCGCGGCGTAGAGGCCGGTGACCTGGTTGAAGAACTTCTCCAGGTCCTCGGGCTTCTCCGGGTCGTAATCGGCGTGGGAGAGCTTCAGCTCCTCGAACGCCGCGTCGTAGAACACCGTGCTCTCGCCGGTCGGCGCCAGGATGATGAACTCGTGGGAGAGGTTGCCGCCGATGGGGCCGGTATCGGCGCGCATCGGCACGGCGCGCAGGCCCATGCGCTGGAAAGTGCGCATATAGGCCAGCATCATGGAGCGGTAGCTGCGCGTCGCGCCTTCAACGTCCACGTCGAAGGAATAGGCATCCTTCATCAGGAACTCGCGGCCGCGCATCACGCCAAAGCGGGGGCGCACCTCGTCCCGGAACTTCCACTGGATGTGGTAGAGGTTGCGCGGCAGGTCCCGGTAGGACTTGGCGTAGCCCTTGAAGATGTCGGTGACCATCTCCTCGTTGGTCGGGCCGAACAGCATCTCGCGCTCATGCCGGTCGGTGATGCGCAGCATCTCCTTGCCATAGTCGTCGTAGCGGCCGGACTGCTTCCACAGGTCGGCGCTCTGGATCGTCGGCATCAGGATTTCCTGGGCGCCGGCGGCGTCCTGCTCCTCCCGCACGATCTGCTCGACCTTCTTCAGCACGCGCAGGCCCAGCGGCAGCCAGGCATAGATGCCGGCGCTGGTCTGCCGGATCATGCCGGCGCGCAGCATCAGCTTATGGGACGCGATCGCCGCCTCGGCGGGGATCTCTTTCAGGGTCGGCAGGAAGGCGCGGGAAAGGCGCAAGGGAGCAGCTCCGGACCAAAGAGGTTGGCGCGGAACCTAGGGGGGAATGGCCCAGGATGCCAGGGAGGGGATAGCAACGGAGCGTTGCCATGCTGCACAGCAACAAAATAACGTTTGCACCGCAGCAAAGGTAATTATTCGTCAATGAGTGCTTGTGTGGAACAAATCCGTGCGATACAAAAAAAGGGCCGCACCAAGGTGCGGCCCGAGTTTAGGGAGGAAACGCCAGTCACACGGCAGGAAGAGAACCAGCTCTCTTCCTGAGACCAAGAGTGGCTGCCCAAAGCCTGATCAGCAACGTAAAAGCAGGCCATTAGAGCCAAAAAATCAGGCGCTCGGACTCTATTTGCTCGAAAGTTGGGCTTCGCTGCTTATTGCAGCGCAAAACCGCTCACTGCGTAGGCATTGCTAGCCAGCCGGTGCGGAAACTCAGCCAGTCGCTCGTCACCAGATACCAGATGATGAACCAGACCACGGTGGCCACCACCGTGGTCCACAGCGCCTTGTTGACGATTGCCGGGCGGCGCGGGGTGCCGCGCCAGCCGCCGCTTTCGCGCGCGGCGGCATCGTCAGGCTCAATGCCGAAGGGCAGCACGGCGAACAGCACGGTCCACCACACCACGAAATAGACCATCACGCCTGTGACCCAGCCCATGGAGGAGCCTCCCTTCGCTCTGTTCGCCTGCCAATAGTCCTTCGCCCCGGCGGAGGCCAGGGTGGGCTGCTGGCGCACCAGCCGGCCGTGCACCGCATGGCCGGGTCGCTCGCCACCCCGTGAAGGGACCGAACGGCACCTCTGGCGTTAGGAAGCCGACAGGTGCCAACACAGGCACCGGCCTCCACGCCGTGGTGACGTGCTTCCACGGCTTCATCGGCGCCAGCCCGCACCCGGCGGTGGCGCCCCTCATGGGCCCGGGAGCTGATGACGACCTCGCCGAAACGCCTGATCGAACTGGATGCCCTGCGTGGCATCGCCGCCTTCATCGTGGTGCTGCACCACGCCTGGCTCTCCCTCCCCGACAGACCCGACTGGCTGCAATGGCTGCTGGAGACGACGCCGCTGCGGCCCGTTGCCATGGGCAGGCAGGCGGTGGTGTTCTTCTTCGTGCTCAGCGGCTTCGTGCTGACCCGGGCCCTGGCCAGCCAGGAAAGCCGCCAGCCGGGCAGCGTGCTTAGCCTTCCTGGCGGCGCCAGCTATGCGGCGCAGCGCGCGGTGCGGCTGGGGTTGCCGGTCCTGGCGGCGGTGTTGTTCTCTGCCCTGCTGCAATCGGCGCTGTGGTCCGGCCCGCTGCCGGCGGAAACGCCGCATATCGTCGGCGGCGCCGCGTGGGACGAGATGTGGGACTGGCGCTCCCTGATGACCCAGATCCTGTTGCTCAGCTATGGCGACGGCTTCCAGCTGGACCCGGTGCTGTGGTCCCTGGTGCATGAATGGCGCGTGGCGCTGCTGCTGCCGCTGGTGCTGCTGTTGCGCGGCCGTCTGGCCATCCTGGGCGCCGTGGCCCTGCTCGGCGCCGGGGTGGCGAGGCTGGCCGGGATGCCGGAGGGCTCGGTCTCCCTGGGCGAGAGCGTGCCGCTGACCTTCGCCGCCAGTGCCGGCTTCCTGCCCGCCTTCGCCGCCGGCGCCGCGCTGGCGCTGCGCCCGGTGGGCAGGCTGGACCACGGCCAGGCCCTGGCGGCCGGGCTGGCGGTGGCGGTGCTGGCCATGACGGCGTCGGATTACGGCGTCATCATCGGCTCCGTCCTGCTCATCATGCTGGCGCAGCGGGATGGCACGCTGGCGGCACTGCTGCGCAGGCCGCTGCCGCTGTGGCTCGGGCGGATCTCCTTCAGCCTTTATCTGATCCACATGCCGGTGCTGCTGGCGCTGACGCATCTGCTGCGGGACTGGATCGGCCCGGTGCCGGTGGCATTGCTGGCCATTCCCCTCTCACTGCCCCTGGCCGCGCTGATGTACCGCACAGTGGAACAGCCGGCGCACCAGTTGGCCCGCCGCCTGCGCTGGTCCGCGCCGCGCACCGCCCCGGCGCGGGCTTGATGTGCCCTGGCCCGGCCCCGGCCCGCTCCGGCCCGTCGAAGGCGTGAAGCAGCCATGTTCGAAATGGCACCGGGATGTCAGCGTCTCTTCATCACACGGCAATGGTTCCACGCCATATGAGGGGGCATGTACCTCGCCCCTTCCAGCGCCCGCCCGGCCGCCTCGCCCGAAACCCTGATCAGCCGGGGCGGTGCCGAGGCCCCGATGCTGGCCTTGTTCGAGAATGCCGCGACCGCGCAGGCCGCCATTCTGCATACGGGCGCGCGCGTGCTGCGGGACAACTCGCCCGGCGTGGTGATGCTGGTGCCGGACCAGGGGTTGCGGGAACGGCTCTATGCCGCCGGTGCCATGCTGGTGGTCGGCTGAACCGGCCGAACGTCCCCCACAAGGTCTGATTCCGCCTTCTCGCGCCGGAAGCGCATTCCACGTCGCGCCTTAACGGCGCCCGGCAACGCTGTTGCGGGCATGCACGCCTGAACGCATGCGGTCGAATGACGCGTGATGCGCGGCTTCTCCGGCGATCGTCATCTCGGGGTGCCGACGCAATGGTCGGGGACAGCACCGCCCGCCTGCCATGCGGCAGGCACACTCCGGAAAAACAGGCGAGCCTGGGGATTTGATGCGCCGCCGTCTTCCGGTGCCCGTCCCCGCTCCCATATCCTCTCCGACGATGAGAACATTGCCGGAACCCTTTGCCAGCTGGTTCGCCGCCCGTGGCTGGCGCCCCAGGCCGCACCAGATGGCGATGCTGGACGCGGCGGAGGCCGGGCGGAGCGCGCTGCTGATCGCGCCCACCGGCGGCGGCAAGACCCTGGCTGGCTTCATGCCCAGCCTGATCCAGTTGCATGCCCAGCGCAGCGAGGGGCTGCACACTCTCTATATCTCTCCGCTGAAGGCACTGGCGGTGGACATCGCCCGCAACCTGACCGTCCCGGCGGAGGAGATGGGCCTTGATCTGCGGATCGAGACCCGCACCGGCGACACGCCCGCCAACCGCCGTGCCCGGCAACGGCAGAACCCGCCGCAGATCCTGCTGACCACGCCGGAGAGCCTGACCCTGCTGCTCTCCCTGCCCGACGCCAACGAGATGTTCGCCGGGCTGCAATGCGTGGTGATCGACGAGATCCATGCCCTGGCCGGCACCAAGCGGGGGGACCAGCTGGCGCTGTGCCTCTCCCGCCTCTCCGCCCTGGCACCGGCCATGCGGCGTGTGGGGCTGTCGGCCACCGTCGCGCATCCGCGCGCGCTCGCCGCCTGGTGCGCGAAGGATGCCGATCCGGACTCGGTGCGGATCGTGCAGGAGTCCGGCGGTGCGTCGCCTGACCTCTCGGTGATGCTGCCCGCCGGCCGGTTGCCCTGGGGAGGCCATATGGGCCTGTCCTCAATGCCGGAGGTGTATGAGCGGCTGAAGGAGGCCGGCGTCACCATTGTCTTCGTCAACACGCGCGCGCAGTCGGAACTTTGCTTCCAGGCACTGTGGCGGCTGAACGAGGACAATCTGCCGATCGCCCTGCACCACGGCTCCCTGACCATCGAGCAGCGGCGCAAGGTGGAAGCAGCGATGGCGGCCGGCAAGCTGCGTGCCGTGGTCGCCACAGCCTCGCTCGATCTCGGCATCGACTGGGGCGCGGTGGACCAGGTGATCCAGGTAGGCGCGCCGAAGGGCGTGGCGCGGCTGCTGCAACGCGTGGGCCGCGCCAACCACCGGATGGACGAACCCTCCCGCGCCATCCTGGTCCCCGCCAACCGCTTCGAGGTGATCGAGTGCCGCGCGGCGATCGAGGCCGTTGCGGCCCATGAGGTGGATGGGGACCCGCCCCGCCCCGGCGGGCTGGACGTGCTGGCGCAGCACATCCTGGCGATGGCCTGCCACGCCCCCTTCCACCCGGACGACCTGTTCCGGGAAGTGACCGGCGCCGCGCCCTATGCCGGCCTGACCCGCCAGGATTTCGAGGACACGCTGCGCTTCGTCGAGGATGGCGGCTACGCCCTCTCCGGCTACGAGCGCTTCCGGCGGCTGTTCCGCGACTACCAGGGCATGGTGCATGTGCGCGGCCCGCAGGTGGCGCGGCAGTTGCGCATGAACCTCGGCACCATCGTCGAGCTGCCCCTGCTGAAGGTGCGGATGCGCGGCGGCCCGATGCTGGGCGAGGTGGAGGAATGGTTCATCTCCACGCTGGAGCCGGGCGACAACTTCATCTTCGCCGGCCAGGTGGTGAAGTACGAGCGGCTGGACCCCACCGCCGTCATCGTCTCCCGCGGCGGGGAAGGCGAGCCGCGCGTGCCGGCCTATGGCGGCAGCCGCATGCCGCTGACCACCTTCCTGGCAAGGCGGGTGCGAGAGATCCTCTCCCACCCGGAGCAATGGCGCGGCCTGCCGGCCTCTGTGCGGGAATGGCTGGCGATGCAGCGCCACCGCTCGGAGATGCCGCCGCAGGAGGGCCTGCTGATCGAGGTGTTCCCGCGCGGCAGCCGCTGGTTCATGGTCGCTTATTGCTTCGAAGGTCGGCTGGCGCACCAGACGCTGGGCATGCTGGTGACGAAGCGGATGGAACGGCTGGGCATGGCGCCGCTGGGCTTCCTCGGCACCGACTACGTGATGGCCACCTGGTCCGCCTTCGAGCCGACCAACCCGGAGCGGCTGTTCGAGGAAGACCTGCTGGGCGAGGAGCTGGAGGAGTGGATCGCCGAGAGCTCCATGCTGCGGCGGACCTTCCGCAACATCGCCACCATCGCCGGGCTGCTGGAGAAGAACCATCCGGGGCAGGAGAAATCCGGCCGGCAGATGACCATGTCCTCCGACCTGATCTACGACGTGCTGCGCAAGCACGAGCCCGACCACATCCTGCTGCGCGCCACCCGGGCCGAGGCCGCCGGCGGGCTCACCGACGTCTCCCGCATCAGCACGCTGCTGGCGCGCGCCAATGGCCAGATCCGTGTGCGGCGGCTGGAGGCGGTCTCCCCCCTCGCCGTTCCGGCCTTGATCGAGGAAGGGCGCGAATGGGTTTCCGGCAGCGCCGAGGACGCGTTGCTGGCCGAGGCCACCGCCCTGGTGGACGAGGCGACGGAAGGCGAGGAAAGCTTCACCGGCCAACTGGGTTTGGAAGCGATTTCCGGCCCGCCACCGCAGCCCAGCCGGCGGGAAGCGCGCCCCAGGCGGTCCCGCTTCGCCCGCCAGCGCTCCGGCTAGGAACCCATCCGCCGCAGCATTGCTGCCCCCGCGCGCGGAGCGCTGCCCAGCGCCGGCGCCCGGCTCTACTGTCCGCGGCACGGGCCGAGTCGTACGGTGTCTTTCCCTCGCCGTACCGGCGCCGCCGCAGAGGCACCCAGATGGACCAGCGTGTTACCCTCCTCGCCCAACAGCTTCTGGAAAGTGGCTTCGACCGGTTCAACGAGCGGGAGCAGCGGGTGCTGCTGCGGATCGCGCAGAAGCACCCCGTGACGCGCGGGGTCAACCGGGTGATGGCGGAATCCGACAGCGTCGGCGACCGTATCGCCGACCGGGTGGCGCGGTTCGGCGGCTCCTGGGCCTTCATCCTCAGCTTCATGGGAATGCTGGTGCTGTGGGTGGTGGGCAACGGTGCGGTGCTGGCCGGCTGGTTCACGCCCTTCGACCCCTATCCCTACATCTTCCTCAACCTGATCCTCTCCATGGTCGCGGCCTTGCAGGCGCCGCTGATCATGATGTCGCAGAACCGGCAGGCGGAACGCGACCGGATAGCGGCCAGCCTCGACTACGAGGTGAACCTGAAGGCCGAGATCGAGATCATGGCGCTGCACGAGAAGCTGGACGAACTCCGCTCCCACCAGTTGGCGGAGATGATGGCCGAGCAGAAGGCGCTACTGCGGACCCTGGTGGACCGGCAGGGCGCGGCGAAGCCGGGCGAGGCCTGAGCAGGCGGCTCGGCACCCGGCTGTTGCTTTTCCACCTTCCCGCGCCCCCCGGCCTCCGCTAACCCACTGTTGAACATGATCTCCGCACCCTTCCATCTGGCCGGCGAGCGCTTGCTGCTCGATCCCTCCGGCGCCTTGTTCTGGCCGTCGCGGCATTTGCTGGTCGTCTCGGACCTTCACCTGGAAAAGGGCAGCCACTTCGCCAGCCGGGGGCGCTTCGTCCCCCCCTACGATACGCGGGAAACGCTGGCGCGGCTGGCGCTTCTGATCCGCCGCTATACGCCGGAACGAATCGTCTTCCTGGGCGACAGCTTCCACGATGCCGATGGCGCCGCGCGGATGCACGCGACCGACCGCTCCACCCTGATGCACCTGCTGGGCAACCGGCACGTCACCTGGGTGCTGGGCAACCACGACCCGGTGGCACCGGACGACCTGCCGGGCGACGCGGTGCCGGAATACCGCGACGGCCCGCTGGTGTTCCGCCACGAAGGCGTGCCGACGCGGGAAGCAGGCTTCGAGCTGAGCGGCCATTTCCACCCGAAGGCCAGCCTGCCCACGCGCTGCGGCCCGGTGACGCGCCCCTGCTTCCTGGCCGATGCGCGGCGGGTGATGCTGCCGGCCTTCGGTGCCTTCACCGGCGGGCTGGACATCACCGCGCAGCCGATCGCCGCACTGTTTCCGCGCGGCGGCCGAGCCTTCCTGCTGGGCAAGGACCGGCTGCACAGTGCCGCCGTCGGCCCGATGCGGCACCTGGCCGCAGCACAGTCCACCAGTTCGGTGAACAGAATGGCGGATGCGCCGTTACACTCGTTATGAGCGCATCGCCTTCCCCCGCCATCCTGTGGTTCCGCAACGATCTGCGGTTGGCCGACAACCCCGCACTGCACGCCGCCAGCGAAGGCCCGGTGCTTCCCGTCTATGTGCTGGATGACGCCGCGGCCGGCCGCTGGGCCGCCGGCGGCGCCGGCCGCTGGTGGCTGCATTACAGCCTGGAAGCCCTGGCCGCCGCGCTGAAGGAAAAGGGCGCCGAACTGCTGCTGCTGCAAGGAGAGGCGGCGACGCTGATCCCGCAACTGGCGCAGAAAGTCGGCGCCTCGGCCGTGCACGCCTGCTCCCTGATCGCGCCCTGGGCGCGGGAGCGGGATGCCACCATTGCCAAGGCCATGGAAAAGGCGGGCGGTGAGCTGGTGCTGCACAACCCGTTCCTGACGGCGCCGGACGCCATCCGCACCGGGCAGGGCAAGCCCTATTCCGTCTACACCCCCTTCGCCAATGCGGTGATGAAGCTGGGCGACCCGCCGCCCGCCATTCCCGCCCCCAAGCGGTTGGACGGCGTGAAGCCCCCCTCCAAGGGCGGGACCCTGGCGGAGCTGGGGCTGCTGCCGCGCAAGCCGGTGCCCGACTGGGCCGCCGCTTTCAACGAGATGTGGGAACCGGGCGAGGCCGGCGCGCACCGCCAGTTGGACCGATTCCTGGAGGATGCGCTGGCCGACTACCCCGCCGGCCGCAACCGTCCGGGGGAGGACGGTTCCTCCCGCCTCTCCCCGCATCTGCACTGGGGCGAGATCTCGCCCCGGCAGGTCTGGCACGCGGTGCGGCAGCGCAAGGCGCCGGCCACCGCCACCGACACCTACCTGAAGGAAATCGTCTGGCGGGAATTCAGCCACAGCATCCTGTGGCACCAGCCCCAATTGCCGGACAAGCCGCTGCACGCGGAGTACGACCACTTCCCCTACCGCCGGAACGCCAAGGCGCAGAAGGCGTGGCAGCAGGGGCGGACGGGCTATCCCATCGTCGATGCCGGCATGCGGCAGCTATGGCAGCACGGCTGGATGCACAATCGCGTGCGGATGATCGTCGCCAGTGTGTTCATCAAGCACCTGCTGCAGCCCTGGCAGGATGGCGAGGCCTGGTTCTGGGACACGCTGGTGGATGCCGACCTCGGCAATAACAGCTTCAACTGGCAGTGGGTGGCCGGCTGCGGCGCCGATGCCTCGCCGTTCTTCCGCGTCTTCAACCCGCTGCTGCAGGGCGAGAAGTTCGATGCGGACGGCGCCTATGTCCGCACCTTCGTGCCCGAGTTGGCCAAGCTGCCGGACCGCTGGCTGCACCGCCCTTGGGAAGCCCCGGCCGACGTGCTGCGCGGCGCGGGCGTGACGCTGGGGCGTGACTACCCGGAACCGATCATCGACCACGCCACCGGCCGCGCCCGGGCGCTGGAGGCGCTCGCCACCATGAAGGCCCAGGCGGCCAAGGGGAAAGCGGCCGGAGCGGAGCGGGGATGAACGTCGCCCCGGTCCACGCCCCCTACCCCTGGCCGACCCTGGCCCGCCTCAGGGCGGAATTCGCCGGGTTGCGGGTGGTGGGGGACGTCCATGGCGACGCAGTGGGCTTCGGCGTGGCCATCGAGGGCGCGCGGCAGAAGCGGCTGTTCACCATCCAGTTAGGGGACCTAACGGACCGGGGCCCGGACAGTGCCGCCACGCTGCGGATGGCGCTGGAATTGCGAGCGGAGCAGAAGGGCCTGTTCCTGCTGGGCAACCATGACCACAAGCTGCGGCGGGCGCTGACCGGCGCCCTGGTCCGCCCGGACCCGGAAGGCCTGGGCGTTACTCTGCGGCAGATCGACAGCGCGCCGGATGCGGAATCGCTTCGGGAACACGCGGTGGATGCCATTGCCGATGCGCCGGCCTGGCTGCGGCTGGGTAGCTGGCTGTTCGTGCATGGCGGCTTCCACCCGCGCATGTTGCGGGAAGCGCCGCCGGTGAATGCCGGCAGCAGCAAGCCGGACGGGCTGGTGCCCCGCGCCCTGTTCGGCCAGGTGACCAGCCGGACGCGCATCGACGGCTATCCGGAGCGGCTGCACAACTGGGTGCACCGCATCCCTTCCGGCATCACCGTCTATTGCGGGCATGAGACCCGCAGCGCCGATGGCCGCCCCTATGTCGCCGTGGCCGCGGCGGGCGGGCGGGCGGTGTTCCTGGATACCGGCGCCGGCAAGGGCGGGCATCTGTCCTGGATCGACCTGCCCTGGTGACGCGGCTGGCCTGACGAACGCAGGCACAGTTCGCCTAAGATCGCAGCTCTGGCCTGCAAGATTCGCCGTCAGCAGGCCCGCTTCAGCGCGCCACCAGCCCTTCGCGGTTGCGCTTGCGCAGGGCGGCGGAAAGCCGCGCTTCCTCCTCCCGCCATTCGGAAAAGATCTGCGCGGCGAAAGCGATGTGGTCGCGCATCCTGGCTTCCGCACCGGTCTCGTCGCCCTCCAGCACGGCGGTGGCGATGGCGCGGTGCTGGGCCAGCATCGCCTCCCGCACCATCTGGCGCTGCCAGAAGCGTTCCCGGCTGTAGAGGATGCCCTGGCGCAGCAGCTCGGCGAACATGCGCAGCACGTGCAGCAGCACCAGGTTATGCGTCGCCTCATGGATCAGCAGGTGCAGGCGGGTATCGGCGGCGGCTTCCAGCGCCGGGTCGGCGGCCGCGTGCGCCGCCTCCATCTCCCGCAGGCAGGCGGCGATCGCCTCGCGGTCCGGCGCGGTGGCGCGGCGCGCGGCCAGCGCGGCGGCCTGGGGCTCGATCAGGCGGCGGTACTCGAAGTAATCCTCACCGATGCGTGGGTTGCTGCCCAACAGCCCGGCCAGCGGCGCCAGGAACTGTGCCACGGTATGGCCGGCCTTGCCACGCACCAGCAGCCCCTTTGCCTCCAGCATATCCAGCCCTTCCCGCAGCGAGGGGCGGGAGACGCCAAGGGTCTCGGCGAGCTCACGTTCCGGCGCCAGCCGCTCGCCGGGGGCCAGCACGCCTTCCAGGATCAGCCCCTCCAGATGCGCGGCGACGGCGGCGGCCAGCGGGGGCGGTCGGAGCGGTTCGTTCATGGTCAGATCTTTTTACCAGCGAACTTCCCTGGTAAGAAGTCCTTGCGGCATAGCGCGCCAGATCATCCCGCGTATCGTGCCGAAGACATCGCGTGATCCAGTCCGCCCGGCCATCACGCACCGGACCACCACGTTCCAGCCTGGGAGGCGCGCGTATTCATGCCGACGGTCACCAATATCGAGGATCTGCGCATCCTCGCCCGCCGCCGCATTCCGCGCGCCATCTTCGACTACGCCGACCGTGGCTCCTATGACGAGGCGACCTACCGCGCCAACCGCGAAGACCTGGCGGCGCTGAAGCTGCGCCAGCGGGTGATGATCGACGTCTCCGACCGCAAGACCGAGACCACCATGCTGGGCGAGACGGTGCGCATGCCCGTCGGCATCGCGCCCACCGGCCTGACCGGGCTGTTCCACGCGGATGGCGAGATCCATGGCCTGCGCGCCGCCAGCGCCTTCGGCATTCCCTTCTGCCTCTCCACCATGTCCATCTGCTCGATCGAGGATGTGGCGGAGGTGGGGAAGCCGTTCTGGTTCCAGCTCTACGTCATGCGGGACCGCGGTTTCGCGGAGTCGCTGGTACAGCGGGCCATCGCGGCGAAATGCTCGGCGCTAGTGCTGACGCTGGATCTGCAGATCCAGGGCCAGCGGCACCGGGACCTGAAGAACGGCCTGGCCGTGCCGCCGAAGCTGACCCTGGCCAACGCGCTGGACGTAATGACCAAGCCGCGCTGGGCATTGGAAGTGTTGCGCGGCAAGCGCAAGACCTTCGGCAACCTGACCGAGGCGCCGGGCGCGAAGGAAGGTCTCGCCACCCTCTCCCACTGGATCGCCGGGCAGTTCGATCCTTCGCTGTCCTGGAAGGATGTCGAGTGGATCCGCCGCATCTGGCCCGGCAAGCTGATCCTGAAGGGCGTGCTGGATGTCGAGGATGCGGTGATCGCCGCAGGCCTCGGCGCCGATGCCATGGTGGTCTCCAACCACGGTGGCCGGCAGCTGGATGGCGCGCCCTCCTCCATCTCCGTCCTGCCCTCCATCGTCGATGCGGTGGGCGACAAGACGGAGATCATGTTCGATGGCGGCGTGCGCTCCGGCCAGGATGTGCTGAAGGCGCTGGCGTTGGGGGCGAAGAGCTGTCTGATCGGCAAGGCATGGCTCTACGGACTCGCCGCCGGCGGTGAGAAGGGTGTCACCCAGGCGCTGGAAATCATCCGCAAGGAGCTGGATGTCAGCATGGCGCTGACCGGCACCAAGGATGTGCGCAACGTCACCGCCGACGTGCTGCACGCGCCCCGGCATGGCGAGGTTGTGCGCCCGCCCGGCGGGCGCGAAGCGGCGGAATAACACGCCGTTTCGCACGATTTAGGTCCGGTCCGTCCTGTATTTGTCATACAGGACGGACCGTTGCCCCCGTTACAGCCGCGCCCTGGCGTGCCACATTACTGCGATGCGGCAATTGCTCCTGCTGCGGCACGCAAAATCGTCCTGGGACGATCCTGACCTGCCGGACCACGCCCGCCCGCTGAACGCGCGTGGAAAGCGCGCGGCTGCCGTCATGGCAGCGGTCATGCAAGACCTCGGCTTGGCGCCCGATATCGTCCTCGTCTCGTCCGCCCGGCGGACCTTGCAGACGCTGGAAGCGATGACACCCCTGCCCGACAGCCCGATGATCGAGCCGCTGGACGACCTGTACCTGGCGACGTGGCAGCGGATGCTGGACATCCTGCGCACGGTGCCGGAGACGGCGCGCAGCGTGCTGCTGATCGGCCACAACCCGGGCATGCACGACCTGGCGCTGAGCCTGGCCGGGGCCGAAGCCATGGAGCGCGGCGGCGCGCCGGGCACGAGGCGCCTGGCCGGCGGCTACCCGACCGCAGCGCTGGCCGAGTTCTCCGTACCTTCCAGCTGGAAGGGGCTGGAGGCCGGGCAGGCGCGGCTGGTGCGCTTCATCGCCCCGAACGACCTGCCCGAAATGGCTGCCTGAACCGGAACCCCATGACCGATACCCTCCCGTTGCCGGACCCGGCCCCGCCCGCGCCAGAGCCGGCTGAGCCCACCCTGCCGGCACCGGTCGTGCCGGTCCCGCCCACGCCCCTGGTGCTGCAGGTGGCGCTCGACCCCTCCGTGGTGCCCGCGTTGTGGCGGCACCCGTTGCTGGCGCGCCATGCCGGGCGCAAGCCACGCGGCAGCGTGGACGAATGCGTGTGGCTGGACACCGCCGAAGCCGCTTTGGCCCGCAAGGGCCAGGCGCTGGAGGCGCCGCGCAAGGGTGCCCGCCTGCACCTGCACAGCCTGCCGGCCGAGGGCTACTGCCTGCCCGGCACGGTGCCGGCACCACTGCGGGAATACCCGCCCGAGGAAGGCCCGGACACCACGGCTGGCGACGTACTGCTGCCCCTGGCTGCTTTCACCGGCCGCCGGGTCGAGTTGCAGGCCGGCGACGTGGTGCTGACCCTGCGGCACGGCAACCTGCGCTGCGTGGCCGCCGAGGCGCCGGTGGCACGGCTGGAACTCGCCGGCCCGCCCGAGGCCGTGCTGGCCCTGGCCGCCGGGCTGGCCGAGGACCTGCCGCTGCTGCCGGCCGCCGCCACGCTGGCCGAGACCGCCCGCGCCCTGGCCCGGCAGGAAGCCCCCCGCCCCCGCCGCCTCGGCCCGCCGAATCTGGGCCAGGTGGAGACCATCGAGGCGGCGCTGGCCCTGGCCATCGCGCATCTGACGGAAGTGCTGCTGGTGCAGGCACCGCGCTCGCGGCTGGAGGTGGGGCCGGAAGGCGTCCACCAATCCCGCGTCGCCGCCCGCCGCCTGCGCTCCTGCCTCAAGCAATTCCGCACCGTGCTGGATGGCCGCAACCTGCGGGAGTTGGATGCGCGGCTGGCCGACTTCGCCCGCGCGCTGGGCGATGCACGCGACCTGGATGTGTTCCTGCTCAATTTGGGCGCCGAGCTGGCCGATGCTGTCGGGCCGGGCGAGCGGCGCGTCGCGGTGCTGCTGCGTACGGCGCGGCAGAAGCGCGAAGCCGCCTATCTGGCCCTGCGCACCATGCTGGATGGCCCCGAGTTCCGCCAGCTGATCTGGACCGCCACGCGCATAGCCGCGTTGCGAGACTGGGGTTCGGACCGGCCGGTCGATGCCGATGCACCGCTGCGGCCCTTCGCCAAGGCCAACCTGGCCCGCCGCTGGCGCCGCCTGCTGAAGCGCGGCGCCGATATCGAGGAACACGCGGCCGAGTCGCTGCATGAATTGCGGCTGGATGCCAAGCGGCTGCGCTACTCCGCCGAATTGTTTTCGCCGCTCTGGGCCGGCAAATCCACCCGCCGATTCCTCAAGCGGCTCTCCGGCGTGCAGGACGCGCTGGGGGTGGCGAACGACACCCATGTGGCCCGCGTGCTGGTGGCCGGACTCGGCGGGCGCGGTGGCGCCGGGCCCTGGGCGATCGGGCTGGCGGAGGGCTTCGCGCTGGCCCATGGGGCCGGTGCGCGGGAGCAGGCGCTGGAGGCATGGAAGGAACTGGAAGGGCTAAGCCCCTTCTGGGAAAACTGAGTGGCGGATTGGCACATCCCCGCTTGAACCGCCCCCCGCCCCTGGTTTAACGCTTGGCCGCGTGTTGAACCGTCGCCGCATCTTCCGCTCTTCCTATTCTCCCCCCAGCCGCTGGCGGGGGGTGGCCCTCGGTGCCGCCTTCTCCTTTGTCTGCGTGGCGCTGGTGGGTCTCGGCCTGCCCGCCAATCTGTTTGGCTCCGCGCCGCGGGAGCAGGACTGGCAGGCCAGTGCCGCCACCGTTCTGGTCGTCGACGGTGATACGCTGCGGCTGGGCGAGCGCACCCTCCGCCTCTCCGGCCTGCTATCGCCCGAGCGTGGGCAGACCTGCCGCACATCCTCCGGCGTCGGCTTCGATTGCGGCGCCACGGCGGCCCAGGCACTGGCGCGGTTGGTGCAAGGCCGGGACCTGACCTGCAAGGTGCAGGGGCGCGACCATTTCGGCCGACCACTCGGCACCTGTGTCGCGAATGGGGAAGAGGTGAACGCCGCCCTGGTCGCTTCCGGCTGGGCGCTAGCCGATGGCAATGCCGATATGGCAGGGCTGGAGGCCACCGCACGCGCGGCTCAGCGCGGCCTTTGGTCCTATCTGCAAGGCGCGCCAGAGCGTTGGCAGCAACGTTGAGCCACAAGGCCCGCCCGGGGCCGGATAGACAAGCGGCAGCACCGCTGACTATCTTGCGCTGCATCATGGCGGCGCCGCAGCACACGACGGCACCGCCCCCCTAAAGGAAGACGCCATGAGCAATACGGCAAAAGGCTCCGTTACGGTCACGCTGGACGGATCGAACAAAAGCGCCACGCTTCCGCTGCTTCAGGGCTCGATCGGCCCCGATGTCTTCGACATCCGTAAGCTCTACAGCGACCTTGGTGTCTTCACCTTCGATCCCGGCTACGGCGGAACGGCGGCTTGCGAAAGCGAGATCACCTATATCGATGGCGACCAGGGCGTCCTGCTCTATCGCGGCTATCCCATCGAGCAGCTGGCAGAGAAGAGCGACTTCATCGAAGTCTCCTACCTGCTGCTGAACGGCGAGCTGCCGACCCCCGAGCAGCGCAAGAAGTTCGAGCACGACGTGACCATGCACACGATGGTGCATGAGCAGCTGCGCTCCT
>Ga0308159_1003370_pt1 | contig 16229 bp, 14 predicted proteins | sample PhyCR1_FD_201040 | JGI IMG/M metagenome (GOLD analysis project Ga0308159, IMG submission 201040) | Phyllosphere microbial communities from UC Gill Tract Community Farm, Albany, California, United States - DLSLC.R1 | ecosystem: Host-associated > Plants > Phyllosphere > Unclassified | place: USA... | reverse complement strand
GTGCTCGTCGACCGCCTGCTCCCCGGACGCGCGCAGGAAGTACGCCCGACCACCTCGCGGGAGATCGCCGCGACGCTGGTGCTCCGGATGCCGCTGACCGAGGCGAGCGTCAAGATCCGCGCGGCAGGGCCCTCCGACGACGCCGAGCAGACGGACGGCGTCTGGGCCGGAGTCGTGCCGCTGGTCACCCGGACACTGCCGCCGGTGCGCGCAACCGGTGCGCAGGGGTCGCCCCCGCCGTCGGTGGAGGCGTTCGTCCGGGGCGTCGACGCGACCCGGCCCGACCACTCCTGATCGGCGGGCTGCACGGGAGCAGCGCCCTACTTGGCGTCCTGCCGCGGGAACACGACCTTCTGCACGACGATGATGATCGACGCGGCGACCGGGATCGCGACGAGCGCCCCGAGCACACCCGCGATGGTGCCTCCCGCGACGGCCGCGATCACGACGACGGCGCCGGGCACGGAGACCGCGCGCGCCATGATGCGCGGGCTGAGAACGTACGCCTCGACCTGCATGTAGACGAGGTAGTAGATCGCCGCGACGAGGGCGGTCAGCGGCGAGGCGAGCAGGCAGGCGAGCGAGATGATCGCCGCGCCCGAGATCGTGCCGACGAGCGGGATCAGCGATCCGAGGAACGCCACGCACGCGAGCAGCGCCGGCACCGGTCCGCCGATCGAGACCAGGAGGATGAACGTGAGGACGCCGTTGACGCCCGCGAGCGTCACCTGGCCCACCACGTAGCGGCCGACCGCTCCGGTGATCTCCTCGCCGACCTCGCGGGCCTTCGCGCGGTGCGAAGCCGGGGCGAAGCGGTAGGCGACCGACTTCATCGAGCGCAGCGACGCGAGGAAGTACAGGGTCAGGATCAGCACGATGATCGCGCCGGTGACGCCGCTGGCGATGCCGGTCCCGACAGCGAGCAGGCCGCCGCCGAGCGAGAGCAGGTTCTGCGGGTCGCCGATGAAGGTCTGGACGGTCTGGATCAGCTCGTCGACATTGATCACGCCCCGCAGCTGCTGCTCCAGATCGAGGACCCAGGGCTGCGAAGCGATGTCGGTGACGATCCGCGGGGCGTCGGTCACGAACAGAGTGAGCTGCGCCACCAGGATCGGGATGATGTAGAGGAGCAGTCCCGCGAAGCCCAGGAGCACGACCGCGAACACGATGGTGATGGCGAGAGCGCGCGGGATCCTCTTCCGCTCGAGCCACGACACCAGCGGGTCCAGGCCCAGCGAGAAGAACAGCGCCACGAACACGTAGGTGAGCACCGTGCTGAGCTCGACCACGAGGCCGCCGAGCACCAGCGCGACGAGCACGCCCAGACCGCCGAAGAGGCCGATGCGGAACGAGCGGATGGTGAAGACCGGGCGCTCCTGGTCGGCCGACACGACGATGTCGGAATCGACCGCGGGCGGTGTCGGCGCCGCCGTGCGCCGTCGGGCGCGGGCGAACATGCGTCTGGTCCTCATGGGACGAGCGTAGCGGCGCCCAGAAGGCGCCCCTCCGCCTCGACCGGGACTTGACGCGGGTGCCGTCGTCCTGCCGTCAGCCCTCCGGATCGTGGTCGTCGACGGCCGGATCGTCGCGGTGCAGGGCGGCGTGGTGCTCCCACTCCTCCAGCAGGTGCTCGATCGCGGCGTGGAAGCGCTCGGTCGCCGCTCCCGGCCGGGTGTCGCCGAAGTAGTGCCCCACCCAGCGCTGCAGACGCTCGACCGCCTCGGCGTCGTGCTCGAGACCGTCGATCCGGGACGCGATCGACGAGGCGTCCCGGGCGAGGAGCCACTCCGCGTCGCCGAGATAGCCCGACTCGTCGACGTCGGCGTCGGCGCTCACGGGTCGCGTGACCATCAGGGGGCGCCCGGTCGCGAGCCGGTCGTAGACCATCGCCGACACGTCGAGGATCGCGACATCGGCGGCGGCCAGCTGCCAGCCGAGCTCGCCTCCCGTGTCGTGGACGTGCTGGGCACTGCGGTCGGCCGCGTTCGCCGCGGCGATCAGGCCGATGACCTCGCGGTTCGCCGCCCCGTAAGCCGGATCGACCGCTCCGCTGCGGGGGTGCGGTCGGTAGACGAGGCGGAAGCGGCGATCGGCGAGGAGCGCCCTCGTGAGGGCGACGCCGTGACTCGCTGTGGAGCCGTAGCCGGCCGCCGCCCGGTCGCCCTCCCAGGTCGGGGCGTACAGGACCACCTGGCGCTCGTCCGGAGTGAACGGCGTGCGGCCGGCGAAGTGGTCGGCCTGCGGACGGCCGATCGGGATCGCCCGCTTGGCGAAGTCGAAGTCCCAGAGCACGCGGTGGAGGCGGGCGAGGGCGGCGTCCCCCGCGATGAAGCTGTAGTCGTAGGCCTTGAACTGGTTCGTGGTCATGTACATCTTGTCGCTCTCGCCGTGGTTGACGAAGACGTGCCAGCGGCGCCCGTAGCGCATCATCTGGAAGTTGCGCGCGTTCTGGTTGACGTACAGCACGATGCGCAGCGGCTGACGGGCGATCGTGTCCTCGAGGTCGACGACCGACCGGACGTAGGCGACGGGGACCGGGCTCTCGCGCAGCAGGATCGCGGCGGCGCTCGCATTGCGCGTCAGCAGGACGACCGGATGCGTCTTCGCGAGCTCGACCAGCGGGCGGTACCACTGCCGCACCTGGTACAGGTTGATGTCGCCGTCGGCGAAGTAGACGCCGATCTCGAAGCGGTCCTCGGGCAGGGGCGCCCGCTCGGCGAGGAGCCGCGCCACGGTGGCCCTGGCCCGACGGGAGGCGAGCAGGTCGCTGCCGACCTTCCGCGCCAGTCGCGCATCCCGGACGAGACGGTGGAGGAGATCGCGGGACGTCATCGTTCCAGGCTACAAGCCTCCCCGCGCACGCCGGGGGCGCGCTCAGCGCGGAGTCGTCACCCGGAGCCAGACGAACTGCAGCGGAGCGAGCCGGAAGCCCTCGCGCAGGTCCACCGTGATCTCGGTCACGAGATCCAGGGCCACCGGATCGAGTCTGCCGAAGCGCTCCGGTGCGATCTCCTGCACCTCGTCCGAGACGTTCGCCAGCACGAGCAGGGCCTCGCCGTCGCCCGGGCGCTGGTAGCCGAGGACGTGGCGGTTCTGCGCGTCGAAGACGGTGAGGTCGTTGCCGGCGAACAGCGGCACCGCCTTGCGGATCGCGATGAGGTGCAGCAGACCGCCGAAGATCTCGCCCGCGTCGGTCCCCGGGGTCTCGCGCTGGGCGTAGCGCTCGGTAGGGCGGCGGGGCCGGTTGACCCAGCGCGAGTCGCCCGCGGTGGTGGGGTCCTCCCGGTAGCCGTAGTCGTTCAGCTGGCCGACCTCGTCGCCGAGGTAGAGCAGCGGCAGCCCGCCCGTGCTGAGCGCGATCGAGTGGGCGAGGAGGACCCGCTCGATGCCGTAGGGATCGCCCGCCTCGACGCCGGCGAGCGAGGCCGTCGTCCCCGAGACGCGGCGGTCGCCGGTGCGCGGGTTCTCCTGGAACGGGACGCCCCGCGCGAAGCTGCCGTCGAAGCGGTCGGTGTAGAAGTCGTTGAGGAACCGGCGGTGCCCGCCCGCGTCGATCCCCAGCTCAGCGGCGTCCTCGTCGGCGAAGGTCCAGCCGATGTCGTCGTGGCCGCGCACGTAGTTGACCCACGCCGTGCCCTCCGGCAGCGCGTGGCGGCGCTCGAGGGCCTGCGCGAGGAGGCGGACGTCCCGCGTCGCGAGCGCCTCCCAGGTCAGCGCCATCTGCAGCGGGTTGTACGAGAGCTGGCACTCCTGCACGTCGATGTACTCGACGACCTCGTCCGGGTGCACGATCGCCTCGGACTTGAACAGCAGCGACGGAGCGGCCAGGCGGCACACCTCGTTGAAGGCCCGCAGCAGCAGGTGCGCCTCGGGGCGCGACTCCGACGTCGTGCCGAGCTCCTTCCAGATGAACGCGACCGCGTCCATCCGCAGGGCGTCGATCCCCTGGTTGGCGAGGAACAGCATCTCGCCCGCCATCGCGCGGAAGACCTCGGGGTTGGAGTAGTTCAGGTCCCACTGGTAGCGGTGGAACGTCGCCCAGACCCAGCGGCCGTCCTCGAGGGGCACGAAGGAGCCGGAGTGGTCCTCGGGGAAGATCTCGCGGGTCGTCCGCTCGAACGCGTCGGGCTGCTCGCGGTCCGGGAAGATCCAGTAGTAGTCCTCGAACCGCTTCTCGCCGGCGAGCGCCCGCTGCGCCCACTCGTGCTCGTTCGAGGTGTGGTTGAAGACGAAGTCGACGACGAGGGCGATGCCCTGCGCGCGGAGGTCCGCGGCGAGCCGGCGCAGCTGGTCCATGTCTCCGAGGTCCGGACGCACCCGGCGGTAGCTCGACACCGCGTAGCCGCCGTCGGACTCGCCCTCGGGGGCGTCGAAGAGCGGCATCAGGTGCAGATAGTTGAGTCCGATCTCGCGGAAGTACGGGATCTCGGCGCGGAGGCCCTCGAGATCGCCGGCGTAGCGGTCGACGTAGCAGACGCCTCCGAGCGCGGTGTTCGAGAGGAACCAGTCGGGCTGCTGCTCGCGGGCGCGGTCGAGGGCGCGGAGCTCCTCCGAGCGCTGGGCCCTGGCCGCGGCGGCGAGGGCCACGACGCCGAGGATCTGCTCGGCGAGGTCCTCGCGGTGACCGTAGACCTGGGCGAGCAGCTCCACCAGGCGCGGGAGGTGCGCCTCGAGACGAGCGCGGAACTCGTCGTCGTCGCCGACCACGTCCCCCTCGTCGAGGTGCTCGCGCACCGTGGAGAGCAGCTGCGTCGAATCGAACACCGTCGTCCTTCCGGGGGGCATCCGCCCCGGCGGGAGCGGCTGCCCCGATGCTAGACGATGGGCGGACGACCGGCGAAACCCATGCGGAGCACCGTCCGCCACGACAGCACGCGTCGCGGACCGGCGTCCGTGCGCCATCCCTCCCGCCAGCCCGCGAACCACGCGCGCAGGGCCGGAGCGTCCCGCGCCCAGCGCAGGCACTGGATCGCGGTCCACGAGCCGACGTAGGCGAGGGCCAGCGGAGCGGGCAGGTTGCGCCGCGCGAGCCAGACGCGGTTGCGCGCGTTCAGCCGGTAGTAGTCGGCGTGCCGGGTCTGCTGGATCACCGGGTGCTGCGCGACGAGCTCGCCCGCGTACCAGGTGGTGCGCCCCGTGTCCCAGACCCGCCAGGCCAGCTCGATGCCCTCGTGGGCGTAGAAGAACGGATCAGCCCAACCGCCGATCTCCTCGAACACGTCGCGGCGCAGCACGACGGCGCCCTCCCAGACCGAGAAGACCGGTCCGGAGCGCCGCGGGTCGCCCTTCAGGATCCGCGGGATCCAGCGCCGCGGGGCGGGAGTGCCGTCGGTGCTGTCGACGCGCGGCTGCACGAGTCCGATGCGCCGCGGAGACCGGAGCAGTGCGATCGCGTCGCGGAGGAAGTCCGGGGACGGCACGCGCGCGTCGTCGTCGAGGAAGAACAGGTACTCGCCGCGGGTCGCCGGTACACCGGCGTTCCTCCCGGCCGGGATCCCGAGGTTCTCGGGGAGCGCGAGCGGGCGCACCCCGTCGGGCAGGCCCTCGGGGGTCCAGCCGTTCCCGACGCAGACCACGTCGAGCTCCACACCGCGCTGGGCGAGGACGCTCGCGAGTCCGGCCGCGAGGTCGTCGGGCCGCGTGCCCTGGGTCAGGACGACGACGCCGACGCGGGGCAGCGCCTCCTGAACCGCGTCAGGAGCGGACACGCTGCGAGGCCATGATCGCGACGAAGTGCCCGGCGAGGGCGAGCAGCGCGAGCGGCAGGAGCGCCGACATCAGCCCGCGGTCGGCGGTGCCCGCTCCGATCACCAGCCCGACGAGCGAGGCGGCGAAGGCGAGCATCGTGAGCTCGACGGAGTGGTAGAGGCGGTGGAACGGCACGAAGCGCGCGGCTCGGCGCAGCGCCGCGAGCCCGGACGACGACGGGACGGCCTCGCCCTTCGTGTCGGCCAGCTTCGTCAGCCCGGCGTTCGCGCGCGCCACGTGCACCATGTCGTTGAGCGCCTTGTTCAGCACGATGACCAGCGCCAGCGCGAGGCCGATCGTGGTCCAGAGGAAGTCGCCCGGCGTCTCGAACGGGAAGCCCGCGGCCCGGAGGCCCAGAGCGATCGGGATGAGCGACTCCGTCGTGTAGTGGCCCACCTTGTCGAGGAACACGCCGGCCGGCGAGGAGGTGCGCCGCCAGCGGGCGACCTCGCCGTCGCAGCAGTCGACCAGCATCTGCAGCTGCCCGAGGAGCAGTGCCAGCGCGGCGCCGGCGACTCCCGGGATCAGCAGCGCGGCGGCCGCGCTCCAGCCGACGAGGATCATCAGACCCGTGACGCCGTTCGCCGAGATCGACGTGCGCAGCAGCACCCAGGTCAGGTACGGCGAGAAGCGGCGGAGGTAGAGCGACGCCGTCCAGTGCTCGGCGTTGCGACGCCCGCGCACCTCGGGGGGCTGCGCGACGGCCTTCAGCTCGGCGATGGATCGGGGTCTCGTGGTCGCGGTCATGCGCCCCTCGCAGTGTCGGTGCCATCGGTGCCGGTCGGCACTCCCTGCGTGCGCGGCTGGTTGCGGGCGGCCGAGATGTTGCTCGTCAGGCCGGCGAAGCCGAGGACGAACCCGGTGCCCCACGCCACGTGGATCGACGGGATCACGACGGCGAACCACAGCATCGCACGCGGGCCGTCGACCCGGGCGACGGCGACGGTGGCGGCCGCGACGAGCAGGAGGTACCCGGCCGGGACGGCGAATCCGAACAGCAGCCAGGGCGCCGCTCCGACCAGCGCCTGCACGACCCCGGCGAGGCCGAGGAGCAGCCCCAGGGCGAGCAGCGCGACGAGCACGGGCGGAGCGAAGTAGCGCAGCGACCGGGACGCCGGGAACAGGCGGGTCAGCTCGCCGCGCCACATCCCCGTCGAGAGGAACTGGCGGAGCAGCGCGCGCATCGACGGACGGGGGCGGTAGGTGACCGTGAGCCGCGGAGTGAACCAGACCGTGCCGCCCTGCTCGCGCAGCCGGCGGTTCAGCTCCCAGTCCTGGCCGCGCTTGAAGCGCTCGTCGAACAGGCCGGCCCGCTCGAGAGCCGACCGCCGGAACACGCCGAGGTAGACGGTCTCGGCCGGTCCCTCCGCGCCGCCGACGTGATGCGGGGTGCCGCCGAGGCCGATGCGCGAGCCGTAGGCGCGGGCGACGGCGCGCTGGAACGGCGTGAGCCCCTCCGCCGCCATGACGCCGCCGACGTTGTCCGCGCCGGAGCGCTGCAGCGTCTCGACCGCGACCCGCGCGTAGTCGCGCGGCAGCACCGAGTGGGCGTCGACCCGCACGACGACGGGGTGGCGGGAGGCGCGGATCGCCGCGTTCAGGCCGGCGGGAGTGGAGCCGACGCCGTTGGGCACCACGCGGATCCGCGGATCGGCGGCGCTCAGCTGCTCGACGAGCGCCTCGGTGCCGTCGATGCTCGGGGCGACGGCGAGGACGACGTCGAACGGACCGGTGTAGTCCTGGGCGAGCAGCGAGTCGACCGCGGCGCGGACGTGCGTGACCTCGTTCAGCACGGGCATGACGTACGAGACGCCGGGCAGGCCGGAGAGGTCGTCCGTCGAGGCCTGGTCCGTCGGGTTCTCGGGCTGCATGTGTCCAGTTCGTGCGGGAGGATCCGGCCGCTCGAGGGCGTCCGGGCAGAAGTCCGCCCCACACTAGCAGCAGCCCCCGGGGACGGATCCCCGGGGGCTGCCGATGGTGCGGAAGGAGCGGATCAGCTGGTCGCCATGGTGCCCAGCGTCGCGTCGAGCTCGTAGCTCTGGCCGCTGCGGACGTAGGTGATCTGCACGTCGGCCTCGGCCGCGCGGGCGCGCACCTGCGCGGTCAGGTCGGACGCGTTCGTGATGGGGGTGCCGTCGATCCCCGTGACGATGTCGCCCGCTCGCAGGCCCGCGGCCTCGGCGGCGCCGCCCGACGTGACCTCGCGGATGGCCGCACCGAGGACGTCCTCCGTGGAGTCGGTGACGCTCGCCCCGAGCAGGCCGTGCGTCGCCGATCCGTTCTCGATGATCTCCTTCGCGACGCGCTCGGCGACCGCGCTCGGTACGGCGAAGCCGACTCCGATGTTGCCGCTCTGGTCGCCCGAGCTCGAGGAGCCCGCGCTCGCGATGGCGACGTTGACCCCGATGAGCTCGCCGTCGCTGTCGAGCAGCGCGCCGCCCGAGTTGCCCGGGTTGATCGCCGCGTCGGTCTGGATGACCGGCAGCGAGATCGTGCTCGTCGCCTGCGTCTGCGGAGCCTGACCCGGGATGTCGAAGTTGAACGGGCTGTCGGTGCCGCCGCTCGAGCTGTCGCCGGAGTCGTCGGGCGCCGCGGAGGAGGCGACCTGGATGCTGCGGTTGAGCGCGCTGACGATGCCGTCGGTGACCGTGCCCGAGAGGCCCAGCGGCGCTCCGATCGCGACGGCGGTGTCGCCGACGTTGATCTCGGAGGAGTCGGCGAAGGTGATCGGAGTGAGATCGCTCGCGTCGGTCAGCTTGATGACGGCGAGATCGAGGGTCGGGTCGGTGCCGACGATGGTCGCGTCGAAGATCCGGCCGTCGCTCGTGGTGACCGTGACCGCGGCATCGGCGACGCCTCCGTCGAGGGTGACGACGTGGGTGTTGGTGAGCACGTAGCCGTCGTCGGACAGGACGACGCCCGAGCCGGTGCCCGCCGACGAGCCGCCGCTCACCGCGATCGTCACGACGCTCGGAGTGGCCTTCGCGGCCACCGCGGTCGCCGTCGTCGCGTCCTCGGCGTTGTTCACCGTGATGGTCTGACCGCCGCCGGCCGAGACGACGCGGGTGGCGGAGCCGTTCGAGGCCGACCAGAGGCCGAACACGCCGGCGCCGGCCACTCCCCCGACGACCGCGCCGATGGCGAGGGCGGCGACGACGCTGACGCCGGCACGGCGCTTGGCGGGAGCAGTCGTCGGCGCGGGCGGCTGCTCGCCGCCGGGGCCGAACGCGCTCGAGGAGGGCGGGTTCTCGGAGCTGTGGACCGTGCTCGCCGCGGGCGGTGCGTACTGGCCGTACCGGGGGGCGGGTGCGACGGGACGCGCCTCGTCACCCGCGGAGGAGGTGGGCTGGGGGGCCGCCGCAGGGTGCGCGGGTGCCTCGTGGCGGGGCGCGGACGCCTCGGGCAGCGGGAGGGTGGGGTGCTCGGACCCGCGGCCCTGCTCGGTCGCCGGGGACGCCTGCGGGTCCGTCGGCGTGGTGGGATCCTCGGGCTGACGAGGACCCTCGTGACTCTCGGTCATGGGTAGTGCTCCTTCCAAGCTCAGTCAGCTTGGCCACCGAACCTGGGGGTTCCTTATGACCGGGCTGGAAGCGGGACTCGAAGTCGACGCCCGCCCGAGCGTGCAGACTGGGGCCGTGAGCATCCACGGATCCTGGACCCGCGCCGCCGCGGGCGCCGGCCTACTCGGTCCTCGCGGCGAGGTCGCCGCCACCGTCTTCAGCGAGATGAGCGCGCTCGCGCAGCGCACCGGCGCGATCAACCTCGGTCAGGGCTTCCCCGACGAGGACGGACCGCGGGAGGTGCTCGAGACCGCGCGGGAGGCCATCGCCTCGGGCCTCAACCAGTACCCGCCGGGTCCGGGCTTCCCGGTCCTCCGCACCGCGGTCGCCGCGCACCAGGAGCGGTTCTACGGCCTCCAGCCCGATCCGGACGGCGAGGTCCTCGTCACGACCGGCGCCACCGAGGCCCTCGCCGCGACCCTCCTCGGCCTGCTGGAGCCCGGGGACGAGGTCGTCTCGTTCACTCCGCACTACGACGCGTACGGGGCGCTGATCGCCCTCGCCCGGGGCGTGCACCGGACGGTGCTGCTGCGCGGACCGGATTTCTCGGTCGACCACGCGGAGCTGGAGGCGGCGGTCACGGACCGCACGCGCGTGATCCTCGTCAACGACCCGCACAACCCGACCGGCTCGGTGCTGCCGGTCGAGACCCTCGAGCTGATCGTGCGGCTCGCGCACCGGCACGACGCGCTGATCGTGACCGACGAGGTCTACGAGCACCTCCGCTTCGACTCGCCGCACGTGCCGATCGCGACCCTGCCGGGGGCGTGGGAGCGCACGCTGACGATCTCGTCGGCCGGGAAGACGTTCAGCACCACCGGGTGGAAGATCGGCTGGATCACCGGGCCGCGCGAGCTCATCACGGCGGTCCTCGCGGTGAAGCAGTTCCTCACCTACGTCAGCGGCTCGCCGTTCCAGGGGGCGGTCGCCCGGGGTCTGGGGCTCGACGACTCCTTCTTCAGCGGGATCGCGGGCACCCTCGAGCGCAAGCGCGACATCCTCTCGGCCGGGCTCGCGGCCGCAGGCTTCGCGGTGTCGCCCTCGTCCGGGAGCTACTTCGTCGTGGCCGACGTCGCCCCGCTGGGCTGGACCGACGGGACGGCCTTCTGCCGGTCGCTGCCGGAGCTCGCGGGTGTGGTCGCGGTGCCGGTCTCGGCCTTCTGCCGGCCGGAGGACGCGGCCGGGTACCGCTCGCTGGTGCGCTTCGCCTTCTGCAAGCGGTTCGAGGTGCTCGAGGAGGCGGCCGGGCGGCTCGCCCGCCTGCGGGCCTGACGGGGTCCTCCGCGGACCCGTCGGCGGCTCCTACAGCGGACGGACGGTGAAGCGCCGCAGGGCGAGCGCCGGGTTCTTCGCGCGCGCCGCGTCGATCCGCTCGCGGGACAGCCAGGCGACCGCCACGTCCTCGGCCTCGCCGAGCGTCGCGATCTCGACGCCCATCGGGTCGACGATCATGCTGTTCCCGACGCCGATCGGCGGCGTCTGGTCGGCGGCGACGAGGTAGATCGTGTTCTCGAGCGCCCGTGCGGTGACGAGCGTGCGCCAGTGCGCCTCCTTGAGCGGCCCCCTGACCCACTCGGCGGGCGCGGCGACGACATCCGCCCCCGCGTCGACGAGCCAGCGCGTCACCTCCGGGAAGCGGAGGTCGTAGCAGGTCTGGAGCCCCACGACGAGGTCGCCGACGGCGAAGGTCTCGGGCACGCCGATCTCGCCGGGGGCGATCCACTCCGACTCGGTCTGCCCGAACGCGTCGTAGAGGTGGAGCTTGCGGTAGTGCGCGACCAGCGCGCCCTCGGGATCCACGGCGACGAGCGTGTTGGCGACGCGACGCTCCCCCTCGATGGCCTCGACCATGCCGGCGACCACGAACACGTCGAGCTCGCGGGCGATCGCTCCGAGCCCCTGCACGAAGGCGCCGTCGAGCGGCTCCCCCGCGGCGAGCGTCCCGGGACCGAGCGGGTCGGCGAAGGAGGAGCTGTACTCGGGGAGCACGACCACGCGCGCCCCGCGCTGCACGGCGACCTCGACGAGTCGGCGGATGGTCGCGAGGTTCTCGTCGCGGTCGGCGACCGGCGCGAACTGGGCGACGGCGAATCCGATGCCCGCAGCGGGTCGGGTGGACACGATCAGCTCGGCGGGTAGAGGAAGAGCGGCACGCTCGAAGCCGGGATCGTGCGCGTGTGGTACGAGTGGTCGTTGCCCCAGTTGTACTCCTCGAGCGAGACCGTGCCGTCGGAGTTGACCGACTGAACGTACGCCACGTGGTTGCCGGTGAACCAGGCGACGCTGCCGGGGACCGGAGTGGTGCTGGTCTGCCATCCGTGGGAGGCCCACTGGCCCGCCCACGCGTAGGCGCTGCCGCCGCCGGGGGTCATGTTGCCCCAGGTCCACTTCCACGGCGCACCGGTCGAGCCCTGGTCGCGGTTGAGGCGCCACGCCACGAAGTCGACGCACTCGCGGTAGTAGTAGCGCAGCGGCGAGAGGCCGCCGCCCTGGTCGTCGGTGAGCTGGTCGCGCCAGGGGTAGTCGTCGCCCTCCTCGCGGGGAGTGACGGAGGTGCTCGAGGAGCCGGGTGCCGCCGTCGGGTCCGCGGCCGCCGACGCTGCCAGCTCGGCCTCGCGGGCGGCCTTCTCGGCGGCCTCGGCGAGGGCGCGCGCCTGAGCGGCCGCCTCGTCGAGCTGCTGCTGGGTGGGCGCGGTGAAGGAGTCGCGGATCACCTGCTCCTGGGCGGCCGATGCCGACACGGTGAGCTTCTGGGTGCCGAGGGCGCGGATGCGCGCCGCCGCCTCGATCGCGGCCTGCGAGTCGTCGGCGGGGTCGAACGAGTAGGCGGGGAGCGCCATGACGGCGACCATGCCGGCGATCGCGGCCACCGCGGCGGTGCTGACCGCTCCGCGGAGCACCGCGGCCTTGCGGCGGCGCACGGGCGGAACGGAGGGGACCCGCGGAGCGAGGACGGGCGAGGTCACCGCGAGGACGGGAGCGTCCGGGGCCGCGCGGCGGCCGGCGGCGGCGCGAGCGGGTCGATCGCCGCGGTGGGCGGCCTCTCCGGGGACGGAGTCGGAGAGCGAGGACGCCGGCGACGCCTCGGCGGCCCGGCGACTGCGCCGGGTCGGGTGGTCGATCGCTCCGGATCCGTCGCCGGCCGTCGGAGTCCCGTCCACCTGTTCGTCCGTCACACCGTCACCCTTCGCGTCCCCGTCGAGGATACCGGCCGACCACCTCCGACACACCGCCCTGCGACACCCGGCACGGCGACCCTGCTCACCCGTCCCGGAGGGGATGGGCGAGCTCGTCCGGGCCCAGCCGTGCGAGCAGGAGCGTGAGGACCGCCGACGCCGCCGCGAGCACGCCGACCACCGCGAACGTCGGCGCGATCCCGACGGCTTCGCCCACCGGGCCCGCGACGGCCATCGAGACCGGCATCAGAGCGAGGGACACGAAGAAGTCGAGGCTCGACACGCGCCCGAGCAGCGCCGACGGCACCCTCTGCTGCAGGAGCGTCCCCACAGCACCTGCGCCGCCGCCCCGGTGACGCCGTCGAGGAAGAGGATCGCCGCGATCATCCACAGCTGGTCGACGACGCCGAGCAGGACGAAGGGCAGCGCACCGAAGCCCCACAGCAGGATCATCGTGGTCAGGTAGCGGCGCGGCACGGGGCGCGAGGAGACGACGAGGGATCCGACGACGCCGCCCACGCCGTAGGCCGTCAGGGCGAGCGCGTAGCCCGAGGCGCCGGTCCCGGTCTGATCGCGCACCGCGAAGGGCACGAGCACCTCGATCGGACCGACGACCAGGAACACGAGGACGATCGCGAACAGCAGCGTCGCGAGCAGCCACCGCGTGCGCACCATGTAGCCGAAACCTTCGCGGAGGTCGCGGACCGCCGAGCCGAGCGCGCTCCCTCCGGCGTCTGCGGCCCGCTCGAACGGGACGGGTCCCACCAGGAGCAGTCCCGCGAGTGCGAGCGCGTACCCGACCGCCGCGACGGCGAACGCCGCCGACGGCGCCGACACCGCGATCACCGCACCCGCGATCGCGGGCCCGGCGGCGCTCTGAGCGATCGGGCGCAGAGCCCCCTCGACGCCGTTCGCGGCGAGGAGCTGATCGGCCGGCAGCAGGCGAGGGAGGAGCGCGGAGTACGCCGGGAAGAAGAACGCCTCGCCGACGCCGAGCACGAACGCGACCGCGGTCAGCTGCCAGACCGTGAGGATCCCGGCCGAGGAGAGGGCGACCGCGGCGAGGACGACGAGCACCCGCACCGCCTCTACGACGATCAGGATGCGCCGCTGCGGCACCCGATCGGCCAGCACTCCTCCGAGGAGGACCGCGAGCACGAGGCCGAGGGCGCTGGCCGTCGCCACCAGCGAGACGTCCCCGGGGCCGCCGCCGAGGGCGATGACCTGCCAGACGAGGGCGACGATCCACACCCCGCTCGCGAGGAGGGAGAGGCCGAGGGAGCCGGCGAGGAAGCGGTAGCCGCGCGTCTCGAAGGGGCGGAGCGCGCGAGGGAGGGCCGGGGCCATGCCGATCCCTCCTCCGCGGTGGTGACGCGGGCAGCCGACCAGAGTAGCGTCTGGCCCGAGAGGGCGGCAACGGCGCCACCCGCGGAGGGAAGTGGTGCACCGTGGTCCGGAGCGAGCGCGTGTTCAGCGGTTTCAGCGTCGACGACGTCGAGGCGGCGAGGGCCTTCTACGGGACGACGCTGGGGTTCGACGTGTCGCTCAACTCGATGGGCATCCTCGAGATCGCCCTCCCCGGCGGAGGGCATGCGATCGCGTATCCCAAGCAGGACCACGTGCCCGCGACCTTCACGATCCTGAACCTCTCGGTCGAGTCGGTCGACGACGCGGTGGCGGAGCTGAACCGCGCCGACGTCGTGACGAAGATCTACGACGACGACGAGCTCCCCACCGACGCGACCGGAGTGATGCGCGGACACGGCCCGGAGATCGCGTGGTTCCGCGACCCGGCGGGCAACGTGCTGAGCGTGATCGCCGCGGACTGAACCGGAGCTCGATGCGCCCGCTGCCCGGGCTGCTCGATCAGCACGAGGAGAGGCGACCTCCACGGGCCGGGCACGCGGAGGCAGACCTCCAGACAGGAGACCCCGTCTGCCTGCTGGTCGAGTAGCCCTGCAGGGGCGTATCGAGACCCGCATCCCCTGACCGTCGGTCACCGTGCCGCGACCCTCACAGCACGGAGTGCGGGAGGCGGGGCTGCTGGAGTACGTGGATCTCGATACGCCCGCTGCGCGGGCTACTCGATCAGCAGGAGACGCGGGCTGCTCGATCGGCGAAGGGGCGTCAATCGGGTGCCCGTTAACGACGAAACCCGGCCTCCGAGGAGACCGGGTTTCGCTTTCTTGTTGCGGGGGCAGGATTTGAACCTACGACCTCTGGGTTATGAGCCCAGCGAGCTACCGAACTGCTCCACCCCGCGGCACAAGAGAAGACATTACACGCGGATGGCGAGCGATGCAAATCGAGAGCCAGGAGCGGGAGAGTCCGACCCCTCAGCGCCGCTTCACGGCCGTGATCGCGAGCGCCAGCGGCAGCCACTCCCGGTCGGGCCAGGACCACACTCCGCCGGTCTCGACGAGCTGCGGAACGACCCGCCACGGCGCGATCGGCTCCTCGCGCAGCTCCGTCAGAGACAGGCCCGCACCGAGCAGCGCCGACACGATCGAGCCGATCGGGTGGCTGAACTCGTGGGCGCGGACGTTCTCGAACGAGGCGTCCGACACCGCGTAGTCACCCGAGTTCTCGACGACGACGGGCTCGCCGCGGCCGCCGTAGGGCTGCTGGAACCGCGGCTCCTGCCCCTCGGGCGAGCCGGTGAAGACCGCCGCTGCGGGGTGCGTGTCGACGAAGACGAAGGAGCCGCCGGGAGCGAGGAACCACTCCACGATGCGCGCCCACTCGACGAGGTCCGGCAGCCAGACGACGGTGCCCCAGGTGGTGACGACGACGTCGAACGAGTCGGGCTCCGGCAGCATGTGCCGCAGCTCGTAGAGGTTGGCGCAGACGAAGCGTGCGCGGTCCGTGAGGCCCAGCTCCGCCGCGAGCTCGCGCGCCTTGCGCACGGCCGGCATCGAGAAGTCGACTCCGATGACGTCCGCGCCGCGCTGGGCGAGCGCGAGGGTGTCGGCGCCGAAGTGGCACTGCAGATGCAGCACCCGCTTGCCCTCCCAGCCGTCGGGCGCGACGCGGGCGAGCGACTCCTCCTCGACGGGGAAGAGCCGGCCCGCCCCGCCGCGCAGCGCCGACAGGTCGTAGAACGAGCTGTCGACGTGCGCGGCGACGCGCTCGTCCCAGAGGGCGCGGTTCAGATCGAGCCACTCCCCCGAGCGCAGGTGCTCGCCGCGGTCGACCTGGACCATCGTGCTACTGCGCCCCCTCGGCCTCGAGGGCCCGGGCGAGGGCCTCCGTCAGCTGCTCGTCGGCCGCCGCGAACGCGGTCAGGTCGCCGGCGCGCAGGGCGGCCTCGCGAGCGTCGAGCGCGGTCCGGGCGTCGCTGAGCGCCTGCTGCAGCGGCGTCTGGTCGCCGGTGTCGGCGTCCGATCCACCGGTCTCGGTGTCCGTTCCCGGATCCGTCCCGACGTCGGTGCCCGGGTCGGTGCCGGTGTCCGGAGTCGTGGGCGTGCCCGTGTCGCCGGCCGTCGCTCCCGAGTCGCCGCCGAAGAGGCTGTCGAGCGCGGCGTCGAGGGTGTCCTCGAACGCGATGTCGTCACCGAACGCGACCAGCACCTTCTGGAGGAGCGGGAAGCTCGTGTCGCCGTTGGAGCGGACGTAGATCGGCTGCACGTACAGCAGACCGCCTCCGACGGGGAGCGTCAGCAGGTTGCCTCGGGTGACCGTGGTGTCACCGCGCGACAGGATGTTGAGCTCGTTCGCGACCGTGGGGTCGGTCGTGAACGCGTTC
>Ga0308159_1003369_pt1 | contig 16230 bp, 6 predicted proteins | sample PhyCR1_FD_201040 | JGI IMG/M metagenome (GOLD analysis project Ga0308159, IMG submission 201040) | Phyllosphere microbial communities from UC Gill Tract Community Farm, Albany, California, United States - DLSLC.R1 | ecosystem: Host-associated > Plants > Phyllosphere > Unclassified | place: USA... | reverse complement strand
GCTGGAGCGGTTGTCGAACTTGCCCACGGCAATCGGCACACGCACGCCGGAATAGGCGACGTTGGCGCTGGCGACTTGCTCCACCGGCATGGCGCGATTGCTTTCCGTGGCGCAACCGGCCACGGTTAGCAGCGCTGCGGCGGTGAGGCCGGACAGCAGGATTTTTGACAGTGTTTTCACAGGGTGCTCCTAAGTGGAAAAACGGGGGCGGCAGCTAAGGCTAGCGGGACGGAATGTCGCGTAGGTCGTCAACGATGAATCGGCTCAATAAACCGGTGTAGAAGGTCTCGACGCTGGAATTGCCAGAGTTGGTCAGCACACCGGCCATCGTTTTCATGTTCTGCCAGTCGCCCTTGTACCCACCTGGCATCAACCCTTGGCGAACCTGAGAGAAATGCAGCACCTCGGCGCCGGCTTTCTTGACCTTGACCTGGTAGTTGAAGTCGACACTGGCGAGGATGGTCTTGTCATCGACGATGGCCGTCATGAAACCGCCTTGGGTGTCTTGTATGCGCCGGGTATAGATGACGTTCACATCCAGCAGGTAATCGGCCTTGTCCTTGCTGCTGGCGTAGCGCTTGGCCTTGAGCAGGCGGTCGACCAGATCGACACCCAGTTGCTGGCGGACTTTGTCATCCGGCAGGAAGCGTTCGTTCTTTCCCACCACCTCGACATCGAAGGTGTCGAGCCAGTAAGTAGCCGTCTTGGGAATGGTCACCGGCGCCGGAGAGATGTAGTAGTCCGGCTTGGAGGCACAGCCCGCCATGAGGCAGGCCGCGAGAAACACGGCAAGCATGCGCATGTCTGAATTCGTCCCTGAAAAGTATCGTGCTTTAAACAATCGCGGCATTTTACGGGGTTGAGAGCGGTTCTCAAGTTGTTTCGACAGGTTTCGTGGAGTGACGAATACGCCGCAAGTTATCCGTCGCCCAGTCGAGACACTGACCTGGCCTCCAACAGCTAACGCGCCGGCGCAAAAACCGACGGTGTATGTGCGCACCACGGCGCAAAACCACGTCAACGGCAGCCCAGGCAATGCGGCGGTCGGGGCCCCGGTCGTACGATGGGAAAAGGCGGTGTCCGACACTTTCCAACAGTCCAATCGCTTTTCGCGGGTCAGCACCTACAAGGTCGACTCGGACCTCTATGTGGATGCCACGCTGCACAACCATGAAGAGTACAGTCCGGTGTCGGCGTTCATCACCGGCTTCACGTTCTGCATCATCCCCACCACCGCAAAGAACATCTTTACCCTTGAAACGGTGTTCAAGGACAAGGACGGCAAGGGATTGGGCCGGGTCAAAAAGAGTGAATCGGTGCGCACCTGGGTGCACCTGGTGTTGATCGTGGGCCTGCCGTTCCAGACCGACACGCGGGAAGTGGTCGAAGCGTTGACGCGCAGTACGCTGGATGAGGCGGTTCAGCGTAAGTTGTTCTGATGAAACCGGTGGCGACGGAGCGGGCTCCCTCGCCACGGGTACAGCGTCATGCCTTAAACGAGCTTAAAACGCATACCGCGCCTTGAGCATCACACCATCGGCATCAAACCCACTGCGCGCCTGGCGGGTGTAGCTGGCGCCTACGGTGAAGTCTGAAACCTGGTAGTTCACACCCACACTGGCCTCATAGCTATCACGTGCCACTGACGCGCCGGTCACGGTGAATGCCGAACCACCGAGCATGTAGCTCGAGGTTTGCGCCACGCGATCGCCCATCAAGTCGTGATACGCCATCAACGTCGCTTCGGGCTGCAGGCTGCCTGCGCCCATCGGCAGGTTGCCAGCCAGACGCACACCGGCGCCCAGCTCGCCCACTTCATAACGCTGCGAACGTGTGCTCAGAGCGGCCGAGGACCCTTTCTCGTCGTAGCCATCCATGCGTACGTTGGCGTACCGCGCAGCCACACGAGGCTCGATCACGACCGTCTCGGACGGCTTGAAGCTGTAGCCGCCGATCACACTGGCCGACAACACGTTGCTGTCGTAGCTGCCCTTGGCCGTGGTGCCAGCAATGTGGCGCTTGCTGTCGTTGTCGTTATGACCGTAGCTGAGGCTGCCGTCGACAAACCAGTTCTGCAGCGCCCAGTTGCCGTACAGCGACAGCGCGTGGCCCTCGACATCGGTTTTGTTGCCAAGGTCGGAATGGATGTTGGAATTGAGGTAGCTGTACGCCACACCCAACGTGGTGGTGTCGTTCACACGGCTGTCCACACCCACCGCCATGCCGCTGCTGTTGGCCGAGTAGCCGTTGTCACCGCCACGGCCGTCCTGGTCCATGTTGCTGCTCAGGCCCTGCACCCACACGCCACCGGCCTGGTGGCTTTCGCGTTGGTCAGTGAGGCGATTGAAGATCGCGCCGTTGATGACGGTTTGCCCGGACAACGCCACATCCAGGGCGCCACGGTTGACGTCAGGCTTGAGCTGGTCACCGATCTGTGCCAGTTGCTGCGCCGTACCGGCGTTGGCCAGGGCCTGGAACACCTGATCGTTCTGGCCGAGTCGGCTCAATACGTCGTTCTTGAAGGTGTTGACCCCCGTGGCCGAAGCCGCGCTCGCGCCTACGCCAGCCAGTTCCTGCTGCACTTGCTGGTTGTCTTTGACCGCCACCACGGCCTTGACCGTCTGTGCGTCGGCCGAATAGCTGAGCACGTCCAGCAGCGACGAAGCACTGGCCACGGACAGCCCGCCATCTTGCACGCTGGTGGCTTGCAGCAGGGTATATTGGGTGCCGTTGTTGGTGCTGGCGAAATCACTTGGGTTGGCGCTTACCGTCAGCTTCGAGGCTTGGGCAAAGTTGGCTGCGCCGTTGACGGTCAAGTACGGTGTGGTCGGCACTACGCTGTCGGAAAGGTGCATATCAATGCCGGCGCCACTGGCCACGTTAAGGTTGCCGGTAATGGCAGTGCCTGGCGCGGAGAGGTTCAGGGAACCAGAGTTGATCGACACCGGCGCGATGATGCGACTGCCTGTGAAACCCGCCTGGCCGTCGATGTTCACCGCGTTCAGGTTCAGCACATCACCGATGATGTTGCCACCCGTCCAATTCAGCGTCGCAAGGTTGGCTGCATCAATCGCGGTGCCGGAATTACTGCGGATTTCACCGGCCTGCTGGTTGATTTCAAAGGTCGAGACCTGATCGGCCGGGTTGACGCTGATGGCGGTGCCATCCGCGCGGATGATCCCGCGGTTGACGATACCGCGTGAGCCCGCCGCGCTGTTTTGCGCGAAGTCGGCGCCGGAGAATTCGAAAGCCCCAGCATCGGTGCCCAGGCCTTCGATGGTGCCGGTATTGAGGATGTAATCGAAGGTGCCCTGGTACACCAGCATGCCACGAGCCCCCAAGCCATTGGCCGAGATCAAGCCACTGTTTTCGATTCGCAGCGGGCTGGTATAGGTTTCAACTTCGACGCCCCAGGCGCCTTCGCCTGTCGCCTTGATGGTGCCGGAGTTGAGGATCTTGCCGCCGATGGTAGTCGGGGTGTTGTTGTCACGGTCCAGTATGATGCCGATCGCGCCTTCACCCGCCATATCGATCAGGCCAGTGTTGGAAACATCCCCGGCGATGCTGGTGCCATGCAGGTAAATACCCTCGCCCCCACCGATGAAGGAGGGAAACGGTGCCGGTGTCGAAGGTGCTGTCGAACGGATCGTGCCGGAGTTGATCACACTGCCGCCAATGACCGTCTTGCCGATCTCCATGCCTTCATCGCCGCCATTGTTCATCGAAATGATACCGGCCTGCTCTACGTTACCCGTGACAGAACCGGGGCTCAGGTTCTGAGGACCGGTCCAGTACATCGGGTCCAGCGCAATGCCACGAATGGTACGGCCATCGGCATTCAGCGTAATGTCCGCGCGGTTGATCAACGAGCCCTGGATGTGGGTATTGGCGACCCCCAGCCCTGCAGCGGCCGTGCTGTTCTGATCGACCACCTGGGTGGTCTGCCCGGTGAGCACCAACGACTCATTGTAGGTTTCGCTGATGAACATCGTTTTGCCCGCTCCAAGGTCGACATCCACCGCCAGCACCTGGGTGGTGATTGCGCCGACCATGACTGCCAACAGGCTTTTCTGGAACTGCTTGCGCTTCATTTCTAACTCCATGAACTACAGATCAAAGCCGCCAATAGGCCCGGCGGCCGTAGAGGTACTAAGCGAAGGATCAAAGGATCCGAGTGCATACCCTTGTCGCACGTGCCGGATGCGCAGGTGCAACCCTTCGCACCGCGAAAGGCAGTGACGAGGCAGGGAATAGGGGGGGAAGGCTCACATTAATCCTTAATGCTGTTGAAAACGTTGCAGTCCATGCAGCCCAACCGGATGTGGTTGGGCGGGGTAAAGACGTTGGGATCTACGAAAAGGTTCAGGGCTGTATCGGCAAGATGCGTAGTCGAGCACAGAAATCACTGTCTATCCGCGTCGCCATCACACCACACCCGTGTGTCCGACTTTTGTCTAAAACAGGTAGCAACTGGAGGTACGGGGCACGCGCGAGCAAAGACTGTAAACAGGCGAATCAACGGTCGTTCCATCGTTGCTGGAGACCCAGGCTGAGCGCGAAGGCGCACAGCCGGCCAGGGCGTAAGCGAAAATACCCGGAAAGAGATCAACAATATCAGCCCAATCAAAGCGCCATGCATCACGCCTTGAATAATTAATCAGCGCCCCCAAAAATGTTGCAATCACCCCATCAACAAAAATAACAAAAACACATAAATCAATAACCGTATAAATGCCTGCACCCTTGATCTCGGCTTGAAGACTTCTTCTCTCCAGCAGTGGTTATAACGCCGTTAATAACGTCAGAACCGTAGGCACCCAGACGGCTTCCAGAAACTTTCGACGAGCCACCTATATAGGTTTCAATCGAAAACGAGGACGGATTTATTTAGGCTTGGCGCTGATCGGCAAGCAATTACTAAATGCATCTGTATTCTTTCTCTCCGCTTAAGGCAACAGTTAAAAGACATAACATCCTTTTACGTTAGACGTTTCGTATCGCCATGACTTTATTCGCCGATCCGCAGGGACAAAAACCGAATATCGACAATCCCTGATCCAAGTTATGTAATACCGTTTGCCGCCGCTTTCATCAACCACCTTATCAAACGTCTTGTTCTTATTTACAGGCGACCAATATGAGTCGCCACAGCCTCGCGTGCAGTCCTTGTAAAAATGGGAATCAAAATGAGTACCTACCCAGAGATTCATTCCATTTTCCCAATTGGAATGGGAAGGTGCACACCCCGCCAAGGCCGACAATAATAAGGTTAGCAGCCCTCTATTAATGTTCACGCTCTTTGATTTGCAGACGGCACGTATCATCAACTATCTACAAACGGGTTGGAGAGCAGTACCGCATCAAGCTCATCCGACGCTTTTCTTGCCCACGCTGGATTAATCTTATTAAGGTCTGAAATATACTTTTCGAATATCACTCTTCTGGAATCCCTTCCAGCCACTCGATGATGAAGCTCATACTCAACGGCCATCTCGAAAGCCACACCACTTATTATCAAAAAAAGCAGCTCATCCAAGGAGCCCGCATGTTTCCTGAAGACTTCATATCCCCTTTCTGAAGAAACATAATCAAACCCATCATCTTTGAACTCCACGTGGGGGCTTCCGTCCTCGGGGGAGCGGTCTCTGACCAACAGCAACGACTTCGGCGCTCCTAGTTTCTCGCCTATCATCCCGACTGAACGTTGCAGATCATCCAACCCAGAAGCCATATTAATTTGTTCTCCTCAGATAACCTTCTTGAATCAATCTTTCAACATTATATCTTTCAGCAAAGTCGGGCAAAATTTGAATGCCCCCCCCTGGCTCACCAAACGCCGGGGCAATCTCACCTCTTACAACAGGAAGCGGCTTTACAACTTCGTATTGATAATAATCCGTCGCTCTTGAGCCCGGAGCCAAGGCTCTCTGCTCAAAGGGCACGCCCTGAGGTGACAGGAAAGAACCCTTCGGTGAACCATAACGATCCAACTTTGTGCCAATAGGCAGTATGCCCTGCTCGCGCGCACCCGCAAAACCAAGATCCTTCGGCCAAGCCCATCCCCCGTCGCCAGCCTTGAATTGATCATAGTAAGAGTAACCCCCGGCTTCGTTGTCTGCCGTTGCACCAATCGAAGGCTGCCCTCTTGTAGTGTCGACAACCTTTGACGGAGAGGAACTGCCTTTAATAACGGATGAAAGCTCCCCTGATAACGCCTTACCCCCATAATGCGCCGCTGCCAACTCCGCCAGCGATTCAGCAGCCCTGTAGCTAAGATCGCCAAGGGGACTCGCCTCCCCAGGATATTGCTCTGGGTGGAGCGAAGCTAGAACTCGGTCCCCCTCCGTGGAGATGTAAGGTGCACCGATCTGATCGTATGAATTGGCGGCACCTGCAAACGCGACCGTTCCGAAAGCCCCCAGGGTGAACGGAGCAGCGCAGCCAACAATGGTCACACAGGCCGGCGAGGATCCGACCATACCAATGTAAGAAGCGGTGCCGGCACCCGCGCCACCCACCGCGCTTGTGACGTGCCCGAGGTTTGTAAGTAGCTCATCATTCGCGCTGAGGGCGTCGTCTACTCGATCCTTGAAGGTGTAATTGAACTGCCCTGTACTTTTGAGTAATGCAATTTCCTCGGTATACCCCTGCCCCTGATTTTCCAACTCAACAAGGGCTTTGTAATTCTTGTCATCCGAAGGAACAGATGCACTGCAATGGGTCAATGCACATGCCGCTGCGTCATATCTCGCCTTGTTTTCTGGGTCGCGTCGACGTAGCTCATCGAGTGCAACGGTCTGCATTTCGTGGAGCGAATGGTTGTACTGCGTGGCATTTTTCGCCACCCAACCTCCCTTCTCCAGGGATTCGGCGTCAGCATCTTTCTGTGTAGCTGCCGCGAGAACGCCTACCACTTGTGAGCTCATGGACAGCAGGGTTTTGTCACCGTTAACCAAGGCGTTCAAATGGCCAACCACCGCTTCATTGACCCCGGCGGCCAGCGCTCCCGTTTTAAAGTCGCCCCCCGTCGCCTCGGCAAGCAAGCCCCCGACCATTGCGTGCACAATGATTTTCGGCGGGTAACCATCGGTCAAACGCCCTTTGGTGTAGTCGCCTACCGCATTGAAACTCACCGCCGCCAACGTATTGAACAGCGCACTTTTCAACGCCTCGCTGCCACTGCCGCCCTGCCCCAGTGCCTTGCCAACCAGCATTGACGTGCCGTTTTGCAAGGTCTGACTGGCCGCGAACTGGCCGACTCCGGTCCATGTATTCAACGGCGGGGAAGTGATGTTACCGGTTGAGTAGTTGGTCTCTGTGCCGGTCCAACCGTCGAAGTAAGTAGCCGTCAGGCCCGCAGTAGCACCGGAAATCACGTACCCCTTCATCGCATCCGAAGAGGTCACGTCCTTGAACACAGCGCCCAGGTTGCCACGGTTATTGATAACGCTGACCGTTGCATTTGTCGCGGCGCCTGCTGCAACGGCGCCTGCCGCAGCGGATATGCCGGCCGCCGTTTCTGCGGAAATTGTTCCGGCGGCGACCATGCCGCCCGACGCGGTGCCCATGGCACCTGCTGCCATGGGGCCAACCACGGCCGCCATCACAATCGCGATAATGATCTGCGAAGCCGGACCCAGGCCTGAGTTGCTGTATTTAAAGCTGTCATGGATTTCCTTGACCTGCCTCCAGTCCACATCACCGCGCTTTTCGGCCTCCTTGAGCCAGGCTAATTGCGGGTCGGCCTTGACCATTGCATCAATCGACTGGCTAACGGTGTCCTGGTTGACCTGGTTGATGTCGATCTTCAAACCATCGACGGCTTTGATCGCCACGTTGCCTTGGGCAATCAGCTGGCTCTGGCGCACGGTTTCATCTGTGTTGCCCTTCCCTTTGGAGGACACCCAGAACGCGTTGTTGTTGGTTTTCTCGTGGCTCTCTTGATGCAAATCCTTGACGGCTTCAAACGTGATGGCGCCACCGCTGTCCAGGGTGATGTCCTTACCACTTTGCAGCTTGGCAAGCTGATAGGTCTGGTCGCCTGCACTTTGGAGTATCAGGTTGCCGCCGGTCTTGATTTCAGTGCCGACGTTGGTTATGCGGGTGACCTCGTCACGTTGGGTCTTCTTGGAGCCCCAACCACTGTTTTTCTTCATGTCGTACAGCGTGTGCGTGCTGTTCTCAGCCGCCAGCAGACTCAACTTATCTGCGCTATACAAATAAGCCTCATTCCCCGCACTGATCTTGCTCGCCATCAGCGTCGTGTCCCGCCCGGCCTGGCTCACAAAATTCCCGCCCGCCGTCAACACGCTCGCCAGTTGCGTGGTTTGCTCGTCCGCCGTCTTGATGCGTTTCTTGCCGTCCTTCTCCTTGCCCTCGACGTTATGCACATCGCTGACCGACGCCACGTTGAAATCACGCCCGGCGTCGACATTGAAGTCTTTGCCAGCGGTGGCGGTGCTGCCAACGATATTGACGTCCTGCCCGGCCTTCATGTTCAGGTTGCCCCCCGCCGTGACGGTGGCGGCAAGGTTTTTGACGTCGGTGGTGATGGTGGATTTGTGGCCGCCGTCGCTGAACTCATGTTTCACGCTGGTATCGCTGGCGGCAATGAGGCTGAGGTCGCGGCCGGCGACGAGGTTGGCGTCGTTGCCGGCGACCAGGGCGCCGCGGTTGGTGAGATCGCGGTGGGCGTCCATGGCCAGGTTTTCGCGGGCGACGATGGTGCCGGCGCTGGTGTCCGTGAGGGTGCGCATGCCGGCGCCGTCACGCACCTGGATGGCGGAGGTGTCGTTGGTGATGTCGCCTTTGAGCGTGGCGAGGCTGACTTGCTTGCCGCGAATTTCGCCGGCCATGGCGTTGCGGATACTGTCGTCGGCCAGCAGGCTCAGGTTGTTGCCGGCTTCGACCAGGCCGCCGGTGTAGATGCTGCCGCCAGTGCTGGCTGCAGAGAGGTTGTTGCTGGCGCGCAGGGTGCCGACGTTGACCAGGTCGCCACCGGTGACCAGGTTGAGGTCGCGCCCCTGGATCAGGCTGTTGCCGCGTACATTGCGCGATTCGGCCTGGGCCAGGTACAGCACTGGGACGAGGACTGTCTGGCCGTCGACCACGCGGTTTTCCATCCACACAATGTCGTGGGTCAGTGCGCCGACCTGCTGGCTGGTAAGCGTCACACCGAGGCTCAGACGCAGGGCGTCTTTGCTCGCGAGGGCGTTGTCCATCAAGTAGCGGAATTGGTCGGCGTCGCTGTACAGGCCGCCAGCGAGGAAGCGCTGGCCGGTCTGGGCGAGCACCGCGTCGCGGATCAGGCGGGTTTCGTATTGGCCGTCACCGAGGCGACGCCAGGCGTTGTCGGCGCTGAAGCCAAGCTTGCCGAGCATATAGTCAGAGCTGAAGAAGCCCGTTAACGAGGTGAACTCGGGGTTGGTTTCGATCAAGTAATGGCTGGTGGGGTCGGCGTTTTTTACGAACAGACCGTATTCGCCCTTGGGCAGCTGGAAGTTGGGCGCGGTGGTGGGGTCGACCGGTGCAAACGGTGTGCCCGTGTAGTCCACGGGTACGAATCCACCGCCGGGCGCGACACCGGCTACTGGCAGCACGGTGCCGGGCGCCTGGGCGCTCGCGTCGTTGGCGTGCTTGCTCAGGTTGATGTTGATGCCACCGACAGGGATGCCAGTCTGGTCATCGCCCAGGGTGCCGGTGAGTTGCGCCAGGGTGTTTTCGTGCAGTGTGCCGTTTTGCAGGGTACGGGCGACGTTGAGGTTCACGGTGCCGCCGGCTTGCAGGGTTGCGCCATAGCCGGGACCGGCGTTGTCGGTCCAGGTGGTGACGTTGCTCTGCTCAGCGAAACGCGCATCCGAAGACCGCGCCTTGAGTGCTTCGAAACGCGCCAGGTCAAAGTTACCCGCAGCGACAGCGGCGTTGAACGCCGGAATTTCGACGTACTCCGTCTGGTCCCAATAGCCAAGGTCGATCCTGCGCGGCGTACCGATGACGATGGTGTTTTGACCCGTGCGCGTACCCGCGCCCTGGTTGAGCAGGTCATTGGCGACGATGCCCAGGTTGCCGTTGGCGGCCAGCAGGCTGTAGCGGTTTTGCACCATGTCTGCCTGGATCAGCAGATCCTTGCCCGCCACGAGACGAGCGGGTGCCGAATCCTTGATCGCTGATTCGAGGTAGGTCTGGTAGATGTTGATTTGACCCCGCTTGAACGAATCATGCCCGTCGCAATGCTGGCCACATAGCCACTCCACACGCCCGCCCTGCAGGGTTTGCCCGAGTTCGAATTCGGCCTTGGCGTTTTCCACAAACGCCGCATTGATGCTGATATTGCCGGCACTTTCTACGGTGCCGGACAGGTTGCTGAAACCGGCAGCAGGTCCGCCATTAAGGGCGGCAAAGCTGAGGTTGCCCTGGCTGTAAACGTCACCGTAGGTATTGCCGAAGCTGTTGCCACGCAAGATCATTTCGCCGCCACTGAACAACAGTGAATCGGCAGCATTGGTGATGCCGTTCGACGCCAGCAGGTTCACGGCGCCTTGGGCGCCCAGGGTTCCGCGGTTATTGATCTGCGTCGCCGCAATATCCAGTTGCTGACGTGCGGTCAGGAAGCCGAGGTTATCCAGCGTACCGCCCAGGTTCAGTTGAGTGTGGCTGCCCGCCAGGCGCCCGCCGTTCTGGCTGAGGTTATTCGCCGTCACGCTGAGGTTTTTCAACGCCGACACACGACCACTGTTGGTGATGTCGCCAGCAGTGGTGATGCTCAAATCACCATCGCTGAGCAGTTCGCCGCCGTTGTCGAGGCTGGCGACGTCGAGGATCAAACCCTTGCCGCTGGCCATGCGGTCGCCAGCCTTGAGGGTCAGGCCCTGGGCGCTTTTGTAGGTAAGGACTTCGTTGAGTTGTACCCGACCGAGGCTTTCGACTTTACCGAATGCCCAGTCAGCGGTGCCCATGCCCTGGATGTTGCCTTGGCTGCCAGTGAGTCCGGCAGTGTTGATTTGGAACAGGCCACTGCCGGCGTGCTGCAGCATGCCGCCCTGGTTATTGAGGTTCGCGGCGTCGAGGCTGAAAGCCTGGCTGGCGAACTCCAACGTACCGTTCTGGTTGTTTACCTGGCCGCTGAAGTCGAGGCTGCTGTTGGGACCACTCAATGCGCGCACCTGGCCGCCGGCGCTGTTGTCGAGATTAGCGCCGACGAGGGTCAGGCCTTGGTTGGCTTCGATCAGGCCCCCCTGGTTGGTGAGGGTGTCGCGTGAGGTCAGGTTGAGCAGGTTGCCGCTGATCTGACCGCTGGCGCTATTGTCGAGGGTCGCACCACTCACGGTGACTTGTTCTTTGCCGAACAATTTGCCGCCACGGTTGGTCAGGGCTTCGACGGTCAGTTGCAGGTCGCCCAGCAAGCTCGCCATCAGGCCACCGCTGCCGTTGTCGGCCTTGCCGGCGGTGACAGTCAAGGTATCGCCTTGCACGGTGCCGCCCTGGTTATCCAGGTTTGCGGTGTTCAGTTCGGTGTGCGCCCCGCCGCTGAGGATCAGGCCTTTACGGTTGGTCACACTTTGGCCGCTGTAGCCCAGGCCCAGGTTGCCGGCCAGCAGCTGGCCGTTGTCGTTGTTCAAATGCTGGGCAGCGATGTCCAGGCGCTTGCCGCGCAGGGTGCCGCTGTCGTTGTTGAGCGTGGTGAGGGCCTTGACCAGAATACTGCGCTCGCCGGCGTCGATCACGCCGTCGACGTTGCTCAGCAGGTCGCTGACATTGAAGGTGATGTCACCGCCATCGCTGACCACCGCGCCTTTGCTGCTGTTGTTAAGGCTTTGCGCGGTCACCTCGACCGTTTTACCGAGCAGGGTGCCGGCGCTGTTGTCGAGGCGCTCGCCTTGCAGGTGCAAGAGGCCTTCGCTTTGAATGCGACCTTGGGCGTTGAGCAACTGGCCCGGGCCTTTGAGCAGCAAGCTAACGCCTTCGGTGCCACCGGCCAGCAGGCCGGCGTTGCGGTTATCCAGGCCGGAGGCGCGCACGTCCAGCTTGTCGCCCAGTACGCGGCCGGCGCGGTTGTCGATGTCCCCTGCCTTGACGTCAAGCAGCAGTTGCTTACCGACGATTACGCCGCTCTGGTTGTCCAGGTTCGCGGCGTGCAACTCGACATCGCCCTGCCCGGCTTGCAAGCGGCCCTGGGCGTTGTTGAGCTGTTGCGCAGCGGTCAGCGTCAGCTTGCCAGTGTTGGCGCTCAGTACGCCGCCTGCGTTGCTGCTGAGGTTGCCGGTCTTGACGGTGAGGTCGGTGTTGGCCTGGGCAAAACCCTGGTTGTTGTTGAAGCTGTTGGAGACGGTGAGATTGAGCGCGCCACCGTCGGCCTGGATCAGGCCTTTAAGGCTGTTGTCGAGATCGATGGCATTGACTGTGGCGGTCTTGGCCACCAGCACGCCATTCTGGTTGTCCAGCTTGCCGGCGTTGACCGTCAGGTCGTTGGCGATGACTTGGCCGCCACTGTTGTTCAGGTCCGCACTGCTCAGCACCAAGCTGCCACCGACCATTTCGATACGGCCCTGGCGGTTGTCCAAGGACGCGCTGTCGAGCGTGGCTGCCTGGCCATCACCGAAGCGGATCAAGCCGCCCAGATTGACGATGGCCGGGGAGTTGAGCGCCAGGTTTTGTTCGCCGAACAGGCGCGCGTTGGCACCCTGGTTGGTCAGTTTGGCGCTGCTGACGCTGACGCTCTTGGCTTGGATGATTGCGCCCTGGTTGGTCAGCGCTTGCGCGGCGGTGATCGCCAGGGCGCGACTGGCCAGCAAGTTGCCAGTGGTGTTGACGGTTTGCGCATTGATCACCAAGTCGCCGGTGGTGTTTCGACTGTTATCGGGCGCGACACCCGCTTCGATGATGCCTGGGTTGGTGACCGTGGCCGCGTTGATCTCGATACGTTGGCCGGCAGCCACACTCTTCTGGTTGACCAGGGCTTGGGCGCTGGTCACCTGCACAGTGCCGGTGGCGTACACCTTGTCGGTGAGGTCGACGTTCTTCGCGGCGACCTTGACGTTACCGGTGGCCTGCGTTTGCGCCATGCTCAGGCGCCCATTGGCATCGATCTGGATATCGCCGCCGCTGGCCGCGAGCGTGCCGTCAAGCTTCACCCCCACACCGGCTTCGGTGCCCACCAGCTTGATCGCACCGGCATACATGCCGCCCAAGGCCGAGGAATCAATCGCCAGCTCTGGCTTGGTGCTGCCGTCATCGGCGCGCGGAGTTGCGTTCAGCGTTCGTGCGTCCACGTCATTGCGACCGGCGATCACGGTCAGTTCGCGTGCGTTGATCTGCGCATTGATCTTGGCCGAGCGGGTGATGATTTCGAAGCGATCGACGTTGCTCGCGTTCAAGCCCTGGCCATCGATGGTCACGGCGCCGCCATCCACCTGGTAGCGCTGCAATTGGCCGTTGGCGTCGAGCACCGGCTTACCGGTGGTCAGGGTGACGTTTGGCGTGTTGATGAAACCACAACCGCTGCAGGTGACGCCGTGGGGGTTGGCCACGATGACCTTGGCCGATTGCCCCGCCACTTCGGTGAAGCCGCGCAACTGGCTGGGGTTGCCGCCGTTGACTTCGTTGAGGATGACGCTGGCTGCACCGCCGTTGAGGTTGGGGTTGCCGACGATATAGCCGCCCAACTGGGTATGGGTCACGGCACCCGTGGCATTGTTGAGAATCACCCCGTTGGGGCCGACGTTGTAGTCCTTGAACTGGTTGTGGGACAGCCCACTGCCGTTAGGCGTCGCGATGTTCACCACCGGCACGCCATTGCCCGCCGCGCCAACGGTGGTCCCCGGCGCACTGACTACGATCCCCTCAGCCTGGGCCAGCAGCGGCTGCCAGAACAGCGCGTTGGCAAGGACCAGCACCAGCCCGCGCTTGGGCAGGCCGAAGAACGAGTTGCGCGGCATCAATGCAGCGGAAGGTTGGCGGGCCAGGAAGGCAAATTGGCGAACATCCATTTTCAGATTCTCGTTGCTGCGGGGCGTTTGATTACAGGAAGAAATCCATACGGAAGTAGATCGGCGCTTCGCGCTCGCTCATCACTGCCGGGCGTTCCAAAGAATGCGCAAAGGTCACGCTGGTGCTCAGGTTCTTGCCGCGGGCGAACAGCTCCAAGGAGTTACTCGACACCCGGCCGTGTACACCGCCGTTATAGCGATCATTACTGATCACCCCTTGGTCGTAGCCGACGCTGGCGCCGTATTCAGCAAAAGCCGGGCGCAACCAGTCGACGGTCACCGCACGGGCCCAGCGCACTTCGTTGCGCCAGTAGCCGCCGCTATCGCCAATCAACTGCTGATCCTTGAAACCGCGCACCGAGGCCGAACCACCCAGGCTCATGCGCTGGGGGCTGAACAGAATGTCTTCACTGCGTTGGCCGGTGGCCAGGCTGGAAAAACTGAACGACTCGCCCCACAAGGCGAACGGTTGCAGGTAGCTGACGGTGGCGGTGTATTTGCGGTAGCGCGCATTGGGTTGGCGATTACCGAACGGGTCGCGCTCATCTTGAGATTGCGCGTCGAACAAGCCGATGCCGTTCTGCATGCCCAGGTCGACGTTGACGAACGCGTTGCCGATACGCCGCCCGTGGTTGATGCCCAGTTGCAATTCGCTGAGGCGGTTGCTGCTTGGCTTTGTACGGACGTCGAGGATGTAGTTGTTGGTGCGCAGGTGTGCAAGGCCCACGTTTACCGATGTCTTGCTCACGTCGTCACGGTGGATCACCCGCTCAGCGCGCAGTTGGTGGTTCTGGTTGTCGCCGTTCTGTTTGAATTTGAAGTCGTTGACCCTGCCATAGGTGCGGTAGTCGCTCTCGCTGTAGGTGTAGCTGAAGTTCCACCAGCCCCACGGCACGTTGTAGTAGAGCATGCTGTTTTTTGAGGTTTTCTGGTGGTCACTCACGGCGTCGTGGCCGCCGCGCAGCACCAGTTGATCGGCCAGGCCCAGCGGGCTGTCCCACTCTAGGCCGGCTCCCCACTGCTGCTCGCCGGTACTTTTCTGCCCATCGTTATTGCGCGACAGGCTGGCGCGCCAGGGTTTTTGCGGGGTGTTCTTGACCACCACTTCACTGCCGCCGATCTGCGTACCGGGGGTCAGCTCCATCTGAGCCTGCTTGGAGGGCAACCGGTTAAGCTGGTCCACCAGTTGCTCGACTTCACGCAGGTTGAGCGCCTCGCCAACCTTGCCGGGAAAGGCCATCGCCAGCTCACGGTCGGTAACGGTACTGCCTTGTGCGCCTTTCAAGCCTTCGAGCTTGCCTTCCACCACCAACACTTGCAGGTGACCGCTGGAAAGGTCTTGCTGCGGCAGATAAGCACGGCTGGTAACGCGGCCTTTTTCGATGTAGTAGTCGGTAATGACCCTGAGCAGTTCATTGAGCTGCGACACGCCCAGGCATTGGCCCGTGTAAGGTTTGAGCAGGCGTGCGCGGTCGTCGGCAGACAGGCTGTCAGCGCCCTTGAGTTCGATGTCTTTGATCGGGAAGCAACGTGTGTCGGCAGGCGTCGCCGGGGCCTGGGGCCTGGCTTCTTTACCGGGCAGGTCCTTGAGTTCTTCGAGACGCCGTCGCTGCTCTTCAAGCAGGCGGTTCTGCCGATCGCGGATCAGGTCCTGATCCCCGGGCGTGGGGGCGGCCATGGCACTGTTCAGGCCTAAATAAGCGAGCATGAAAGTGCATAGCAGTAACCGAGTCCGTGGCAATAACAACGACATATTCGATCCATCGAAAATCAAGGGGCCGCAAACTAACACCTAACTTCCGACAACTCAAAAAGCCGAGTTAGTTGGGAGTTAGTACTAGTTAGTCATGCAACATATTGATTTATAACAACTAAAAATTATCAAAGAGAAAAGCTGACCGGCCGTGGAATTTTTATTCCGACAGGCGGCAGCACTCTTGATAGCGATTCATCGGAGAACTTGTAGATTGCCATTACTTGGCCATCAGCTTCTTGCCGAGTTAGGTTAGTACCGGAAAAAACAGAAAAGTTCTCGGCGTTTTTGTGAATTGGATCCCATTTGTCGGGATTAAGCGAAATCGTTCCCACCTTGCATGGGAACGATCCAATACCGTGCGTGCTTAACTGGCGTCCTTGTTCTGGTCCTTGCCAGGTACCAGCGTGAGCCCCGGTTTTTCGACATCGCGGGACACATGGGACTTCACTTCTGCGACGCCGCCGTCCTCGTCGTTATGGATCACCAGCA
>Ga0308159_1003368_pt1 | contig 16241 bp, 18 predicted proteins | sample PhyCR1_FD_201040 | JGI IMG/M metagenome (GOLD analysis project Ga0308159, IMG submission 201040) | Phyllosphere microbial communities from UC Gill Tract Community Farm, Albany, California, United States - DLSLC.R1 | ecosystem: Host-associated > Plants > Phyllosphere > Unclassified | place: USA... | reverse complement strand
GGGGCCGCCCAGAAGCGCCTCGGCACCGGGTCGCTGCTGCACCACGCCACGATGAGCTACGACATGGACGGCGAGAAGATGGTCCAGGTGCTGCGCATCGGGCGCGAGAAGATGAGCGACAAGGGCACCACCAGCGCCGCGAAGCGCGTCGACCCGCTCCGCTCGCAGACCGGGCTGTCCCGCGCCGAGATCATCGAGCGGCTGATCGGCACCTTCACCCGCCTGTACGGGGCGACCGAGGGGCACGTGACCGAGGCCGAGCGGGAGCGCGCGCAGGAGCTGGTGCGGACGAAGTTCGCGACGAAGGAGTGGCTCGAGCGGGTGCCGTGAGCCCTGCTCGGTCGACGGTGGACGCGACGGCCGGAGCTGAGGGGGGACGTCCCGGCCGCCGCTGGTTCGAGTGTGCGCCTCGACCTCATGAACCAGACGTGTGGATGATGAGAATCCCCCGCGCGGCTGATCCGCTCGCCGCGCGGTCCACGTAGCGTCGCTGCCGTGAACTGGTTGATCTTCCTGGGGGCGGTGGCCGCCGTGGCCGTCGTGGTGTGGATCGCCGATCGCATGGGGTGGATCGACCTGTCGAACAAGTCCCAGCGGAGCGGCGGATCCGGAGGCATGGGCGGGATGCTGGACGAGGTGTTCGCACCGACCCGGCACGAGACGCAAGCCGAGTACGAACGGCAGGCGCGCCTGCCGAAACAGGCCCCGTCACCGGCGGACCACGACCACGACCTGCTCAGCGGCAGCGTGCTCATCCGGGTGCCGACGGTGCGGAGCGCCGGGCGGCACGAGGCCCGTGCGGGGACGCACGACCGGTCGTACTGAGCTGACGGGCGCCGCGCTCGTGGGTGCGTCGCTCGCTCAGCGGGTGGTGAGCTCCTGGTAGTCCGGGTGCCGCTCGATCCACGCGTGCACGTAGCTGCACTGCGCGACGACCCGGCGTGACGAACTCGCACGCACGTCGTCGAGGGCGTGCTGCACCAGGATCGACGCGTGCCCACCACCGCGGTGCTCGGGATCGACCTCGGTGTGCACGAAGCGGATCTCGTCGCCGTCGATCTCGTACGCCGCGAGGCCGATGACCTCGCCGTCCTCGATCAGGGAGTACTGCTGCTTGTCGGTGTCGTTGCGGACCTCGGGTGCTGCTGCCATGCACTCGACCGTACGCCGGGGCCTGGGCGTGCGGTGCGCGTCCGCTCGGTGCGCGACAATGGGTCCGTGCGCAGGGGAGACGACCGAGGCCCGGACCGCGTCGTCCTCGGCGACGCGCTCGACGTGGTCCCCGCGTACCCGGACGGCTCCTTCACGCTGGTGTACCTCGACCCGCCGTTCAACACCGGCCGGGACCAGCGTCGGCACGCGACCTCCGCCGTCCCGAAGGCCGACGGCCCCGTGATGGGGTTCCACGGCCGGACCTACGAGCGGGTGCGCGGCGACCTGATGCGCTTCGACGACCGGTTCGAGGACTACTGGTCGTTCCTCGAACCCCGACTCATCGAGGCCTGGCGGCTGCTCGCCACCGACGGCACGCTGTACCTGCACCTCGACTACCGCGAGTCGCACTACGCCAAGGTGCTGCTCGACGCGCTGTTCGGCCGCGAGTCGTTCCTGAACGAGATCGTGTGGGCCTACGATTTCGGTGCCAAGTCCAAGACGCGCTGGCCCACCAAGCACGACACGATCCTGGTCTACGTGAAGGACCCGGCACGGTACTGGTTCGACTCCGAGGCCGTCGACCGCGAGCCGTACATGGCGCCGGGGCTCGTCACCCCCGAGAAGCGCGAGCGCGGCAAGCTGCCCACCGACGTCTGGTGGCACACGATCGTCTCGCCGACCGGCCGCGAGAAGACCGGCTACCCCACGCAGAAGCCCGAGGGAGTGTTGCGGCGGATCGTGCAGGCGTCCTCACGCGAGGGTGACTGGGTGCTCGACTTCTTCGCGGGCAGCGGGACCACGGGTGCCGTGGCACAGGCGTTGGGGCGGCGGTACGTACTGGTGGACGACAACCCTGCGGCGATCGACGTGATGCGGAAGCGGTTGCCGGGGGCGTCGTTCGAGGTGGCTGCGGCCGGGGCCGGGGCGGGGTCGGCAGCGGCGGGGGACGCGGCGCCGGCGGTCTGAGGCCGGCGGGGTCTGCGACGGGCGGGTCCGCGACGGGCGGGTCCGCGACGGCAGTTGCGCCCGCAACGAGCGACGATGTCGACGTCGCACGACATCGGCGGTGTCGCCTCCGCGCGGCCGCAACAGTTGCACACGCGCAGATGCGACGAGGTCGCTGTCGTACGACAGCGACCTCGTCGTTCGGCATCAGCAGGCCAGTGCCCGTGCCGACTACTCCGCGGAGTGCCGCCCGTGCGCGTGCGCGTCGCCAGCGTCGTCAGCATCCGGCCGGGAGGCCCGGCTCGCCTCCGCCGCGTCGGCTCCGGCCCCGTGGGCATCCGGCTCCACGACCGGGGCAGCGTGGGCAGCCCGGGTCCGGATGGCACCGGTCGTCGTCGGGGGCTCGTCGACCGGCGCAGCCGCCGAGTGCGCACCGTGCGTCGTGGCGTTCGGCAGCGGCGCACGGGTGTCGTCGACCCCGTTCGGCAGCACCGAGACGTCCGACGCTCCGGCGGCCCGGGCGGACCGCGGCTGCACGTCCGGCGACGTCGGCACGTCGGGCGAGGTCGGCACGCCGGCGGAGGCCGACGCAGACCCCGACGGCACCGGACCTGCACCCGGTGCGGCGGCGGCAGCGGCGGCAGCGGCGCTCCCGTCCGACCCCGCACCGGCAGCGGTGCGTGCAGCGTCCGCCTGCTCCTGCAGCGCCGAGGTCTTGCGGAGCGGCGGCACCCGGAAGAACCACGTCAGCACGAACGCGATCAGGATCACCGCGAGGCCGACGTAGTAGACGCGGACGGCCGAGTCGCTGAACCCGACCAGGAACGGACGGCTGAGCCGGGGGTCCGCGCCGTTCAGGAACGACGTGTCGCTCGTCGCCGAGTCGGTGGACGAGCTCGCGGCCGAGTCGCCGCTCTTGAGCTGCTTGATGAGCGTCGGGGCGACCTGGTCGACGACGTTCTCCCGCTGCGCCTCGTCCGAGTAGTCGATCTGCAACTTGCCGTCGACGACCGAGGCGTTCGCCTTCGTGGCCGCCGTCTCGAGCGCCTGCTGCTCGGCTGCGGGCTTCGCGTCGTCGACCTGCTGGGCGATGATCGTGTCCGCTGCTGCGGCGGGGACCGTGCCCGCGGCGACCTGCCGCTGCACGGCTGCGGTCACCTGCTTGGTCACGGCGGCGTCGGCAGCCTGCTTCGCCTGGGCGGTGCCCTGGTCGAGACCGTCCTGCACGTTCTTCTGCACCGGGTCGACGATCTTCGTCCAGATCTCGTCCATCACGCCCTGGTTCTTCGAGGCGTTCGCGACCGAGGGTGTCATCGCGGCGTTGAGCGCGCTCTTCAGGTCGGACTCGTTCTGCATCGCGGCGCTGATGTTCGTCGGCATCAGGGTGAACAGCACGGAGAGCAGGACGGCGGTACCCATGGTGCCGCCGATCTGGCGGAAGAACGTCGCGGCACTCGTCGCGACACCGATGTCCCGCGGCGAGACCGAGTTCTGCGCGGCCAGGGTCAGCGTCTGCATGAGCTGCCCGAGTCCGAGCCCGATGCCGAACATGCCGAGCATCAGGAACCACAGGGGCCGGTCGGCGGTCAGGAACGTCAGGACCGTGAAACCGATCGCCGTGAACGCCGTTCCGGTGATCGGGAAGACCTGGTAGTTGCCGGTCTTCGAGATGATCTGGCCCGAGGCGATCGACGAGATCATCAGGCCGAGCACCATCGGCAGCATGGCGAAGCCGGACTCGGTCGGCGTCACGCCCTTGACGATCTGCAGGTACAGCGGGATCGTCAGCATCGCGCCGAACATGCCGAAGCCGACGAGCACCGACAGGATCGCGGACATCGAGAACACCCGTGACCCGAACAGCTTCATCGGCAGGATCGCGTCGTCGCCCATGGCCCGCTCGACGATGATGAACGCGATCAGGCCGAGGGCACCGATGGCGTAGCAGGCGAAGGCGGCGGGGGAGTCCCAGCCCCACTCGCGGCCCTGCTCGGCGATGAGCAGCAGCGGCACGAGCGTGACGATGACGAGCGTCGCGCCCCACCAGTCGATGCGGGGCTTGCCGCGGTCGCCGAACTTCGGCAGGTGCAGGAACGTCAGCACCATGAACAGGGCGATGATGCCGATCGGCACGTTGATCAGGAACACCCAGCGCCAGCCGGCGATGAACAGCAGCTGGTCGGCGCCGGCGAAGACGCCACCGACCAGCGGGCCGATGACGGACGAGATGCCGAAGACCGCCAGGAAGTAGCCCTGGTACTTCGCCCGCTCGCGTGGGGCGAGCATGTCGCCCATGATCGCCAGCGGCAGGGACATCAGGCCACCGGCACCCAGGCCCTGCAGCGCGCGGAACCCGGCGAGCATGAGCATCGAGTCGGAGAACGACGCCGCGAACGAACCGACGATGAAGATGCCGATCGCGGTGATGAAGAGCGGCCGGCGACCGAAGATGTCGGAGAGCTTGCCGTAGATCGGGGTCGTGACCGTCGACGCGATGAGGTACCCGGTGGTGACCCAGGCCTGCTGGTCGAGCCCGTGCAGGTCGTCACCGATGGTGCGGATCGCAGTGCCGACGATCGTCTGGTCGAGGGCACCGAGGAACATGCCGGCCATCAGGCCGTAGATCACCAACAGGATCTGTCGGTGGTTCATCACGACGTTGGACGCCGTGGTGGGGGCCGCGGGTGCGGTCGCCGTCTGGGTCATGAGCAGGGTCTCCCGGGTACCGATGCGCTGGCAGAACGATTTTTGCGCTGCCTGCAAAGTTACAACTGCCGCAAGTGCTCGGTCGCACCGAGACGGCTTCCTGAATGGATCGGCAGTCACGGTACGCCCGGTACGCCCCGGCGGCACACGGCCTGGAGGCCCGGCTCGGCTCCATCGGACGGGCTGCGGTGTCCGAGACCCGCAGCCCGTCCGACGAGGGCGCTACGCGCCCAGTGCTGCGTCGACGATCTCCTTGGCCTCGCGCTGCACCTGCTCGAGGTGCTCCTGCCCGACGAAGCTCTCGGCGTAGATCTTGTAGACGTCCTCGGTGCCCGACGGCCGCGCGGCGAACCACGCCTTGTCGGTGACGACCTTCACGCCGCCGACGGCCGCGTCGTTGCCCGGGGCCTTCGACAGCTTCGCGGTGATCGGGTCGCCGGCCAGGGTGTCCGCGGTGATGGCGTCGCCGTCGAGCTTGCCGAGGCGGGCCTTCTGCTCCTTCGAGGCGGCGGCGTCGACGCGCTGGTAGACCGGCGCGCCGAAGCGCTCGGTCAGCTCGGCGTAGAGCTGCGAGGGGGTCTTGCCGGTGACGGCGACGATCTCGGACGCCAGGAGCGCCAGGATGATGCCGTCCTTGTCGGTGGTCCACGCGGTGCCGTCGGTGCGCAGGAACGACGCCCCCGCGGACTCTTCGCCGCCGAAGGCCACCGAGCCGTCGATCAGGCCGGGGACGAACCACTTGAAGCCGACCGGGACCTCCCACAGACGACGGCCCAGGGACTCGGCGACGCGGTCGATGATGCTCGACGACACCAGGGTCTTGCCGATCGCGGCGTCGCCGCGCCACTCGGGCCGGTGCGCGTAGAGGTACTCGATCGCGACGGCGAGGTAGTGGTTCGGGTTCATCAGCCCGCCGTCGGGCGTGACGATCCCGTGCCGGTCGGAGTCGGCGTCGTTGCCGGTCAGGACGTCGAAGTCGTCCTTGCGGGCGAGCACCGAGGCCATCGCCGAGGGGCTCGACGGGTCCATCCGGATCTTGCCGTCCCAGTCGAGCGTCATGAACGCCCACGTGGGGTCGACCTCGGGGTTCACGACGGTCAGGTCGAGGCCGTAGTGGTCGCGGATGGCGTTCCAGTACGGCAGCGAGGCGCCACCGAGCGGGTCCGCGCCGATCTTCACGCCGGCACGCTTGATCGCCGCGATGTCGATGATGTTCTCGAGGTCGGCGACGTACGTGTTCAGGAAGTCGTAGCGCTCGGGCTCGGCGTCCTCGGTGCGCTGCACCTCGGCGTTGCCGCCCTCGATGATCGCGTTCGCCCGGTTCGCGATCCAGCTCGTGGCGTCGCTGTCGGCGGGACCACCGTGCGGCGGGTTGTACTTGAAGCCGCCGTCGCGGGGCGGGTTGTGGCTCGGCGTGATGACGATGCCGTCGGCCGTGTCCGGGTTGCCGGCGCGGTTGTAACGGATGATCGCGTGGCTCAGTGCGGGCGTCGGCACGAAGCCGTCCTCGCTGTCGGCGAGCACGCGCACGCCGTTGGCAGCGAGGATCTGCAGGGCGGTCTGCTCGGCCGGGGCGGAGAGCGCGTGGGTGTCGCGGCCGATGAAGAGCGGGCCGTCGGTGCCCTGGTCGCGGCGGTACTCCACGATCGCCTGCGTGATGGCGGCGATGTGGGTGTCGTTGAAGGCAGTGTCGAGCGACGACCCGCGGTGTCCGGACGTGCCGAACACGACCTTCTGCTCGGGGACCGAGACGTCGGGCACTCGGTCGTGGTAGGCGGCGAGGAGTTCGTCGAGGTCGACGAGGTCGTCTGCGGTCGCTGGGGTGCCGGCGCGGTCGTTCATGCGTCCATCCTGGCATCGGCCGCCCTGGCGCGTTCGGGGGAAGTGCACCAGAGGCCGGGAACGCGAGCGAGCGGCCGCCCCACCCGGGTTGAGGGGGGACCCCCGGGGTGGACGACCGCTCGCGGTCTGTGGAGGCAGGTGCCTCAGGCGGTGCGGAACGAACCCGTCGCCGTGCGGAACGAACCGGTCACGGTGCGCGTCGAGGACGTCGCGGTGCCGGGACGGCGGAACTGCGTGTCGACGAAGCGGCCGAGTGCGCGGCTGATTCCGGTGCCGGTGTAGCTGCCGACCGGGCTGCGGGTCGCGTCGCCGGTGAAGGCGCCGAGCTCGGCGCGGGTCTCGAGGCCGGTCACGTAGGCGCCGCCCAGGGGGTTCTGACGGTTCTGCATGGGTGCTCCTCGTCGTCGTGCCGAGGTCCGCAGGTCACCGAGCCGGCGACCGCGACGCCGTCGGCTGGATGAGCACCACTCTAGGCGCTTGTCTTGCATCATGCAAAACAAGCGCGTGTCGGGGCCTCAGGCGAGCAGCTCGCAGAAGTTCCGGCCCTCGGCCGTCCAGCTCTGCCGCGCGACCAGTCCGGCTTCCGCCGCGTGCCGGTGCAGGGCGTCGAGGCCGACCTCGGCCCAGGGGAACCCGGCGCTCTCGTTGCCGTCGGCGTCGACCACCCGGGCGGTGTACACGCGGTCGGCCGTGACCTCGGGGTTCGTCTCGACGATGACCCGGCCGCCGGCGCGGACGATCTCGCGGCAACGGGCGAGCAGGGCCGTGGGGTCGCCGCCGATGCCGATGTTCCCGTCGATCACGAGCGCGGTGTCCCAGTGGCCCTCGTCGGGCACGGCGTCGAACACGGAACCCTGCAGGGCTGTGCCGCCGGAGCGCTGCGCGATGGCGACGGCCTCGGCGGAGACGTCCACGCCGAGCGCCGGGATGCCCCGGGACCGTGCGGCGACGAGCATCCGGCCCGGGCCGCAGCCGATGTCGATGACCCCGCCGTCGACGTCGTCGAGCAGCGAGCGGTCGACACGGTCGGCGGCGGCGCTCCAGCGGCCGACGTCCATCGTGGTGACGGCGTCGGGACGGTCGGCGTCGGTCAGGCGCAGGTGGCCGTCGGTGCGGAGCGCACGGGCGTACGGCTCGCCGCCGCCGGCACCGAACGAGACGGGTGCGTGCATGGTCATCGGGTGCTCCCCACGGTCTCGGCACGGAGTGCCCGGGTGAAGTCGGAGTCGGGTGCGAGGTCGGCGACCCGCTCGGCGTCCGGCATGGTGTCGACGTCGAGCAGCTCGCCGAGCACGCCCACGTCGAGTCCGGCGTCGGTCAGGCGTGCGAGCTGCACGGCTCCGGTGTCGTCGCGCGACATCGGGACGCCGCGCAGCAGGTCGCCGGTGGGCTCTCGCAGGTACAGCGACCAGAAACCGCCGTCCTCGGCCGGGCCGAACCAGGCATCGCGGGCGGCGCTGTCGAACACCGGGGCGAGGTCCGCGGTGGACACCTGCGGGGTGTCCATGCCGACGAGCAGCAACGGACCGTCGACGGCGTCGAACAGGAACCCGAGGCGTTCGTCGAGGCCGCCACCGGGCTGGTGCAGCACGTCGAACCCCTCGGCCGCTGCGGGCACGACGTCGCCGTCGAAGAACAGGACCCTGCGAGCGGCGGGGAGTGCGCGGACGGTCGCCAGGGTGTCGCCGAGGCTCGCGGACGCGACGCGTGCGGCGCCCTCGGGGGAGAGCGCCGGCGTCAGCCGGGTCTTCACCTTGCCGGGCAGGCACTCCTTCGCCACGACGGCGACGGTCACGTCGGTGCGCGCAGCGCTGTGGGCGGGGGTGGCGGTCACGAGCGGGCCTCCTCGACCACGGGGGTGGACTCGGCCGCCTGGCGGAGCGGTCCCGGTGCGACGACCCGGACACGGGCCTCCCGGCGGTACGCGCGGAGCAGACGGGACATGTCCCGCACCGCGTTGATCGTGCCGCGGAGCGTGCCGGTGACCTTGCTGTCGCCGATGCGCTGCGCGTACCCGATGTCGGATTCGTCGACGCGCCAGCCGGCGGCGTGCGCGGCCAGGACCATCTCGAGCGGGTAGCCGCTGCGGCGGTCGCGCAGGTCGAGGGAGACGAGGTCCTCGCGGCGCATCACGCGCATCGGGCCGAGGTCGCGCAGGCGGTAGCCGGTCGCGCGGTGCATGAGGACGGCGAGGACGCGGTTCGCGAAGCGTGCGTGCGGAGCCCACGCGCCGCGGCCCGTCGGGACGCGGCGGCCGAGTGCCAGGTCGACGCGGCCACTGGCCACGCGGTCGACCAGGGGCGGGAGCTCGGCGGGGTCCATCGAGGCGTCGGCGTCGCAGAACGCGACGAAGTCGGCGGTCGCCGCGGCGACCCCGGCGGCACAGGCCGAACCGAACCCCTTGACGGGTTCCGTCACCACCAGGGCACCGTGGGCGCGGGCGACGTCAGCCGATCCGTCGGTCGATCCGTTGTCGACGACGATGGCCCGGTAGCCCGTGGGGAGCCGTGCGATGACCTTCGGCAGGGCGTCCGCCTCGTCGAGGCACGGCAGGATCACGTCGACAGTCATGTCCGTCATTCGGTGCGGTCGGTCGGATCGACGGGTCTGTCCTGGCATGCACTCGACACAACACGACGACGCGCTGCGGGGTACAGGAAACTGCCGGGTCCTGGTCGTTCGGCGCGTCCGGTTCGCGGCCGGTCCCCAGAACGGGGGACAGGTGTGCGCGTGGGTCCGCGAGTGGGTGTCGCAAGACGCCGTCGTGTTGCCGAGACGCCGCCGAATGGGGCGGCGTCTCGCGCACCCGGGGGCGTGGTGCCGACACGACGGCGTCTCGCGTGCCCCTGGGGGCGGTAGCTGCGGACGGGAGGCGCGGGGCGGGGCCGTCACGGGCCTCCCGTCCGGTGGCTGGTCGCGCTCTCAGGCACGGCCAGCGGTGCGCCGCTCGCGCACGCGTTCCGGCTAGCGGACGGCGCTGCGGAGCGGTGCCGTCGCGAAGTCGCGCATGCCGGCCTCGAAGTCGACCTCGGCGTGCCAGCCGAGCTCGGCGGCGATGCGTGCCGAACTCGCGGTGACGTGGCGGACGTCGCCCAGGCGGTACTCGCCCGTGACGATCGGCTGCGGGCCGTCGGGTCCGGCGATCGCTGCGGCCATGTCGCCGATGGTGTGCACGGTGCCGGAGCCGACGTTGTACGCGCGGAACGTGTCCGACGGCTGGTCGGCGGTCGCTGCGATCGCTGCAGCGTTCGCTCCGGCGACGTCGTCGACGTGCACGAAGTCGCGTCGCTGGGCGCCGTCCTCGAAGACGCGGGGTGCCTCGCCGCGGGCCAGTGCCGAGCGGAACAGGGACGCGACACCGGCGTAGGGGGTGTTCGCCGGCATGCCCGGTCCGTAGACGTTGTGGTATCGGAGCGCAATCGCGCGGCCCCCCGTGGCGCGGGCCCAGCTCGAAGCGAGGTGCTCCTGCGCGACCTTGGTCTGCGCGTAGACGTTGCGGGGGTCGAGCGCGGCTGACTCGTCGATCAGGCCGGGCAGCAGGGGCTGACCGTCGGGGCCGATGGGGTCGAAGCGGCCGGCGTCGAGGTCCTCACGGCGGCGGGCCGGCGGACGGGTGGGCTCGCCGGAGGCGGTGGTGTAAGCGCCCTCGCCGTAGACGACCATCGAGCTGGCGACGACGAGCCGGCCGATGTCGTGCCGGTCCATGCCGGCGAGGACGTGGGCCGTGCCGGCGTCGTTCGACGAGACGTAGTCGGGGGCGTCCTGGAAGTCCACGCCGAGGCCGACCTTGGCGGCCTGGTGGCACACGACGTCGATGCCGTCGAGGGCGGCGTCGAGGGCGATCCGGTCGCGCACGTCGCCGTGCACGAACGCGATGCCCTGCTGCTGGTGGGCGCGGATGACCTCGGCGGGGTCGCCGTGCACGTCGTCGCGCAGGGAGTCGAGGACGCGGACCTCGTGGCCGTCGGCCAGCGCGCGGCGGACGATCGCGGAGCCGATGAAGCCGGCGCCGCCGGTGACGAGGAGGCGGGTCATGCGGTGGCACCCGTGTTGGGCTGGGCCTGCGTGGCGCTGGCGGCGGTGGGCTGGATCCGCATGATGCTGGCGCTCGCGCTGGTCGGCACGAGCTCACGCGGAGTGAAGTCGGCGGGGATCGCGGCGACGATCTGGCCGATGGCTCGGACGATGACCTCGTTGGCGCGGGCGAGGCGTTCCATGACGAGGGCGTGGGTGACGACGGCGCCGGCGTCGTCGACGTCGGGGCCGCTGGCGGCGGCTGCGGCTGCGGCTTCGTCCTCGGTCGGGGCCAGGCCGGCGTCGGCGTCGGTGACGAACGACAGGTTCACGGTGGCGATGCCGAGTTCGGCGGCCAGGGGGACCTCGGGCGTCATCGTCATGTTGATGGTGTGGCCGCCGGCCTGGCGGAGCCAGACGGACTCGGCGCGGGTGGAGAACCGGGGACCCTGGATGACGACGCAGGTGCCGGTCGGACGGAACGGCACGTCGAGTCCGGCGACGGCGTCGATCGCAGCGCGGCGGAGCGTCGGGTCGAACGGGTCGGCGAAGGACAGGTGCTGCACGTCGTCCTCGAAGAACGTGTCGGCGCGGCCCCAGGTGCGGTCGATGAGCTGGTCGGTCACGACGAAGGTCCCAGGCGCGTAGTCAGGGTGCAGGCCGCCGACGGCACTCGAGGACACGATGGCGCGGACACCGAGCGAACGGAGCGCCCAGACGTTCGCACGATGGTTGATGCGGTGCGGGGCGACGGAGTGCTCACGGCCGTGGCGGGTCAGGAACGCGACCCGTCGTCCGGCCATCGTGCCGATGCTGATCGGGCTCGACGTCGGGCCGAACGGGGTCGGGACGTCGAGCTCGTCGGCGGTGCCCTCCTCGAACAGCTGGTAGAGGCCGGAGCCTCCGATGACACCGATCGTCACGGCTTCGTCGTTCTCCACAGGTCCTCCGGTTGGTCGTCGGCGCGGGCTGCGCGCTGGATACGCTACTGACGGCGCCACCGGGCGAACCGGGAACGGCGCCACCAACCCCCTGTTCGGAGGCACCTGTGCGAACGATCGGTCAGCACCGCGACGACCTGACGGCGTTGCTCGCGCCGGTGGTGGCGGGCCTCGGAGCGGAAGAACTGCCGCTCGACGAACTCGCCGGTGCGGGCGCGGGCGCCGGTGCGGGTGCCGGGTTCGCACACCGCGTGCTCGCGGCGGCCGTCCTGTCGCCCGTTCCGCTGCCGCCGTTCGACAACAGCCAGATGGACGGGTTCGCCGTGCAGGCCGCGGACGCGGGGCAGGCCGTCCGGGTCGTCGATCCGATCCCGGCCGGCGTCGTGCCCGAGCCGCTCGAGCCCGGCACGGCAGCGCCGATCATGACCGGCGCGCGGATCCCGACCGGTGCCGACGCGGTGTTCCCGGTCGAAGCGACCGAGCCCGGTGCGTTCCCGGCGGCGCTCGAGCTGCCCCGGGTGACGGTGCCCGCCGACCTGACCGCCGGCACCTTCGTGCGGGTGACCGGCAGCGACCTGCCCACCGGTGCCGAGCTCGCTCCGGCCGGCTCCCCGGTCACGCCGGCGCTGCTCGGGGCCCTGGCTGCTGCGGGGGTGACGACCGTGTCGGTGCGCCGACCGCTGCGGGTCCTCATAGTGTCGACCGGGTCCGAGCTGCAGGGCGCCGACACGGACGCGGCGACCATCGGTGACGCGAACGGCATCGCGCTGCGGGCAGCCCTTGCCCAGGTCGGTGTGGACTCGCGGGCCGTCCGGGTGAGCGACGACGTCGAGGCCTTCGACCGGGCGCTCGATGCGGCCGTGGGGGACTGGGCCGACCTCGTTGTGACCACCGGGGGCATCAGCGCCGGGGCGTACGAGGTCGTGCGACAGGCACTCGAACCCCGCGGGCTCGCGGTGACGCCGGTCGCGATGCAACCCGGTGGGCCACAGGCGTTCGGCAGCGTCGTGTTCGAGGACGGTCGCGCCGTGCCGGTCGTGTCCTTCCCCGGCAATCCGGTGTCGGCGCTCGTCTCGTTCGAGGTGTTCCTGCGCCCGCTGCTCGCCGCCGCCGTCGGACTCGTGCCGGACCGGCCCACGCAGGTCCTGCCGGCGGCGTCCGCTGCCGGCTCACCCGTCGGCAAGCACCAGGTCCGTCGCGGCCGGGTGCAGGACGGGGTCGTGCACTTCGTCGGTGGGTCGAGTTCGCACCTGCTCGTGCACTACGCCGCCGCCACCCACCTGGTGCACGTCCCCGTGGGGGTCGACGCCGTCGAGGTCGGCGACCCCCTGACCGTCTGGAGCCTCCGATGACCGACCCATCCGCCGCTGACCAGATGCGGTCTGAACCGACGCCGACCGACGAGTTGTCGCACGTCCGCGCTGACGGCAGCGCGCACATGGTCGACGTCTCCGCGAAGGACGTCACCGACCGGTCGGCCACCGCCACCGCCACCGTCGTCACCCGTCCCGACGTCGTCGCACGTATCCTCGACGGCTCGCTGCCCAAGGGCGAGGTCGTCGGCACCGCCCGGATCGCCGCGATCATGGCGGTGAAGAAGACCTCCGACCTGATCCCGCTGTGCCACCCGCTGCCGATCGCCGGCGTGCAGGTCGACATCACCGGCACCGACGACCGCGTGCTGATCGAGGTGTCGGTCCGCACGACCTCGCGCACCGGCGTCGAGATGGAAGCCCTGACCGGGGCGAGCGTCGCCGCCCTGACGGTGTACGACATGGTGAAGGCCGTCGACCGAGCGGCCGTGATCACGGACGTGCGCGTGCTCGAGAAGCACGGCGGACGCTCCGGGGACTGGAGCAACCGATGACCGCCGAGCCGACCAGGGGCCGGGCCGCCGTCGTCGTGGTGTCCACGCAGGCCGCCGCCGACCCCGCACTCGACCGCACCGGACCCGTCATCGCCGACTGGCTGCGCGACCACGGGTTCACCACGAGCGACCCGATCATCGTCCCCGACGGCGGCGCGATCACCGAGACCGTCACCGCGGAGCTCCTGGCCGACGCCCGGGTCGTCATCACCACCGGCGGCACCGGGGTCACCCCGACCGATCGGACCCCCGAAGCGGTGGCGGGCCTGATCGACCTCGAACTGCCCGGCATCACCGAGGAGATCCGTCGACGCGGACTCGCGGGTGCCGGCCCGACCGCGCTGCTCACCCGCGGCGTCGCCGGGGTCACGAACGCCGGCTGTCTGCTCGTCACCCTGCCCGGGTCGCGCGGTGGCGTGTCCGACGGGCTCGCCGTGCTCGACGGAGTACTCGACCACGTGGTCGCCCAGGTGCACGGCGAGGGCCACGCCCCGCGGAGCGCCTCGTGAGCACCACCGAGGCCGCCGCACGGGTCGTGCTCGCCGACGTCGTCGACCGCGACATCAGCGTCGACGAGGTCGCAGCCGTGGTGGCCACCGAGCAGGACGGCGCCGTGGTGACCTTCGCCGGCATCGTCCGAGACCACGACGGTGGCAAGGGCGTCATCGCGCTCCACTACGAGCAGCACCCCAGTGCCGGCGACGTCATCACCGAGGTCGCCCGGACCATCGCCGAGGACCACCCCGACGTCCGGATCGCCGTGCTGCACCGGGTCGGGGCGCTCGGCATCGGGGACGTCGCGCTCGCCGCTGCGGTGTCGTCGTCGCACCGGGCGCAGGCGTTCGCCGCGTGCGGTGCCCTGGTCGACCTGGTGAAGGAGCGCGTGCCGATCTGGAAGCACCAGCGGTTCACCGACGGGACGGACGAGTGGGTCGCGGCGCTGTGACCGACGTAGCCCAGACCGACACCGAGGGGGCGGCGGCCGGGCGACGCTGGGCCGAAGCCGACGAACGTGCGCACCTGCTCCTCGCGCAGCCCCGGACACCCAGCCCGCCGGTCCTCGGGTTCGTCGTGGTCATCGGGCTGGTGCTGGTGGCGCTGTGCATCGCGGCGATCGCCGTGCCCGCCGGATCGGACGCTCGCTTCGCAGTTGCTGGCGTCGTCACCACACTGGGCTTCGTCATCGGTCTCGGCGACGCCGTTCGGGTCCTGATCCGCCGGAGACGGAACGGCGCGGAAGCTCGTCGTGCGCCGGTGCTCGCGCCGCTGCAGCAACGCGAACAGCGCGCGGTGACGGCGGCGGCGACCGGGCGACGGGCTGCGCCGGAGGACCGCCGGATCGTCGTACAGGCGAGAGCGGTCGAACTGGGCTGCGGCGGCGAACTGGCCAGTCTGGCTGGGTTCGTGATCGTGTGGTCTGCGATCACGTTCGCTGGTGGTGCGTTCTGGCCCTTCGCCGTGGCGGGCGGCATCGCCACGGCGGGGCAGTTCGCCTTGACGGCACGGTCCACGGTGCTCGCCCGCCGGTACCTCGACGCCCACCCTGTGCACCTTCGCAACCACGACGCTCGTTCGGGGAATGGTGAGACTCCAAGCGGATCCATAGAATCGCGAACATGAGCGTCTTGCTGCCCGGGATCACCGTCATCCTGCTGGTCTTCGCCCTGATCGACATCCTGACGAAGACGGACGACCAGATCCGCGGCCTGCCGAAGATCGCGTGGGTGATCCTCGTGATCCTGGTCCCCGTCGTCGGCAGCATCGTCTGGTTCGCCATCGGCCACGACTGGGCTCCGGGCGAACGGAACCACGGTCGCTACATCGAGCCGACCCGCCACGAGGACCGGTACGCCACCCTCGGCGACGCCCGCAGTGCGCACGGCGCCAAGCGCGTCACCGGTACCGAGCAGGAGCTCGCCGAGCTCGAACGCGAGATCGAGTACTGGGAGGCGCAGGCCCGCCTGAAGCGTGCCAAGGAGGCCGCGGGCGAGGGCGACACCGCTCCCGCGAGCTGACCGTGTCCACGCCGGCCCCGCATGAGTTCGCCGGAGCCACGGTCTCCGAGGAGACCTGGCAGCAGGTGGAGGACCGTCTCGCGGGGGCGCCAGTCGGACCGCGTGTCCGCCGTTCGATGGTCCGGCGGGTCATCTGGATCGTGCTGGCCGTCGTCGCCGCGGTTGCAGCCGGGTGGCTGAGCGCCGAACACCTGCCGCGCTTCGAGCTGCCCTCGACCGGAAGTGGCCTGCCGGACTGGGCGTTCTTCGTCATCGTCCCGCTCATGATCATTGGCCCGGTCTGCTGGGTCACCGCAATCGTCCGAGGCGGTGGACAGTTCCAGAGCGCGCTGTCCGACCCGATGCTCGGGCTTCCTCGTGCCGTCCGCCGACGGATCGAGCGCATGGCTCGTGGGCAGCAGCCCGCCGATCCGCAGCACCGGACCGCGCTCGTCGCACTCGCCGGCCGTCGGCTCGGTCAATCGACATCGACGTTCTGGCTCGCCCTCGGATGGACGCCGTTCGCGTTCGCGCAGTTCCTGCTCAACTGGGCGACGATGTTCGGGCTGCTGTACGCGCTCCTCACCGTGTTCTTCCTCGCGATGCTGCTCTGGACCGTCAGCAAGCGGAAGCAGTGGCGAGCGTTCCTGCAGGAGACCGAGCCCCGCGCCGGAGCCGAGCCGACCCGGACGAGCTGACCCGGGCCTCCAGGCCGACGCGCCGCCGCACCGTGCGTGGTCCGTCGGCTGGTGCGAGGTTGCGCGCTCCGTGTGCCGC
>Ga0308159_1003365_pt1 | contig 16273 bp, 9 predicted proteins | sample PhyCR1_FD_201040 | JGI IMG/M metagenome (GOLD analysis project Ga0308159, IMG submission 201040) | Phyllosphere microbial communities from UC Gill Tract Community Farm, Albany, California, United States - DLSLC.R1 | ecosystem: Host-associated > Plants > Phyllosphere > Unclassified | place: USA... | reverse complement strand
CGGGCTGCAGTTCGGTCAGGCCGGCCCAGCGGCCCTGCCATACCAGCACGGCCGCGCGCACGGTGGCGTGCTCGCGGGCCAGGGTTTCGAGGCGGCGGCGCGCGCCGCCGCGCAGCGTGCCGAGCGCGTAGGCCGCGGCCAGGCGCTCCAGCAATTCGGGGTGGCGGTTCAGATCCATGGCGGGCCTGCCTTCATGTCCATGTCGTTCGCGGGCGCATCACGCATAGCGCGCCATGCAGTCGCGCAGTTTCTCGAGGCTGCGCCGGATCCAGGTCTTCACGGTGCCCAGGGGCAGCTGCAACTGCTCGGCCAGCTCGCCGTGGCTCATGTCGCGCAGGTAGGCCAGGCTCACCACCTCGCGCTGCCGGTTCTCGAGCCGGCCCAGGCACTGGTGCAGCGCCGTGGCTTCCTGGCTCGCCTCGGTCAGGTCGGCGGGCGTGGGATCGCCGCCCTGCAGGGTCTGGGCCACCGCGTCGTCGAACTCCTGCGTGAGGTGCGCGCGGTCGGAGACGCGGCGTCGCAGGTGGTCGAGCGCGCGGCTGCGCACGATCATGCCCATCCACGCCAGGGGCGGGCTGAGCGTGGCGTGGTAGCCCGCGGCCGTGCGCCAGATGGCGAGGAACGCCTCCTGGAGCACGTCCTCGGCCGCCTCGCGCTGGCCGACGACGCGCAGCGCGACACCGTACAGCCGCGAGCCTGCGCGGTCGTAGAGAAGCTTCAGCGCGGCGTCGTCGCGCCGCGCGACGCGTTCGATGATGTCCATCAGTTCCTGATCCGTGCAAGGCGTGCCCATCCGCCGATTGTGAGGGAAAGGCGGAGCTTCCGGGCCGTGCGCGCCGCCATGGAACGTGATACGCGCGCCGGCCGCGTCCGGATACAAGCCCCCGCGCGGCGCCGGGTCATCCAGGGGAAATCGCGCGGATCTGAATCCAGTCCGGCGCGGCCCGCGTACAGGAGGTGACCCCGCCCGGAAAGCAGAATGGACAACAGACCGGGAGGCCGCGCCACAGCGCGGGGACGGCTGGTCCGGAGGGTTCCGGCCGCACGGTGTCCGGTTTCCCGTGCGCTTGCGTTTCCTTTTCCACACACAACCAAGGAGTGTTTCCATGCGAGTCCATCTTCCCATCGCGATCGCCGCCACCCTGGCCCTTGCCGCCTGCAGCCACATGGACAGCGCCCCCATGGCGCCGTTCTCGCAATCGTCGCTGCCCTCGGCCGTGCAGGTGCCCGCGGGCCACAAGGTGGCCCTCGAAACCGTGGGCAAGGGTGAGATCACCTATGAATGCCGCGCGAAGAAGGACATGCCGAGCGACTATGAATGGGTGTTCGTCGGACCGGATGCGAAGCTCATGGACCGCAAGGGCGGCATGGTCGGCCGCTACTTCGGCCCGCCCGCCACCTGGGAGAGCAGCGACGGCTCCAAGGTGACCGCCACGCAGGTGGCCGTGGCGCCCGCGGGCACCGGCAACATCCCGCTGCAGCTGGTGAAGGCCAACCCCGCCACCGGCATGGGCGCGATGCAGGGCGTGTCGTACATCCAGCGCGTGGCCACCCAGGGCGGCGTGGCGCCCGCCATGCCGTGCGCGGCGGCCAACGCCGGCCAGAAGCAGGTGGTGAAGTACCAGGCCGACTACATCTTCTGGCGCGCGGCCTGACCGGCGCCTGCCCGGCGCGGCCGGGCGTGAAGAAAAGAAAAAAGCCCCGGAGGCGGATGCTCCCGGGGCTTTCGTTCGTGGAGCGCGGGAGGCTCAGGCGCCGGGGTGCAGCCGGAACATGGCGACGGTGTCCACGAGCTGCTGCGCCTGCGATCTCAGGCTGCTGGCCGCGGCGGCGCTCTCCTCCACCAGCGCGGCGTTCTGCTGGGTGGCGTTGTCCATCTGGCTCACGGCCTCGCCCACCTGGGCGACGCCCTCGCTCTGCTCGACGGTGGCCGAGCTGATCTCGCCGACGATGCCGCTCACCTTGCGGATGGACTCCACGATCTCGCCCATGGTCGAGCCTGCCTGGTCCACCAGCGCGGTGCCTGTGCCGACCTGCGCCACGCTGGCGGTGATGAGTTCCTTGATTTCCTTGGCCGCGCTGGCGCTGCGCTGCGCCAGGCTGCGCACCTCGCCGGCCACCACCGCGAAGCCCCGGCCCTGCTCGCCCGCGCGCGCGGCCTCCACGGCCGCGTTCAGCGCCAGGATGTTCGTCTGGAACGCGATGCCGTCGATGACGCCGATGATGTCCCCGATGCGCGCCGAACTGCCGTGGATGCCGCGCATCGTCTCCACCACCTGCTGCACCACCACCCCGCCCTGCGTGGCGATGCCGGCCGCGTCCCGCGCGAGCTGATCGGCCTGCCGGGCGTTGTCGGCGTTCTGCCGGACCGTGGAGCCCAGCTCTTCCATCGAGGCGGCCGTCTGTTCGAGCGCGCTGGCCTGGCTCTCGGTGCGCTGGCTCAGGTCGGTGTTGCCCTGGGCGATCTGCACGCTGGCGCTGGCCACGCTCTCCGCGTTGAGGCGGACGGTGCCCACCACGGTGCCGAGCCGGGCCGTCATGGCCGCGAGCGCGTGCAGCAGCCGCGCCACCTCGTCGCGGCCCCGGGGCTCGACGCGCACCGTGAGGTCGCCTTCGGCGACGGCCTCGGCCAGGCGCACGGCCTCGCCGATGGAACGGGTGGTGGAGCGGGTGACCATGACCATGACCCACGATCCCACCGCCAGCAGCACCACCAGCGCGGCGCACAGCAGGGCGAGGCCGCGGCGCAGTTGCGCGATCTGCGCATCCAGCGACTCCTGCAGCACGTCGAACGACACCGCCACCAGTTCGAACTGGGTGTCGATGATCCGCGTCATGCGCGCCACCCATTCGGCCGAAGGCATGCGCAGCGCCTCGGCGCGCACGATGTTCTCGTCGGCCAGCTTGAAGCCCTCCTCGGCCGCCGCGAGCGCGGCGTCGCGGGCCTTCTCCACCGACGCGGGCAGGTGGCCGCCGGCCGCCAGCTCCAGCGACTTGCGCGCCTCGCCGTAGTATTGGCGGACCCGGTCCGAGAGGCCCTCGATGCGCGCACGCTCTTCCGGCGCCACCTCGCCGCGCGCGAGCACCAGCGCGCCGCGGGCGCGCATCTGCCCGAGCGCTTCCGTCAGTTGCGGCAACTGGCCGAGCACGGCCTTCTGCAGGTAGTGCGTGCGGATGTCGGTGTCCCGCGCGAGGCCCGAACTGTTGGCCACGTCGTCGATCAGCCCGAGTTCGCGCTCGATGAGCGCGACGTGCAGCCGGTTGCTGTCGGTCCCGCGCACGCTCTTGCCCGAGACGCCCGCGGCGAGCGTGCTCCATTCGGCGCGGATGCGGTCGAGCCGCTGGTCCAGCGCGGCGTCGCCCAGACCGACCAGCACCTCCCGGGTACGGGAGAGGGACGCCTCCACCTCGGCCTGCTTGGCCTGCCGGGGCGCTGCCGCCGACTCGTTGCCGCCGAGCAGCGAGGCGGAGAGGCCGCGGTGCTGCTGCGTGAGCTGCACCAGCTTGAGCGTTTCCCGCGCGGGGGCGAGCCCGTCGCGTTCGCGCATGGCCGTGTCGACGTCGGCCAGCGTGGTGCGCACCAGCAGCACGGTGGGCAGCAGGAACATCGCGAAGGCGATGCACCCGATCAGTACGAACTTGCGGGAGAACTTCAGGTTTCCGATCCAGGCGGTCATGGGAGCAGTCTTTGGTCGATGGGAGCCACCTTCCCAAAGCGCAAGTGCCAAAACAACACCCGGCGCGCCCCAAAAAAGTGCAAAAGCGCTCCGAAAGTGAGCGCTGCTGCACCAATTTTAGGCAAACAAAGGGTTTTCCCTGTAAGTCAACCTGCTGCAATCAACAACATATCGATATTCAAGATACTTTTTGCATCAAACATACGCGACAGTGGAGGCGCGAAGGTGTCAGGCGGGGAACGTCCCGGGCAGCAGGATGGACCGGTCCACGCGGTGGATGTCCGTGTGGCCGCAGAAGGCCATGGTGATATCGAGTTCCTTCTGCAGGATCTGCAGCGCCCGTGTCACCCCGGCCTCGCCGAACGCGCCCAGCCCATAGAGGAAGCTGCGTCCGATGAGCGTGCCGCGCGCGCCCAGCGCCCAGGCCTTGAGCACGTCCTGTCCGCCGCGGATGCCGCCGTCCATCCACACCTCGATGTCGCGGCCCACGGCATCCACGATGCCCGGCAGCGCGTGGATGGACGACGGCGCACCGTCGAGCTGGCGGCCGCCGTGGTTGCTGACCACGATCGCGTCGGCGCCCGCATCCACCGCCAGGCGCGCGTCTTCCGCATCCATGATCCCCTTCAGGATGAGCTTGCCGCCCCAGCGCCGCTTGATCCACTCCACGTCGCGCCAGTTCAGCCGCGGATCGAACTGCTCGGCCGTCCACGACGACAGCGAGGACAGATCGCCCACGCCCTTGGCATGGCCCACGATGTTGCCGAAGCTGCGCCGCTTCGTGCCCAGCATGCCGAGGCACCAGCGCGGCTTGGTCGCGAGGTCGAGCAGGTTGGCGAGCGTGGGCCGGGGCGGCGTGGAGAGCCCGTTCTTGATGTCCTTGTGGCGCTGGCCGAGGATCTGCAGGTCGAGCGTGACCTGCAGCGCCGAGACGCCCGCGGCCTTGGCGCGGTCGATCAGGCGTTCGACGAAATCGCGGTCGCGCATCACGTACACCTGGAACCAGAAGCCCGGCCCGGCATGCTCGGCCACGTCCTCGATCGAGCAGATGCTCATGGTGGACAGCGTGAACGGCACGCCGAACGCCCGCGCGGCGCGCGCCCCGAGGATCTCGCCGTCGGCATGCTGCATGCCGGTGAGGCCTGTGGGCGCAATCGCCACGGGCATGGCCACGTCCTGCCCCACCATCTTCGTGCGCGTGGTGCGGTTCTCCATGTTCACCGCCACGCGCTGGCGCAGCTTGATCGCCTGGAAATCCTCCGAATTGGCGCGGTAGGTGCTCTCGGTGTAGGAGCCTGAATCGGCATAGTCGTAGAACATGCGCGGCACGCGGCGGCGCGCGACGGTGCGCAGGTCTTCGATGCAGGTGATGCGGGACAGGTCGGTCACGGGAAAGGCTCCTGGTCGTTGTTCTGGGGCGCGCGGCCCCGGCGGGCAGCGGGCGCGGGACCATCGTACCGGCGGATCGGCGCCGCAGGTACTGATGGTTTTTCCGGCACGTTGAGGCTTTTTGCATGGCCGGCCCGCGCGGTCTCAGCGCCGGGCCAGCGCGACGCCCGCGATGGCGACCGCGAAGCCCACCACCTGCAGCGCGCAGAGCGTCTCGCCGAAGATGGCCCAGGCCTGCAGCGCCGACAGCGGCGGCACGGCCAGCACCAGCGCCGCGGTGCGCGTGGCCTCGCCACGGCGCATAAGCCAGATGAACAGCGAGGTGCCGCCGATCGACAGCACCAGCACCGAGTAGGCGAGATAGCCCCAGAGCAGCGGCGAGCCGTCCCAGCGCGGCTCGCCCAGGCACACGGCCATCAGCAACAGCACAGCGATGGAACCCAGGTTCTGCACCGCGCTGGCGCTGCGCAGGTCGCCGGCGGCGAGCGGCGACTTCTGCACCATCGATCCCACGGTGAGCGCGAGGATGCTGCCGGCAGCGGCCAGCAGCACGGGCAGCCCCAGCGCCGCCGCGCCTGCGCTGGCGGACAGGCGCGGCCAGAGCACCATCGCCACGCCGCCGAACCCCAGCCCGAGGCCGGCCCAGGTGCTGGCGCCCAGACGGCGGCGCAGCACGGCCACGGCGATCAGCGCCGTGAACAGCGGCTGCAGCGCGCCGATGAGCGCCATCACGCCCGCCGGCAGTCCGCGCGACATCGCCCACCAGCTCGGGCCCACGTAGAGCCCGTTCATGAGCGCGCCCGCGGCCAGGTGCAGCAGAACGCGCCGCGGCCCGCGCGGCCACTCCACGCGCGCCCACCACGCGGCGGCGGCGAACAGCGTCGCCACGCCCACGAAGCGTGCCGCCAGGAACCAGAACGGATCGGCATGCGCGGACACGCCCCGGCCCACGAGGAAGCCGGTGGACCAGATGACGACGAAGAGCAACGGAGCGACGGCGTTCATGGCAAGGGGACAGGGGCGTACGGGAGGTTCACGGGGTCATCGATTTGACGCCCGCGCCGCGCACTTCGACGGGAACCGTGTCGAGCACCCGCCCGCCGGCATCCACCAGTTCGATGCGGTGGCGGCCCGGCCAGGGCAGCCAGGACCATTCCGCGCCGCGCCCGCGCTCCTTTCCGTCGATGCGCCAGCGCACGTCGGCGGCCGTGCCGCCTCCGCCGGCGGTGAACCGCAGGCGCTGGCGGGTGGGAGGGATGTCCGGATCGAGCGCCACGATCGTGCCCGGCGCGGGCGAGAGGATGCGCGGCGCGGGCGCCTGCAGCCCGTCCTGGCCATCGAGGCTCCCATCGCCCGCAGCCGCGCCGGCCGCGGCGCGGGCGCGGCCCCGTGCGGCCATGGTGGTGGCGCCGGACGCTCCGCCATCGACGGCGAAGAGCGGCTGCTGCGTGCCGGCGATGAACCACTCCTCGCGCGCGCTCTCGATCAGGCGCGTGCCGTCCGGCTCGGGCCCGAAGCGCACGGCGGCGCGCACCAGCCCGGGCGGCGGTGCGGGCGCACGGCTGCGCGCCCCGCCGCCCTGCGTGCCGGAGCGGTGCAGCCAGCCCATCACCTCGGCCCACACCGGCGCCGCGCCGCTGGTGCCGCTCACGTCGTGCATCGGCGCGCCGCCGGCATTGCCCACCCAGACGCCCACCGTGTAGCGCTGCGACCAGCCCAGCGCCCAGTTGTCGCGCATGTCCTTGCTGGTGCCGGTCTTCACGGCCGTCCAGAAGCGCGTGGCGAGCACGCTGTCGGTGCCGAAGGTGCGCGCGCGTGCATTGCCGTCGGAGAGAATGTCGCCCACGATGAACGCGGCGCGCGCATCGATGGCCGGTTCCGCGGCCGAAGCGGCGTGCGCGGCGGCGGGCCGCAGCGCCACCGGACCGGCGCGGCCCCCGTTGGCGAGCGCGCGGTAGGCATTCGCCAGGTGCAGGAGCGGCACCTCGGCGCTGCCCAGCGCCAGGCTGTAGCCGTAGTAGTCGCCGGTCTCGCGCAGCGGCAGGCCCAGCGACCGCAGCTGGCGGAAGAACGCATCGGGCGTGACCATCGCCAGGGTGCGCACCGCCGGCACGTTGAGCGACGCGGCGAGCGCGGTGCGCGCGGACACCCAGCCCTTGAACTGCCGGTCGTAGTTCTGCGGAATGTAGAGCCCGGAGGCCGTGGGAATGTAGGCGGGCGAATCCTCGATCAGAGAGGCGGCGGTCATGCGGCGCTGGGCGATCGCCTGCGCGTAGAGGAACGGCTTGAGCGTGGAGCCGGGCTGGCGCGCGGCGGTCACTCCGTCCACTTCGCCGGCCTGGCTGAGCAGGCCCGACGATCCCACCCAGGCCAGCACTTCGCCCGTGGCGTTGTCGAGCACCACCACGGCGCCGTCCTCGACGTGGCGCCCGTGCAGCTCGCGCAGGTGCTGGTGCAGCGACTGCACGGCCATGCGCTGCAGCGGCGCGCTGAGGCTGGAGCGCACCGTGGCGGGAGCCGGCCCCTCGGTGCGTGCGAGCAGGTAGCGCGCGAAATGCGGCGCATCGCCCTCGCTCGCCGCATAGTCGCGGCGCTGCAGGACCGCGGCCACGAACAGGTCGAGCGCGTCGCAGTCCTCCGGCCGCGGCGCCTTGCCCCCTGCGCCGCCGCCCTGCGCGGCCGGCCCCGTTCCCATGGTGTGCAGCACGCCGCAGGCGCGCCGGGCCACGAGCGCGGGCTGGGCATTGGGCGCGCGCACGAGCGCCGCGGCCACGGCGGCCTCGCGGTCGTCCAGGCCGTGCGGCGCCTTGCCGAACAGCGTGCGCGAGAGCGCGTCGATGCCGACCAGTTCGCCCCGGAACGGCACCAGGTTGAGATACGCCTCCAGGATCTGGTCCTTGCGCCAGCGCCGCTCCAGCACCTGCGCCGCCACCGTCTGGCCGAGCTTCTGCGCCACGGTCCGGCCGCCCGGCCCCTGGCGCCAGTCGCCGTCCAGCAGGCCCGCGAGCTGCATGGTCAGCGTCGAGGCGCCGCGCGTGCGCTGGTTCCACAGGTTGCCCCAGGCGGCCGCGGACACGGCGCGCCAGTCGACGCCGCTGTGCTCGTAGAAGCGGCGGTCCTCGCTGCGCACCAGCGCTTCGCGCAGTGCGGGAGAGATGTCGTCCAGCCCCGTCCACTGTCCGCGCCGCACGGTGTTGTCGGTGCGCAGGCGCTGCAGCACCTCGCCTTCGCGCGACAGTACCAGCGTGTCGGAGGGGCGGTAATCGGCCCGCACTTCGGCATAGCCCGGCAGCGCGCGCGCCGGCAGCGGTACGCAGAGCGCGAGCAGCAGCAACGTCAGCGGCAGCGCGGAAGCGAACGGCAGACGCGGGCGCAGCGGCAGCGACGGGCCGGTGGCCGGGCCCCGGACGGCGGTACGAAAGCGGGAGGCGATCCCGGATGTGCGGGCGGCAGTGCGGCGGAACATGTCGGACCGCAGGCTACCACCAATGGCGCCGAAGAGAAGGCCGCCGCGGACAGTCTGCGGCGGCCCGAAACCGGCCCGGGAGGAAGCGGCGCCCCGCCGCTACGGCCCGGGAATGCCGGTCAGAAGGATTCCCAGTCGCCCTGCGCGCCCTGGCCCGCGAGAGCCGGGTTGGGCCCCATGCCGTGGATCTGCGGGGCCGCCGGTTCGCGCGGGGCCGCAGACCGTGCGGGCGCGGCCGGCCTGGCGGCCACCTTGCGCTGCGGCCGCGCGGCCGGTGCGGGAGCACGGGCCGCCAGTGCGGCACGCGCGGCGGCGGTGTCCGCGGCGGCAGACGCGGCGGTCGCGGGAGCCGGGGCGTGGGCGGCCGTGTGCGTCGCATCCAGGCGGAACACGCTCACGGCCTGCACGAGGTCCTGCGCCTGCGACCGGAGGCTGGAGGCCGCGGCGGCCATTTCCTCGACCAGCGCGGCGTTCTGCTGCGTGGTCTGGTCCATTTCCGTGACGGCTTCGCCGACCTGAGACACCCCGGCGCTCTGCTCGCTGCTCGCCGCGCTGATCTCGCCCATGATGTCGGTCACGCGGCGGATGCTGCCCACCACTTCCGTCATGGTGCTGCCGGCCTGGTCGGCCAGTTGCGCACCGCTTTCGATGCGCTCCACGCTGGCGGTGATGAGTTCCTTGATCTCTTTCGCGGCGCCGGCGCTGCGCTGCGCCAGGCTGCGCACCTCGCCCGCCACCACCGCGAAGCCGCGGCCCTGTTCACCGGCCCGCGCGGCCTCCACCGCCGCGTTCAGCGCCAGGATGTTGGTCTGGAACGCGATGCCGTCGATCACGCTGATGATGTCGGAGATGCGGCGCGAGCTGTCGGAGATGCCCTTCATGGTGTCGACCACCTGCGAGACCACCACCCCGCCCTGCTCCGCCACGCCGCTGGCGGCCTGCGCCAGCTGGTTCGCCTGGCGGGCGTTGTCGGCGTTCTGCGACACGGTGGAGCCCAGTTCCTCCATCGATGCGGCCGTTTCCTCCAGCGCGCTGGCCTGGCTTTCAGTGCGGGACGACAGGTCCGAATTGCCCTGCGCGATCTGCATGCTGGCCGATGCCACCGACTCGCTGCCCTGGCGCACCTGGGACACCACGCGGATGAGCGACGCGTTCATGTCGCGCAGGCTCTCCAGCAACAGCCCGACCTCGTCGCGCGCCTTCACCTCGATCTGCTGCGTCAGGTCGCCGGCGGCCACTGCCCGCGCCACTTCCACCGCACGGCCGATCGGCAGGGTGATGGAACGCGTCACCCAGAGGCCCAGGAGCACGGCGACGACCGCGGCCAGGACGGTGCCGGTGACTTCCACCATCAGCGCCGTGTTGCGCGCGGCTTCCGCTTCGGCCATGCGCACTTCCAGCAGATCGTGCTCGGTCTTGGAGAATTCCGCCTGCACCGCACGGAAGCCGTCCATCGCGGCCTTGTCGCGCGCCCGGCCGAATTCGGCCACGAAGGCGTCCAGCGGCACGGTGCCCGCATCCACATCGCGGCGCATCGCCTGCAGCGACTGCATCACTGCGGCGAAATCCGCCTGCCGGGCGCGCAGCACCTCCAGGCGCTTTTGCTGCTCCGGGTTGTCGGAGGTGAGCGCGCGCAGCGACTGCCATGCCGATTCGAACGCCTCTCGGCCCTGGTTCCACGGGCCGAGGAACGACGGATTGCCCGACAGCAGGAAGCCGCGCGCCCCGGTTTCCATGTTGACCACGCCGAGCATCATCTGCTGGGCGCCTTCCAGCACCTTGTAGGTGTGGATGTTCTTGTCCCCGGCAGCCTTCAGCCGGTTCTGGCTGGTGATGGCCACGCCGATCACCACCAGGAAGATCGCAATCACGCCGCCGAACGCCAGCGCCAGCCGGCGTGCCAGGGGCCAATGGGAAATGTTCATGGAAGTATCCGCTTTCGTACAGCGATGCCGCGCACGACGAGGGGCCGACCATCAGCACCCGCTGCGGTCCCTCCGCAGCAACAACCCGTCATGGGAAGCACTGCCGAGATACTAAATTTACAACTTGATGCGATTTGTAGGCAAGGAACTTACATCACTGTCGACTTCGGTCCGGCACGTGGCGCCGGCTGCACGGCAGGTTTGATGCACCACAAGCCGCATACCCGGCGCGGGCCCCACACTGGTGCATCAGGAGGCACGCCCACGATGCAGCGCAAATTTCCCGAACACCCCGCCCACCCGGAGCGGATCTGCTGGGGTTGCGACCGCTATTGCCCGACCGAGGCGCTCGCGTGCGGCAACGGGTCGGAGCGCACGCAGCACCCTGCGGAGCTGTTCGGCGACGACTGGCTCACGTGGACGCCGCCCGGCAGCCCGGCGCCAGGCGCGGCCAGCGCACCACCCGGTGGTGGAAAAGCGCGCTGAACGCCAGGGCCCGCCGGGCCATGGCGGGGCCGTGTTCCAGGTCCCGGCTGCTCACGCGTTCGGCCGGTCGCCCGCGATCCACCCATCGTACGCATCGGCACCGCGCACCGAGACACCCGGCGTGGCCTGCATGAGCCGCAGGACCTCGGCATGGTCCTGGAGCGCCATCGCGCGGATCGAAGGCGCATCCGCCGTCATTTCGCCGCCTGCACCTTCATGCGTGCGTTGGGCGTCTCGCCGAACATCTCGGGTGCGTACATCGCCTCCACGCGCGTCGGCGGCAGCGCGAACTCGCCGACGTTGTTCAGGCGCACGGTGTATTCGGCCGTGAGCGATCCCTTCGAGACGTACTCGTAGTAGCCGCGCCAGGCCTCGAAGCTGCGCTCCTCGAAGGCCAGCCAGCCGCTGCCGCCGCTGCCGCGCTGCTCGCCCTGCGTCGCGATCTCGGAATCGCGGCCCAGGCCGTTGCCGAGGATGGTGGCGCCGCCCGGTATCGGATCGGTCAGCACCACCCAGGTCATGTCGGCGGTGGACGTCACCTCCAGCTTCACGCGCAGCACGTCGCCGCGCGTGTACTGGCCCGCCACCGCCTGCTCCACGGGCGTGACCGTCTTCTTGACGGTGTAGCCCGCCGAGAACGGCGCCTTCAATTGCACCGCGGCCACCGACTGCAGCGTGAGCCAGGGTTTGCCGGTGCCCTGCTGGGTGACGCTCAGCGTCTCCTTGCCGCCCGCGGCGCTCCAGGGCAGGAACATGCCGTTGTGGGTGAGGTTGCCGGGCGCGGCGGGGGCGCCGAACCACGTCGTCTGGTGCGGCGCGCCGGCGGCGCTGGCCGTGGTCACGCGGCCGACCTTGCTCCAGTCCACCGTGGCCGTGTTGCCGCCCATCGCGGCGCGGGTGGTTCCCGTGACCGGCGTGGCCTCGAACTTCGCGCTGAATTTCTCCAGCGCCAGGCCGCCCCACAGGTTGGCGGTGGTGGTGTGCCACGCCCCGCCCTGCTGGCGCGCGATGAAGCCGTTCGCCAGCCGGCCCATGTCGTCCTTCCAGGCCGGATCGTCCATCACCGCCAGCATCAGGCGCGCGGTGTTCACGTCGCCGTTCTGCATCAGCCACCACCAGTAGTCGTCCTGCTCGGTGCTGAACACCAGCTTCGTGCCCTGGTAGGACAGGCGCGCCTTGAGGATCTGCGTGGCCTCGGCCAGGCGCTGCTCGCGCTGCGGTGCATCGGGCACGCGGCGCAGCACGTTCAGCCAGTCGATCACGCTGTGCGTGGGCCATTGGTTGGGCGCCACGGTGATGGACGAGAGCATGCGGCCCGTGGCCTTGCCGTAGCGCGAGAGCGCCTCGATCGCCGCGAGCTTGCGCATGTCCAGGTCCTTGCGCGGGCTCCAGAAGTCGCGCTGGATGCGGCCTTCGACGAAGGCGATCAGGCCGCGCTCCATCGGCGCGCGCACTTCCGGAGACAGCGCGAAGGCCGGGTCGAGGGACGAGGCCTCGTGCGTGGCCGCGAGCAGGTAGGCGGTGAGCGTGTCGCTGCCGCGGTTGCCGCTGCCCGCCTGCGGCGGGAAGTAGCTCGCGAGGCCGTCGCCGTCCAGGTAGGTGGGCAGCTGCCCCACCACGGTCTGCCAGAGCTTGCCGTCGCGCAGGCCCACGGCCTTGCTGGTCTTCTGCTCCAGGCAGATGAACGGGTAGTTGGCGAACCAGTCGCGCACGCCCGGCAGGCCCTCGGCGAGCTTGGGCTGCAGCGACATCTTCAGGCCGCCGCGGCCGGGGATCGCGTCCGCGGGCGGCTTCACGTCGATGCCGAAGCTGCCGTCCACCTGCACGAGCGTGGCCTGCTGCACCGTGAGCGGCACCGCCGGCACGAGGCGCTGCGTGGCCTTGAGCGCGTCGCGCGCGCCGCCGGCCCCGGGCGTCGTGTCGCGCGCCTCGATCTCCCAGAGGATCGCCTCGGCGCGCGTCTGCGCGAGCTGCGACGGGGCCGTGACGTTCCACGCCACCTCGCGGGCTTCGCCGGCGGGGATGTCCACCGTCTGCTTCTCCAGCGTGAGCAGCGTGGCACGCGGCGCCACCTCGACCTTCATGGCGGCCTTGGTGGTGTTGCGCAGCGTGAACTGGGCGCGGAACTGGTCGTCCTCCCGCACCAGCGGCGGCAGGCCGCTGATGATCTGCAGGTCCTGCGTCGCGCGGATGCTGGTCGATCCCGTGCCGAACAGGCCCGTGCCCGCGTCGGCGACCGCGACGATCTTGAACGTCGTGAGCGCATCGTTCAGCGGCACGGTGACCTGCGCGCGCCCGTTCGCGTCGAGCCGCACCGACGGCTGCCACAGCAGCAGCGTGTCGAGCAGCTCGCGCGTCTGCGCACGGCCCCCACCGCCGCCCGCGGGCACGGCCTTCTTGCCGTAGTGGCGCCGGCCGATGATCTCCATCTGCGCGGTAGACGTCTCCACGCCCCAGGCGCGGCGCTGCAGCATCGCATCCAGCAGGTTCCAGCTGGTGTTGGGCATCAGCTCCAGCAGGGCCTGGTCCACCGCGGCCACGGCCACCTCGGCGTTCGCGGCGGGCTTGCCGTCGGGCAGCATGGCGCTGATGGTGACCTGCGCCTTTCCGCGCACCGCGTAGCTTTCCTTGTCGGCAGCCACCTTCACCTCGATGCGGTGCGCCTTCGCGCCCACCTTGAGCTCGGCCAGGCCCAGGCGGTAGGCGGGCTTGGAGAGGTCCACCATGGCCGTCGGCGCGACGTATTCCTTGCCCTCGTACCAGAAGGCCGTCCACCACTCGCGCGGCGCCTTGAAGCCCCAGGTGAAGAAGCTGTACCACGGCACCTCGCGCAGCCGCCCGCGCAGCGCCAGCACGCTCACGTAGACGTTCGGGCCCCAGCCCTCCTCGATCTTGAGCTGCACCGTCGGGTCCTGCCCGTTCAGCTGCACCACGCGCATGTCGATCACGCCCTCGCGCTCCACGCTCACCAGCGCCGTCGCCTGGCGGAACGGCATGCGCACCTGCAGCCGGGCGGTCTCGCCGGGCTGGTAGCTTTTCTTCTCGGGCAGCACGTCGATGCGGTCATGGTCTTCTCCGCCGAACCACAGCTCGCCCTGGCGCGTGACCCAGACGGACGCGGCCGCCTCGGACTGGTTGCCGTCCTTGTCGCGCGCGGTGGCGACCAGTTCCACCTCGCCGGCCTCTTCGAGCTTCGTCTCGCACAGCAGCAGGCCGCGGTTGTCGCTCTTGCCGGTGCAGACCGTGCCCAGGTCCTTGGTCTCGGTCTTGTTGTCGTAGCTGTAGAAGCCGCCCACCATGCGCTTGCGGCTGGTGGTGGTGATGCGGGCGATCGCCTGCACCTGCAGCGGCACGCCTTCCTGCACCTTGCCGTCCAGGCCCAGCGCCAGGGCCTGGAAGCGGATCTTCTGCGCGGCCGAGACCCAGCCTTCGGTCTTGATGCCGGCCACCACTGCGGCGGGCCAGACGGTCTGCGTGCTGCGCAGGGTCTGCACCTCGCCGTTGGGGTCGGAATACGTGGCTTCGAGCACCAGGTCCTGCGCGCGGCGGGCATTCGGAATGTTGTCGATCGCCACCTTGCCCGCACCGTTGCGGTCGAGCGTCACGGCCAGCTTGTCGGCGATCACGCGGGCATCGTCGCCGGCGGCGGGTTCTTCGTCGTCACCGCCCGAGGCGCCCTGGGGCTGGGCGCCCTTGCGGCGCGGCGGCTCGAAGCTGAACGCGTCGAAATCCGGGAACTGCAGCGACTTGCCGCGCACCAGCGCCGATACGCGCACGGGCAGGTTGGCCGCGGCGCCGCCAGCGACATAGTTCACCTGCACGTCGGTGGGCACCGAGCGCGGGCGCACCAGCGGCTTCTTGTCCGCGGGCGCGATGCGGCCTTCCAGCACCGGCAGGCGGAACTCCTCGACGCGGAACTCGCCGGAGGTGAAGCTCCGGCCGCGGCCATCCTCGTCGCCGCGCAATTCGACGCTGTAGACGCCCAGCTTGGCGGCGGGCGGCAGCGCGAAGCTGCTCTCTGCGCTCAGGCCCCCCGTGGGCGTGCGGCGCCACTGCAGCGGCTGCGTGAACTGCTGGCCGCTGCCCACGTGGGTGATGGCGAGCGTGTGCGGCTGGGCATCCGGCAGCCCGAACCCCTGGCGGTTCTGCGTGCGCAGGATGTGCTTCATCGACACCGTCTCGCCGGCGCGCAGCAGCGTGCGGTCGAAGAGGGTGTGCGCGATCTGGTCGGGGTCGGGCTGGCTGCTCGTGGGCACGTTGAAGCGCCACGATTCGATGCCGCGCTGCCAGTCGCTCCAGGTGAAGGCGAGGTCCTGCACGCCGTCCGGCCCTGCGGCGCGCGCGCTCACGAAGTAGGCGCTCATGCCCTCCAGCCCGCCGCGGCCGGGGCAGGACGGCGGCTCGGGCGACAGGCCCTCGAAGCGGGCGATGCCCTGCGCGTCGGTCCTGGCGGTGGCGAGTTCGCGGCCATCGCAGGACGACACGCGCACCAGCGCGCCGGGCACCACCTGCCCCTTGTCGAGCGTCGTCACCCAGGCGGCGGCGTTCTCGCGGCCGAGCTTGAAATGCACGCCCAGGTTGGTGACCAGCGCGGTCGTGCGCACGTACATCGTGCGCGCGGCGCCATGGCGCGGGTCCAGCAGCGATTGCCCCAGCATCGGCGAGGCGATCTCGACCACGTGGAAGCCCGCCGCCAGCGGGATGCCGACCACCTCGAAGGGACGCGGATCGCCATTCGCGGGCCTGGGCAGGTCCAGCGTGCGGGCCTGGGGCTGCGCGCCGAGCAGCGACACCATGCGCGACTGCACGCTGCCCTTGTCCTCGTCCTGCAGCACCTGCGGCAGTGCGCCCCGCGCGTCGCGGCGCGCTTCATCGCGCGGCACGAGGTAGTCGTCGTAGCGGCGCACCCGGCGGTACCAGGCGATGATGTCCGCATCGGCCGTGGGCTGCAGGGTGCTCACCTTGCCGGCGGGCGCAGTCGTGGCCGCAGCGCCGGAGGCTGCAGAAGCCGCACCGGCCGGTGCCGGCGCCGCGCCGGGCGCCAGGCCGCGCACGCGCAGATCGGCCTCGACGTTGCGCAGCGTCACCGGCAGCAGCGCCGGGCCCTTGTCACCTTCCGCGAAGCGCTCCACCACGCCGAACGGCGCAGCGGCGAACTTGGCGAGCGGCGGCATCGGGCCGGTGGCCACGGCCAGCGGAAAACCGTCCGCATTGCGCAGCGTGCGGCCGGAGGCGTCCTTGAAATCCTTGGGCAGTTCCAGGCGCAGCGAGGTCTGCGGCGTGAAGGGCGGCATGAACTGCACGCCCGTCACCACCGTGTCGCCATCGCC
>Ga0308159_1003360_pt1 | contig 16286 bp, 15 predicted proteins | sample PhyCR1_FD_201040 | JGI IMG/M metagenome (GOLD analysis project Ga0308159, IMG submission 201040) | Phyllosphere microbial communities from UC Gill Tract Community Farm, Albany, California, United States - DLSLC.R1 | ecosystem: Host-associated > Plants > Phyllosphere > Unclassified | place: USA... | reverse complement strand
ATAAACAAAGTGTTATCGTTGATATAAATTCTGTAATTTTGGGCCATGTATAATAAAAGTGATATTGAATTAAAGGTAGCGGAATTTTTATTACAAATAAAGGCAATTAAATTACAACCTAATAATCCTTTTACGTGGGCATCTGGTTGGAAGTCGCCTATTTATTGCGATAACCGCATTACCCTTTCCCATCCTCAAGTTAGAACTTATATTCGTCAAAAACTTGCTCAGGCAATCCAGGAAGAGTTTGGTTCAGTAGATGTTATTGCTGGAGTTGCAACTGCAGGTATTCCTCAGGGCGTATTGGTTGCACAAGAACTTGGACTTCCTTTTATTTATGTAAGGGCAAAAGCTAAAGAGCATGGAACCGGAAGTTTAATTGAAGGCGAAGTGGTTGAAGGACAAAGAGTAGTGGTAATTGAAGACTTAATTTCTACCGGAAAAAGTAGCTTACAAGCTGTTGAAGCGTTAAGGTCTGCTGGCTTATCGGTGGCTGGATTAGCTGCAATTTTCACTTACGGATTTGAAAAAGCAGATGAAAATTTCACTGCCGCTAAATGTCGTTACTTAACCTTATCAAACTACAGTGCATTAATAGATTACGCGGCAGAACATAGCATTATCGCAAAAGGCGATATGGAATTACTAAGCAAATGGCGTTCGAACCCATCAGAATGGGGCCAGACAGCGAGCTAAGCCATTCGTTTCCGCACTAAATTTCTAAACATTTAAAATAATATAATGACAATTATCGAAAGCGCAGTAGAGGTAAATAAACCCATTACCGAGGTTTATGCTTTTCTTTCTAATATGAATAATCATCAAAGATTGATGCCTGAAAATATATACAATTGGGAATCTACAGAAGATGAAGCCCGTTTTACCATTCAAAACATGGCAAAATTAGCTATTGCAATTACAAACCGTGTAGAAAATCAGGAACTAACAGCAACTCCTACTGAAAAAGCGCCTTTCGAAATTGAATTAAAATGGACTGTTGCTGAAAATGGCCCCGGAACGATTGCAAAACTAATCATCTCCGCAGACTTAAATATGATGATGAAAATGTTAGCATCCGGACCGCTACAAAAACTGGTTGATCATCAAACGGAGCGATTGCAACAAATCTTAGGATAATATCGTAATTTCCATCCCGAATTATTCCAGAAAGATAATGAAACTGACAGCGAAGATTTTTTCTTCGCTTTTTTTATATCCGAAATCTTTACTGCTCAAATCTATTTATTTGATAACTTAGTTTTCGATAAGCCCTAAACTATGAGATTCAAATCTTTCATTTTTTCCCTTTCTCTGGCGTTCTGCCTCTTCTCCTATGCGAAAGCACAAACCCTTACAGCTTTAAAAACAGAGTACCTCACACAACCTATCGGGCTCGACCACCCTAATCCCCGATTTACCTGGCAAATGAGCGATGATAGTCAGGGAGCAAAGCAAATCAGATATAGAATTTTAGTGGATGTTGATTCTACCGAATTAACAAGCGAAAGAGCGAGTACCTGGAATACAGAATGGATTAAATCAGATCGTAACCTCATTATTTATTCGGGTCTGTCACTAAAACCTTTTACTAAATATTATTGGCGCATTGATGTAACCAATGGTAACCGCAAAACGTTTTTCAATATTGCCAGTTTTGAGATGGGAATGATGAATATGGGTAACTGGAAGGGAACATGGATTGCAGACAATGAAAACATCAAGCTAAAACCTGCACCCTATTTTCGAAAAGCATTCAGCACATCAAAAAAAGTGAAATCTGCCAGGGCCTATATTGCAGCTGTAGGTTTATATGAGTTATCCATCAATGGCCAAAAGATCGGCAACCACCGCATGGATCCAATGTACACCCGCTTTGACAGAAGAACACTTTATGTTACTTACGATGTGACCAAAGAAATCAACCAGGGCAGAAATGCTATCGGTGTACTTTTAGGAAACGGCTGGTACAACCATCAATCTACCGCAGTGTGGGATTTTGATCGGGCACCATGGCGAAACCGCCCCGCTTTTTGTTTGGATGTAAGAATCACCTACGAAGACGGAACAACCGAAACGATCAAATCGGGCAAAGACTGGAAAACCGCCCTGAGTCCAATTGTTTTCAATAGTATTTATACCGCAGAACATTACGATGCCAGAATGGAAAAACCTGGATGGAATACGCCGAACTTTGATGATAAAGACTGGAAAGAGGTAATCAATCGTTCTGCTCCATCAAGGAACATTGTCGCGCAGGCAATGCACCCGATTCGTAATGTCGAAGAGATCGCAGTAAAAACAATAAAAAAAATTAATGATACCACTTATCTTTTCGATTTAGGCCGCAATATTTCTGGCGTCAGCAGAATAACTTTAGCAGGTGCTGCCGGAACAATAGTCAAATTAAAACATGGAGAGCGATTATATCCGAATGGAAGGCTTGATATTTCAAATATTGATGCACACTATCGGCCAACGGATAATACTGATCCATTCCAGACGGATATTTTGATTCTAAATGGAAAAGGTAGACAAAGCTTTATGCCACACTTCAATTATAAAGGCTTTCAATATGTAGAAGTAACTACCTCAACGCCTATTACTCTTGGCAAAGCAGATTTAGTTGGTTATTTTATGCATAGCGATGTACCTGTCGCCGGTGACGTAAAATCTTCTGAAGAAATCCTAAATAAGATCTACTACGCCACCAATAATTCTTACTTGTCTAATCTTTTTGGTTACCCGACTGATTGTCCGCAAAGAGAAAAAAACGGCTGGACTGGAGATGCACAGATTGCAATTGAAACAGGGCTTTACGGCTTTGATGGCATCACGGTTTATGAGAAATGGTTAGCAGATCATCGCGATGAGCAACAGCCAAATGGAGTGCTTCCATCTATAATCCCGACTGACGGCTGGGGCTATGAATGGGGAAATGGTCCGGATTGGACAAGCACGATTGCCATCATTCCATGGAATATTTACTTGTTTTACGGCGATCAGAGATTACTGTCCGATTGTTATGAAAACATCCGTAAATACGTGGATCATATTAATACAACTTATCCTACCGGACTAACGGGCTGGGGCCTGGGAGATTGGATTCCAGTTAAATCTAAATCTCCAGTAGAGTTAACTTCTACCTGCTATTACTATGCTGATGTGGTAATTCTGGCTAAAGCGGCGAATATTCTTGGCAAAAAAGCAGATTTCGAAAAATATACAGCTTTAGCCGAAAAGATAAAACAGGCTTTCAACGATAAATATCTGAACAAGGTTACAGGCATTTACGCTTCGGGTACCCAAACAGAAATGAGTGTGCCGCTTTACTGGAAGATTGTGCCGCAAGAATCAATTGCACTCGTTGCCCAAAATTTAGCAAAACGGGTGGCAGCTGATGATTTCCATCTTGACGTTGGCTTACTGGGCACGAAAGCGATTTTAAATGCGCTAAGTGAAAATGGTTATAGCAACCTGGCTTACAAATTGGCTGCTCAGAAAACTTATCCCAGCTGGGGCTGGTGGATGGAAAACGGCGCTACAACACTTTACGAAAATTGGCCCATCGATGCAAAATCCGACATTTCGATGAATCATATCATGTTTGGGGAAATCGGCGCATGGTTATATAAATCTCCCGGGGGCATCAAGCCCGATGAGCGACAACCTGGCTTTAAACATGTAATTCTGAATCCACATGTTATGGAAGGACTGAATGCCTTCGAGGCAAGCCACACTGGTCCCTATGGAAAAATTGTGTGCGCCTGGAAAAGGGTGGAGAATGGGCTTAAGTACGAGATCATCATTCCACCAAATTCCACGGCTTCGTTTGAAGTTCCTGCACAACCGGATAACGATACATTTCTTAACGGAAAATTAATTAAAACAGAAATCGTTGAATTAGCGAGTGGAAAGTATTTGATTGAGAAAAAAATCAGACATTAACTAAATTCAAGGCAGGAATGAAAGCATTGAACGAAGAATTAAGATTTTCCGATAATTATTGTCACGAATATTTTAACTAAAAACTGTAATTATTGAATATCTTGTGGCATAAATTATGGCTACGATTAAATTTAAACTTACAGAGGAATCACCTGCTCATTTTATCGCTTTAGCGAATAGAACGATTGAAGATTTAGGATGGAAAGTTTTGGAGTACAGTGAGAAAAGTCTGGCTGCTTCGATCGGTCATTCTGAGTATCACTCTGCTTATAGCAACTTACGTATAGTGATACAAAGTAATGAAGTAACTTTAACTTGCCACAATGATTTGGTAATAATTGCGGAAGAGTCCAGAAATAGCAGTTACTTAACTAGATTTTTATCCCATTATGAATATACTAAGCAACGGACTAGCGAGAGAGAACTCCGGAAAATGGCCAATAAAATTCATGAAACTAATATTCCTTTACCCACATTAAACTTCTACAAAATAGATAGTTTCAAAAGTTTCTTAAAAATATTTATCCCCTCCAGGTTATTTTTTGTAACGACGATAATATTAGATATCAACATAATCGTCTATGTAGCGCTGCTTGCCTCAAGCTTTTTTTTAAAAAACGCAGATCAGCAAATGTTAATTACCATAGGTGCTAACTTTAAACCGCTTGTTTTAGAAGGAGAATGGTGGAGGTTTTTTACTGCAGTTTTTATACACGATACTTTTCCTCATATCTTAATGAACACGTTAATGCTATTTTATATCGGTTCAATTCTAGAGCCAATCACAGGGCACTTAAGGTTTGCTATTATCTATATCATTACAGGTTTTTTCGCAAATCTGATGAGTTTCTATTTAACAGATTACACATTAACTATTGGTGCATCGGGTGCTATATTTGGTCTTTTGGGCGTATTTTTAGGCATGATAACCAGCATAAAGATGCACAGTGAGATGTATAAACATATTATCGCTAATGTGGTCGCAATCACATTAGCTACTACTGTAAATGGATTTTTAAAAGGAAGCGTCAATCATGTAGCGCATTTTTCTGGTTTGATTTGCGGAGCGGTATTAACGATAATATACCTTCAAATCGACAATAATAAATCAGACAAAAATTCAGCACAAAACACTAATTATCAGTAATTTAGTCATAAATAAAAATTTATACCGACAAAATTTCCGATTCAAAAATCAAAACGGCTATGGCATTTGTTTTGATCCAAAGGAAAATATGAACTTCAACAATTATACAATAAAAGCCCAGGAAGCGATTCAACAGGCTTCTGTAATAGCTCAGGGCAATCAGCAGCAGGCTATTGAAACAGCACACTTGCTTAAAGGGTTGCTGACTGTTGATGAAAACGTGGTTTCTTACGTTTTGAAAAAATTAAATGTTAGCATTAATTCCCTGAACCAGAATCTAGATGCAGAAATAGCAAAATTCCCTAAGGTGAGTGGAAGCAATGTCTATTTGTCATCGAATACCAACAACGTATTGCAAAAGGCACAAACGTTCTTGAAAGAATTTAAAGATGAGTTTGTATCCGTAGAACACCTTTTATTGGGCATTTTAGCGGTTAATGATAGTACATCTAAACTGTTAAAAGAGCAGGGAGTAAATGAAAAAGACCTTAAAAAAGCAATTGTAGAATTGCGTGGCGACAATAGAGTAACTGATCAGAATGCAGAAGCCACCTATCAGGCCTTAAGTAAATATGCCCGTAATTTAAATGAATATGCAGAAAGCGGCAAGCTTGATCCGGTAATTGGCCGAGATGAAGAAATTCGCCGGGTAATTCAGATATTATCACGCAGAACGAAAAACAACCCTATTTTAATCGGCGAACCCGGTGTGGGTAAAACAGCGATCGCCGAAGGTATTGCTTTTAGAATTATTAAAGGCGATGTACCTGAAAACTTAAAAAGTAAAACGGTTTTCTCCTTAGATATGGGATCCTTAATTGCTGGTGCGAAATACAAAGGAGAATTCGAGGAAAGGTTAAAAGCGGTAGTTAAAGAGGTTACGCAAAGCGATGGAGACATTGTGCTTTTCATTGATGAGATTCACACCCTTGTTGGTGCTGGTGGCGGTGAAGGTGCAATGGATGCAGCAAACATTTTAAAACCAGCGCTTGCCCGTGGCGAATTAAGGGCTATCGGAGCAACCACTCTAGATGAATATCAAAAATATTTGGAGAAAGATAAAGCGCTGGAACGTCGTTTCCAAAAGGTAATGGTGGAAGAACCAGATACTCAGGATGCCATTTCTATCCTCCGCGGATTGAAAGAACGTTATGAAACCCACCATAAAGTACGGATTAAAGACGAAGCAATTATTGCAGCCGTGGAAATGAGTCAGCGGTATATCGCAGATCGTTTCTTGCCAGATAAAGCGATTGATTTAATGGATGAAGCAGCATCTAAACTACGCATGGAGATGGATAGTGTTCCAGAAAACGTAGATGCTTTAGATCGCGAAATCATGCGCCTTGAAATTGAACGCGAAGCCATTAAACGTGAAAAAGACGACCGGAAAGTTCAGGAATTATCTGAAGAAATAGCTAACCTATCAGCAGAGCGGGATGAATTTAAAGCAAAATGGCAAGGAGAAAAAGACCTTGTAGATGCAGTAAATAACCAGCTGGAGCAAATCGAACACTATAAGTTAGAGGCTGAGCAAGCGGAACGTGCAGGAGATTATGGTAAGGTTGCTGAAATCCGTTACGGAAAAATTAAAGAAGCACAGGATCAGGTTGAAAAGTTAAAGGTAGACCTGGAAAGCCAGCAATTGGATAGCCGTATGCTGAAAGAAGAGGTAACGGCTGATGATATTGCTGGCGTAGTTGGACGCTGGACCGGTATTCCGGTAACGAAACTGATAGCCAGCGAACGCGAAAAGTTGTTAAACCTGGAAGCAGAATTACACCACCGCGTTGCCGGACAAGATGAAGCAATTGAAGCCATTTCTGATGCCATCAGACGCTCCAGAGCGGGCTTACAAGACAAACGCAAACCAATCGGTTCATTCATTTTCTTAGGTACAACGGGCGTAGGTAAAACAGAATTGGCAAAGGCGCTGGCAGAGTTTTTATTTAACGATGAAAATGCGTTAACGCGGATTGACATGAGTGAATACCAGGAACGCCACGCCGTTTCCCGCCTGATTGGAGCGCCTCCGGGATATGTAGGCTATGATGAAGGCGGACAATTAACCGAAGCCGTTAGAAGAAAACCTTACTCCGTAGTGCTGTTGGACGAGATTGAGAAAGCCCACCCTGATGTATTTAATATTCTGCTACAGGTTTTAGATGATGGCCGATTAACAGATAATAAAGGCAGGACGGTGAATTTCAAAAACACGATTATCATTATGACCTCCAACATTGGTGCACATTTGATTCAGGATAACTTTAAAGAACTGAGCGATGAGAACCGCGACGAAGTGATTGCAAAAACTAAAAATGAATTGTTTGAGGTATTAAAACAAACCATTCGTCCGGAGTTTTTAAACCGCATCGATGAACTGATCATGTTTACCCCGTTGAACAGAAACGAAATCAGAGATATCGTGGCCTTGCAGTTTAGGCATGTGAAACAAACACTTGCAGAAATGGGCATTGAAATGGAGGCCAGTGAAGAAGCTTTAGATTGGTTGGCACAGTTGGGTTACGATCCACAGTTTGGGGCAAGGCCTTTAAAAAGAGTGATTCAAAAAAGAATCTTAAACGAACTTTCTAAAGAAATCCTTGCCGGAAAAATAGACAAGGAAAGCAAGATTAAATTAGATATGTTCGATCATAACTTTGTTTTTCTCAATCAAAAACAGGATTAATACCATAGTTTAGAAAAAGCGTTCAAGCAGTTCAAAAGCTGATTGGGCGCTTTTTTTTTAACATATAAAGAAGAATCCCCTGGTATGATATCATTAGACTGTTCTAAACTCCAATATATCTCCTGGCTGGCATTCCAACACACGACAAATGGACTCGAGTGTTTCCAAACGGACCGCTTTTGCTTTGCCAGTTTTTAGAATAGAAAGATTAGACATTGTAATTCCTACCCGCTCACTAAGTTCTGTTAAAGACATCTTACGGCGAGCCAGCATCACATCTAAATTGATAATAATTGGCATGATGAATTGATTAAATGGTAAGCTCGTTTTCTTGCGTAAGCGCAATTCCTTTTTTAAAAACAAAAGCAATGGTAAGAAGAGTTAACCCAAAAATAAGCAGCCAGATTTCGAAATCGACATGCTTAATGATGTTGCTAACCTGAATACCTGGAGAACTAACTTCGCTTAGATAATTAATGGTGTTAAAGCCAAACAATAAAAATGGAATAGCCGTGCAATAGCCGCCCATTCTGCTTAGTCGTTGTGAGTTTTCCTCATTGAAAACGGCTCCTTGCTGTACTGAATCAATAAAACGATAAATGTAAACCAATACCCTGAGCGTAAAGAAGCAGATGAACAATAATAAAATACCTTCTATTATGCCGCTCCAACTTGAGTTACCTGCTGCACGGGAACCATCCTCAAAACCACGTGCAGCATCATCAAGGGATAATAACAATGCACAGGCAAGTGTACTGATATAAGCTGTTTTGACAATCAATAATTGATGTTTTGCTTTCATCCGGTTTGCTTTTATGGTAGGTTTTTGATTATGCTTCTTAATTTATTTTAACGCCTAATATCTCAAAGGTAATTGCGATTTGAATTTAGGATCGGCCCATACTAAAAGACAAAAGGAATTTGATATGTTACTATTGCGCTAACAATGACTTTAAAACTAACACGTTTATAAAACGAATATCTTTCACTTATTAACTTATCTATTAATCGTCAAATTTATAGTGCAATGATAACTAAATAAATTTTATATTAATTACATTTCAATATATATTTATTGATTTACAATAAATAAATATTAACTAGCAAAAATATACCGTTCTGAAACAAATTCGACAGCAAAAACATTATTGGAATGATTTTTGTTATAAGTAATAGTGTAAAAAACGAGTGCAAACAGCAACATTTTCAGTATTTTATCCTTTCGGATTGCCATACAATTTCGTAACTTTGCACACTTCAATAATTAAAGAGCACACAAAACGTATAAATGAGACAACTCAAGATAACGCAGTCGATTACCAACCGTGAAAGTCAATCACTTGATAAATACTTACATGAAATTGGTAAAGTAGATTTAATAACAGCAGAGGAAGAGGTAATTTTAGCAAGAAAGATTCGTGAAGGCGATCAGGCTGCATTAGAGCGCTTAACTAAAACTAACTTACGTTTCGTAGTATCCGTTGCAAAACAATATCAAAATCAAGGTTTAACCTTGGGCGATTTAATTAACGAAGGAAATTTAGGTCTAATTAAAGCTGCTAAACGTTTTGACGAAACTAAAGGTTTCAAATTCATTTCATATGCAGTTTGGTGGATTCGTCAATCAATTCTACAGGCAATTGCAGAACAAAGCCGTATTGTTCGTTTACCATTAAACCAGGTTGGTTCATTGAGTAAAATCAGTAAGGCCTTCTCTAAATTAGAGCAGGAATACGAGCGTGAGCCATCTCCTGAAGAATTAGCAGACATTCTAGAAACTACAGTAGACAAGATCTCTGATACACTAAGTAATTCAGGTCGCCATGTTTCTATGGATGCTCCATTTGTTCAGGGTGAAGAAAATACATTGTTAGATGTATTGGAAAATCATGAGCCAAACACAGATAGTTCGTTAATCAACGAATCACTTTCTGAAGAAATTAAACGTTCACTGTCTACTTTAACAGAAAGAGAGCGAGAAATTATTGTATTGTTCTTCGGACTTGGTTCAAACCATCCATTATCGTTAGAAGAAATCGGTGAGAAATTTAACTTAACCCGCGAACGTGTTCGTCAGATTAAAGATAAAGCGCTTCAACGTCTTCGTCATACATCAAGAAGTAAAATATTAAAATCATACTTAGGGTAACTATATTACCTTCATTAACATTAAGAACGGATCGGCAATTGTCGATCCGTTTTTGTTTACCAGCTTTTTAGGTTTTTTCCATACATTTAGATATGTCGATTAAGCTGCTCAAGAAATCCCTAATAGTTTACAAGCCTATTGTCTTCTGGAATGTCCTCGTTAATATTATGGTTGGTATCTTCTTCATCATTGACGGCGCCAAACAGCCCGGGCCATACGCCATGGCTTTGTTCATGAAACCTATTGGCTGGGGGTTTTCAATCATCATTGAAAGATTCTTTCTCACAAAACATTCGATCTTTTACAAGAATATGGGATTAAATTTCAGAAAGATATTCATCAATCTTATAATCTATGATTTAGCTATTCTTTTATTTATCATTATTTTAAGTCTGTTATGCAGGAGCTATCTATTGACAGTGTTACCCACAGCTTTTACGGAAAAGCAATTTTAAACGGCGTATACCTAAATTGCCGTATTGGCGAAGTGGTGGGCTTATTGGGTAGAAATGGTAGCGGAAAGTCAACCTTATTAAAAGCGATTTTTGGTAGTTTAAACGCTGATTTCAAACATTTGAAAGTGAATGGCAAGCATATTTCAAAAGGTTATCTATCTGGAAAAATGGCTTACCTAACACAAAATCCCTTTATTCCAAATAAGCTGACAGTGCAGGCTGCAATAGCACTATTCTGTACAAAATACAAAGCATCACTTATCCAAATCCCCTTTATTGCGGAAAACCTGAAGAAAAAGTTTCGCGATTTTTCCGGAGGAGAGAACAGGCTACTGGAAGCCTTAATTATGATTTATAGTGATGCTGATTTTGTGCTGCTGGATGAGCCTTTTTCACAACTCGCGCCGATGTTGGTTGATGAGGTTAAAAAGCATATTATTAATATGACCTCATTAAAAGGCTTCATTGTTACCGATCACTATTACAGATCTATTCTGGATATTTCAGACAGAGTTGTACTGCTTCACAACGGATGCAATTATAAAATCAATAACACTGATGACCTGATCCTTCATGGATATTTACCTGATCATTAACAGATAAACAAACAAAAAAATTTTTCCTGCTGTAACTTAGAATAAAATGGCTTGATGATTCTTAATGCCGAAACGGCCGTTTCTTGTTAGGGATTATTTTATTGGTTGGTATCTTCGCCAATCAACATTTCTATCTAGTTAGCCTGTTTTTCCAGTTGATGATTCACCAAATCGTAAATACACATGATTCAGCATCAATTTTGTGCACAAAAAAAAGACCGGTATTTTCCGATCTTACATTATTGATTAAAATTACTAAAATGCTTATTAAAACAATAGATGTTTCACGGTTAAGCCATTGTTGATTAATTGTTTTAGCGAATCAATTCCAATCCTCAAATGTGTTTCCACATATTTTTCCGTAACACTGCTATCACTCTCGGCCGTCTTCACCCCTTCAGGAATCATCGGCTGATCTGAAACCAATAATAGCGCTCCGGCAGGGATTTTATTTGCAAAGGCTGTGGTGAAAACAGTCGCTGTCTCCATATCTACTGCCATAGCCCTTAAGGTTTTCAAATACTTTTTAAATTCTTTATCGTGCTCCCAAACCCTGCGGTTTGTGGTATAACAGGTCCCGGTCCAGTAATCTCTTCCATGATCACGAATGGTGGTAGAAATTGCTTTCTGTAAAGCAAAGGCAGGAAGTGCAGGTACTTCTGCAGGAAGATAATCATTGGATGTTCCTTCTCCCCTAATGGCCGCAATTGGCAAAATTAGATCGCCAAGTTGGTTCTTCTTTTTCAAACCCCCACATTTACCTAAGAACAAAACTGCTTTGGGCATAATGGCAGTTAGTAAATCCATCATCGTTGCAGCAAGCGGACTTCCCATACCGAAGTTGATGATGGTGATTCCATTCGCCGTTACGCTTTGCATTGGCTTATCTAAACCCATAATCGGCGCATTGTCATTCCATTCTGAAAACATGCTCACATATTTACTAAAGTTGGTTAGCAATATATAATCACCAAACTGATCTAATGGCCGTCCAGTGTATCTTGGCAACCAGTTTTTCACGATCTCATCTTTAGATTTCAGTCCAGACTTAACAGGACTTTCTACTTCTTTTACTTTTTTCGATTTCTCTACTGCGGCTTCATCTTTTTTAACGTCTTTTTCTTCATTCATATATCTTTGGTTTAATGCTGGCAACTGGTGCTTAGCGTATTTACAAAAAATCCCCCCGCTTTCGCGAGAGGATTTGATTTTTTTATGCGGCTTGCAACTTTTTAAAGTCTGCCTTTTCAAATTTTTCTATCGCATAATCGAGATTGATGTGCAATTCCTTGACATCCGTTTGTGTTGGCGTATCAAACATGGCATCTAACATAATCGCTTCACAGATTGATCTTAATCCACGGGCGCCTAATTTGTATTCCATAGCTTTGTCAACAATAAAATCCAAAACATCATCTTCAAATACCAAATTCACATCTTCATAAGCAAATAGTTTAACATATTGCTTGATTAACGAATTTTTAGGAGCAGTTAGGATATTACGCAGTGATTCTTTATCCAACGGATTTAAGTGAGAAAGAACTGGAATACGACCAATTAATTCCGGAATTAATCCAAAAGATTTTAAATCCTGTGGTGTAATATACTTATAAAGATTTTTAAGGTCTAAAACAGTCTCATCTTTCTTTACTTTGTATCCTACCGCCTGCGTACGCAAACGATTGGCAATTTTACGTTCAATGCCATCAAAAGCTCCGCCACAAATAAATAAAATATTATTGGTGTTTACCGGAATCATTTTCTGATCAGGGTGTTTACGTCCGCCCTGAGGTGGAACGTTAACAACTGTACCCTCCAGAATCTTCAATAAAGCTTGTTGAACGCCTTCACCAGATACATCACGGGTGATCGAAGGATTATCGCTCTTGCGAGCCACTTTATCCACCTCATCGATATAAACAATTCCACGTTCTGCTGCTGCTACATCGTAATCTGCAGCTTGCAATAAACGCGTAAGAATACTCTCTACATCTTCCCCAACGTATCCAGCTTCTGTTAAAACTGTTGCGTCACAGATACAGAATGGAACGTGTAAGATTTTGGCAATGGTTTTAGCCAAAAGTGTTTTACCTGTTCCCGTTTCACCTACCAGCATGATATTTGATTTTTCAATCTCAATCTCGTCCTTATCAACTTTTTGATTTAAACGTTTGTAGTGGTTATAAACTGCTACAGACAATACCTTCTTGGCATCATCCTGGCCGATTACATACTGATCCAGGTGTTGTTTAATCTCTAAAGGTTTAAGTAAAGAGATTGCCGCCTGGATATTTTTCGTGTTCTTCGTACCTAATTCCTGTGCAAGCAATTGATTGGCCTGGGTTACACATTTATCGCAGATAAATGCATCCATGCCTTCAATTAACATTAAAGTTTCATGCTTGCCAGAATGGCAGAATGAGCAACGGGATTCCTTATTTTGTTTCGCCATCTTTTTTCGCGTTTCTCGATAAAACTTCATCAACCATACCAAATCCTTTTGCCTCATCGGCAGTCATCCAGTAATCACGATCTGAAGCTTTCTCTACCCAATCATAAGTTTGGCCAGAGTGCTGTGAAATAATATCGTATAATTCTTTTTTCAATTTCAACATCTCTCTCAAGTTGATCTCCATATCAGATGCAACACCTTGTGCACCTCCTGATGGTTGGTGAATCATCACTCTTGAGTGAGGCAAAGCAGCACGTTTTCCTTTAGCACCTGCTACCAATAATACAGCGCCCATCGATGCTGCCATACCAGTACAAATCGTGGCTACATCTGGTTGAATGTACTGCATGGTATCATAAATACCTAAACCTGCATATACTGAACCGCCTGGAGAGTTGATGTAAATCTGAATATCTCTATCAGCATCAGTAGATTGTAAGAATAACAACTGCGCCTGAATGATATTTGCATTCTGATCATAAATTGCATCACCTAAAAAGATGATACGGTCCATCATTAACCTCGAGAACACATCCATTTGAGCAACGTTTAACTGACGTTCTTCAATGATATATGGCGTCATGCTCTGTGGATTTAAATTCGCCTGAGCAATGAATTTATCTACGTGTAAACCGCCAATCCCCTGATGTTTAACGGCAAATTTTCTGAATTCTTGTGAATCTATGTTCATAATCTTGTATTGCGTTTGGAGTTTGGCGTAAAGCGTTGAATTACGAGAAGCCAAACCGGATTATAATTTTAATAAATATTTCCTGAAGTTGGTTAATTTCCGTGCCAATTTATCTAATTCTTCCAGATAATAAAGCAGTTCCGTGTCAGAAATATATTTTCTACGTTCCAATACTACTAAAATGTTTGCATTTTCGAAGGCCGAACGATGCGCAATATTCAGATAATGAGCAAATTCCTTGTTGGAAACTGAGCCTGAGCCCTCTGCAATATTATTGGATATGCTAAGAGCAGCCCCATTGAGCTGCTCTGCAAATCTGTATTTTTTATCAACTGACAATCGGTCAGCTATATCAAGTAGTTTATCAGTTAATTCAATGGATAACTGCCAAACTTCGAGCGATTGAAATTTAAATCGAGCCATTGCTAAATATAGGCAATTGAACAATCATATTAAACGCCCAACGCTTTGCGCCAAACTTTTTAACCGCCCTTTACTAATTACTTCTTATCTAAAGCAATAAACTTGTCGTAATCAATATCTTGTTGTTCTAAAGTAACGATAGATTTGATTTGCTCGAAAGTTTTTAGAGCTTTAACTTCTTCGAAAACGCGGTTTGCATTTTCTTTCTCTTGTAAGAACTGAACAGCATATTGCGCCAGCTGATCTTCTGGAAGCGGAGCAGGACTGTACATTCTAAACTGTGCATCTAATTTTGCTTTAGCAGCCTGAACAACATCTTCATACTTAATTTCAATGCTGTTGTCTTTTATGATTTTGTTTTCGATTAAAGTCCATTTAAGGTTTTTAGCAAAATCATCGTAACCTTCAGCCAGTTCTTCGTCAGTCAATTTTTCGTTTGTTGCTTTTAACCAACGGCGCAAAAATTCGTCTGGCAATTCAAAAGTATGTTTCGTCAAGAGGTCTTCATAAATATCGTTCGATAATTTACGTTCAGCATCTTGCTTAAACATGCCTTCAACCTCTTCTGTAATTTTTGCCCTGAAAGCATCCTCATCCGTTACCGAACCATCTGGAAAAATTTTATCGTAAAACTCCTGGTTTAAATCAGACTCTTCTAAACGGTTCACATTTTTAACCGTTAGCTGGAAGTCAGATTGTAAGTCAGCCGCATCTTCTTCAGAAATATTTAAGGCTTTTGCAACTGCAGCGTTATCATCAAGTGCTTTTACCAGGTTAATGGTTACCACATCGTCTTTTTTCAAACCAACTAAGGTTTTCAAAATCGCTTCGTCTTTGATCAAGTCTAAACGTAAAGTAGCAGTATTGGTAATTCCACCTTCAAAAATAGCACCATCAGCACCCAATTGCACCAACTCAGCATATAACACATCACCTTCGGCAGCAACCTCAGGGTTAGTCATTTTGCCATAACTGCGGCGGATGTTTTTGATCCGGCTTTCTAAAGTCTCCTGATCAGCTTTGATTACATATTCAGTAAATTTATCTTTCGAAGAGATATTTACATCAAAAGCAGGTGCTAAACCTAGCTCATAATCAAACTCAAACTCGTCTGTGTTGTCCCATTTAAACTCACGTTCGTTTTCTAACTGAGGCAAAGGCTGACCTAAAATTTCTAATTTTTCTTCAGCAATGTAGTTAGATAAAGTATCGTTTAACAGGTTGTTTACTTCTTCTACCAAAATACTCTTGCCGTACATTTTTTTAATGTGGGCAGGAGGAACCATTCCTTTACGGAAGCCTGGTAATTGTGCTTTTTTCGCCTGGTCTTTAATGGCCTTTTCTACTTTAGCACTGTAATCAGCAGGTGCGATTTTGATTTTTACAACAGCATTTAAGTTGCCGGTTTTTTCCTGTGTAATATCCATTTTTTTCAGATATGAGTATTAGGATGTGCGATCAGATTTGAATATCGAGATATGAGATTTGAGACAAATGGCACATATCTTTCTAATTTAACAGCACATCAATTTTTGTTAATCAATGTTTTTAAAAAAAACGAAGCCGTTTCGATTAACTCAAAACGGCTTCATTTATAGTGCGGATGAAGGGACTCGAACCCCCACGCCGTGAAGCGCCAGATCCTAAGTCTGGTGCGGCTACCAATTACGCCACATCCGCAGTTAGGATGTTGTAAGGACTGCAAAGATAGAAACAAGATTGAATAATCAAAAGGTATC
>Ga0308159_1003359_pt1 | contig 16286 bp, 13 predicted proteins | sample PhyCR1_FD_201040 | JGI IMG/M metagenome (GOLD analysis project Ga0308159, IMG submission 201040) | Phyllosphere microbial communities from UC Gill Tract Community Farm, Albany, California, United States - DLSLC.R1 | ecosystem: Host-associated > Plants > Phyllosphere > Unclassified | place: USA... | reverse complement strand
AAAGTTGAAGTGAATAGCTATGGTAAAGTTCGTAGAGCGAAATTATTCTACTTACGTGCTTTAACTGGTAAAGCTGCTCGTATCAAATCTTTGAGAAAATAATATTCTTTATTATAAGATATAGCCTTCACGATTAGTTTCGTGGAGGTTTTTTTGTTTAAGCCATACTGTTGCAAAATGTGCTAACAGATTTCTTTTCATTGCCGAATTTATGTTTAGATTTATTTATCTATGTTAGACACTGCAATTTTCGAACAGGTGTTTTGGGGTAATACCGTAAAGGCATATTGCCTGTTTGCCGTTATTCTATTGTTGGGAATAATTTTAAAACGGGTAATTTCCAAGCTTCTGAGTAAGTTGCTCTTCAAGCTTTTCAAAAACTTTTCTCAACAATCCCATGATGATGCTTTCGTTGCCTTACTCGTAAAACCCATCGAAGTATTTATTCAGCTGACCACGCTCTACCTTGCGATTAATCAGTTGAGCCATCCGCTAGAGGTTGCACTATTTCATTATAGAAAACTGGTTGGAAAAGCAAAGATTTCCGTTCCGGTAAGCTTAGGCGATTGTATAGACAGGATATTCCTTTTCATGATCATTTTGTCTGTATTCTGGATCATTTTACGTATCATCGATTTCATCAGCCACGTATTGCTTTACAAAGCTTCACTTACACAAAATAAATCTGATGACCAGCTGGTACCTTTCTTAAAGGAGCTCTTCAAAACATTGATTATTTTTATTGGCTTCTTTACGCTTTTAGGCTTCGTTTTCGAAGTTAACGTTCTTACACTGATTACCGGCTTAGGAATTGGTGGTATTGCGATTGCGTTGGCTGCCAAAGAAAGCCTGGAAAACTTAATTGGCTCTTTCACTATTTTTCTGGATAAGCCCTTTGTAGTGGGCGATCTGGTTAAAGTGGACGGAGTAGAGGGTACGGTAGAGAAAGTTGGATTTAGAAGCACCAGAATACGCACTTCAGAACGTACCATGGCCACTATCCCAAACCGGGGAATGATTGATGGGGTATTGGAAAATCTTTCGCTTAGAAACTCCCGGAAGGTTAACTTTACCATTGGTTTAACTTATGAAACTACAGCCGCTTCTGTACGCCAAATTGTTACTGAAGTTGAAACATATATTAATTCCCACGAGGGCACAAGTGGCGATGGGACAGCTTCATTTAAAAGCTTTGGAGATTCAGGTTTAATTGTGGAAATTAATTACTTCGTCACGATATTAAATAATGATACCTTTCTAAATATCCGACAGGAAGTTAACCTAGAAATAATGGATATCGTCATGCGTAACCAATCAGATTTTGCTTATCCTACCCAGCGCTTAATCAGTGATCGCCCATTGTCTGCAGATGTGGAAAAGGAAGTTGGCAATGATGCCACCGACTAGTTAAAACAGGAGCTGAATAAGTAAACCAATACGTCTTATAAAAGAAACCCCCGATTCGGAATTATCACCAAATCGGGGGTTTCTTAATTTTTCTATAATCGGTTTAACTCAAAGTAGCCAATGTTGTGATACCGCCTTTTACCACCTGATTAAGTTCTACGTTAACCTTGGTTCCAACAGGCAAAAAGACATCTACTCTTGATCCAAATTTGATGAAACCAAATTGTTCGGTTTGTACCACCTGGTCGCCTTCTTTTACATACCAAACAATTCTGCGGGCCAAGGCTCCAGCAATTTGACGGAATAAAACAGGAACACCACTCTTATGCTCTACCACTGTTGTGGTACGTTCGTTTTCTGTAGAAGATTTCGGGTTCCACGCAGCTAAATATTTCCCCGGGTGATATTTGAAAAATTTCACAATACCGGAAATCGGGTTTCTATTGATGTGTACGTTAACAGGCGACATGAAAATCGATACCTGCAAACGCTTATCTTTAAAGTACTCACCTTCTTCGGTTTCCTCAATTACGACTACTTTTCCATCTGCAGGACAGATTACTAAATTTTCTCCGGCAGAAAAACTGCGTCCCGGATTTCTGAAAAATTGTAATACGATGAGAAATAAGGCAGCAGAAAAAACGTAGATAAACCAGCGTAACCAGGTAATGTCGTAGTATTTATAATCAACAACGGCATTGATAACGAAAATAAGTAAAATGGTTACGGCAATGGTTGTATAGCCTTCTTTGTGTATGGTCATTGTGTAGAATTATTGGGCAAAGGTGCAAAAAATAAATTAATCCACTTAAAAATTATGCCTCAGTAGCCCTGTAAATATCTATCAAGTTTCTTCCCAAGCCATTATAATCTAATCCGTAACCAACTACAAATTCATTGGGAATTTCGAAACCGATATATTCTAAATCATCAATATCGTGTTTTAATGCAGCTGGTTTCAATAGCAGGGAAGCTACTTTAACCGAAGCAGGATTTTTTTCTTTAATGGTTTTAAGGATATGGGTCAAAGTTAGGCCTGTATCTACAATGTCTTCAACAATGATAATGTCTCGTCCTTCAATATCTGCAGGTAAACCAATGAGTTCTTTAACCTGACCAGAACTGGATGTACCTTCATAGGAGGCTACACGCATAAATGTAATTTCACATGGAATGTTAACCTCTTTAATTAAGTCGGCCATAAACAGGAAACTTCCATTTAATACCCCAACAAACAGGGGGCACTTATTTTCATAATCCACATTGAGTTGAATGCCCATTAAACGGATCCGTTTATTAATGATATCGTTTTCTAAAAAGATTTCAAATTCCTTATCCTCTACCTGTATTTTATGCATGTTTTATTTAAAAATTATGGACTTAATTGATTTGAGCAAATTAAACAGAGAAGTTAATTCTGATTTTCCAGCTCTTTCTCCCGTCTTCTCTGCTCTCTCCGTTCCTGCCTTAACTGTTTTTTAGATTTTGTGGTATCGGCTTGTTTAACACTTGACGAATCTTTTTTACCACCGCCAAAAATACGATCAAAAAGATTTTTATTGTTATCCTGCATAATTACAGGAGGCATTCCTTCATCATCATCACCGTCAAAAGCTGTCGTATCTACTGCTGCGGTATCTGGTGCTAAATACTGGCGCAGGCCTTCTCTTAAGCGAACATTGTAAAAGCCGTAACCCGAAGTATCAGCAGGCGTTAAACCTCTTCTGGCCATAATGTTCCCCATGAACCTGAAATAGTTAAACATATAAGGCTTTAAGCCGCCGCCAGCCATAAATTTGTACATCGCCGCTTTAGGTTTCGGTACAATACTGGCTAAAAATAATCCGTCACCAATTGTCAAATCTGCAGGTTGTTTGCCAAAATAGTACCGGGATGCCTCTCCAATTCCATAAATGTTTTTTCCCAGTTCCATAATGTTGAAGTATACTTCAAGCATTCTGTTTTTGCTGACCAGGTGATTATGTTCAATTAACCAAACAATCAGGATTTCTTCCGCTTTGCGGGCCAGCGTTTTCTGGCGGCTTAAGTATACATTTTTAACAAGCTGCATACTGATGGTACTTCCACCACGCTTAAACTTTTTCTCTTTATAGTTTACTGCAATAGATTTGCGGATAGACTCTTCTACAAAGCCATTGTGGGTAAAAAACGATGGATCTTCTGCGGTTAATACGGCATTAATGAAATTTTTAGAAATGGCACTAAGCGGAGTGAAGTTCGGATTTGATGGGCCAATCGTAATGTCGCGCATCGGTTTTCCGTATTCATAGGGCGTGTAAACGAAAGGGTTATTAATTTTTTGAAGATCGGTTTTCCCCCATTTGGTAATTTTAAAATCAACAGGTGTTAATGTTGAACTAAACCGAACACTGTCCGGAATCTTGGTGTCCAGATAAAAATTCAAAGCATATTTTACTTTCCCCTGAACTTTAAGGCCCTCCAGCGATTCGAAAAGGCCTTGTGGAAAGGCGTCTAAAACGCCCTGTGCGTCTTGCTCGTCTGCTGTAAGTTTAAGCTCATAAATCTTATTTTTTCCTAAAGTATATTTTATGAAAGGATGAATTTGAGCATTTTTAAGGTAAGCTGTTGAACTGCTATCCAAAGCGATGTAATTCGGGCCAACCAGAATGTCGGCATCAAGTTTTGCGCTTTGCACAACAATATCGTTTGAAGCAATCCGCGGCTGATTAATCAGCATATTCTTTACCGACCAAGACCCCGAGATTTTATAATCGTTGCCACTGTATTTCGCATTTTTCAACTCCGTTTGAAGGGTGTCGAAACTTAATTTTGCGTGTAATTTATTGTTGAGGTAAGGCAGTTCAAGCTTTTTACCGTCAGCATATGCGGTAAAACTCAACTCCTTACTTCCAGGGTTTACAAAACCATCTACATGCCAGGTAGATTCGCCATTATTAACGTTAATGGTCGATTTCAGATCTCCACCATCGATTACCGCTGCGGTGGCAAAACTGAGCCGGGCAGTATCGTGATCATTGAATTTAAACACCATGTTTTTTAAATCCATATCATCAGGGATCTTATAGAGCACCTGGTTGAGGATATTATTTGCAACTTCCGCCAGATTTGATTTCCCTTTATTTTCTGTGCTGTCTTTCTTCTTCCTTTTTAAAATAAAATCAATGTTTGTCGTAGAATCTTTCAAAACCACGCTGACAAAACCATCGCTCATTTTAACTTCCGAAAGTTTGACATTTCCGAATATCAAAGGAAATAGCTTTACGCCGATACTCAATTCCCCGATGTTGGAAAGGGTATCTCGTTCTTTTGGAACAACAGAAATGGCCGTCATTTTTACCGTACTTAAACCTGTAAATCCAGCCGAACCGATTTTTACCTCCAGTCCGTAATCCTTATCTGCTTTAGCTATCGCTTTAGCCACCATTTTCTTTAAAAGGGCTTCTCTTTTAGTGTAGGCAACAGCGCCTAAGGAGATACAAACAATTAAAAAAACACCCAAAACCCAGGCTCCGATTTTTAAATATTTTTTGGGGATCTTGATTTTTGGTATTCGCATATGGTCGTTAAAATGGTTAATTGCTTAAACGTAACAATTAAATGTTTATTTCGTGTTAAAATTACAGTTTAAAAGGCTAAATAAAAGTATTTGTGGCTATGTTTTGTTAATTTTGAATTTAAACTAATACAATGCAAATTAGCCCGCAACAAGTTTTAGATGCGCTTAAAAATGTGGAAGATCCGGATCTTAAAAAAGATTTGGTTACCTTAAACATGATTAAGGATTTAAAAATTTCTGATCACCTCGTAAGTTTTACACTCGAGCTCACCACACCTGCATGTCCGATGAAGGAGATGCTTAAAAATGCCTGTACAAATGCAATTAAGCATTTTGTTTTTGCAGATGCTGAAATAGCGATTAATGTGACCTCAAGAGTTACTCAACCCACTAATTCGTCATCGCTAGATAACATCAAAAACATTATTCTAGTTTCTTCAGGAAAGGGTGGTGTCGGTAAATCTACAGTATCCAGTAACCTGGCGGTAGTTTTGGCAAAAGATGGCGCAAAAGTTGGTTTGATTGATGCGGATATTTATGGTCCGTCTGTACCCACGATGTTTGATTTGGTTGATGCAAAACCAGGTGCAGAAGAAACTGCAGATGGAAAAACTAAGATCATTCCAATAGAAAAGTATGGCATCAAGCTATTGTCGCTGGGTTTCTTCGCAGACCCCGGGCAGCCTGTGCCTTGGCGCGGCCCGATGGCTTCAAATGCAGTAAAGCAATTGTTTAATGATACAAACTGGGGTGAACTGGATTATTTAATCGTGGATCTTCCACCAGGAACAGGCGATATTCATATTACCATTACGCAAAGTTTCCCGATCTCTGGAGCTGTTGTGGTGACAACCCCTCAACAAGTGGCACTCGCTGATACCCATAAAGGCTTGGCGATGTTTAAAATGCCAGGGATTAATATCCCAATTTTAGGGGTAGTGGAAAACATGTCTTATTTTACTCCGGAGGAGTTACCAGATAATAAATACTACATTTTTGGTAAAGGCGGTGGAACCAAGCTTGCTGAGCGTTTCGATGTGCCGTTTTTAGGAGAAATTCCGATTATTCAAAGCATTTCAGAAGCCGGAGATAATGGTAAACCGGTGGCACTAAACCAAAATCCTGTATTGGATGTTATATTTGGAGATATTGCAAGTAAGATTGCTCAACAGATATCCATCAACAATGCACAAATGGTGAATTGCTAAAAAATTACTATTTTTATATTTTAAAAAACTTATAATGAATTTAACAGAGCAAGTAGAACAGGCATTGGAAACTATAAGGCCATATTTAAAGGCTGATGGAGGTGATGTTTCTGTTGAAGAAATTACAGCTGAAGGGACCGTAAAGCTTAAGCTTTTAGGTAACTGCGGTTCGTGCCCAATGAGTTTCATGACCATGAAATCGGGTATTGAACAGGCAATTATGAAAGCTGTACCTCAAATTACTTCAGTGGTTGCCGTAAACATGGCGGAGCAAGATTAGCTTTAACACTATTTAACAAGGAAGTTTTATTTTTAAAATTACTTTTGTCTCAATGAGATATTGTGTAGCCCTAATTTGCTTATTTTTTTCTGTTGCCAGTTTTGCACAACAAAAGCCGGCCCGGGAAAAACTTATCCAATTTTCAGGGATCATCACAGATATTGATAGCTCAAACGTAATTCCATACGTTACCATTACCAACCTTTCAGCAAATAGCAAACGTATTGCTGCAGATTACCGCGGGTATTTCACCTTCATTGTAAACCCGGGCGATACGATTCTATTTACCGCTATTGGTTATAAAAAGTTTTCTACGGTTATTCCCGAGGGTACGCCTGACAGCAGGTATACCATTATGGTTAAACTGAAATCTAATGTAATTGACCTTCCTTCTGTTCGCGTCTTTCCTTGGGCAACAACAGAGGAATTTACCCGGGAATTTCTTTCTATGAAGCTTGCCGATGATGATATGGCCATTGCTAAAAAGAACCTGTCGAGATCCTCAATTGATGGCTTGATCCAGACTTTACCTCGTGATGGCCAGGAAATTGGCAGTCAGAATTACCGCTACAATTTCGATAGAATGATTAACAAGAATATGGTGCAAACCAATCCTTTGTTAAATCCTTTCGCCTGGGGAAAGCTGATGCAACAGATCTTCGATGGGGATAAGAAGAGGAATGAGAATTGAGTTTGGAGTCCTAAGTCGTCAGTCTTGAGTAAAGAGTCTTAAGTGCTTAACGCATAGCTTTAAAAGTATGATAAACAGCTATGTCTAACCTAATCTTTTTAATCGTGAGTTATAATTCCTGAGCGGTCAAAATCGAAGGAATATGGGAAAATGCGGCCATCTTCCCTTCCATTTAATAATCTTTTATCTCCTCTTACTTTTATTCGGAAACTTCATCTTGTATTCCGTTTGAATATTTCCTTTCGAAATTGCATCTAGCTTGCTTTTGAGCATCGTTTTACGGAGCACACTTACTTTATCAGTAAACAATTTACCTTCAATGTGGTCGTATTCATGTTGAATTACCCTTGCAGGCATGCCATCTACTTCATCTGTATGTTCTACAAAGTTTTCATCCAGGTATGTAATTTTAATATTCGGCTTACGGGAAATATTCTCACGGATATCAGGAATACTCAAGCAGCCTTCGTTAAAAAACCAGGGCTCACCAGTTTCTTCCACAATTTTTGCGTTGATGAAAACCTTTTTATAGCCGGGTGTTCCATCCTCATCTTCCCCTATGTCTACAATAAATAAACGAATTGGCAATCCAATTTGCGGGGCAGCTAATCCCACACCATTTGCATAATACATGGTATCGAACATGTCGCTAATAAGCTTCTGTAAATCTGGATAATCTTTATCGATATCGGTTCCAATCTTTTTTAAAACCGGATCTCCGTAAGCAACTATAGGTAATTTCATTGTGTAATATATTTTTTATCGTGCCAGTCATTTTCAAGGCATGTTGAGATGACCAGGCAGCATTACAAACCGAATTAACAATTTGTTTTTTACAAAAATAACAATTATTCCGCTATTGGCGAGAACGTAAAGATGTTAAGCTTTTCTATCGCTAAAACATCATCAGCAATTTCTGCAATTTCTTTTGTAGTCACGTTATTTATTTTGTTAAAAACAGTTTCAAGAGCATCTATCCTGTTATGGTCTATTAAGCTTTTTGCCATGGAAATAATCAGCCCTATTCTATTTTCTTCTCCTAAGGCAATCTGACCAATAAATTTGTTTTTTGCTTTTTGCAATTGAAGATCATTCAGTGGCTTTTCCCTTAACTTTTTAATCTCTCTAAAAATTAAAGATAAGGCTTTGGAATGTTTCTCTTTATCTGTTCCGAAATAAATTGAGAAAATGCCGGTATCGCTTAAAGGTGAAAAATTAGATTCTATGGTGTAAGCAATCCCGTGCTTTTCCCTAATCTGCAGGTTTAGTACGGAGCTCATCCCATTCCCACCGAAATAATTATTTAGGAGCATTAAACCAACTTTTTCCTTTTGGTGGGCAGAATACGTCTGCGTTCCCAATATACAATGCGCCTGCATAATGGGCTTATAAATAGTGGTTGTAGTCGGTTTTAGAATTGCCGGTTTTATTCGGTGTAATGTGGGCGTATTTTCCTCAACATCACCAAAGTGTTTTGTGCCTTTATTCACTACACTCTTGAAGTTGTAATTACCGATCACAGCAACCACAATTTCATTTGTGCGGTAATTTGCTTTCCTAAAATTGATTACGTCTTCCCGCGTAAAGTTTTGCACTGAATCTGTGGTGCCAAGTATGTTATAGCCGAGTGGATTTCCTGCAAAAAGCATGTCTTCAAAATCGTCGTTAATGGCTTCTTCCGGCTGATCTAAATAAGAAGCAATTTCATCCAGAATTACACTTTTCTCTTTGTCCATCTCCTCTTCAGGAAAAGTAGAATGAAAAATGATATCATTAAAAAGATCTAAAGTACGATCTAAATAAGGATTTAAAAATGAAGCATGAACGCAGGTGTATTCTTTGGTGGTATAGGCATTTAGATCTGCACCCACACTCTCCAATCGATTTAAAATCTGATTTGTACTGCGTTTCTCCGTACGTTTGAAGATAAGGTGTTCGATGAAATGAGCTAAGCCAGCCTTGTTTTCAGTTTCATCGCGTGAGCCGGTATTGATGATGATGCAAGCATGAGATATGGCTGAAGCCGATGGCACATGCAACAAGCGAATGCCGTTCGGTAAAGTGTGAACATTGTATTCCATTAGCAGGCAAAGATACGGCTAAATGATTACAATGTTTCGGTATCAGGATATTGCAATTGTAAAGTAGATATCACTTTATCTTTTGTTGGCCGGTTACGAATAAGAAAAATCAGGTTGGCAGCAGCGAAAATTAAAAAGAACGCGTTTTGTGAAATAAATGATCCCACTAAGTTAAAGAGTGCGCCGCCCTCTAACAACGCAGCGCTTAAGATAAATGCAGTTTGATATTGTGTTAGTTTCTGATCAACTGATGCAGACTTGTCGATTTTTGATGTTAAGTTTTTAAACGCGATAATGCTGACTGAAATAGTAATCAGTCCGAAAATTGGAAATATTGGATTGAATGGCGCAGTGTTGGCGGGGTTAGCGTCAAAATAAAGGTTATCTCTATTGATAAAGCTAGTGGTACCAGCGAACAAAAATATGCCAAGGCATAACGCCAAATGAATGAGCTGAAGCTGTTTTAATTTAGAATTCATTGAATTTATATGCAATGTTGAAGTTCATGATGGGCAAATATTAGCCTGTTGAAAGTAGGGATTTTCAACAGGCTAACCTTAAAAGTTTATTTGGTAATTCCTTCCAGTTTAAGGAAAAAGGCATAACTCAAGGCTGCTTCTTTGAGGTAATCAAAGCGACCAGATGCACCGCCATGTCCAAATTCCATATTGGTTTTTAAGAACAAAACATTTTTATCCGTTTTCATTGCTCTTAACTTCGCTACCCATTTTGCCGGCTCAAAATATTGTACCTGGCTATCATGCAAGCCGGTAGTAACCAGCATATTTGGATATGCTTTTTTCTCCACGTTTTCGTAAGGAGAATAACTTTTCATATAATCGTAAGCATCTTTCTTTTTTGGATTTCCCCATTCATCAAACTCATTTGTAGTTAGCGGAATACTTTCATCCAACATGGTATTTATTACATCCACAAAAGGTACGTCTGCAACAACGCCGTTCCACAAATCAGGTGCAAGATTCACAATGGCACCCATAAGCAAACCACCGGCACTTCCACCATTGGCATATAAATGACCTTTAGAAGTATATTTCTGGTCTATAAGGTACTCACCAGCTGCAATGAAATCAGTAAAAGTGTTTTTCTTTTTCATCAGTTTACCATCCTCATACCATTGACGTCCCATTTCTTGTCCGCCGCGAATATTCGCAATAGCAAATACAAAACCGCGGTCTAACAAACTTAACCGAACGGAAGAGAAATAAACATCAGAATTAGATCCATATGAGCCGTATCCGTAAAGGAGCAATGGCGATTGACCATTCTTCTCAAAACCTTTTTTGTATACTAATGCAACGGGAATTTTGGTGCCATCTTTTGCCGTTGCAAAAATACGTTCTGTTACATAATTTTTTGGGTTGTAACCGCCAATTACTTCCTGCTGCTTCATCAGCTGCTGTGTTTGATTTGCCAGGTCGTAATCGTAAACAGAACTTGGTGTGGTTAACGAGGTATAACTATAGCGCAAGGTTTTGCTATTATATTCTGGGTTCGCACCAATGCCAGCATCATAGGCGGGTTCATCAAATTTAATGTAATAATCTTTCCCGTCTTTTTTTAATACCCGTAATTCTGTTAACCCATTTTTGCGTTCTGATAAAACAGTATAATCTTTAAATTCTTCGACGCTTTCCAGAAGTACATCCGTGCGATGAGGGATTACTTCTTTCCAATGTTCTTTTTCTGTTTTATCCAGTGGGCACTCCATTAACCGGAAATTCTTTGCCTTCCAGTTAGTGAGAATTAAAAACTTCCCATCAACCGGCATTACATCATAAAGAACATCTTTCGATCGTGCTGCGAAAACTTTAAAACCAGTCTCCGGATGGTCAGCATCTATCATTTTATATTCTGATGTTAGTGTACCTTGCGAGGCGACGAAGATGTACTTTCCGTTTTTTGATTTCCCTACACCGATATAATTGGTATTGTCTTTCTCATCGTAAACTACCGCATCTGTTTTTGCATCTGCACCAAGGGTATGTTTTTTTATCTTCTCACTGAGTAAGGTAACAGGATTTTTCGAGGTGTAAAACAGTGTTTTATTGTCGTTAGCCCAGGCACCCGGACCTTCAGTATTGGTAATTGCGTCTTTATAAATTTCGCCCGTTTCTAAGTTTTTTACCTGAATGGTATATTGTCTGCGGGAAACCTTGTCTACCCCAAAAGCCAATAATTTATTGTCTGGACTCACTTTAAATCCAGTTGCACTAAAGTAAGAATGCCCTTTAGCCATTTCGTCTACATCAAGCAGCACTTCTTCGGGTGCAGATAAACTTCCTTTTTTACGGCAATACTTAAAATACTGTTTGCCATCTTCTGTGCGAGAATAATAGAAATATCCGTTTCTTAAAACAGGCACAGACTCATCTTTTTCCTTAATCCGGCCTTTCATTTCTTTAAACAAATCAGCCTGAAAAGCATCTGTACTTTTCATCATCTCATCGAGATATTTGTTTTCTGCTTTAAGATAATTGACCACCTTAGTGCTGTCTGGTCCTTTTTTGAAATAATCAATCATCCAGTAATAATTATCTATCACCGTATCGCCATGGATGGTGCGTTTATGCGGAATAATTTCCGCCACAGGTGCCTTTGCATCTGGCCATTTTATAGGTTCCATTTCTTTCTTTTGGGGGTTATTACACGCTGAAATTGTGCCAAGCAAAATCAGCGATGGTAAGATACGTTTCATGTGGTTCATGTTTAGGTTATTGCAATTTATGAAATTTGATTCAGAAATGGCAGTTGTTTTAATGATCGTAGCTTTCAGCCACATAAAGAAGATGAAATTATCATTTTCATAAAAATAAACTCGCGCTAGTGTTCCCCATCAGAATTATTAAAATAGATGTTAAATTGCCAACACAAATAGCGCTGGTACAATAATGAAGTTAGGGTATAAAAAAATAGTCGTTAAAGTTGGCTCGAATGTAATCACACAGGCGAACGGGTTGCCGGATGAAGCAAGAATTAATCATTTGGTAGACCAGTTGGCAGCGATAAAAAAGCTTGGGATTGAAGTGATCCTGGTTTCTTCGGGTGCTGTTGCGGCAGGGAGGAGTCTGATTAAGGTTTCTGAAAAGCAAGATGCAGTAACCACCAGGCAATTATTGGCGGCGATTGGGCAAGTAAAGCTGATTAATACTTATGCAAACTTTTTTGCTACCCATCAAATTAAATGTGCACAGGTACTGGTAACTAAAGAAGATTTCCGCGACCGAGCGCACTACCTGAATATGAAAAATTGTATGCAAATCTTGTTGCAGAACGAAGTTATTCCCGTAGTAAACGAAAATGACGTGGTTTCTGTTACAGAGTTGATGTTTACCGATAACGATGAATTGGCAGGATTGATCGCTTCCATGTTAAATGCTGATGCATTAATTATTCTTTCCAATGTAAATGGGATTTACAACGGCGATCCGAAAATTGAGGGCTCAGAGGTAATTGAAGAGATTTCGGGTTCTGTTGCTAACCTTGCTTCTTTTATTCAAACCGGGAAATCTCAATTTGGTCGCGGGGGAATGATTACAAAATCTACCATGGCACAAAAAGTTGCTAAACTTGGAATAACCGTTCATATTGCAAACGGCACGCAGGATAATGTATTGACTGCCCTGCTTAATCAGGAATTGATCCATACACGATTTGTTCCAGAAAAAAGTAAATCTGGTAAGAAAAAGTGGATTGCACATTCTGAAACAGCTGCAACGGGCATTGTTAAGTTAAATGATGGCGCGAAAACAGTGTTAACATCTGGTAAAGCTACCAGTTTATTGCCAGTTGGAATTATTGAAATTCAAACAGATTTTTTAAAGGGCGATGTGATCAGAATTGTAGATGAACAAAATGCCTTGATCGGATTGGGAATTGCGGAATACGGTTCGGATAAGGCAAGAGAAAGAATCGGGCAAAAAAAGCAAAAGGCATTGGTGCATTATGATTATTTTTATTCGGTGATATAAGCTGAAAGCCTAAAGCAGAAAGACCAAAGCAGAAAGACCAAAGCGGAAAGACCAAGGTTGAAAGGCTATAGCAATTGTAATTAAAGTAAATTTATCGCAGAGGTCAATGCGGTTTAAGACATAATGAATAATAGAGGTGGTATCCGTACACTAGGCGGCAGTTTTTAACTGGTGACGTCGGAATTGCAAGGTGGAATCAGTCTTTCTGCGCCTAGTCTTGACACTAAATACTTACTACTAAATACTAACTCATGAACTACTCAACATACTTTGAAAATGCTAAAAAAGCAACCAGAAATCTGATCGGTTTATCTAAAGAAAAAGTAGATGCTGTGCTTTCTGATTTGGCAACAGCTTTGATCGCTAGTACTGCAGATATTTTACAGGAAAATGAGAAAGATCTTGCTGAAATGCCTGTTGAAGACCCGAAATATGATCGGTTGAAGCTGACTGCCGCCCGTGTTGCTGATATTGCCAATGATGTAAAAAGCGTAGCAAATCTGATTAGTCCGCTAAACGAGGTCCTATCAGAAAAAATATTGGACAACGGTTTAGATCTAAAGAAAGTGAGAGTGCCGCTAGGTGTTGTCGGTGTAATTTATGAAGCGCGGCCAAATGTTACCGCTGATGTTTTTTCGCTCTGTTTTAAAACCGGTAATGTTGCGGTATTAAAAGGCGGAAGCGATGCGGAATTCTCAAATCTTGCCATCAAAAAAGTTATTCACGGGGTTTTAGCCACACACGATATCAATCCGGATGTATTAACGCTATTGCCTGCAGAAAGGGCCGCTACAGAGGCATTATTAAATGCAAGGGGATTTGTTGATGTGTTGATACCGAGGGGAAGCCAGTCTTTGATTAACTATGTCCGCGAGAACAGTAAAATTCCTGTAATTGAAACTGGTGCCGGAATTGTGCATATTTTTTTTGATGAAACAGGTGATCTGGAAAAAGGGAAAGCCATTATTTTCAATGCTAAAACAAGACGGGTGAGTGTTTGCAATTCTCTGGATTGTGTTCTTATTCATGAAAACAGACTAAATGACTTGACAGCACTATTATCGCCGCTGGCTGATGGAAATGTAGCAATATTTGCAGATGAGAAGAGTTATAAGGTTTTGCAGCAAACTTATCCCACTTCCTTGTTAAATCATGCCCTACCGGAACATTTTGGAACAGAGTTTTTATCACTCAAACTTGCCGTTAAGATAGTCGAAGATTTGGATGAAGCGATAGATCATATCTCATTTTACAGTTCAAAGCATAGTGAAGCCATCATTTCTGAGAATGCAGATCATATTAGCAAATTCCTGAATGAGGTGGATGCCGCTGCGGTATATGCAAATACTTCTACAGGATTTACAGACGGAGCTCAGTTTGGCTTGGGTGCAGAGATTGGTATCAGTACCCAAAAACTGCACGCTCGCGGACCCATGGGACTGGAAGAGTTAACAAGTTATAAGTGGGTAGTTCGAGGTGATGGACAGGTGAGGAATTGATAACGGGGGAATGGAAAATAGAGAAAGGAAAATAGAGAAAGGGAAATGGGGAATAGTAAATAGGAAATAGATAAAGGGAAATGGGAAAAGGAAATGGGAAATAGCCTATTAGCAGGTTACAGAAGGTTAGCCAGATGTGTTGTTCATGTTAACTGGTGAGTCAAGTAAAACCCCAACGAATACCTTATTAAATTTCAAACACCTCTCCCCTTTCTGGTGCAACAACATTAAAACCATCTTCTTGCAGAGCAGCCGATAAACTTTTTAAACTTTTGTCTTCCCCGTGTACCAGAAAAACCTTTTTAGGCTGACCAGTTTGTTTCACGGTTCGTATTAAATCGTCGTGGTCGCCATGGCCGCTAAGTAAATCTGTTTGGCGAATCGTTGCGTAAACCATCATTTCACGGTCTTTAATCCGCACAATTGGTGCGCCACTCAAAAGTTTATATCCGAGCGTCCCCTTGGCGCAATAGCCAATAAAAAGGATGGTACAATAGTAATTTTGGATATTATAATATAGGTGATCCTGAATGCGTCCACCTTCGAGCATTCCTGCAGAAGAAATGATGATGCAAGGGTCAAAATAGTTCGAAACATCCTTGCTTTCTTTCATCGTTTGCACATAAGCGAGGTGTTCGAACTCAAACTCATCACCCATAGTTTTGTAGAAATCTTTCGCCTCCTGATTCACTAAATTGTGGTGTTTACGATAAACATCTGTGGCATGTATGGCCATGGGGCTATCCACAAAAATCTGAATGGGTGGCAATAATTTTTTAGCGAAAATTTGATTCAAGGCAAAAACCAAAGATTGAGTTCTTCCGATACTAAAGGCTGGAATAATCAACCTTCCCGGTGTTTTAATACAGGCTTCTTCAATTTCCTTTACTAACCTTTCCTCTAACGTCTGATCTTTGGTATGGTAGCGCCCACCATAAGTAGCCTCACAGACAAAGTAATCTACTTCCGGTATTGGCTCTGGCTTTACAAGCACAGGATAATGCTCTCGGCCAATATCACCAGAAAAAGCTATTTTCTTTTCCTTGCCATGATCATTAATGGTTAAAACGGCGGCGGCGGCACCCAATAAATGTCCTACCGGGATAAATGTTAAACTGATATCGCCAGTAACTTTGAAGGGTTTGTTGAAAGCAATGGTTACAAAACGATCAATCGTATCCATTACATGTTTATGCAGATACAAGGGTTTTGGGCCACTAAAATTTCCGCGTTTGGTTCGTGGTTTTCTGCTTTGTTTGCGCAGAAAAAGCTCAACGGAGTCAAATAACAAGATCGAAGTTAAATCGGCTGTTGGTGCTGTACAAAGTACCTGGCCATCAAAACCAAGGCGTACAAGCGTCGGTAAATTGCCCGAATGATCGATGTGGGCGTGAGTTAAAATAACCAGATTTATGCTCGCCGGATCGAAAGGAAATTGTTGGTTGTCTTCCTGGTAGGTTTCCTTTTCATAATCCAATCCACAATCTATCAGTATTTTATAATGCCCAACTTCAAGCAGGTGCATACTTCCTGTTACCTGTTGCGCAGCACCCCAAAACGTTAACTTCATCT
>Ga0308159_1003357_pt1 | contig 16293 bp, 13 predicted proteins | sample PhyCR1_FD_201040 | JGI IMG/M metagenome (GOLD analysis project Ga0308159, IMG submission 201040) | Phyllosphere microbial communities from UC Gill Tract Community Farm, Albany, California, United States - DLSLC.R1 | ecosystem: Host-associated > Plants > Phyllosphere > Unclassified | place: USA... | reverse complement strand
GATTGGAAGAAAAAGGGGCGAATCCTCAAGCTGGTCCTCTATGGCTCGTACGCTCGCGGCGGCTGGGTCGACGAACCGCACACCGCGAAGGGCTACCAGTCCGACTACGACCTGCTGGTGATCGTCAACGACAAGCGCCTGACAGATCGCCTGGAGTACTGGTCAAAGCTCGATGACCGGTTCAGCCGCGAGTTTTCCATTTCCGGGGCGCTGCGCACGCCCGTGAATTTCATCGTGCATTCGCTGCAGGAGGTGAACGACGGCCTCGCTCAGGGCCGCTACTTCTTCATGGATCTCGCGCGAGACGGCATCGCGCTTTACCAGTGCGACGACAGCGGACTGCTTGCTCCCCGTCCGAAGACGCCCGAGGCCGCACTCGCAATGGCGCGGGAGTATTTCGAGGAGTGGTTCCCCAGCGCTGTCGCGCTGAAGGAGGGCGCCGATTTCTATATCGGCCGGGGCCGGCTCAAGGAAGCGGCGTTCTCCCTTCATCAGGCTACCGAACGTTTGTATCACTGCGTCCTGCTAACGCTTACCTTCTATACGCCGCATGTCCACAATCTCGGGTTCCTGCGCACGCAGGCTGAGCGCCTCGATCGCCGCCTTTGCTACGTCTGGCCCAATGAGACCCGCGCAGATCGGGCCACATTCACCAAGCTCAAGGAGGCTTACGTGAAGGCGCGGTATTCCAAACATTATCAGATCACGCAGGAAGAACTGGCCTGGCTTGGCGAGCAGGTCGAGGAACTCGGCCGTGTCGTGCAGGATGTGTGCCGTGAACGGCTCGCCGTCCTCGATGCTCCGACAGCGTTGGAGCCCGTTGCCGCGAAAGAATCCTAAGATCTGGAATTCGCAGCGATAAAAAACCTCATCTCTCGTCCCAGGTCACCGCCAGTTGAAGCGAAAAAGGACCGCCGGCGCTCTATGGGCCGAGGCTCCCTTCCTAATCGGCTACCGTTCGTTTCGACGGGTTGGAAAGACTGGCCCGCGCACGGTCATCTTGCCGGGATCGTAGGGCCGCTGAAGGGCAACGATCTCGTCATAGGACCCACGCAGCCAGGTGTCGATGTCATCCGGCGCGAGGATTGTGATCATTGCTTTGGGATGGATCGGTGCGACCAGCGAATTGGGTTCGCATGTCACCATCGTAAAGCCACGCCCTTGCTCCGTGCCCTGCCAGAAGCCTGCGACCGCAAAAGTCGGCTGATCGATGACCGAAAACCACATCTCGCCCTTCAGCGGCGGTTTGCCGTCGGCCAGGTCATGCTTGTCAGGCGTGAATTCGCAGAACTCGGTGAGAGGGATGAGGCACCGATTTTCCGGCATTGCCGCCAGTTTGCGCCATTGGGCAAGTCCCAACTGGCGTACGTTGGTCATCGGCCAAGCCGCTTTTCCGCCCAGCACGTCCCAGTTCATGACGTCCCAGGCGCGTTCGCCATCCTGCTCTCGAATGACGTAGCTTCGGCCCTTCGGCCGAAGTTCGCGGGGATCGAAGCGATTATCGCGTGGCCGCTCGCTGAACAGCCTGGCGGTCGATCCCCATAATGTCTCGGGTTCGCCCCGCATTCTCGCGCGATTGCACATAGTATCAAGGCTCGAGCGTTAAAGGATCGTGGCGGATAGCTGCAGCCGTCTGTGCAAGGAGTTTGCCGCCGCGGTCCTCGCTCTGGCCTTCGGAGAAAGCTTCGACGATACTTGTCGCCTGTTCGAAATCGTCTGCTGTACCGCTCATCGGATAACAGTGCCTGAGCATCGAGCGATCAGCAACGATGCTGACGCCTGGCGTCTTCCTAAGTAAGCTCAAAGCCGGCATTCCAGGCTTGGCGATGAGCAGGGTTTGAGTAAGGATTGTCGCTGGCGCTGAGCCCCGCGTAGGCAGCTTTGACGCCCCAACCGTGGGCGCGGAAAGTGTCGATCATCTCATCTCACGGATGGCATTGTGCGACGCAACACGGTGCTTGCCAGAAAGCTCCTTTCGATAAGGCCAGTGGGCCTAATGCTGCGACGAGGCCCGATAATCGCGAATTCAAGGAACCATTACCAGGCCTTCTTCACTTACTTATCATCCGGTAGGGTCACCGTGAGAAGGAATGAATTCATATGGTCGAAGCAACCTGGAACGACGAAGCCAAAACACCCGAAATTGACTGGAAAGCGAGTGCGGCGCTGCAAAATGTACCACGCGGTTCGGAGGATCTGACCGAAGTTACAAGTCTGGAAGGCGCGGTTCGTGCATGGCTCGTGCTCGATGCCAAGCATCGGGCCAACGCCCTGCTGACACCGGACAAGCCGATCCTGTTCGATGGCGCCAGCATGGAGCACTTCTCGGGTGAGGGCATCGCTGCCCTCGCGGAACATCTGCCAGATTCGCAATAGCGGTGTATCAGATCTGCTGGGGCTGGCGCGTAACCGGTCGGGCACGTTATTGACGCCCGTGTGGGTCCCTCCTGGTATCGACACTATGCCCAGAGATCGGATGCCCGGCGGAAGGTTCGAATAAGAGGGGGGGGAGCGGAAGATGCGGATCCAGGTCACTGCTCTGCCTTACCGCTTCATCGGCGATCATTGCGAGGTTCTGCTGGTGACTTCGCGGCGCAGAGGAAGATGGATCTTACCCAAAGGCAAGATCGAAGCAGACGAAACGGCTCGCGAACGCGCGGCTGCTGAAGCTTTCGAGGAAGGTGGTGTCAGCGGCACGGTGGCAGCGCGTCCGCTGCTTGCTGATCGCCTCGCCGATCTGAGCCAGCCGGTAGTATTTGCGATAGAGGTGCTGGAAGAGTTCTCTGAATGGCCGGAGATGCGGGTTCGCCAACGCGCCTGGGTGCCGCTGAGCGAAGCCCGGTCGAAGATTACCGACGGGAGCCTGCGAAAGGTGCTGGAAGCCTTTGCGAGCGAGGAGCACGCACAGCGCGCGGCAAGTTCTGATAACCCCTAAATGCGGTACGCTATAGCGGCGAATTGTCCTCGTAGCGTCCCGCGCTCCGCAGTTGTCGGACGATACCGTTGAAGGCGGCAGTGACGCCTTGCGCACGGCCAATCTCGTTTTCCTGCTTTGCCGCATCCCAGTATAGCTCCAGGGGCCAGCGCTGCGGGCAATGTGGCAGCAGACACCGCAGCGCCAGGCGAACTTCGATGCCATCGACGCGTCCTTCCGACGAGCGTGTGACTGCGGCTCGGAGTATGTGGACAGAAAGCGCGATCACGACGCGCTGATGCTTTGGTAATGAAGGCATATGTCAGTGAAAGTCGTGCGACTTGAAACGCACGGCCTCTTCCGGATCGATCCCGTCGGCATGAGGTGGCCAATAACAGTCACGCGGCTCGGGTTCCCAACCCTTGTCGCCGCGATCGGGAGCGCCGGGGTGGCGTACCGCGTCCCCCCGGCCGGTAAGATGCGGAAACGACATCTCGCCCACACGGTGAAGCAGATCGCCGTGATCGATGATCCGGTCACAGATAACGTGTATCACTTCCCCTTCCTTTTGAACCCTGCCTTTGAGGCCGACCATCGATGCCGACATGATCGTGCGGCGTTGGGCTTCGAACCGGTCGGGCCATAAGATGCCATTGGCGATTCCGGTCTCGTCTTCAATGGTGATGAACAGGACACCCTTAGCGGAGCCTGGCTTTTGCCGAACCAGAATGATCCCTGCGACTTCGACATGCCGGCCATCGCGAATTGTCGCAAGGTCCACGCATTTGGTGACACCGCGCCGCCGCAATTCATCGCGCACGAAGGTCAGCGGATGAGCCCGAAGGGAAAGCTGAAGGGAGCGATAGTCCTCGATCACTTCGCGCCCATCGGTCAATGGGCGAAGCGCGACCTCGGGTTCTATTCCTTCCGCGCTGATCGCCTGCGCGGTGCGGTCGGCCGCTGCGAACAGCGGCAAAGGCACCTCGCCAAGGCCCCTCACTTTCCACAAACCTTGCCGACGGTTCGCACCAAAGGCGTGAAACGCATCAGCATCGGCCAGCTTTTCGATTGCTGCACGCTGCACGCCGGACCGGCGCCAGACATCCTCGACGGACTCGAACGGCGTGGTGCTGCGCGCACCGACGATCGCCGCGCCGTCGGCATTGGACAGACCGCGGACCTGCTTGAGGCCAAGGCGCACTGCGAGGTAGCGTTTGCCTGTGGTTTCCAGCGTGCAGTCCCAGCGGCTTGCGTTGATGCAGGGCGGACGCACTTCCACACCGTGCTGCCTGGCGTCTCCGACGATCTGCGCGGGCGCGTAAAAGCCCATCGGCTGTGCATTCATCAGCGCCGCGCAGAACACGTCTGGATGATGATACTTCATCCAGCTCGACGCGTAGGAAATCTTGGCGAAGCTTGCCGCGTGGCTCTCGGGAAACCCGTAGGAGCCAAAGCCTTCAAGCTGGCGGAATGTGCGCTCGGCGAAATCACGCGGGTAGCCGCGCGTTACCATGCCCTCGATCAGCTTTTCCGAGAAGTGCGAGACGCCGCCGGTGAACTTGAAGGTCGCCATAGCCCGGCGAAGCCCATCCGCCTCGGCCGGAGTGAAACCGGCGCCGACGATCGCAACCTTCATGGCCTGTTCCTGGAAGAGCGGTACGCCGAGCGTCTTTTCCAGCACGGCGCGCAGTTCGGGCCGGGGGTATTCGGGCCTCTCCATCCCCTCGCGGCGGCGCAAGTAGGGATGGACCATGTCTCCCTGGATCGGCCCTGGACGCACGATCGCAACCTGGATAACCAGATCGTAGAACCGCGCAGGCTTCATCCGCGGCAGCATCGACATCTGCGCGCGGCTCTCGATCTGGAAGGTGCCGAGCGTGTCCGCCTTCTGGATCATGCCGTAGACACCCGGATCGTCGTCCTGAAGGTCCGCCAGGCCAACGCGCAGGCCCTTGGCTTCCTCCAGCATGTTGAAGGCTCGGCTCATGCAACCCAGCATGCCAAGCCCCAGGACATCGACCTTCATCATCTTGAGCGCGTCGATATCGTCCTTGTCCCATTCGATAATCTGGCGATATTCCATGGCGGCAGGCTCGATCGGCACCAGATCATCAAACCTGTCATGGGTGAGCACGAAACCGCCCGGGTGCTGGCTCATGTGACGCGGGACGCCGATGAGCTTGCTGGCAAGCTCCAGCGTCAGACGAAGGCGGCGGTCGGACATATCGAGGTTCAGTTCCTCTGCCTGCTTTTCGCCGACGCCTTCCGCTGACCAGCCCCACACGAGCCCGGCAAGGGATGAAGTCAGGTCCTCGGGCAGCCCCATCGCCTTGCCGACGTCGCGCACGGCGCCGCGCGCGCGGTAGCGGGTTACGACAGCGGTGAGCGCGGCGCGATCACGGCCGTAGGTTTCGTAGATCCACTGGATAATCTCTTCACGTCGCTCATGTTCGAAATCCACGTCGATGTCGGGGGGCTCGCGGCGCTCGCCGGATACGAACCGCTCGAATAGCAACTCGTGCTTGATCGGGTCGATCGAGGTGACGCCCAGCACGAAACATACGCAGGAATTGGCGGCCGAGCCACGCCCTTGGCACAGGATGCCCCGGCGGCGAGCTTCGCGCACGATTGCATGTACGGTCAGGAAGTAGGGCGCGTAATCAAGGTCGGCGATGAGCTTGAGTTCATGTGCGATTTGATCACGATAGGCCTTAGGGACCTCGCCATCGAACATCTGATCGACCGCGTCACTTGCCATCTGTTCCAAGGCCTGTTGCGCGGTCAGCCCTTCGATCACCCGCTCTTGCGGATAATGGTAGGTCAACTCGCCTAAATCGAAGGTGCATGCCTGCGCGATATCTACGCTGGCGCGTAGTGCGTCCGGGTAAGCCCGGAACCGCCGAACCATCTCTGCGGGGGATTTTAGTGCACGATCGGCGTTGACCTCCCGGCGATAGCCGAGTTCGTCGACCGTGCAGTTTTCGCGCACCGCTGTGACCACATCCTGTAGCAGGCGGGCATCCGGGGCATCGTAGAGCACGTCGCCGGTGACGACGGCGCGCACCCCAACTCTCCCCGCTTGCTGGGCCAGGGCGTCGATACGCACCGCGTCATTGGGCCGTCGGCGCTGAAACAATGCCATGTAGCCACGGCGACCGTAGACAGCTCTTAACTCGGCAAGGGCCGTCAGATTTTCGTGATCTGCCTCGCTCGGAAGCAGGATTGCAAAGACCCCTTCGGACCAGGGTTCCAGATCGGTCCAATGGAGCAGGCACTTCCCTTTTCCCGCCCTTCGCTTCCCGATCGTCAGGAGCCGTGTGATACGCGACCAGGCTGAGCGATCCGTCGGGTAGAGCATGAGGCGTCGGCCACAGGACAAATCGACCCGGGTGCCAGCGATCAGTCGAACCCCGGTGACTTTTTGTGCTTCCCAGGCCCGCACGACGCCGGCTACCGTTCCGATGTCGCTGATACCAAGAGCAGGGTACCCGTGCATGGCTGCAGCCGAGAAAAGCTCATCCGGGCTCGATGCGCCTCGCAGCAGCGAAAAGTGGGTGAGCACCTGAAGTTCGACGTAATCGGTCATGCGAACACGCCGTGCATCCACCAGGACAAGTCACCGGTGTTGCTTTCCATGCCGTCCCCGCGTCGGAACAGCCAGTAGCGACCGCCCCGTTCGTCTTCGACGCTGTAGTAATCCCGGACCGCCCACATTTCCGCATCCCGGCGCCACCACTCGCCATGAATCCGTTCGGGACCGTCGCCGGCAACGACCGTATGGGCCCGCCCGCGCCATTCGAAGCGCTTGGGCGGCTGATCTGGAAGCAAAGCGATGACCCGTGACAGCGGCTCGGGCCTAGCGAACAGGCGCACCGGGCGCCGCCATGCCGGCCAAGCCCCGGGCGTCGTCACGGGATTTGTCCGGATGACCGCGCGCTCGGGCACATGGCTTGGAACTGGGGCAATGCGGAAGACGTTGCCGGGGCCAATCCTGCCGGCGACGACATCAACCAGCCGGGCCGGGTCGCGCACCAGAGTTTCGCCTGCCAGCACCGCGCCAAGATCGACTGCATCCAGCGGCTCGGTATGCGGCGCAATGAGTAGGAACTGCTCGAGCCCCATCCCCGGATCAATCCGTTCGATCCGCAGCTTCAGCAGGCGCAGCAGGTGCGGAACCTCTCGAGTGGGTTTCGAGGTGCCAACGCCAACAGCCTGTTCGGTGCCGTCAACGCGCAATCCGATCAGCCGAAGGGACCTCGCCCCGAGGCCTCTCGTCTGGAGTACCTGCGCAATATCATGCAGCAAGTCCTCCATGACCTGGGCGATCGCTTCGGCCGTGCCTATCGGCTCCAGCAGCCGACGTTCCACGATGGGCGCGACGACGTCCTCGCACGGCGTGATAGGCTCGGCCACGGCTCCGAATGCCTGATCGAGGCGGGTAATGGCCGGTAGACCCAGACGGCGCGCCAACGGGCCGCGCGCAACTGGAATAATGTCGGCAATCGTCTCGAAGCCAAATTTGCGGGCGGCGTTCAGCGCTGTGCTGCTTAGGCGGAGTGCTGCAACGGGCAATGGCGCCAAAGCCTGCGCGGTTCGGCCCGGCGGAATGATGCTTATCTCTTCTCGCGCAAAGCGAGCGAGCGCGTAGGCACCGCCTGGCGTGTCGGCAATGGCAACACGCGACGTGAAGCCGGCTCGCTTGCAGAACGCCTTCAAGCGTAGGCAGAACCGCTCTTCGCCACCGTGGAGATGAGCGCAGCCGGTCAGATCGAGCCACACGCCGTCGGCAGGCGTCACAGCCGCGATCGGCGTCCAGCGGCGAATGCCGAACAATGCAAGCCGGTCAAGGAACGCGGCATCTCCGTCAGGGTCGGTCAGGCGGAAGTCGAGGTCGGACACGAGTGCGCGCGCGTGGGTTGCCGCCATTCCGACCTGGATGCCCATGGCTCTCGCCGCTGCGCAGGAAGCGACGACTTCTTCACGCCGACCGACCTTGCCGACCAACGCCATCGGCGCCTCTGTGCCAGGCTCGGTTGCCATGCTCGCCGTTTGGGCGATCAGCGCCCCTTTCCGAAAGGGATGTTCAGCCGCTTCTGATTGCCGACCAAGCTCGCGCATGGGCGGCTGCGCATGGAGCGGCAGGCACGCAATCTGGCGCTCTACATCCCCACGGGTCTGTGCCGTGCTCCGCGCCCAACGCGCGCCTGGCCGCCAGCCCCCGCCACGTGGGACGGAACAAGCGCCAGGATTGTCGTCGACGGGAAGCTGGAGTGCGGGGCCGCTAGGCCGCTGCGAAGCGAACCGGTCCTGCCGTCTCAGCCGTTCGATGGCTAAGTGCGGCAGGAACAGCGAGACGACCCGTCTCATCGCAACCCTCCACGACCAGTGAGAATGGTTCACCGCCACGTTGGCGAGCCAATTCGAGCGACCATCGTCCCCTGCTCACGCCCGCAACGCCAAGGCGTTCTGAGGGGGCGCTGGCTATCCGCCAGCGCGTCCAGGCCGCCGATGGTTCGGACAAAGGGTCTCGTTCGCGGTCACGTCGCCGTCGTAGCAGCAGCACGGGTATGTCTGCGTCGGCCGCGACAAGCTGAAGGCGCCGTGTTGCCACCATCGACACTTTGGTCGCGTCTGCGACCACCGCAGAAGGGGTGCCGTCGCGTACCGCATCTTCAACGACCGCCAAAAGCAAGGCATCATTGCAGGGTTGAGCATAGATGACGTTGGCGGAGGTAAGCCCGGCCTGTTCCAATCCTGGCGCATAGAGATCGTTGCGGCAACTCGCCCAAAACACCGGACCGCCACTGGTGACGGCTTCTCGCGCGGCAATCCCGGCAAGGAAGAGTGTTGCCACGGCATCATCGACCAGTGAGTTGCTGGCCGCTGCTGCTTCATGCAGAGCCCCGGCACGGAGCCCGCCCGACCCGAGCCGACTGTCCAGCCCAGCGACGCCGAAAGGGATCGTGCGAAACTCCGCCATTTGCATCACGGACGTGTGAAGATGAGCAATGTTACGAGGTAGGGTTTCAAAAGCGGTTGGCATGGCTTGCGACTCAAGATGTTCATGGTATGTTCCTACCATCTCGATGTTGCGTCAAGGGTGATGGCCAGGACTGCCGGTTTCGATTGGGGACAAGGCTGTGCATTTGTGGGGCAGATTTGGCTTCGCGTTGAAACAAGGAAATGGTCTCAGGGCCTTGGTTTTCCCCAGACCGAACGGAAAAACGCGGCGACGGCCCAAGTGGGGCCGGTTCAAAATACGGCGATGCAACGAATGTTGCATCACGCGAGGCCGCGTTACACGACGGTGATAAGCAGGGCAGAGGGCTATTTCCTAGCGGCCCCTTAAAGGTCGATATCGCCGCAAGCGGCTGTCCCATGCCTCGCTCAAAAGTCAGTAAAGCTGTTGGATTTCTTGGAAGAGCGAATGACTTCCGGGGGAAATATGGGTTGGCGCGCAGGATGCCCGATGGAGCCACCGCCACGGCTATCCAAAGTGCTCGTGGTCCAAGCTGGGTCGTCTGCGTTTGTCAGGCCGAGGAGGCAGATCCGCACAAGATGCCCGCTATTTTCTCTCGCTATTGTCGTGACTTGACGCAAACTTTCGCAGATAGGCGCGCGCCATTCGTAACCGGCGATATGACCGGCCCGACCACAACTTCTTCCGGACCGCACTATGCCACGAACGCCCCTGCTGACGCTGACCGCTAACTCCAGCCCCAACTTTAAAATCCGGAAGCCGGGACCGCAACTGAAGCAGCCCATGGACAATCCGGCTCCTTCCTCAACCGAATGGGAGGAACCAGCTACCTTTGGTGAGGCGTTGCGCCTGCATGCGAGACGGTTTGGAGAGTCCTACCTGCTGCTGCACCGCGCGATCGTCCGACCCGACGAGAACTTTCACAAGGATACTTTGAAGGGTTGGGCCTTGGGTCGACGGCTCCCGCGTAGCGCCGCCAGCATGGACGTGCTTGCTCGTATTGAGAAGCGATACGGATTGCCGTCAGGCTATTTCAAATCGAAATTGCCGCATCCAGGACGCGCGACATCCATGCCGCCATTGGCCGGTCTCACACCCGCGGAACAACGGCGGCTTGCCTGGCATCTTCCTGACGACTTCGGCAAACGAACATGCGCGCAGCAGGCGGAAATCCTGGACTGGGTTCGCACGGTGGTGATTTCTGGATCGACCGATTTCCGCCGGTATCAAGCGGAAGCATCCAAGCTTCGCTATAGTCTCCGCTTCCCGTCCCTGACCGGACGCAAGCCCCAGGCCCTACGACCAAACCGAACGAACGAAGCTGATCTTGAAGTCTCGGACGGCGACATCGACATGATCGCTGGGTCTATCGAGGCGCCGCCTCGCCTCACTGGCGAGATGGCGGAACTCATCCGGTTCAAATCAAGCACGCTTACGGACATAGGGTTCCAGCGCACCGGTGTGTGGAACGACGAGACCATCCTCCAGAAGGTCGAACATCTGGGACTGATGTTCGGAGCGATGCGGGCCGCGCCAGATGGGCCAGTCGCTGGCCTTGGCATCCCGGCCAGGCACCTAACGCTGGCGATGCTGGTTTTTCCTCGGCTGTGGGACTGGTACGTGCAATGGCGCGAAGGGCGACGCGGCTTCTTTACGCGCTGGGAAGTCGACATGCTGCGCCTCGCCTCGGCGCTGACCCGCAAGAAGACCGGATGGCTGCGCCAGATGCCGGACCTCGCGATCCGCCTCACACCGGTCGCGGGACTGATCGGCGAAACGGAGATCACCGCCGCGCAAGCCGATTGGGACGCCGCCTGCGAGCGTCTCCATGGACATGCCGGAGCGCGCGCCAAGGAAATCGAACGGGTCGCCCGCGTTCATCGCGACCCTTTCGAGCCGATCCTATCAGTCCTTCAGGCCGACAGCCCGGTAGGTGAGTACCGAAAGATCGCCGATGAAATCCTGCGACTCGCGCCTAACCCCGATCGCCACCCGCGCGCAGCCGCTGAAGCGGCGCGCTCGTTCCTGCTCATCCGTCTTGGCCTGCACCTGGGATTGCGACAAAAGAACCTGCGACAGTTGATGGTCTGCCCACGCTGCCAGTTGCCGCGCTCGGAGCGGCAGCTGGAAACCATGAAGCGTGGAGAGATCCGGTGGGCCGAACGGGACAATGGCTGGGAGGTCTTTATCCCCGCCGTCGCGTTCAAGAACGCGGGATCATCGTTCTTCGACGGCCGCCCGTTCCGCCTGGTACTCCCTGACCTGGCGGACCTCTACCGCCACATCGAAGAATACGTCCGCCGACATCGACAGGTTCTCCTCGGACCAGTCGCCGACCCCGGCACCCTGTTCGTCAAGACGGTCAAGGTGATCAGTCGCACGGCCGAGTACGACCAAAACACGTTCTATGAGGCATGGCGTCTCGTCATCCAGCGCTACGGTATCTACAATCCTTACACTGGCAACGGCGTTATCAAGGGCCTGTTGCCCCATGGACCGCACAACATACGCGATGTGCTGGCGACGCATATTCTAAAACAGACAGGCTCGTACGAGCGCGCGAGTTACGCGATCCAGGACACCCCGGATATGGTGGCAAAGCATTACGGGCGTTTCCTGCCGCAGGACAAGTCGGCACTGGCAGCGCAAATCCTTAATCAGGTCTGGATGGCGGCCTGATAGGCACGCGACCTAGTCGCTGCGAAGGAATCAGCCGAAACTCGATTGTATATGGACCGCCGATAGCAATGGAGATGTCCGGACGTGGCGGGAAGTGTGACGTTTCTGCCGTTCCCTCGCGGCCTGCCGAACGGCAGGACTGACCAGAATTGGACGTTCGGCTTTTGCTGTGACGGGATCGCAGACGAAGAGATGTTGCCGATTGCTTTCAATCCGGGTTCAGACAAAGACCTCACCTAACTGAAATTCCATGTAGGGACGCTATAAGCTGGACCCAGGATGTTATGATCGTTTTCACCCAGAGAAATATGGGCGCGTTCCAGTTTCGCCTGTGCTTACCGAAGCAAACCTGCGACGTTCTCCACCGTCTGACGCGGACAGTTCGGCTAGCACGTACATCGGACATCCCGTTTTCGGCGCGCGTTCTCTCCTCTCCGCCAAGCATCAGTACGATGCCACCCGTCGCTGCCCGGCCATGAACCCCGGCGCCCATTGGCCCGCGATCGGCACTGACCATAGCCTTACCGAACCGAAAGGCCCGCCTTCAAGACAAGCCTGCGGCTTTCCATTCGCGATCGGGCTGCGCGAAGGCATCGCGGACGATGCCGCTCGCGCGGACCTGGCGTGCGAGACCGACCGCCTCGGCCTGTGTCATTGCGCCGCCCACCGTCACGGCGAAGCTACGGCTGAGCTTGGTGCGGTAGATCTGGACAGGCGACGTGATATTGGCGGCTGAAAGGCGGGCAGCTAGCGAACGCGAGAGCGACAGCGCCGCCTCCGGACTGTCGAGCGGTACCGTTGCAATGACCGCGAACCAGTTGGCGTTGGCCTTGGGCGCCTCCGCCGATTCCAAGGTTGCCGCCGCGACATTGGTCCGCTGGGCAAGCGGCGAATTGGCGTAATTGGCCGGCGCGGAGACCGCCTCGCGCTCGGTCGTTTTGCGATCCTGCTCGGTGATCGGCACCGGCGGCAGATGCTTGCAGGCGGTCGCGACGATCGTCACCTGCGCATTGGCGGCATCGTTGCAATAGGCGTTCATGATCCGCACGCGGGCAACCCCGCCTCGGCTCGACAGATCGTCGGGCATTCCGGTGACGAAGAACCCATAGGTTGCACGGGCATCCTCGCGCGTCTCGCGCTGCTTGGCCAGTTCGCGCTGAAGCTTTTCCGCATTGGCCGCCTCGACTCTGGCCTGCTCGAGATCCTTCCGCTGATAGTGATTGTAGGTAAGTCCCGCTGCGGCAACGACGAGCGCGATGACCGTCTTCGATGCAAGATCGACAGCGTCGTTGACCGTTTGAGGCCAAGTCAATCCACGCAGATAGCGTCTGAACCGCCCCATGCTACCCCCAGCGAGTCGAAGCCCCCCTTTGCTCTCCCCCAAACTATCATGGTTCAAGGACGCAAGGGAGCCTGTTGTGAGAAGACACTTGGCCGGCTGAGTGAAACCGGTGTGAGCATGAAAAATGACTGGTTAGGGGGTCGGCGACCCGGCGGGCGGTCGTGCACGGGTCAGGGCGCAGATGGCATTCGTTACCGCCGCGGGTAGTGGCGTTCCGATACCCCTCTCCCTTTACCTGCCCGGCGCTCAGCCGGATTAAACAAAGAGGTCATCGAACGGCGATTAAAAAATCACGATCGAGCCGATTCATCTATTTTGCACTGCCGCGAAACGTGCTAGCCAATCGATGGACTTTCTAGAATCACGTTGCTTTATCACTTCTTTAGTTCGGGAGTGAGATTCTATTACAGAGTTTTCCCAGTTCGATTCGTCTTGAGGTTGATTTTTGCGGGGCGATTGACGTGCCCATGATCGAAGGGTGGGCGCCATTCTTTTAATGTGAGGGTCTTTACTCTGACCAAGCGGGGACGAAATGGTCGCGAGCAGAGTCGACAAAGAGGATCAATATGTCCTCAATCACTGCACAAAATATCTTGCGCGCACTAACGCTGACGAGCGGCACAGCGCATATGGCGTCGATGCCGCCACGCCTCGTGCCCGCATCTCGGAAAGCTGGCGCTTCCCCTTCGTCGACAGCCATGACGGCAACGAGCCCGATGCCTATGAATGGAACGACGTCACATTCGTCTGGCACATTGCTGACCTTTCGGCGGCGCCGCAGTCGGTTCTCTTGCTGTCGACCTGCCACTGGCTTCACGAACCGCTGCCGCTCGTACGCATTGACGATACAGCCTATTTCGCGCTGACGCTGAAGCTGCCCAAGGCCGCGCGCTACCGCTATCTGTTCATCGTCGACGGCAAGTTGACCGCCGACCCCATCAATCCCCAGACACAGACGCTCGGCAATGGTGATACCTGGTCGAGCTTCTTCACATGGGCGTATAACCAGCCGATCAGTTTCGAGCGTTGGGAGTTTGCGATCCTCGATCGTCTGACCCGGCACATCCTGCCGTTCAACAGCAAGGAAGCGCAGAATTATCTGGGACGGGAAGGTGGCGGCGGCAATGTCGGCCATCTCTATCGGCTTGATATTTCGGTGGGAGTTGCCAATTTCATCGACAAGGTCGTCGCGCGCGAAGAGCGCCATAGGCTTTATGCCTACAAGACGTGCCTCGAGATGATCGACACGATCCTCCGGCGCCGCGAGACGCGCGTTCCACCCGAAGCGATGGAAGAGGGCCTTTTCGTCGGGCTTTACGATGATATGGCTGCGGGTGTCTCGGCCCTCTTCGAACATGGCTGGGATCGGAACCGCTACAACGATCCTGCGGATTTCCTTCGGCTCTTGCGACGCCATGCCATGACCGGCGCTTTCGCCCATCCCAAATATGGCGGCAATCCCGGTGGCATGGCCTGGGCCTATCTTTCCGAACACTTCACCGGGGACAACGGCAAGACAGCATTCGACTGGCAACGGGCGCAGGAAAAGCCGCTTGGCACCAGCATTGAGTATCGCGGCTGAAACGACGTGGGGAGTTCGATCGTGCGGGATCAGTTCGATATCGTCATCATCGGCAGCGGGGCGGGCGGCGCCCCGGTCGCCTATGAAAAAGCGCGCAGGAACAAATCCGTTCTAGTCCTCGAAAAAGGACCACTGCTGCGAACACAGGATGAAGACGGCGGCGGAAATCTCAGCGACTTCAAGCGTGACGAGATGTTCAATGCCGGTGCGGAGCGGATCATCAACATCCCGGGGATGATCAATAGTGGCCAGCCCTTCTTCGCCAGCCACATCGAACCCGATCTCAACGACGAGCCCCATATCTTCTCGGACCTTGCCGGGAACGGGCCGCGAGTCACCATCGAGGGCTATACCGCACAGGTGGTGGGCGGCGGCACCCAACTTTACGGCGCTGTCTCGTTGCGCTTTTCGGAGATCGATTTCAGCCTTGCGACATTCAATGCCGGGCGAACGGTCCCGCTGAAGGATGATCCCAAGCGCGACGCGCTCCGCCACGTCATCGATTGGCCGATCGCGTACAAGGACTTCATTCCTTATTACGAGAAAGCCGAGAAGCTCGTCGGCATCAACGGGACCTCTGCCGGCCAGGCAAAGTCACTGAACTTTCCCTTCTCGAGCCCCGACGAATATCAGCTCCCACGAGCCCCGAACCCGATCAGCCTTTATGCGGAAGCAGGCATGAAGGCCTGTGGATTCGATACCTACCGAACGCCCCTTGCCGTCATTACCAAGGATCATAAATTAAGCGGCCGCATGGCCGGCGACCCGCATGTCGGCTATGTCAATCGCTACGGCGACCCGCTCGGCTACAAGTCGAACACCTGGGTAAGCCTGCTTCGCCCCACGATCCGCGAGGGGTATGATCTCGAGTTGCGTCCCAACTGCACGGTCACCCATCTCGTCTGCGAGGGCAGCAAGGTTACCGAGGTCCATTATCGTGACGAGAGCGGGCGTGAGCGTATCGTCAAGGGCACATCCGTTGTCGTCGCCTGTTCGGCGATCGAGAGCGTGCGGTTGATGATGTTGTCAGCCGAACATGATCAAACCGGCTTCGGCAAGGCGATCCGCTTCAACCAGAGCGGCAGCCATCTCGGTCGCTACTTCCTGACCCATGCCTTTGGCGGCGCCGAGGTCGCCATCAAGGGGCACCGTTTCGACAAATCCATCTCGCTCGACAGCGACTTTGCGACCGATGCATGCGCGCAGATTGCCTTCCTCGATAAGAACGGTTTGTGGGCAGGCGGCGCGATCTACAACAACACCTCTGACCAGTGCCTTCCAGTCACACTCGCGCGCACCGACGGCAGCACGGACCTGGACACTTTCTGGGCCGGTTTCAGCGGCGACATGGCCAAGCGCGGCGATGGCATCATCGATTGGCTCAAGCAGGACTTTGGGACGCGCTTGTCGGTCAGCTTCATGGCCAACCAGGTGCCGCGCTACGATAATCGCATCGAGTTGCATCCAACGCTCGACAAATGGGGGCGCAAGTCCGCCCATATCATAAAGGACTGGCATCCGCACGACGGGGCCGTGATGAGCACCCTTGCGGCCGTCTGCGAAGACATCCTTCTTGCCGGCGTACCCGGCGCCACCCGCGACGAGATCAGCGAGGGGTCGGTTTATGGGAACGCCGTCCGTGTGGCGAACCACATACTGGGTGGCATGCGTTTTGGTAAGACGCAGGCAGAGTCGGTTCTCGATCCCGATTGCCGGGTGTGGGGGTTCGATAATCTCTATGTCACGGACGGAGCCTTCATGCCGACTTCGGGCGGCGGCAACCCCACTCTCACCAT
>Ga0308159_1003356_pt1 | contig 16294 bp, 15 predicted proteins | sample PhyCR1_FD_201040 | JGI IMG/M metagenome (GOLD analysis project Ga0308159, IMG submission 201040) | Phyllosphere microbial communities from UC Gill Tract Community Farm, Albany, California, United States - DLSLC.R1 | ecosystem: Host-associated > Plants > Phyllosphere > Unclassified | place: USA... | reverse complement strand
TGCAGTCGCTGCCGGTGATCTCGTCGGCACCGGCGGTGGTGATGAAGACCGCACCGGCCTTGTCGGCTTCCTTGCCCATGGCCAGCGCCTCGCCGGAGAGGATGCCGCCGGCGAAGAAGCGGGTGCCCTTCTCGATGGTTTCCTGCATCTTGCGCACGGCCGTGGCCGGCTTGCCTTCGGTGTCGAGGTTGGTATAGCTGGTGCTCTTGCCCAGCACCTTGCCGTACTTCTGCAGGGCCAGCTTCATGCCCATGTCGGCGAACTTGCCGTTGGCCGCGAAGGGGCCGGACATCGGCACCGGGCAGCCGAAGGCGATGCTCTCGGCCTGGGCAAACACATCGTGGTAGGTCAGTGCGCCGGGTGCGGCCAGGGCGGACAGTTTCAGGAAATTGCGACGGCTGATCATGCTTGTTTCTCCCTCGAAGCTAACGATTGACAGATGACAGACAGATGACATCCATGGAAATGCGCAACACTGCATTACTGCCCATCAACGCAATTTCCATGCCCATCGCTCCCATGAAACTTAGGAAATGATGGACATCGATGGATTGCGCAGACGTGAAAAAGCCGCCGCTGAAAACCGGCGGAAAAGCCTGGAACCATAGGGGTGTGCTGCCTTCCGGCAAGCGCGGAAAGCAGAGATCGTGATTGCAAAAAACGCAGCAGCGGCGCGCATTTGCGCCGCGTGGCGTGAGCCTGCATGAGGGCTCCTCCTGCCGCTCCGATGAGCGTGTCTCCAGATAGTTTGCCGTTGTCCCGTGTTGTCGGTGTGTGTCCACCGATCTGCCACGACGGTCTGTATTTTCTAAGCTTTTCGCCAGCGTATCTGCTTTTGGTGCAGGCCGCACTGACGATTCTTATCCTGTGGGTTCAGGGTCTCCTTGTTTGCACCAGCGGCTGACGTTTTCTGCACCATTGCTTGCGTGAGTTGCATCATGCCATTCCGGGACGCTGCCTCAGCATACCTGCGCCGGCGTCCGCACAAAAGAAAAACGGCATGAAAATTTCATGCCGTCTGTCCTGTTTATTTCATCTGCGGGAAAGCGAATTCCGCACCTGCGCTGGCGGTATTGGGCCAGCGCTGCATCACCGCCTTGGCCCGGGTGTAGAAGCGTACGCCCTCCGGTCCGTACATGTGATGGTCACCGAAGAGACTGCGCTTCCAGCCGCCGAAGCTGCTAAAGGCCATCGGCACCGGCAGCGGTACGTTCACCCCCACCATGCCGACCTCGATCTGGCGCACGAACTCACGCGCCACGCCACCGTCGCGGGTATAGACCGCCACGCCATTGCCATACTCGTGGGCGTTGATCAGTTCCACCGCGCTGGCGATGTCGGGGCAGCGCAGCACGCACAGCACCGGGCCGAAGATTTCTTCCTTGTACACCGTCATTTCCGGCGTGACGTGGTCGAGCAGGGTGCCGCCCACGAAGAAGCCCTTTTCGAAGCCCGGCACCTGATAGCCACGGCCATCGACCACCAGCGTGGCGCCTTCTTCGACGCCACGGCCGATCAGGCCTTCGATGCGTTCCTTGGCGGCAGCCGTCACCACCGGACCCATCTCGGCACCGGCGGCCATGCCTTCGTTGATCTTCAGCTTGCGAGCGCGTTCGGCCAGGGCCGCCACCAGTTCGTCACCGGCGCTGCCGACGGCGACTGCCACCGAGATCGCCATGCAGCGCTCGCCAGCGGAGCCATAGGCCGCACCCATGAGGGCGTCCACGGCCAGCTGCATGTCGGCGTCGGGCATGACCACCATGTGGTTCTTGGCGCCGCCCAGGGCCTGCACGCGCTTGCCCTTGGCCGAGCCACGGGCATAGATGTATTCGGCAATCGGGGTCGAGCCGACGAAGCTGATGGCCTTGACCTGCGGGTGGTCCAGCAGCGCATCGACGGTCACCTTGTCACCCTGGATGACGTTGAAGACGCCGTCCGGCAGGCCGGCTTCCTGCAGCAGGTCGGCAATCAGCAGCGCCGCCGAGGGGTCGCGTTCGGAAGGCTTCAGCACGAAGCAGTTGCCACAGGCGATGGCGATGGGGAACATCCACATCGGCACCATGGCCGGGAAGTTGAACGGCGTGATGCCGGCCACCACGCCCAGTGCCTGGCGCATCGACCAGGCGTCGATGCCACGGGCGATCTGGTCGGTGTATTCCCCCTTGAGCATCTGCGGAATGCCGGCAGCGAACTCGACGATCTCGATGCCGCGCGCCACTTCGCCCTGGGCGTCCGAGAAGGTCTTGCCGTGCTCGCGCACGATGATGCGGGCGAAGTCGTCGGCCCGTTGCTGGATCAGGTGCAGGAAGCGGAACAGCACCCGCGCCCGGGTCAGCGGCGGCGTATTGGACCAGGCCGGGAAAGCCGCCACGCCAGCCTTCACTGCGGCATCGACCTCATCGACCGTACCCAGCGCCACCTGCGCCACCGGCACGCCCAGCGCCGGGTTGAAGACATCGGCGTAGCGCCCGCTCTTGGTATCGACGCGCTGGCCGCCGATGTAGTGTGCAATCTTTTCCATGAATCTTTCTTGCGTCGTAGTGAGGGATCAGGCCAGGGTCTTGAGGATGGCCGCCAGCTTGCCGAACAGTTCGTCGATCTGCTGCTTGTTGATGATCAGCGGCGGCGACAGGGCGATGATGTCGCCGGTCACGCGGATCAGGATGCCGTCGTTGAAGGCGCGCACGAAGGCGTCATAGGCACGGGCGCCGACGCGGCCCGGGATGGACGACAGTTCGATACCGGCGATCAGGCCGATGGTGCGCACGTCGATCACATGCGGCAGGCCGCGCAGCGCGTGCGCCGCTTCCTGGAAGTAGTCGGCCACGGCCTGGGCGTTGTCCAGCACGCCTTCGGTCTCGAACACGTCCAGCGAGGCCAGGCCGGCGGCGCAGGCCAGCGGGTGGCCGGAATAGGTGTAGCCGTGGAAGAGCTCGATGCCGTCCGGGCCGTTCATGAAGGCGTCGTGGATTTCCTTCTTCACGAACACCGCGCCCATCGGCACCACGCCGTTGGTCAGGCCCTTGGCGGTGGTGAAGATGTCCGGTTCGACATCGAAGTAGTCGGAGGCGAAGGGCGTTCCCAGGCGGCCGAAGCCGGTGATCACTTCATCGAAGATCAGCAGGATGCCGTGCTTGGTGCACAGCTCGCGCAGACGCTTGAGGTAACCCTTGGGCGGGATCAGCACGCCGGTGGAACCTGCCACCGGCTCGACGATGACGGCGGCGATGTTGGAAGCGTCATGCAGGGCGACGATGCGTTCCAGCTCGTCGGCCAGGTGCGCGCCGTATTCCGGCTCGCCCTTGGTGAAGGCGTTCTTTTCCAGGTCATGGGTGTGCGGCAGGTGGTCCACACCCTGCAGCAGCGCGGTGCTGAAGGTCTTGCGATTGCCGCCGATGCCGCCCACCGACATGCCGCCGAAGCCCACGCCGTGGTAGCCGCGCTCGCGGCCGATCAGGCGGGTGCGGGTGGCATTGCCCTTGGCGCGGTGATAGGCCAGCGCGATCTTGAGCGCCGTATCCACCGCTTCCGAACCGGAGCCGGTATAGAACACATTGGCAAAGCGGTTGCCGGTATAGGCCTTGAGGCGTTCGGCCAGTTCGAAGGCGCTGGGGTGACCCAGCTGGAAGGAGGGCGCGTAGTCCAGCGTGGCCACCGACTTTTGCACGGCCGAGACGATCTTGGGGTGGGCGTGGCCCAGTGGCACGCACCACAGGCCGGCGGTGCCGTCCAGGATGGCATTGCCGGCGTCATCGCGGTAATGCATGCCCTCGGCCGAGACCAGCATGCGCGGTGCGGCCTTGAAGTTGCGGTTGGCGGTAAAGGGCATCCAGTAGGCCGACAGGCTGGAAGGATGCGAATGGTCTTGACTGGACATGGCAGGCACCGATGGAAAAGGTAAAAGGAGAAACCAGCAGGGAGTGCTTGATTATTGCCAGACACTGGCAGTATTGTTAGCTACACTTTTGATTTTGATCTGAAACTGTATTGTTCAGTGCGATAAACTGTATTGATTTATCCGCCGGGAACGACATTGCCCGTCCGACTGCCGCCGATGGCGCAGCAGCCTTTATCCAGCAGGGGAGGGGAGCACAATGGTGAGCCCGCTTCGCTGCCGTCAGAAGAGCAATACAGTTCAGGTTTTCACAACACACATCTTCCGATTGCAGCAATGCAGTGGACATCATGGGCTCCATCTCGCCCGAAAGGATCAGCATGGCCAAGCTCCCGCGAGCGCCCCTGCAACTCGATCTGCAACGCAATACTGCGGCCCGCCTGGTCGAGCAGGTCGCCGATGGCTTGGCCGGGTTGATCGAGGCCGGCGAACTGCGCTCCGGCGAACGCCTGCCCTCGGTCCGGCAATTCGCCCAGAGCCACGCCATCGGCGCCTCCACCGTGGTCGAAGCCTATGAACAACTGGTGGCACGCGGCATGTTGCTGGCACGCCGTGGCGCCGGCTTCTTCGTGGCCGCACGCGCTGGCCAGACGGGCGCTCGCGCCGTGTTCGTCCCGCATGAACCGGTGATCGACTCGGCCTGGCTGCTCTCGGAAATGTTTGCCGATGAACGCGTGCCCATCAAGGCCGGTTGCGGCTGGCTACCCGGCAAGTGGCTCAACGACGAAGGCCTGCACCAGGCCGAGCGTCGCATCATCCGCTCGCCCGGCGCGCAGCAGGTGGGCTATGGCCACCCCTACGGCTATGCCCCGCTGCGCCAGCTGATCACGCAATTCCTCGGCCACTGGGCATTGGAGCTGGGCATCGAACAGGTGCTCACCACCCACGGCGCCACCCAGGCCCTCGACCTGGTCATCCGCACCATGACCCAGCCCGGCGACACGGTCATGATCGACGACCCCGGTTATTGCAACCTGATCGCCATGCTGCGCCTGGCCGGGCTGAACGTGATCGGCGTGCCGCGTACTCCGGGCGGGGTCGATACCGAGCAGCTGGAAACGCTGGCCCGGGTGCACCGGCCCAAGATGTTCTTCACCACCAGCGTGCTGCAGAACCCGACCGGCACCTCCTACACCCCGGCCTGCGCAATGCGCGTATTACAGGCGGCCGAGCGGCATGGCTTCTGGGTGGTGGAAGACGACATCTTCCGCGAACTCGGCCAGGCCACCGACCCCATGCTGGCCGCACTGGATGGCCTGCAGCGGGTGATCTACGTGGGCAGCTATTCCAAGACCATCGCGCCTTCGCTGCGGGTGGGCTACATCGCCTGCCAGCGCGAACTGGCGCGGCAGATCGTACATACCAAGATGGTGCTGACGCTGACCAATTCGGAGATCAACGAACGACTGGTGCACAACGTCCTCACCGAAGGCCATCACCGGCGCCATGTGCAGACCCTCAATGCGACCCTGCTCAACGCCCAGGCCACTCTCAACGCCAAGTTGAGCGACGCCGGCCTGACACCTTTCACGCCGGCGCGTGGCGGCATGTTCACCTGGGCCACCATCGAGAGCTGCGACCTGTCGGCCCGCGAGATCGCCGACCGCGCCAGGCAGAAGGGCATCTGGCTGGCGCCAGGGGATTTCTTCCATCTGTCGGCACCGGACAAGACCAGCTTCCGTTTCAATGTGGGGTATGCGGATGTGCCGGAGTTGTTTGATTTCCTGCGGGGGCTGTAGGCCTTCCATCGTGCGCAACAGGAACCCCTTGAAGCCGCGGGTGTAACCAGAACGGTCCCGGCCGCAAGGCACTATCGAACCGGCTTGTCCGCGCTGTCGAGCAGTGTCTCGATCTGCCTTGCCTGTCCCGGATCGATGCTGCCGCGCTCCAAGGCTAGGGGAATGTTGCGCAGTGCCAGCTTGCGGTACAGGTCGGCGGCGCTTGAATCCACGTGCTCCAGCGAAGCCAGATGTTTCTGGATCGTTCCCATATCCCCACGTGCGATGCATCCCCCCATTCCTTTGGCCAGGCCGGCATCCTGCACGGCCGCCACGGTACCTCGCAGAAGCGGTATCAGGGCCGCCATGGACTGCCGCTCCGATGCGCCAAAGCCCGCCCACAGCTTGGCCCCCTCTTTCAACAGCGCGATCAGGAAGGGGCCGACGTAATAGGCCGAGGCGTGATAGAGCGGGCGGATACCGGCGGGGAGCGGCAACGGGACGCATCCGATACTTTTCGCCAAGGACTCCAATGTCGCCAGCAAGCCTTCTTCGGCCTCAATCCCGACCGTGCATCCCGGCAGCCCGGCCAGAGCGACATCGGGATTGGCGAACATCTGCATGGGATGAAATCCTCCCACCAGGGCGCCGGCTTGCCTGGCGCTCACCAGGGCCGATACTTCCGTGGCGCCGGAGCAGTGAACGACGGCTGTCCCGGCTGCCCACGAAACCTCTTCGCAGACCGGCCTGATCGCATCATCGCTCACGGTCAAGAAGACGAGGGAGGATAGTTCAGCGACTTCTTGAGGCGAGCCGGCCATGATGGGCTCGGGACAGCGCGCATGGAATTGGGCGAGATTGGCATCGCTTCTGCTATGCACCGCCGCCACGCGATGCCCCGCCTGGGCGAAGGCGGCCGCCAGCGTCTGGGCGACGCGGCCCGCTCCCACGAAGCCGATCCGCGAAAGCACATTCGCCGTTTGCATGGATTCTCCCTGATCGACGCCGCCAGTCATCGGGTTTCGCGGCAAATTGAAGCGCAACAGGTTGGCAAGGCCATGCGTGAAGCCTTGCGGAGTCCTCGACGACATGAAGACGGCCCGTTACCGCAGCTTTCATATAGTTGCGTAATACAACCATAGTCCAAGCAGGGCCGAATAGCAATGGCCTGGTTCGCTCAGGCGAGCTTTCGTACTTCGGTCGCGCTGGGGGGCAATCCGCCGCCGTCCCTGGCGGTCGGCTTCATCAGCGGAATCGGCTTGCCGGTGCGTTTGTCGATGAGCACCGAATGGCGTTCGCCGCGCTTGAACAGATGTTGCTCGCCCCATTGCCGTAGCGCCACCACGACGGGGAACAGGCTTTCGCCCTTGGCGGTGAGTACGTATTGCTGATAGGCCGTGCCATCCGAGGCGGCCTGCATGTCGAGGATGCCGGCTTCGACCAGCTTGCGCAGCCTGTCGGAGAGGATGTTGCGGGCCACGCCCAGATTGCGCTGCAGTTCGCCGAAGCGACAAGCGCCGTCGAAAGCATCGCGCACGATCAGCAAGGACCACCGATCCCCGATCACGTCGACGCTGCGCGCAACGGGACAGGGTTCGTCAGTCAGGACGCTATTGTTTGGCATGGCATCTCCCCGGGCCGGGACGGTGATCAATCTGGTTGCATTATAAAACCACATCATCTAGCATTCAATGAGTTTCGATTTGCAACCAGATTGGATGAATGCCATGATGAAGGATACTCCGGCGTCAGCGCCGAACCGACCCGCTGCTCCGGTCCGGCGCGCCGATATGCCGCGCAGCATGCTATGGCTGTTCGCCATCGCCAGCGGCCTGAGCGTGGCCAATGTCTATTACGCGCAACCGCTGCTCGATGCCCTCTCGAGAGACTTCGGCATCAGCCACGCTGCTATCGGTGGCGTCGTCACCGCGACCCAGATCGGTTGCGCGGTGGCCTTGTTGCTGCTGGTGCCGCTGGGTGACCGGATGGATCGACGGCGTCTCATGGCGATACAGCTATTGGCGTTGTTGGTCGCGCTGGTGGTCGTCGGTCTGGCCCAGAGCGCGCCGGTCCTGTTGATCGGCGTCCTCGCCGTCGGCTTGCTGGGTACGGCGATGACACAGGGGTTGATCGCCTATGCCGCCAGCGCTTCGGCTGCGCATGAACGAGGGCGGGTTGTCGGCGCGGCACAAAGCGGTGTGTTCGTCGGTCTGCTGCTGGCCAGGGTCTATGCGGGAGGCGTCAGCGACCTCGCAGGCTGGCGCGGTGTCTACCTGACCGCTGCCACGCTGATGCTGGCCATTGCCCTGCCGCTGTGGAGAAGGCTTCCGGCCCTGGCCGCCGTGCCCGACGAAATGGGCTATCTGCGTCTGATCGCTTCCATGCTCACGCTGCTGCTGCAGGAAAAGGTCCTGCAAGTCCGGGGTGTGCTGGCCATGTTGATGTTCGCCGCACTCAATATCTTCTGGAGCGCCCTGGTGCTGCCCTTGACCGCGCCACCCTATGGGTTTTCACATACCGCCATCGGCGCCTTCGGCCTGGTCGGCGCCATCGGTGCACTGGCCGCCGCGCGTGCCGGGCAATGGGCCGACCGTGGACAGGGAGAGCGTACCAGTGCCGTCGCACTGGTACTCCTGCTGCTGGCCTGGTGGCCGCTGTCCTTGATGGCGTGGTCGCTGGTGGCGCTGGTGGTCGGCATCATCTTGCTCGACATAGGCGCGCAGGCGCTCCACGTCACCAGCCAGAGCATGATTTTCCTGACCCGGCGCGACGCCTACAGTCGCCTGATCGGTCTCTACATGCTGTTCTATGCCGTCGGCAGCGGCCTGGGAGCGATCGGCGCGACGGCCACCTATGCCCATGCGGGCTGGCAAGCGGTATGCCTGCTGGGTGCCGCGGTCAGCCTGCTGGCGTTGCTGTTCTGGTGGCTGACCCGACGGGTTTCATCCATGGCAGCCACCCATACGCAAGATCGATAGCGCGGAAGTCCGGCTGCCCAATGGCACCATGCTCTCATGCCCAGCAGCGCCAATGCCCACACTGCGCCGGGCCAGTGTGATGCGCCAGGGATGGCCAGCAGCATCAAACGACGACATTGGATACATCCACCAGATTTTCACGCAGGCGGGAAGCATCTCGTTTCGGCGGATGGCCGAACAATCGGGAATATTCACGGCTGAATTGCGATGGGCTTTCATATCCCACCGCGTAAGCGGTCCGGGTGGCGTCCACGTCAGAGGCCAGCAGACGTCGGGCCGCCTGCAGTCGCAGCGTCTTATGGTATTGCAGGGGGCTCATCGAGGTGGCCGCGCGGAAGTGGCGGTTGAAGGACGCAATGCTCATGCCAGCGATGTCGGCGACGGTCTTGATCGGGAAGGATTCATCGTAGTGATGACGCATCCAGTCGATCGCTTTTCTAACCTGCGTCAGTCGTCCCTCCTCGCGGCCGATTTGCCGCAGCAACGATCCATGCGGGCTTTGCAACAGCCGGTACATGAGCTCGCGCTCACGCGATGCGGCCAGCACGGCAATATCGTCCGGCGTATCCAGCAGGGCCAGCAAGTGGTCCCAGGCTTCAAGTACGTCGCGCGAGACCCGCTCGATGTTGAAGGCTGCCGGCTCCTTTTTCTGCGGGGCGGCCGGCATGTCGGCGATCAGGGAGGTGAGGATGCCGTGGTCCAGCGTCAGGCCGGTGCCGACGTAGGGCTGGTCGCCCTCCATCTCGAATATGCAACAGGTCGTCGGTAAATCGATCAGCGAAGCGAAGCAGGCGCCCGCACTGTAGCGCAGCATCTTCTTGTTCACCATCATCTGCTTGGCGCCCTGCAAGATCAGGCATACGCCGGCGCCGATGGCTATCATGCTCGGCTCCGCTTGCCGGAAGACGCCGACGGCCAGTCGCGGAATCGCTGTGTCCAGGCTCTTCGGGTCTTCGTGGCGCAGTACGCGGCGGCTCATTTGATGAAGGAGATCTTTCATATCTTCAGTGTGCCAGCTGAATCGGACATGTTCAATGAATTGAGCGGATCAGGCAATAAATTGCGCTGTTTTGGCGAAAATCCGTCAAGCCCAAAGCGTATCTTGGCAAGACGCATGCGGTGTCGCATGCCTCTGAACTCAACAGGAGAACATCTTGAACAGCGCACATTTCAACGCAAAATCGACAACGGATGAAGTATTGGCCGGCACGGACCTGCGCGGCAAACGGGTCTTCATCACGGGTGTCTCGGCAGGGCTGGGAATCGAAACGGCCCGCGCCCTCGTGGCCCATGGCGCCGACGTCATCGGCACCGTGCGCGACCTCGACAAGGCGCACGGTGCCACGCAGGTGGTGCGGGATGCGGCAGAAGCCTCAGGCGGCAGCCTTGAGATCATCCGGATGGACCTTGCCGATCTGGCATCGGTCCGAGCCGTGACCGACAGCATGGTCGCCGCAGGAAAAACCTTCGACCTCGTCATTGCCAATGCCGGCATCATGGCCCCACCCTTCGGCGTGACGCCGGATGGCTTCGAGCTCCAGTTCGGCACCAATGTCCTGGGACACTTCGTATTGGTCCACCGGCTGGCACCGCTGATGGTAGCGGGAGCAAGACTGATCATGCTCTCCTCCAACGGGCACCGGTTCGGCGATGTCGATCTCGACGATCCGAACTTCACGCATACCCCTTACGATCCCTGGCTTGCATACGGCCGCTCCAAGACCGGCGACGCCTTGCTGGCCGTGGCCTTCGACGCGCGGCATCGACATCGTGGCGTGCGCGCGGCGAGCGTCCACCCGGGTGTCATCCTGACCGAGCTGACGCGCAATATCGCGCCTGAAGTGTTCGAGAGTGCCTTTGCCTCGATGCATGAACAACACCTGGCGCTGGGAAATGCGCCCTTCGAGGTCAAGACCCCCGCACAAGGCGCCGCGACGACACTTTGGGCCGGCGTCGTCGCGGATGCCGAGACCATCGGCGGACGTTACTGCGAAGACTGCGCAATCGCTGCCCCGCTTGCTGACGATGCCGTCGTCAGCGCTTTCAGCGCAGGCGTACGCCCGTATGCGCTCGATCCGGTACGTGCCGAGCAGTTATGGATCAAGTGCGCAGAATTGACGGGCGAAGCGTAATGAACAAGCGCAGCCAACTGTCTCACACGGCGACGGAACCACCATCGACGAACAACTCGACACCGGCGATGTAACTGCTCTCGGGCGACGCCAGGAACAGTACCGCACGTCCCACTTCATCCGGTTCCCCCAGGCGTCCTGCGGGGATTAGCTGCCTGAGTGCGTCCTCCACCCCAGGACGCGCTTCAAGGTAGTCACGCATCAGGCGGGTCTCGGTTCCTCCAGGCGCCACCACATTCACGCGGATCTGACGGTCCTTCAGATCCGCGGTCCAGCTGCGCGCAAAGGAGCGCACAGCGGCCTTGCTCGCGTTGTACAGCGATTGTCCCGGGAAGCCTTTGACCCCGGCCACGGAACCATTGAGGACAATTGCGCCGCCTGCCGACATCAAGGGCAGCGCCTTTTGCACACTGAACAGCAATCCGCGTACATTCAGATTGAAGATCTGATCGAAGTCCGCTTCATCGATCAGTCCCAGTGGCTTGGCATCGGCCGAGGCGGTCCCGGCGTTGGCGAAGAGCACGTCGACTCTTCCTTGCTCCGCCTGGATGCGTGCGTAGAGGCGATCCAGATCGCCTGGATTGGCAGCATCCCCCGATACACCGACCGCACCGTGGCCAATTTCCCTGACTGCCGCATCAAGTTTGTCGGCCCTGCGACCGGTCACATAGACCCGGGCGCCCTCGGCTGCAAACAGCTTGGCGGTGGCCAGGCCAATGCCTTCGCTGCCACCGGTGACCACCACAACCTTGTCGTCGAATCGCTTTGCCATCTCTGTCCCTTTCATAAGTGGAGAATTGCTCCACTTATTATGTGGAGATATCATCCACTTTTGCAAGCGCATTTCAATATGACGAACAAATTCCCCCTGACAGAAGAACCCTCGTTAAGGGCCGATGCCGCGCGCAATCGCGAGCGCATCCTTGCGGCAGCCGAAGAAGTGTTCCTGGAACGGGGAGCAGATGCCTCGCTCGACGACATCGCCAAGCGCGCCAAAGTCGGGATCGGCACGCTGTATCGCCGCTTTCCCACCCGGGAGGCGCTGCTTGCCGCAACCAACGATGAGCGCCTGATGGCGCTGGCCGAGGCGAGCCGGGGACGTGACGACAAGCTCGACCCCGATGCTTCCGTGCGCGCCTTCGTGAAGGATCTCGTGGCGCATGCGTCGCACTATCGGGGGCTGGCGGCGGCGCTGGGTACGGTCCTCAAGAGCGGCACGCCGGGTTGTCACGCCAGCGGCGAGGAAGCGCAACGCCTGCTCTTGCGCGCACAAAAGGCGGGCGCCATTCGGCGGGACGTCTCGGTCGAGGATCTCGTCTGCATGGTGACTGCGATTTCCCTCAGCCTCGAACAAGGCAGTGCGACAAAATCGCGGATCGCCCATTTGATCGACCTGTTCCTCGACGGCGTCGGCGTGCGGTGATCGGAGCGTTTCAGACCACGCGACGGAAAGCCTTCCAGACCATTTGACAGGACATCCACCATGACGTTTTCAGCACCAAGCGGCATCCGCGCCGTCGTCTTCGATTTCGGCGGCGTACTGTTCGACTGGAATCCCCAGCATCTGTATCGCCAGCTGATCGCCGATGAAGAAGAGCGCAACCATTTCCTCACCCACATCTGCTCACCCGAATGGAACGTACAGCAGGATGGTGGTCGCACGCTGGCCGATGCGACCGAGCTGTTGGTGCGGCAGCATCCGCAGCACGAAGCCTTGATCCGGGCCTTCTATGGTCGTTGGGTGGAGATGCTGCGCGGACCGCTCCCGGAGGGCGTGGCGCTGCTGCGTGAACTGCATGCGCAGCAGGTGCCGGTGTTCGGCCTGACCAACTGGTCCGCCGAGACCTATCCGCATGCGCGGGACAATCACGACTTCATGCAGCTGTTCCTGGACATCGTCGTGTCAGGCGACGAGCGTTGCATCAAGCCCGAGCCGCGCATCTACGAGATCGCGCTGGAGCGTTATGGACGCCACCTGCCGGCACTGCAGCCGCAGCAGCTGGTCTTCATCGACGACGCGCAAAAGAATATCGACGCCTGCCGGGCGCTGGGCTGGCAGGGCATTCATCACGTCCAGGCAGGGCAGACCCGCTTGCAATTGCGCGCACTGGGCTTGCCGGTCTGACGGTCGTGATCAGTCGCAGCGGCCGGTCTGCACATCGCATTGGAGCGGCGTGCTTTCCTGCGCTGGCGATGTCGTGCTGGTCGTGCCGGTTTCGTCACGCAGGTAGGCGGCCCACTGCTCGGGCTGCCCCAGCCAGCGGCCGGTGTCCAGTACTTCCAGCGTATCGCCCCGCTGCAAGATGAAGGTGGGGAAGCCGCGTCCGCCGACGTAGTTCAGCAATTCACGGCTGGCCGCGATGTGGTCATCCAGTTCTTCCTGCTCCACGCGCTGCAGTTCGGCGACGAAGGTGGCAGCGTCGACGCCCAGCGCCTGGGCCAGTTCGGTCAGCGTGCTCACCTCAGAAATCCGTCGTCCCTGCTGGTAATGCGCACGCTGGATGGCCGCCAGCATGTCCAGTCCGGCTGCCTCGCCCTGGATGGATTGCACCGCCAGCACGGCGGCAATCGGCGGGGCCGAATCGAAGACGGCATCGGTGTCCTTGAGCAGTCCATTGAAATAGTCCTCGCCGAATGCCTGTCCGGTCATCTGCGCGATGCGGTGGTCGTGCGGCATCACGTAGTCGCGCAACTGCGCGTCGACACGGCGGCGGTTGCGGCCGGCCATCATGCCGCCACCATGCGCCTGCACCGGCAGTACGTCGCGGGCTGCGGCCACCAGCGGCGCAGCCCCATAGCACCAGCCGCACAGCGGATCGTGGATGTAGTGGAGCATGGTGTCGTGAGCGGTGGCGGGAGTGGTCATGATGGGGTTCCTCTTGGATGAATCGATGTCGGGCCTGAGGATGTTTCACCATCAGACCCGGGGTATTGCCTGGCTCAGTAGCCTACCGTGAAACGCGCGCGGACGTGCTTAGGTTGTTCCAGTTCGTCCAGCAGGGCGACGGCGAAGTCTTCATAGGAGATCCAGCTCTTGCCATCGGCGCCGACCAGCAACTGGTCCTGGCCCAGGCGGAACTGGCCGGTGCGTTCGCCGGCGATGAACAGGGCCGACGGCGACAGGAAGGTCCATTCCAGTGCCTGCTCGCCGCGCAGGACGTTCAGGAAGTCACGGCCGCCGGCGGCTTCCGGCTTGTACTCTTCCGGGAATTCCGGGGTGTCGATCAGGGCTTTGCCAGGTGCGATTTCCAGGCTGCCGGCGCCGCCGACGATGGCCAGGCGCTTGACGCCCGCCGCCTTCACGGCCGGCAGCAGGTCGGCCGCGCCGAAGCTGGTGAAGCGGCCGCTGGAGACGACCACGTCGGCACCCTTGATGGCCGATGCCAGGCTGGTGGCCTCCTTGACGTCGGCCGCGACCACGGTCACGCCGGTGCGCTGGGCGATCTTGCCGGCATCGCGGGCGATGGCGACGAGATTGTGGCCGCGACGCAGGGCTTCGTCCACGATGCGGCTGCCGACATTGCCGGAGGCGCCGATGAGTGCGATTTTCATGAGGTTTCCTTTCGAGGTGGTGATGGGAGCACGAGGAGCGGCACAGGGTGTCGCACAGTCGCCATCATAGGATCGCTTTTGTTTTCGAAAAACAGCATAATCGATCACAATTTGTTTCCAAAAACGTGCAGATCGAAAGGCGGCACCATGGATCGCTTGATGGCCATGCAGGTATTCGTGGCGGTGGTGGACGGCGGCAGCCTGTCGGCGGCGGCCGGGCAGCTGGACCTGTCGCGGCCGGTGGTGTCGCGCTATGTCGCCGAGCTGGAGGACTGGGTCGGGGCGCGCCTGCTGCACCGGACCACGCGGCGCCTGTCGCTCACGCCGGCCGGCAACGAGATATTGCCGCGTTGCCGCCAGATGCTGGAGTTTTCCGATGACATGCGCCACGCGCTGGACACGCCCGACGAAACCCCGCGTGGGCTTTTGCGCATCACCGCCAGCACCTCCTTTGCGCAGACCCAGCTGATCCAGGCGGTGGTCGACTACGGGCGCCGCTATCCTGGCGTGGCGGTGGACCTGCTGGCGCTGGACCGCACGGTGAACCTGGTGGAAGAACGCATCGACCTGGCCATCCGCATGACCAACCGGCTGGAACCCAACCTCATTGCCCGACCGCTGGGCGTGTGCCGCTCGATCATCTGCGCCGCGCCGGATTACCTGGCCCACCACGGCACCCCGCGCAAGGTGGAAGAACTGGCCCTGCACAATTGCCTGACCCATTCCTATGTGGGGCGCAGCCTGTGGCAGTTCGATCCGAAGAAGGCAACTGGAAAGGGCGGCAAGACAAGGACGGCGGCGCAGAGTCAGAGCGTGGCCGTGGGGGGCAGCATCAGTGCCAATGAAGTGACGGTGCTGCTGCAGGCGGTGCTGGCCGGGGTCGGTATCGGCCACATGCCGGCCTATGCCGTGGCGCCGCTGGTGGCCAGTGGCCGGCTGGTGCAGTTGCTGCCGGACTTCGAGCCGCTGCAGTTGGGGATGTATGGCGTCTACGCCTCGCGCAAGCATATGCCGGCGACCTTGCGCACCATGCTCGATTTCCTGGCCCAGCGCTTCGCCGGGCAACCGTTCTGAGCGGAGCAGGTCAGGCCAGGGTCGGGCCCGTTCAGGGGGTGATGCTGAGCAGCTTGTGCACCAGTTCGGAGGAGGTGGAGGCGGCGAACTTGCGCATCAGGCGGGCGCGATGCATTTCCACCGTGCGCGGGCTCAGTTCCACCTGGCGCGCAATGAGCTTGCTGGTCTTGCCTTCCACCAGCAGCGCGGCGATTTCGCGTTCGCGTGGCGTCAGGCCGGGCGCGATGGGGCGCTTGGCGCTTACGTCCTCGAAGGTCCAGATGCCGGCGGCATGCGGGTTGTCGCGGTTCAGGGCGTGGCCGGTGACATGGCACCAGAACATCTCGTCGTTGGAACGCTTCATGATGCGCTCGTCCGAATAGAACCCCTTTTCATTGAGGATGGGGACCAGGCGCAGGCCGGTGCGTTCGAACTCGTCGGCGGTGGGATAGATTTCCTGGAAGGACGTCTGCCGCAACTGTTCCACCTCGTAGCCGAACATCGCCGCCATCGCCAGGTTGCCCTGCTGGATGATGCGATTGTGCGAGACGCACATGCCGATGGGCGCGTGCATGAAAACCTGTTCGAAGTCGATGGCAAGTGGCTGGGTCATGAGTAATGCTGCGCGATGTGCCGCAAGTAGCCGGCAAGGTCCCTCGAACCCGGCGCACCGCCCCTGCGGTCGATGTTATGCTGCATTGCGCCAGGTATTTTTACCGTATTGTATGGCTTATTTCACCTGACCTATGATAATTGGCGCTAATCGGAGCCCGGCATTGCCATGGCGCAGCGCGAAAGAGAAGCTCCGATGCCATCCCTGTTTGAGCTGGTATCCCCACCAGCAGCTTGCAACCCTGCTCGCAAGACAAGAGCCGAAAGGAGACTCGTGAACAAAGTGTATCCAGACGCGGCCACCGCGTTGAAAGACATCGTCAAGGACGGTCAGACCATTGCGGTCGGCGGCTT
>Ga0308159_1003355_pt1 | contig 16308 bp, 13 predicted proteins | sample PhyCR1_FD_201040 | JGI IMG/M metagenome (GOLD analysis project Ga0308159, IMG submission 201040) | Phyllosphere microbial communities from UC Gill Tract Community Farm, Albany, California, United States - DLSLC.R1 | ecosystem: Host-associated > Plants > Phyllosphere > Unclassified | place: USA... | reverse complement strand
ACGGCCGGGAGATGAGTTGTTCGGCGAGCTGGAGCGTGCGGGACATGCTGGGCGGTGGCGGCTGGATCAGTGGTGCACGTCCAGCGTGATTTCGGTGAAGGTGGGCGCCTCGACCTGGTCCATCAGCGGTCGGTCGGCATCGGCCCGGGCGGGCGGGGCGTTGTGGTTCTGCAGCCGCCACATCAGGTTGGTGGGCGAGTCGGCATGGGCGAGGCCTTCCTCGCGGCTGATGCGGCCGTCGAGGATGAGCTTGGCGATGGCTTCCTCGAAGGTTTGCGAGCCCTCGGCCATGGAGTTGTTCATCGCCTCCTTGATGCCCGAGAAGTCGCCCTTCTCGATCAGGTCGGCCACGAGCGCGGTGTTCAGCATCACCTCGACGGCCGGCAGGCGCGAACCGCGCGGCGTGCGCAGCAGGCGTTGTGCCACCACGGCGCGCAGCGCGCCGGCCAGGTCGCCCAGGAGGGTGGGGCGCACCTCGACCGGGTAGAAGCTCAGGATGCGGTTGAGCGCGCGGTAGGCGTTGTTGGCATGGAGCGTGGCCAGGCACAGGTGGCCCGACTGCGCGTAGGCGATGGCGGCGGTCATCGTCTCGCGGTCTCGGATCTCGCCGATCTGGATCACGTCGGGCGCTTGCCGCAGCGCGTTCTTCAGCGCCACCGAGAGCGACTGGGTGTCGCTGCCCACGTCGCGTTGGTTGATGAGCGACATCTTGTTCACGTAGGTGAACTCGATCGGCTCCTCCACCGTCAGGATGTGGCCCGAGGCGTTCTCGTTGCGGTAGTCGATCATCGACGCCAGCGTGGTCGTCTTGCCGGCCCCGGTGGCGCCGACCATCAGGATCAGCCCGCGCTTGTCCATGATGAGGGACTTGAGCACCTCCGGCAGGTTCAGCTCGTCCAGGGCCGGGATGATGTTGGCGATGTAGCGCACCACCACCGCATAGGTGCCGCGCTGGCGCATCGCGCTGATGCGGAAGTTGCCGACGCCCTCGATCGCCACCGCCATGTTCAGCTCGCCGGTGCGCTCCAGCTCGCCGATGCGCAGCGGGTCCACCACCTCGCGCAGCAGCTCGAGCGGCGCGTCGGGCGGCAGGATTTGGGAGTTGATCGGCACGCAGGCACCGTTGATGCGGATCTGCGCCGGCGCGTGGGCCGACAGGTACACGTCCGAAGCCTTGCGCTCGGCCATCAGCCGAAGAATGCGGTCCATCGTTCCCATCGTGCCCTCCAGGGTGGTGGTGTGTCGCTAGCGAGAAGGCCGCCCGAAGGCGGCCTGATGCCGGCGGCCGAGCGCCGGGCCGCCCCAAGCCGGCCGCGCCTCCCCCTCGGGGGGTGGAGTTACACGCGCGCAGCGCGTGAAAAGCCGGGGGGCAGACATTTCAATCTCTGAGCAGGTCGTTCAGGCTGGTCTTGGAGCGCGTCTGCGCATCGACCGTCTTCACGATGACCGCGGCATAGGTGCTGTAGTCCTGGCCCGACTTGGTCTTCTTGGGCAGGCTGCCGCTGATGACCACGCTGCCCGAGGGCACGCGGCCGTAGCTGATCTCGCCGGTGTCGCGGTTGAAGATCGGCGTGCTCTGGCCCAGGTACACGCCCATGCCGAGCACCGAGTTCTCCTCGACGATCACGCCTTCGACCACCTCGGAGCGGGCGCCGATGAAGCAGTTGTCCTCGATGATGGTCGGGTTGGCCTGCAGGGGCTCCAGCACGCCGCCCAGGCCCACGCCGCCCGACAGGTGCACGTTGGCACCGACCTGCGCGCACGAGCCCACGGTGGCCCAGGTGTCGACCATCGAGCCCTCGCCCACGTAGGCGCCGATGTTCACGTAGCTGGGCATCAGGATCGCGCCCTTGGCGATGAAGCTGCCGCGGCGCGCCACGGCCGGCGGCACGATGCGCACGCCCGATTCCTTGAGCTCGCCGGCCGACAGGTGCGAGAACTTGGTCGGCACCTTGTCGTAGAAGCCCAGCGAGCCCGCCTGGATCTGCTCGTTGTCCTTGAGGCGGAAGGACAGCAGCACGGCCTTCTTGATCCACTGGTGCACGGTCCACTGGCCGACCGATTCGCGCGTCGCCACGCGAAGGTGGCCGTTGTTGAGCTCGGCGATCACGTGCTCGACCGCATCGACCACCTCCTTGGGCGCCTGCGCGGGCGAGAGGTTGGCGCGGTTCTCCCACGCGGCGTCGATGGTCTGTTGCAGTTGTTGGGTCATGGCAAACGGGTCGGAGGAACAGAAAGGGCTTCAGGCGCCGGGATTCGACTGGCAGAAGCGGACGATGCGCCGGGCGGCTTCGGTGCACTCGGCCGTGTCGGCCACCAGGGCCATCCGGATGCGGCCGCGGCCGGGGTTCTGGCCCTGCCACTCGCGGGCGAGGTAGCTGCCCGGCAGCACCGTCACATTGTATTGAGCGTAGAGCGCGCGCGCGAAGGCGGCGTCGTCGCCGTTCCAGCCCGGCGGCACGCCGGCCCAGAGGTAGAAGCTCGCGTCGGGCAGCCGCACGTCGAGCACCGCCTCGAGCAGCGGCGTGACGGCGGCGAACTTTGCGCGGTACTGCGCGCGGTTGTCCACCACGTGCGTCTCGTCGCCCCAGGCCGCGATGCTCGCGGCCGCCACGGCGCCGCTCATCGCGCTGCCGTGGTAGGTGCGGTAGAGCAGGAAATTCTTGATGATCGATGCGTCGCCGGCCACGAAGCCGCTGCGCAGGCCCGGGACGTTGCTGCGCTTGGACAGGGAGGTGAGCGCGATCAGGCGCCGGAAATCGCCGCGGCCCAGCTTGGAGGCCGCCTCCAGCCCGCCCAGCGGCGGCTCGTCGCGGAAGTAGATCTCGCTGTAGCACTCGTCCGAGGCAATCACGAAGCCGTGCCGGTCCGACAGGGCGAAGAGCTTGTCCCACTCGTCCAGCGGCATGACGGCGCCGGTCGGGTTGCCGGGCGAGCAGACATACACCAGCTGGGTGCGTGCCCAGATCTCCTCGGGCACGCTGTCCCAGTCGACGGCGAAGTTGCGTGCCGGGTCGCTCGGCGCGTACCAGGTGTCGGCGCCGGCCAGCAGGGCCGCGCCTTCGTAGATCTGATAGAACGGATTGGGTGAAACCACCACCGGCGCAGGCTGGACGCTGGCATCTACCACCGTCTGCGCCAGCGCGAACAGCGCCTCGCGCGAGCCGTTGACCGGCAGCACCTGCGTGGCCGGGTCGAGGTCGAGGTCATAGCGCGTCTTGAGCCAGCCGGTGAAGGCGGCACGCAGCGCCGGTTCGCCGGCCGTGGCCGGGTAGCCCGCCAGTGCGCCGAGGCCCTGCACCAGGGCGTCCTTGATGAAGGGCGGGGTGGGGTGCTTCGGTTCGCCGATGCCCAGGCTGATGGGAGGGTGCGCGGCGTCGGGCGTCACGCCGGCGAAGAGCTGTCGTAGCCGCTCGAAGGGGTAGGGCTGCAGCTTGGCGAGCAGGGGATTCATGGGGGCGAATTATCCGCGCGCCAGCGGGCGCACGCCGGCCGTCGGCGCCCGGCAGGAGCCGGCCCGGCCAAGCGGCGCAGTCGGCATCCGCCTGGGACCAGGGCGCCGAGGGGACAGGCGCGGCACAATTTTCGGCACCATCGACATCGAAGCATCAGGAACACACATGACATTGGCAATGAGCTGGGACGAATGGGCCGCGCAGGACGCGACGGCCCTGGCCGAGAAGGTGCGCCAGGGCGAGCTCACCGCCGCCGAACTCGCGCAGCAGGCCGCGGCCGGCATCGCGAAGACGAACCCCACGCTGTCGGCCGTGGTCGAGGTCTTCGAAGACGTGGTGGCCGACCCGCTCAAGGACGGACTGAACCCCCGAGGCCCCTTCGCCGGCGTGCCCTTCCTCATGAAGGACCTGGGCCCCACGCTCAAGGGCCGGCTGCAGGAGCAGGGCTCCCTCTTCATGCGCGGCAACCGGCCGACCGAGGACGCCTGGCTGACCAAGCAGATGCGCAAGGCCGGTCTCAACCTCATGGGCCGCACCACCACGCCGGAGTTCGGCGTCTGCAGCTCGGCCGAGAACCCGGCCGTCTACGTCACCCGCAACCCCTGGAACACCGACTTCACCACCTGCGGCTCCTCCGCCGGCACCTCGGCCATGGTGGCGGCGGGCGTGGTGCCCATGTCGCATGCGACCGATGGCGGCGGCTCGATCCGCATCCCGGCCGGCTTCAACGGCAACATCGGCCTGAAGCCCTCGCGCGGCGTGTTCAGCATCGGGCCCAACCTGTCGGACATCACCGGCTATGTCTCCATCCAGGGCTGCCACAGCCGCACGGTGCGCGACACGGCGGCCTTCGTCGATGCCTGCCGCGGCGGCGCGCCCGGCGAGTTCATGCCCTACTGGACGACGCCCGAGCCCTACACCCAGCTGATCCAGAAGGAACCGGGCCGGCTGCGCATCGCGCTCTCGCACGAATGGGGCGATTACCGCGCCACGCCCGAGATCGTGGCCGAGCTGGAGAAGGCCGCGCGCTTCCTCGAAGGCCTGGGCCACCATGTCGAATGGGCGCTGCCGCAGGCCGACCTGCGCGAGGCCTTCCGGGCGCAGACCACCTGCTACATCAGCAACTTCGCCCAGGTCATCAACGGCCTGTTGGCCAGGAACGGGCTGGAGCGCCCGCCAGCCGGACTGATCGAGCCGATCAACATCCGCATCTGGGAAGCCGGCAAGGACCTGTCGTACGCCGAGCGCTACAGGATGCAGGCCGTGTTCAACAGCACGGCCCGCGCCTTCGGCGCCTTCTTCGAGGACTGGGACGTCATCCTCACGCCCATCACGGCGCTGCCCACGCCGCGCATCGGCACCACCGAGTACCTGACGACCAGCGACAACCCGGACGTGCTCGACTGGTTCGACCACCTCTGGAAGTTCTTCTCGTACACGCCGCTGTCCAACCTGTGCGGCATCCCGGCCATCTCGCTGCCGATGGCGCAGCAGGCCCACGGGCTGCCCTTTGGCATCCATGCCCAGGCCCGCCAGGCCAACGACGGCCTGCTGCTGCAGCTGGCAGCGCAGATCGAGCGTGCGCTCGGTGGCCGCTGGAACGACGGCCGCCGCCCGGCGGTGCACGTCGCCAGCGCCTGAGCACCCCACCAACGCCAATCGCGCCAATGACGCCGGCGGCGACGGCGCGGGTGCGTGGGCGTCGCTGGACGGCACCATGCGCGCTTTTCCGACGCGTGGGGCCGGCAGTGCGTGCGTTCATGTCGCCATGACTTCCGCACTCCAACTTTCTGCCTCCCAGGGCCGCGACCGGTTCCATGGCCGCGTCGTCATCGTCACCGGCGCCGGATCGGGCATCGGCGAGGCCATTGCCCGCCGCTTCTCGGCCGAAGGCGCCCATGTCGTGCTGGCCGGCGACCACGCCGACAAGCTCGACAAGGTGGCGGCCGACCTGCCGGCCGAACGCACACTCGTGCACCAGACCGACGTGGCCGAACTGTCGCAGGTCGAGGCGCTGGTCGAAGCCGCCGTCCGGCGTTTCGGCGGACTGCACGTGCTGATCAGCAACGCCGGCATCGCGCCCGAGGGCGATGCGACCGCCGCGTCCGCCGAGGATTTCCACCGGACCCTCGCCGTCAATGCCGGCGGCGTGTTCAACGGGGCCAAGGCAGCCATGCCGCACCTGGAGCGCAGCCGCGGCTGCATCGTCAACACCGCGTCCGTGTCGGGCCTCGGCGGCGACTGGGGGCTGGTGGCCTACAACGCGTCGAAGGGCGCCGTGGTGAACCTGACGCGCGCGATGGCACTGGACCATGGCGGCAAGGGCGTGCGGGTCAATGCGGTCTGTCCCAGCCTGACCTTCACGCCCATGACGGCAGACATGCAGGACGATCCGGAGACGATGGCCCGCTTCAAGGACCGCATTCCGCTGGGGCGAGGCGCCGACCCGGCCGAGGTGGCCTCGGTCGTCGCCTTCCTGGCCAGCGACGATGCCAGCTTCGTCAATGGGGCGCTGGTGCCGGTGGACGGCGGCCTCACGGCGTCGAACGGGCAGCCGCGCATGTGAAGGACGGCGGCAGCGCCGGCGGCCTCAGCGCAGCTTCTTCACCAGGACCTGGCTCTTGCGGTCCCAGTTGTATTTCTTCTTGCGGGCTTCCGGCAGCCAGTCCGGATTGACCTGCTGGAAGCCGCGCTTGATGAACCAGTGCATGGTGCGCGTGGTCAGCACGAAGATGCTGTCCAACTCCATCGCGCGGGCGCGGTGCTCGATGCGCTTGAGCAGCTTCTCGCCGTCGCCCTGGCCCTGCGACTGTGGGGACACCGTGAGCGCTGCCATCTCGGCGGTCTTCGCCTCGGGGTAAGGGTACAGCGCGGCACAGCCGAAGATCACGCCGTCGTGCTCCACCACCGTGTACTGGTGGATGTCGCGCTCGATCTCGGTGCGGCTGCGCTTGACCAGGGTGCCGTCGCGCTCGAAGGGCTCGATCAGCTGCAGGATGCCGCCGATGTCATCCACTTCGGCCTCGCGCACCGACTCCAGCTTCTCGTCGATCACCATCGTGCCGATCCCGTCGTGCACGTAGATCTCGAGCAGCAGCGAGCCGTCGACGGCGAACGGCAGGATGTGGTTGCGCTCCACGCCGGCCTCGCAGGCCTTCACGCAGTGCTGCAGGTAGAAGGCCGTGTCGGTCGGCCGCTGGGCCGGCGAGAGCGTCGTGAGCAGCTGGCGCGCGGTGTCCAGCGGCAGTTCGGTGTCGATGGGGTTGTCTTCGCTCACCGGCTGGTTCACGTCGAGCGGAATGCCGGGGATCTCGGTCAGGAAGATCAGCTTGTCGGCCTGGATGGAAATGGCCACGCTGGTGGCGACTTCTTCCATCGTGAGGTTGAAGGCCTCGCCGGTCGGCGAGAAGCCGAAGGGCGACATCAGCACCATGGCGCCGAAGTCCAGGGTGCGGCGGATGCCGGCGACGTCGACCTTGCGCACCAGGCCCGAATGCTGGAAGTCCACGCCGTCCACCACGCCCACCGGCCGCGCGGTGATGAAGTTGCCCGAGATCATGCGAACCGTGGAGCCCGCCATCGGCGTGTTGGGCAGCCCCTGGCTGAAGGCGGCCTCGATCTCGTAGCGCAGCTGGCCGGCGGCCTCCTGGGCGCAGTCCAACGCCACCTCGTCGGTGATGCGGATGCCGTGCGAGTACCGCGCCTCGTGGCCCTTGGCGCGCAGTTGCTCGTTCACCTGCGGGCGAAAGCCGTGCACCAGCACGATCTTCACGCCCATCGACTGGATCAGCGCCAGGTCCTGCGCGATCGACGGCAGCTTGCCCGCCGCGATGGCCTCGCCCGCCACCGCCACCACGAAGGTCTTGCCCCGGTGGGTGTGGATGTAGGGCGCCACCGAGCGGAACCAGGGGACGAAGGTGAAGTTGAAGACGGCGGACATGGGGACTGACGGGGCTGGCAGGGACGGGACGGCGAAGCGAAGCGCGGATTGTCCATGAAGCGCCCCGGCCGCGTGGGCCGGCCCGCGCGCTCGGGCGCAACGCGCAGAACCCGTGCGCCCGGCCAAAGATAATCGCCGGTTCGCTTGCGGCCACGCCTGCCGCCCCCACCTGATCCCCCTCCGAATGCCCGCGCTCGACATCCAGTTCCCCGAATCGCTTCCCGTCAGCGCCAGGCGCGACGAGATCGCCGCCGCCATCGCCGCCCACCAGGTGGTGATCGTGTGCGGCGAGACGGGCTCGGGCAAGACGACGCAGCTGCCGAAGATCGCGCTGGCCCTCGGCCGGGGCAAGCTCAACGCCCCCGAGGGCCGCGGCCGGCTGATCGGCCACACGCAGCCGCGGCGCATCGCCGCGAGTTCGGTCGCCAAGCGCATCGCCGAGGAGCTGAAGACGCCGCTGGGCGAGGTGGTGGGCTACAAGGTCCGCTTCCAGGACCGCCTGTCGCGGGATGCCTCGGTCAAGCTGATGACCGACGGCATTCTGCTGGCCGAGACGCAGACCGACCCGCTGCTCAAGGCCTACGACACGCTGATCATCGACGAGGCGCACGAGCGCTCGTTGAACATCGATTTCCTGCTGGGCTACCTGAAGGAAATCCTCCCGCGCCGGCCGGACCTGAAGGTGATCGTGACCTCGGCGACCATCGATGCGGATCGGTTTGCCGAGCACTTTGCGTCGGCGAAGGGGAAAGCGCCGGTCATCTATGTGTCCGGGCGCACCTTCCCGGTGGAGATGCGCTGGCGGCCTTTCGAGGAATCGCGCGACTTCGACCTCAACGACGCGATCGCCGACGGCGTCGACGAGCTGTGGGCGGGCGGCGTGGGGGGCGACATCCTGGTCTTCCTCCCGGGCGAGCGCGAGATCCGCGAGGCCGCCGACCACCTGCGCAGGCACCTCGCGCACAGCCCGGTGCTGCGCAACGCCGAGGTGCTGCCGCTGTTCGCACGCCTGTCGCAGGCCGAGCAGGACCGCATCTTCGACGGCCACACCGGCCGGCGCATCGTGCTCGCGACCAACGTGGCCGAAACCTCGCTGACGGTCCCCGGCATCCGCTACGTGATCGACGCCGGCACGGCGCGCGTGAAGCGCTACGCCTTCCGCAGCAAGGTCGAGCAGCTGATGGTCGAGCCCATCAGCCAGGCGGCGGCCAACCAGCGCGCGGGTCGCTGCGGCCGGGTGGCCGACGGCATCTGCATCCGTCTGTACGACGAGAAGGATTTCAACAGCCGGCCGCGCTTCACCGACCCCGAAATCCTGCGTTCGTCGCTGGCCGGCGTGATCCTGCGCATGAAGGCGCTCCACCTGGGCGACGTGGGGCGCTTTCCTTTCCTCGAGTCGCCTTCGGGCCGGGCCATCGCCGACGGCTACCAGCTGCTCAACGAACTGGGGGCGGTTGACGACGCCAACGAACTCACCCCCATCGGTGCCGAGCTGGCCAAGCTGCCGCTGGACCCGCGCGTGGGACGCATGATCCTGGAGGCCCGCAGCCGCGGCGCGCTCCAGGAGGTGCTGGTCATCGCCGCCGCGATGAGCGTGCAGGACGTGCGCGACCGCCCGCTGGAGGCCCAGCAGCAGGCCGACCAGGCCCATGCCAAGTTCGACGACGAGAAGAGCGAGTTCAGTGGCTACCTGACGCTGTGGAAGTGGCTGCACGACGCGCGCGGCGGCGCACCGGTGGCGCAGACCCGGCGCGAGATGCAGACAAAGGTGCAGGGGCCGAAGAAGGCGAGTGCGGCGGTGCTGCCCGTGTCGCAGCGGTTGGCTGCGGCCGCGCCGGCACCGGCGCCCGAGCTGGCCGCGCCCACCGACAAGTTGAGCAACCGCCAGTACGAGCAGCTGCTGCGCCAGAACTTCATCAGCGTGCGCCGCGTGCGCGAGTGGCGCGACATCCACTCGCAGCTGCTGACGGTGATCACCGAGCACAAATGGAAGCTGAATGCGGTCCCTGCGGGCTACGAGGCGGTGCACAAGTCGATGCTCGCCGGCCTGCTGGGCAACATCGGCTGGAAGATGGACGAGGAGGCCGGATCGTCCTCCGGCGAGTACCTGGGCGCACGCGGCATCAAGTTCCACCGCCATCCCGGCGCGCACCTGCGAAAGCGGCCGGGCCGGTGGATCGTGTGCGCCGAGCTGGTCGAGACCACGCGCCTTTTCGGGCGCGGCATCGCCAATATCGAGCCGCAGTGGATCGAGGAGGTGGCCGGCCACCTGCTGAAGAAGCAGCTGCTCGACCCGCACTGGGAGAAGAAGGACGCCCGCGTGGCCGCCTTCGAGCGCGCCACGCTGTACGGCCTGGTGGTCTACAGCGGCCGTCGCGTGGACTTCGCCAAGGTCGACCTGCCCGCCGCGCGCGAGATCTTCCTGCGCGAGGCGCTGGTGGCGGGCGAGTGGGAGACGAAGCTGCCTTTCCTGGCCGCCAACCGCAAGCTGGTGCGCGAGGTCGAGGGCCTGGAACACAAGTCGCGCCGGCAGGACGTGCTGGTGGACGACGCGCTGATCTACGCCTTCTACGACGCGCATGTGCCGGCCGACCTCGCCAACGGCCAGGCCTTCGAGCACTGGTACCGCGAGGCCGCGAAGGCCGACCCGAGGCTGCTCTTCCTCACGCGCGAGGAGCTGATGCGCCACCAGGCGGCCGGCATCACCACGCAGGCCTTTCCGCACACGGTCAAGCTCGGTGGCGTGGACTGCGCCGCAAGCTACCTGCACGCGCCCGGCGATGCGAAGGACGGGCTCACGGTGACGGTGCCGCTCTTCGTGCTCAACCAGGTGAGCGAGGAGCGCTGCGAATGGCTGGTGCCCGGCATGCTCAAGGACAAGATCCAGGCGCTGCTCAAGAGCCTGCCGCAGAAGCCGCGCTCGCGCTTCGTGCCGCTGCCCGAGTCGGCAGCCCGTCTGAACGAGGTGCTCTCGACACCCGAGGCTTTCGGCCACGGTGCGCTGACCGATGCGCTGCTCAAGCGCGTGCGCGACGAGACCAGCCTCGACGTCAAGCGGGCCGACTTCAAGCTCGACATGCTGCCGCCGCACCTGTTCATGAACCTGCGCGTGGTCGACGAGCACGGCCGCCAGCTGGGCATGGGGCGCAACCTCGGCGCGCTGAAGGGCGAACTGGGCGCCCAGGCCCGCGGCGCGTTCCAGGCGCTGGCGGGCCTGCGCGCCCGCTCGCCCGAGGCCGCCCGTGACCCAGCCGCCGAACCGCTTGCGGCGCCGGCGTCGGCCGCGGTCAAGCGCCCGCCCAGCGAGGCGCCCGCCCAGGCGACGACGCAGCGCCACACCGGTTGGACCTTCGGCGAACTGCCCGAGCTGATGGAGATGCGGCGCGGGGCGCAGACGCTGATCGGCTTCCCGGCGCTGATCGATGGCGGCGATGCCGTGACCATCGAGGTGTTCGACGAGCCGGAGGTGGCTGCGGCGAAGCACCGTGCCGGCCTGCGGCGCCTGGTGGCGCTGCAGCTCAAGGACGCGCTGAAATACCTCGAGAAGAACATCCCCGAGCTGCAGAAGATGGCGGTGGCGTACCTGCAGGTCGGCAAGGCGCCCGACGGGTCGGGCGGTGGCACGCTGGAGGAGCTGCGCGCGCAGATCATCGACGTCGCGCTGGACCGCGCCTTCCTGCAGGACCCGCTGCCCGCCGATGCGGCCGCCTTCCAGCGCCGCGTGGACGAAGGCCGCGGCCGCCTGACGCTGATCGCCAGCGAGGTGGCGCGGCTGGCGGGGACGATCCTGGCCGAGTACGCGGCGGCGGCGCGCAAGATCAAGGACACCAAGGTCCACCCGGAGGCGGTGAAGGACGCGGCCGAACAGCTGCAGCGCCTCGTGGGCAAGCGCTTCCTGGCCGACACGCCGTGGGCCCAGCTGCAGCATTTCGCGCGCTACCTCAAGGCGATCGTGCTGCGGCTGGACAAGCTGCGCGCCGATCCGGCGCGCGACGCCTCGCGCCTGGCCGAGCTGAAGCCGCAGGAGCAGCGCTACTGGCGACTCGTGGCCGAACGCAAGGGCGCGACCGACGAGCGCATGCTGGAATTCCGCTGGCTGCTGGAAGAGTTGCGGGTGAGCTTCTTCGCGCAGGAGCTGCGCACGCCGCAGCCGGTCAGCCTCAAGCGCCTGGACAAGGCCTGGTTGCAGATCGCGCACTGAGCCGGCACGGCCGCCGCGGCGTCATCGCGCCGTGCATTGGACTGCGCTGCATTCGGAACGCAGCGTCTCCACCCGATCGGCCAACTCGCGGCCCTGGCGGTCGCATCGGGCCTGGGTGCCGGCGAGCGTCTCGTCGAGCGCTTGTTGCTGGCCGGGGAAGCGGCCGCTCGTGCCCTCGCGCTGCGCACGCAGGGCCGACAATTCCTGCTCGCAGGCCTGCCGGTGAGCGGCCAGCGCCGACCGGGCGGCCGGCAGCAAGGTCGACTCGAGCTGCGTCTTGCGCAGGGCCCGGGTGCTCGCCTCCTGGTTGCGCTGGATCTGCTGGGCGCGCTGCCCGTCGTCGGAGCCGCTCACCAGCGGGGGCGGCGTGCTCGTGCCGACCACCTGCTCCTTGCTGCCCTCGGGGCAGCGCTTGTCCTGGAAGCTGACCGTGCCGCCCGGTGCCTCGCAGCGGTACATGGCACCGGCAGGGCCGGCGAGCGCGGCACCGAGGCATGCGAACAGCAGGATGGCGGACTTCATCGATGACGGCGGCGGGCGAAAACGGGCACCCTAACCGATGTCGACCCATCCCGGCGCCCGCAGGCCGAAAAAAAGCCCGCCGGATGGCGGGCTGCGGGGTGGGGCGGCTTATATGCGTCCCATGAGGAGCAGCACGATCACGACGATGACCACCAGGCCCAGGCCGCCGCTCGGACCATAGCCCCAGCTCTTGCTGTAGCCCCAGCTCGGCAGGGCGCCGATCAGCAACAGGATCAAGACGATCAGCAGGACAGTCGACAACATTTTGCTTCTCCAGCAGTTCGAAGAGGCTCCATGTTGGGGTGCTCAGGGCGCCTGGGCGGCCGGTGCGCGACGACTTCTCGTGTCAGGGCGGTCCTGCGCCCGTGTCAGCGCACCCGCTGGCCATTGCAGGAGCGCACCCGGCGCTGCTGCTCAGAGGCGTGCCAGGCGCTCGAGCGCGGTCTGCAGCGTCTCGTCCTTCTTGGCGAAGCAGAAACGCACCACCCGCTGGTCGAAGCCGTCGCCGTAGAAGGCCGACAGCGGGATCGCCGCGACGCCGATCTCGGTGGTGAGCCACTGGCAGAAGTCGGCCTCGCCCAGGTCGCTCACCGCGGAGATGTCGACGCACTGGAAATAGCTGCCCTCGCTGCGCAGCAGCTTGAATCGGGTCTTGGCCAGGCCGGCGGCGAAGAGGTCGCGCTTGCGCTGGTAGAACGCGGGCAGCTGCAGGTACGGTGCCGGGTCGGCCATGTAGGCGGCCAGGGCGTGCTGCATCGGCGTGTTGACCGTGAACACGTTGAACTGGTGCACCTTGCGGAACTCGGCCATCAGCGCGGCCGGCGCCGCGACGTAGCCGACCTTCCAGCCCGTGACGTGGTAGGTCTTGCCGAAGCTGCTGACGATGAAGCTGCGTGCCGCGAGGCCGGGGAAGCGCGCCACGCTCTCGTGCTGCGCGCCGTCGTACACCATGTGCTCGTAGACCTCGTCGGCGATGACGAAGACGTCGGTCGGGGCGAGCAGCGCCTCCAGCTGCCGCATCTCGGCCGCCGTCCACACCGTCGCGCTGGGGTTGTGCGGCGTGTTGACGATGATGGCGCGGGTCTTCGGCGTGATGGCGGCGGCGATCCGGTCGAAGTCGGGGCGGAATGTGCCGGGCACCAGCGGCACGCGCACGACGGTGCCGCCAGCCAGGTCGATGTTGGGCACATAGCTGTCGTAGCAGGGCTCCAGCACGATCACCTCGTCGCCGGGCCGCACGATGGCAAGGATGGCCGTGATGATGGCCTGCGTGGCGCCGGCCGTCACGGTGATCTCGGCGGCGGGGTCGTAGCGGCGGCCGTACATCGACGCCAGCTTGCCGGCGATGGCATCGCGCAGCGGCGCAATGCCGGGCATCGGCGGGTACTGGTTGTGGCCGGCGGCCATGGCGGCCGTCACGTCGCCGAGCAGCTTCGGGTCGCAGCCGAAGTCGGGGAAGCCCTGGCCGAGATTGACGGCGCTCTTCTCGGCGGCCAGCGCCGACATGACGGTGAAGATGGTGGTGCCGACGGCGGGCAGCTTGGTGCCGGGCAGGGGAGTGCGTGGAGCGGTCATGGGGCGCAGCAGCGATGCAAAGGGGTCAGAGTTCGTAGTCGTTGGCGTGGCCGGCCAGGGCCTTGGCGATCAGGTTGCGATCGAGCCGGTCGGAAAGCAGCTCGGCGAACTTGAAGACGAAATTGCGCAGGTAGGCACTGCGCTTGAAGGCCACACGCGCGATGTTCTGGCCGAACAGGTGGCCCATCGGGCGCACCACCAGGTCGGCGTTCGAGTCGTCGCGCACCGCCATCTCGGCCACGATGCCCACGCCCAGGCCCAGCCGCACGTAGGTCTTGATGACGTCGGAATCGATCGCCTCCAGCGCGATGCGCGGGGTCAGCTTCTTCTGCGCGAAGGCATGGTCGATGCGCGTGCGGCCGGTGAAGGACGGGTGGTAGGTGATGATGGGCTCGTGCGCCAGGTCGTCGAGCGACACCCGCTCCTTGGCCGCCAGCGGATGGTCCTTGGGCAGCACCAGCACGTGCTGCCATTCGTAGCAGGGCAGGGTGACGAGGTCGGCGTAGTCGGCCAGCGATTCGGTCGCGATGCCGATCTCGGCGATCTCGTCGAGCACCATGCGCGCCACCTGGTCGGGCGAGCCTTGGTGCAGGCTCACGTTGACCTTGGGGTAGGCCTCGCGCAGCTTCGCCACAGGCACCGGCAGCACGTAGCGCGCCTGGGTATGGGTGGTGGCGATGGAGAGCGTGCCGCTGTCCTGGGCGCTGAACTGCTCGCCGATGCGCTTCAGGTTGCCCACCTCGCGCATGATGAGTTCGATGCTGGCAATGACGTGCTGGCCGGGCTCGGTCACGCGCTTGAGGCGCTTGCCGTGGCGCGCGAAGATCTCGACGCCCAGCTCCTCCTCCAGTTCGATGATGGCCTTGGACACGCCAGGCTGCGAGGTGTGCAGCGCCTTGGCCGCTTCGGTGAGATTCAGGTTGCGACGGACGGCTTCCTGAACAAACTTGAACTGGTGCAGATTCATAACAAATTCCGTCTGATTCAGGAATTTATTATGCCTTCAATGTCTAAGGGTTGCGTGCCGCCGTGGCCGGCCGAAGCGCCAGTTCAGCCAGCAGGCCGATGACCTCGGGCGACTCGCCGACGGCGCCCGACACTTCGATCTGTAGCCCGGAATGATTCGCCCGCGCGGCGTCGACCAGGCCCGGCAGATCCTCGCGGGCGTGCTTGCCCATGCCGAGGAACATCGGCACGACCCGCAGGCGCTGCACGCCCGCCTCGGCGAGTTCGTGCACCGCGCTGGCAAAGTCGGGCTCGGCCAGCTCCAGGTACGCGCAGCGCACCGCCGCGTGCGGCGCGCGAGCTTCCACGGCCCGGGCCACCGCCTCGATGGGCTCGCGCCAGCGCGGGTCCCTCGAGCCATGGCCGAAGAGGAGGATGCCCTGCTTCATGTCAACGTCGCAGCACGAGCCAGCCGAAGGCCCCGAGCGAAAGCAGCGAATAGATCATTCCAGGTGCCGCAGCCGTGATCCAGGGCCACCAGTTGCGCAGGTTGCCGATGTAGCCGAACACGTTGTTCAGCAGGAAGAAACTGATGCCGATCATCACGCCGCCGAACACGTAGCTGGTGATGCCGCTCTGACGGAAATGCAGGTAGGCGAAGGGCAGGGCCAGCACCACCATGACCAGGCACGACAGGGGGTAGAACACCTTGCGCCAGAACTCGATCTCGTAGCGCTGCGACTGCTGGCCGTTGGCGTCCAGGTGGCGCGTGTACTCGAACAGATCCATCGTCCGCATCTTGTCGGGCTTGAGCAGCGCGACCGAGACCATGTCGCCGGTGAGCGTCGATGGCCAGGGCAGCAGCGGATGTTGCGTGGTCACGACCCTGGCCGAGCCATCTGCCTTGCGGGTGTCGAAATCCTGCTTCTGCGCGTTCTGCAGCACCCACACGCCGTTGGCGATGCGCGCGGACTCCGCGCTGGTCTGCGAAACCAGGAAGCCGCGATCGTCGAACTCGAAGATCCGTGGCTGCTTCAGCACACCGTCCTTGTCGATCGACAGCACGTTGGCGGCGTAGGAGTGGTCGTCGCGCCTTTCCTTCAGCCAGCCGCCGGTCAGGCCCGCGGTGGCCAGGTAACCCTGGTAGCGTGACTTGAGCAGTTGGGCCGCGCGGTCCGAGGCCGGTGCGATGTAGTCGCCGATGGCGAAGGTCAGCATCACGAAGGCCAGGCCGAGGATCAACAGCGTGCGCAGCGCGCGCCAGGGCCCGAGGCCGCTGGTGCGAAGGATGGTGTACTCCGAGGTACGGGCCAGGTTGGCCATGACGAAGATGGTGCCGATCAGCACCGTGATGGGCAGCAGCTCGTACAGGTGGCTGGGCACCAGCAGCGCCACGTACAGCAGCGCCTGTGGCAGGCCGTAGCCCAGGGCGTTGGCCTTGCCGACCGACTGCAGTTCGTCGACGAAATCGAAGAAGAAGAACAGGCACAGGAAGCCGAAAGTGACGAAGCCGACGGCCTTGAGCACCTCCAGGTAGATGAGACGGCGGATCGTTTTCACGGTTCAGGAAGCGGCAGGACGAAAGGCGCGGCGCAGCGTCCAGAGGGTGTGTCGCTTGGCCAGCCAGGCCAGCACCAGAAGGAAGACGCCGCCGTGCAACGCCACCAGGA
>Ga0308159_1003354_pt1 | contig 16308 bp, 15 predicted proteins | sample PhyCR1_FD_201040 | JGI IMG/M metagenome (GOLD analysis project Ga0308159, IMG submission 201040) | Phyllosphere microbial communities from UC Gill Tract Community Farm, Albany, California, United States - DLSLC.R1 | ecosystem: Host-associated > Plants > Phyllosphere > Unclassified | place: USA... | reverse complement strand
TCCAGGCCCGCCTTGTCGCCGTCGAAGCCGACGACGAGGATGTCGTCGCGTCCCGCGGCACGGGCGGCGGCGGAGGCGCCGAGCGCGAGCGCGTCGGCCCGGCCGAAGAAGACCGTGATGTCGGGGTTCGACTGCAGCATGTCGGTGGCGATGTCGTAGCCCTCGTCCTGCGCCCACTGGAGCGACGCCTGGCGGGCGACCTCCTTCATCCCGGGCGCCTTCTCGATGGCCGTGGTGAAGCCCTCGTCGCGCGCGAGCTCGGGGGTCGTGCCGACCTGGCCCTGGATGACGCCGATGTTGGCCTCTCCGCCGGTCTGCTCGACGACCCAGTCGCCGAGCGCCTCGGCCGCAGCGACGCTGTCGGTCGCGATGAAGGTGTCGCCGGGCGACCCCTCCGGGTTGCGGTCGACGGTGACGATGGGGATGCCGGCCGAGTTCGCCGCGCGGACGGGGACGGTCGCGGCGGTCGCTCCGGCCGGGATGTAGATGATCGCGCTGACGCCCTGGGTGATGAAGTCCTGGATCTGGCTGACCTGGGTGTCGGAGTCGCCCTTGGCGTCCGAGACGATGACCTTGACGCCCTGCGCCTCGGCCTCGGCCTCGACCGACTGGCGGATCTGGTTGAAGAAGTCGGCCTGGAGGTTCGCGACGGCCAGGCCGACGGTCTTCTCGCCGTCCTCGCCGCCACCTGCGGTCGAGGCGCAGCCGGTGAGCAGGGCGGCTGCGGCAGCGAGCGTCACGGCGCCCGCGGTGATCTTGCGGAACATGGTTCTCCTTGATGGGGTGAGGGCGACCGACTCTGGTCGCCCCGGGAGGGGTGGGTGGGAGGGAGGAGCGAGCGCTAGGCGCGCTTGCGGCGCAGGACGTCGGCCATGACCGCGATCGCGATCACGAGGCCGATGACGATCTGCTGGAGGAACGGCGAGACGCCGATGAGGTTCAGGCCGTTGCGGAGGAATCCGATGATCAGGACGCCGATCACGGTGCCGGTGATCCGGCCGACGCCGCCGGTGAGGCTCGCGCCGCCGATGACGACCGCCGCGATGACGTCGAGCTCGTAGCCGGTGCCCGCGGTGGGCTGGGAGGAGTCGAGGCGCGTCGCGAGGACGATGCCGCCGACGCCGGCGAGCGCGCCCGCCGCGACGTACACCCAGGTCGTGACCCGCTTCACGGGGATGCCGGCGAGGCGCGAGACCTCGGGGCCGCCTCCGATCGCGAACACCGACCGGCCGCCGACGCGGTACTTCAGGTAGGCCCACGCCGCGATGTACAGCGCGATGACGACCATGATCGTGACCGAGAAGAAGCCCAGGAAGCGGTTCGCCGAGAGGTTGAAGAACCACTCCGGGTAGCCGACGATCTGCTGGCCGTCGGTGATCATGTTCGCCAGGCCCCGCGCGATCGACATCATCGCGAGCGTGGCGATGAACGGCGGGAGCTTGGCGATCGTGATCCCGAGGCCGTTCAGCGCTCCGGCGAGACCGCCGACGGCGATCGCGGCGAGCATCGCCAGCGGCAGCGGCCAGCCGCCGTCGTGCGAGAGCCAGCCGAGCACCATCGTCGACAGGCCCAGGATCGCGCCGACCGAGAGGTCGATGCCTCCGGTGATGATGACGAGCGTCGCGCCGATGGCGAGGATGCCCAGCACCGTGACCTGGTCGACCACGTTGACGAGATTGCGAGCGGTGAAGAAGTTGGGCGCCACGATCGACAGGACGATGAACAGGGCGATGAGGCCGATGAAGCTCCCGGCGCTCCCGCCGAAGTAGGAGGAGACCGGCCGTCGCCCTGTCGGGGTGATCACCGGGTCCTTCAGCAGTGGGGTCTGGATTGACATTGCATGCTCCGTTGGATGAGAGGAGAGAAGGAGGGAGGGGGCGGGACGGGTCAGTTCATGAACATGCCGCCGTCGATGTTGACGGTCTGGCCGGTGATGTACGAGGCGGCGTCGGAGGCGAGGAAGAGCAGCAGGTTCGCGACGTCGGCGGCCTCGGCGGGGCGCTTGAGCGGGATGTCGTCGATCCACTCCTGGATCAGCTCGCCCGGCGCGTAGTCGCCCAGCCGGCGGCCCCACTCGCGGTCGTTGTAGTCCCACATGTCGGTCTTGACGATGCCGGGGCAGTAGGCGTTGACCCGGACCCCGTCCTTGGCGAGCTCCTTGGCGAGCGACTGGGTGAGCCCGATCACTCCGAACTTGCTGGCCGCGTAGTGCGGAGTGAAGATGAAGCCCTGCCGCGCCTGGCCCGACGCGGCGTTGAGGATCACCGCGTGCTCGCTCTTCCGCAGCAGCGGAGCGGCCTCGCGGCAGCAGAGGAACATCGCCGTCGTGTTGACGGTCAGCACCCGCTGGAAGTCGGCCAGGCTCAGGTCGTCGAGGTCCGAGATGGTGATGATGCCGGCGTTGTTGACGAGGACGTCGAGGCGGCCCCAGCGCTCGGCTGCGTCGGCGAACACCGCGCGCACCGCCTCCTCGTCGGTGACGTCGGCGACGACTCCGTGCGCGTCGTACCCGGCCTCGCGCAGCTCCTGCGCGGCCTGCTCGACGACCGCGTCGCGGTCGATCAGCAGCACGGAGGCGCCGGACTCGGCGAAGGCGCGGGCGAGGGCGAGGCCGATGCCGCGTCCGGATCCCGTGACGGCGGCGACCCGACCGGTGAAGTGGTCGAGGTAGATCGGTGAGGCGACCGTGTCGGTCATGGCGTGCTCCTTTGCATGCGGGGAGAAGAAGAGTGGTGCGGGCTAGAGCAGCGAGTGCTCGCGGTGCTCGGCGGGCACGGTCGGCTGGTGGCGGGCCCGGGCGACCGCCTCGAGCCAGCGGGCCCGGCGGCGCTCGGCGGGCAGCGGATCCGCGGAACCGGTGAACGAGAACCGCGCCGGGCGCACGCTCTCGAGCCGGGCGGGGGTCCAGAGTCCGATCGAGAGGCCGGCGAGGTGCGCGACGCCGAGTGCCGACAGCTCGGCGACGGTGGACCGGGCGACGGTGCGCCCGCCGAGGTCGGCCTGCTGCTGCATGAGCCAGTCGTTCCGCGAGGGGCCGCCGTCGGCGAGGATCGTGTCGATCGGGCGTCCGGTGAGCGCCTCGGCGGCGCGCAGCACGTCGTCGATCTGCAGGACGATCGACTCGAAGGCCGCCCGGGCGAGGTGCGCCGGAGTGGTGCCGAGGTCGAATCCGGTGAGGACCGCGGTGGCCGCGGCGTCCCACCAGGGCGCGCCGAGGCCCGCGAAGGCCGGAACGAGGGCGACGCCGTGCGCGTCGTCGACCGTCCGGGCCAGCTGGTCGAGCTCGTCGGCGCTGCGGCCGAGCAGTCGCGAGAGCCACAGCACGGTCGCTCCGGTCGAGAGCACGTTGCCCTCGAACGCCCGGACGGCCCCGGTCGCGGGGTCGCCGAGCGCCCACGCGATGGTGCGGGCCAGGGTGTCGGAGCCGCCGAGCTCGCCGTCGGCCGAGATCCCCATGATCGAGGAGCCGGTGCCGTAGGTGGCCTTCACCGAGCCGGGCTCGCGGACGCCGTGGGCGAAGAGCGCGGCGTGCGAGTCTCCGAGCACGGCGTCGATGCGCACGCCCTGGGCGAGGCCCGTCACGCCGACGATCGGAGCGGTCGGCTCGTCCGACGCGGCGAGGCGCGGCAGCGCGGCCCGCGGGATCCGGAACAGGGCGAGCAGGTCGTCGTCCCAGTCGACCGTGCGGACGTCGAGCAGCTGGGTGCGGCTCGCGTTGCCCGCCTCGATCCGGTGCTCGCCCGTGAGCCGGGCGATCAGCCAGGAGTCGACCGTGCCCAGTGCGAGGCGGCCGGCGGTGCTGAGGCTGCGGTCGGGGTCGACCGCATCGAGCAGCCACTCGAACTTGAGCGCAGAGAACATGGGGTCCAGCGGGAGGCCCGAGACGCGGCGCACCCACGGGCCGTTCCCGGCCGCGAGCAGCTCCTCCGCCCGGGCGAGCGTGCGCCGGTCCTGCCAACCCAGGACGGGGCCGAGGGCCTCGCCCGAGACCCGGTCCCAGACGACCGCGGACTCGCGCTGGTTCGCGAGTCCGACCGACACGATCCGCTCGCCGAGCGTGCCCGCGAGCGTCTCGAGCGTGCTCGTGACGCTGCGGAGGATCTCCTCGGCGTCCTGCTCCACCCAGCCGGCCGCGGGGTGGAGCTGGCGGAGCTCGACGGCGGCCGACGCGATGATCGCGCCGGAGGCGTCGACGGCGACGGACTTCGTCGAGCTCGTGCCCTGATCGACCGCGACGACGACGGCGTCGTCGCGAAGGGAGTCAGCCATTGCTCACGGCTTCCCGCGCGGCGCGCGCGATGCCCTCGACGCTCAGCCCGAAGTGCTCGAGCAGGAACTCGGTGTCGCCCGTGGGCGCGAACTCGGTGAGCCCGAGGATCCGGAGGGGGACGCGGGCACCGCCGCCGAGCTGCGACACGATCGACGCGACTCCGGCACCGAGGCCGCCCGCGATGTTGGCCTCCTCGGCCGTGACGATGGCGCGGGTCTCGTTCGCCGCGGCCGTGACGGCCTCGACGTCGAAGGGCGCGATGTAGGAGGCGTTGAGCACGCGGGTCGAGAACCCCTGGCCGTCGAGCAGTTCGGCCGCCTGGACCGCCCGCGACACGAGCGTGCCGGTCGCGATGATCGTGACGTCGGTGCCCTCGCGGACCGTCTGGAAGCGGCCGCGCTCGAGCGTCGACTCCGGAGTCGACACGTCGGGCACCTTGTGCCGGCCGACGCGGAGGAAGGTGGGGCGCGGGTCGGCGACGGCCTGGCGCACGGCGAGACGGGTCTGGTGGCGGTCGGCCGGGACGATGATGTCCAGTCCCGGCAGCGCGCGCAGCCAGCTGAGGTCCTCGACCGAGTGGTGGGTCGGGCCGAGCTCGCCGTAGGCCATGCCGGGCGACATGCCGCAGAGGATCACCTTGTGCTGGCTGTAGGCGACGTCGGCCTTGACCTGCTCGAGCGAGCGGCCGGTGAGGAACGGGCTCGCCGCGCAGACGAAGGGGATGTAGCCCGCGCTGGCGAGACCGGCGCCGACGCCGACGAGGGCCTGCTCGGCGATGCCGACGTTGATCAGCCGGTCGGGGAACTCGGTCTTGAACGCCCCGAGGTTCGAGGAGCCGACGGAGTCGTTGCAGACGGCGACGATGCGCTCGTCGGTGCGGGCGAGCTCGATGAGCTCCTCCGCGAACGCGACCCTGTTGTCGTAGGCGGCGACGGTCGACACGGTGGTCGTCTCCCTGCTCATGCGAGTTCCTCCAGTGCCAGAACGACCTGCTCGGCCGACGGGACTTTGTGATGCCATTCGACGCGGTCCTCGATGAAGGAGACGCCCTTGCCCTTGATGGTGTTCGCGATGACCGCGACCGGCTTGCCGGTGGTCGAGGGCCCGAAGGCCTCGAGGAGCTGGCCCCAGTCGTGGCCGTCGATGATGCGCAGCTCGAAGCCGAAGGCGAGGAGCTTCTCGTCCAGCGGGTCGAGCGAGGAGGTGTCCTCGGTGCGGGCGCCCTGCTGGAGGCGGTTGCGGTCGACGATCGCGGTGAGGTTGTCGAGGCCGTAGTGGGCGGCCGTCATGAGGGCCTCCCAGTTGCTGCCCTCCTGCATCTCGCCGTCGCCCATGACGGCGAAGACGCGGGAGCCGTCCTCACTGAGCTTGGCCGCGAGGGCCTGGCCGACGGCGACGGGCAGACCGTGACCGAGCGGACCCGTGTTGGTCTCGACTCCGGGGACCTTGTTGCGGTTGGGGTGGCCGTTGAGGGCCGAGAGCGGGGCCATGAACGTCGTGAGCTCGCTCGGGGAGAAGTAGCCGCAGCTCGCGAGAGTCGCGTAGAGCGCGGCGGCGCAGTGGCCCTTGCTGAGGATGAAGCGGTCGCGACCGGGCTTGGCGGGGTCGGACGGGTCGATGCGGAGCGTCGAGTTGAACAGCGTCGTGAGGATGTCGGTGACCGAGAAGTCGCCGCCGATGTGGCCGAGGCCGGCGGTGTCGATCATGCGGACGATGTCGCGGCGGGTGTGCCGCGCGCGCTCGTCGAGGAGGCGGTCGCGGACGTCGGCCGGCGCCTGTGCCAGTTCGGAGGTCAGCTCTCGCCATCGAGCGAGCTGACCGGTGTCGGCTTCGAGCATTTGAATACCTATTCAGTAGCGGGTGAACGTGCTGTCTGTGGTCGTGACTTTATACACGGGCGGCAGCGGATGGCAATGCTTTCGGGCGGATCGAGCCCCGATCGCGCTCGGTCCGCGCTCTTTGACACGCCCCGCGGCCTCGCGATACGCTCGGCGGGCACTCGTGTGAAACGATTCACGCACCCCTCCGAACGAAGGAGCCGCTCGATGTCGAGTGACGTCCCCCTCACCCGGGTCTGCTTCCAGCTCCAGGTGAAGCCCGACCGCCTCGAGGAGTACAAGGAGCGCCACGCGACCGTGTGGCCCGCCATGCTGAGGGCCCTGAAGGCCACCGGCTGGAACAACTACTCGCTCTTCGTCCGCGAGGACGGGCTGCTCATCGGCTACGTCGAGACGCCCTCGATCGTCGACGCGCAGGCCGCCATGGCCCGCACCGAGGTCAACGCCCGCTGGCAGGCCGAGATGGGCGAGTTCTTCGTCGACCTCGACGGCGCGCCGGACGAGGGCTTCCTCCCCCTGACCGAGGTCTTCCACCTGGAGGACCAGCTCGCGGCGCTCGACGCCGCTCCCACCCCTCTCGCAGAAGGACACGCCTCGTGACCGAACTCACCCCCGACGTCCTCAGCCAGCTCGAGCAGCAGGCCATCGAACTGCCCTCGTGGGCCTTCGGCAACGCCGGCACCCGCTTCAAGGTGTTCGCCACCCCCGGCACGCCCCGCACCATCGAGGAGAAGATCTCGGACGCGGCGACCGTCAACGAGCTCACCGGACTGGCGCCGACCGTCGCGCTGCACATCCCGTGGGACAAGGTGGACGACTACTCGGCGCTCGGCGACTACGCCGCGTCGAAGGGCGTGGCGCTGGGCACCATCAACTCCAACACTTTCCAGGACGACGACTACAAGTTCGGCTCGCTCACGCACTCCGACCCGGTGATCCGCCAGAAGGCGATCGACCACCACCTCGCCTGCATCGACATCATGGACGCGACCGGCTCGCGCGACCTCAAGATCTGGCTCGCCGACGGCTCGAACTACCCCGGTCAGCAGGACATCCGCGGCCGCCAGGACCGTCTCGCCGACTCCCTCGCGACCATCTACGAGCGCCTGGGCGCCGAGCAGCGGATGGTGCTCGAGTACAAGTTCTTCGAGCCCGCGTTCTACCACATGGATGTGCCGGACTGGGGCACCTCGTACGCGCACGTGGCCGCCCTGGGCGACCGCGCACTGGTCTGCCTCGACACCGGCCACCACGCCCCGGGCACCAACATCGAGTTCATCGTCGCCCAGCTGCTGCGCCTCGGGAAGCTCGGCTCGTTCGACTTCAACTCGCGCTTCTACGCCGACGACGACCTGATCGTCGGAGCCGCCGACCCGTTCCAGCTCTTCCGGATCCTCTTCGAGGTGGTGCGCGGAGGCGGCTACGGCCCCGACTCGCCCGTCGCGTTCATGCTCGACCAGTGCCACAACGTCGAGGACAAGATCCCCGGTCAGATCCGCTCGGTGCTGAACGTGCAGGAGATGACGGCGCGCGCGCTGCTCGTCGACCGCGCGGAGCTCGAGAAGGCGCAGTTCGCGGGGGACGTGCTCGGCGCGAACGGGATCCTGATGGACGTCTTCTACTCGGACGTGCGCCCGGCCCTCGCCGCCTGGCGCGAGACCCGCGGCCTGCCCGCGGACCCGATGCGCGAGTACGCCGCGTCGGGCCGCGCCGAGCAGCTCGCCGCCGAGCGCGTCGGCGGCACCCAGTCCAGCTGGGGCGCCTGACGCCCCGCGGCGGATCGGGCGGCTCGCACCCCTCTGCTGATCGAGTAGCCCGCGCAGCGGGCGTCTCGAGATCCCCGTCACCCGTACCCCCGGCGAACGCGGGTCTCGATACGCCCCTCCGGGGCTACTCGACCAGCAAGCGGGATCTGAGGGGACGCAGAACCAAGGCTGAGCGGCCGGATGGCGCGGATCGGCGCGGAACCGCGACGCTCAGCCTTACTTCTGCAGCCCGGGCTGGCGCACCGCGCGACGTCCCGCGCCATCCCGCCCCGGCTCTCACGTCGCTGCTACTGTGGAGTCAATCGACCCCCTCCCAAGCCTCTCCACGATGCTCACATGGGAGGGGCCTTTTCTTTGTCCCGAGGAGGCCGACGTGGGCCTCAAGCCCGGTCTCTCCTCCCCGCAGCTGGTGCGCCTCCTCCTCGACCGCGGTCTCGAGATCGCCGATCCGGACGCCTGCGCCCGCTTCCTCGACGTGCAGGGCTACTACCGGTTCTCCGGATACCTCCGGTACTTCCAGCGCGCACCCCACCGCGGAGACGACCGCTTCGAAAAGGGGAGCACGTTCGAGGCGGTCAGGGCGGTCTACGACGCGGACGCACTCCTCCGCGAGACGCTCACGGGCCCGCTGGCTCGTGCCGAGTTGCTCCTGAGGAGCCGGACTGCTCAGGCGATCGCCGAGATCCACGGTCCGTACCGCACCTACCTCGAGACGTCCTTCTACACGGACGCGCCGAGCGCACAGCCGACTGCCGAGTCGTGCCTGAGGGACATCGAGCGGAGCAGGGAGCGGCACATCCTGCGGTACACGGACTCCACCGGAGCCACGCGGTTCGACGAGCTGCCGGTGTGGTCGGCTGTGGAGGCCTGGTCGTTCGGCACGTTGTCGAAGTGCATCGAGCGCGGTGACGGAGGAGCGCTGTCCGCAGCAGTGGCAGCGCGTCTCGGCGCGGCCCGGTCCGGCTTCGCCTCCCGCGTGAGAGCTCTGGTCTACCTGCGCAACAGATGCGCCCATCACAGTCGCCTCTGGAACCACTCGCTCATCGATGCGGGCCCCACACCCAACAACGTCCGCGCGAAGGCGAAGCGCCTCGCCGGCCAGTTCGATCCGCGCTCAGTGCTCGACGCGGTCGCGTCTCTCGACGACATCCTCCGCCGGGGCGAGGGCGGGCTTCCCGCACTTCCCGGCCTGGTCGAGAAGCACGCCTCCCACGCAGTGCTGTGGCGAGGTCTCGCCGCACCGCAGAGCCCGCGCGATCACACCGCGGCCACCGCGCCCGCTCGGTGACGTGCTCGCTGCGGAGGCGCGCACCGCGTCGATCCGCCGATGCCTCACTTCTGCAGGTCGGCCCCGCGCACTGCGCGGCTCAGAGCCTCGATCACGTCGTGCGCCGCCTCGCGGCCCGCGCGGGTGGGCACCAGCGGGTAGACGTGGAGCTGCCCGACGGCCTCGTGCAGCTCGAACGGCACTCCGGCGGCCGCGGCCTTCGCCGCCAGCAGGTGCACGTCGGGGTTCAGCACGTCGCGGGTGCCGGTGAACACGGTCAGCGGCCCGAGCCCGGCGTACTCCCCGAACAGCGGGCTCACCGCCGGATCGAGCAGGTCGAGCTCCCCGCGCCAGTGCTCCGCGAGCACGCGGCCGCCGGGGGTGCCGAGCCATGGATCGGTCGGCTGCACCTCCGGGATGCGCGGGTTGCTCCACGAGAGGTCGAGCGCCGGCGAGATCAGCACGGTCCGCGGCAGCACCACGCCCTCGTCGCGGAGCGCCAGCGCCGTCGACAGCGCGATCTGCCCGCCGGCGGAGTCGCCCGCGAGGCAGGTCGGTCCGTGGCGCTCCAGGCTCCTGCGCACCAGGGCGAGAACGCCGTCGCGCGCTTCGAGAGCGGTGCCGAACGGCACCAGCGGGTAGATCGGCAGCGTGACGGCGATCGACGCCTCCGCCGCGATGCGGGCCGCGAGCCGCCAGTGCTGCGGGTGGATCTCGTTGACCCAGCCGCCGCCGTGCGCGTACACCGTCCCTCCGACCACGCGGCCCCGCGGAACCAGCGTGTACACGGGCCATCCGTCGACGTGCTCGACGTCCACGCGGATCCCGGACGCCAGCCGCGCGGGCGGCCCGTAGGGCGCGGGACGCAGCTCCGCCTCGCGGATCCGCCGCCGGGCCCCCTCCTCGGTCACGAACGTGCGGTTCGCTCGCGCGAGCCGCAGCGCGAGCGGGACGAGGGCGTCGGGCACCGTGGGGGTCATCCCGCGAGCATCACCGATGGCGGTGGGCGGACGCTGGACGTCAGCGGCGCCGGATCGGCGCCACTCCGTTCCCGAGCGGGTGGTGCAGATCCCGGATGAGCCGCGCCAGCAGATCGGGCTTGTCGACGAGCGCGCCGTGGGTCGCTCTCGGCAGGATCGCCAGCTCGCCGTCCGGCAGCGCCTCGTACATCGCGACCAGGTGCTCGAACCGCACCTCGTCGTCGTCTCCGGCCACCACGAGCACGGGCAGGTCGAGCCGCGCGAGGTCCTCGACGGCGAGCGAGGGCTCCGTCTCGTGCAGACGCGCGGCCTTCGCGACGACCACCGGCCAGTGCTCGCGCCCGTCGGGTGACAGCTCGGCGTAGGCGTCGCCGAGGAACTCCGGCGGCTCGCCGCCGAGCACGCCCTCGCGCCAGCCGTCGTGGTGGAACACCCCGGCGCCGACGACGAGCGTCCGCACGAGATCGGGTCGCCGGAGGGCCAGGTGGAGTCCGACGATCGCCCCGTCGCTCCAGCCGACGACGTGCGCGGGCGGGAGCGCGAGCTCGTCCAGCACCGCCGCCACCGCGTCGGCCGCGTCGACGAAGCTCCACTCCCCGTCGACGTCCGGCGACCGCCCGTGCCCCGGCCGGTCGACCACGACCCAGCGGTGATCGGGCAGGTTCTCGAGGAGGGGCGCCATCGAGCGGGAGTCGGTGCCGCCGGGATGCAGGGCGAGCAGCGGATCGCCGTCGCCCGAGACCGAGCGCCAGATGCGGGAGGTGTCCATGCCGAGACCGTACGCCTGCGCGCGGGAGGACCGGCATCCGTTCGGCGCCGGTCAGCGCGCCGGCACACCCTCCGCGAGCGCCTCGAAGGTGTGCACGAAGCCGCCGTCCGCGCCGCTGATCGTCGCGTATGCCTCGGTCGTGCCTGGCCGAATCGCGATGTTCGTGGCCGAGCTCACGCCCGACTCCGCGACCGTCACCGTCTGCAGCAGGGCGCCGGAGGTGTCGTAGACGAGGATCTCCGGTCGGCTGTGCAGGCCGACGTAGAGGTTGCCGTCGGCGTCGACCGCGATCGAGTCGAGCTGGCCGATGCCGGGCGAGGCGTGGATCGCCGGGAACGCGGTGGCGACCTCGGTGCCGTCCGCGGTCAGCGTGAGGCGGTCGATCCGATTGCCCGTGTTCATGCTGACCCAGAGCTCGCGGTGGTCGGGCGAGAAGGCGATGCCGTTGGGCGAGGGCAGCTCGTCGGCCAGCACCGACGCCGAGCCGCTCGACGGATCTACGCGCACGACGCGTCCGGACGCCTCCCAGTACGGGTCCTGCGCCCCCGCCGCGTCGGTGACGTAGAGAGCACCGTCGGCACCGAAGTCGAGGTCGTCCGGCTGCATCGGCACCCCGTCCACCGGTCCGCCGGCGATCTCGCGCACGTCCTCGCCGTCGGCCGTCATGCTCCGGACGGCACCGCCGAGGAAGTCGGTGACGTACAGGCGACCGTCCGCCCCGAACTGCGCCGAGGTGAGGGCGGAGGAGTCGTCGGTCCAGACCGGTTCGACGCTCTCGTCGTCGAGGTCGATCCGGAGCACCTTGCCCTCCCCGGGCGGGGCCGTCACGTCGACGACGTAGAGGCCGCCGTCGGGGCCGAACACGGGCCCCTCGAGCAGCGTCATGCCCGTAGCCTCGTGCACCTCGGTCACCTGCAGCACGCGCTCGGCGGTCACGACCGACGGAGCCGCCTCCGCCCCCGCCGGGTCCCCTGCCTCCGTGCATCCCGCCAGAGCCCCGGCGAGCAGCACCGGCACCGCGATCGCCCGCCGCCTCACCGCGACGCCCCCACTCCGGCGCCGACGAGCACGTCGTCCATCCCGCCCTCGCGCCACTCGCGCAGCAGGCGGTGGAAGGCGATCGGGCCGGGGCTGTAGGAGGCGCCGCCGATCGAGCGGGTGCCCTCGCCGTTGTAGTACCCGGGCGTGCACTCGGCCTGGAAGGCGCGGGTGTCGGCGGCGGTCTCGTGCACGGTGCGCACCCACGCCTCCTCCGCCTCGACGCTCGGCTCGAGGTACCGCGCGCCGGCCTCGCGGCCTCGGGCGATGACCGCGGCGATGTGCTCGGCCTGCTCGAGCAGGATGTGCGCGAAGTTCACCGAGTTGGCATTCTGGATGCCGCTGAGGTGGAACAGGTTCGGGAAGCCGTGCGACGAGAAGCCGTGCAGCGTCCGCGGGCCGCGACCCCACGCCTCCAGGAGCGTCCGCCCACCCCGGCCGACGACCGGCAGCGTGCCCGACATCACCCCTGAGATCCCGACCTCGAAGCCGGTCGCGAAGATCACGCAGTCGACCTCGTAGGCGGTGTCGCCGACGACGACCTCGGTCTCGGTCATCCGCGTGATGCCGCCCGTGTCGGCCGTGTCGACGAGGCGCACGTTCGGCCGGTTGAAGGTGGGTAGGTAGGTGTCGCTGAAGCCCGGCCGCTTGCACATGTAGCGGTACCAGGGCTTGAGCGCCTCGGCGGTCGCGGGATCCTCGACGACGGAGTCGACGCGGGCGCGGAGGCGGTCCATCGTGTCGAGGTCGGCCAGCTCGTCGCGCAGCTCGCGCTCCTCGGGCGGCAGCGACGTGTCGACCGCACCCGAGAGGATCTGCCGCTGCAGCTCGACCGTCTTCGTCCAGCCGTCCTGCACGAGCGACTCGTCCACCGGCTCGCCGGCGAGCACCGCGAGGAAGTTCTCCATCCGCTCGCGCTGCCAGCCCGGGCGCAGCGACGCGGCCCATTCGGGGTCCGTCGGCCGGTTGTCGCGGACGTCGACCGTGGACGGCGTGCGCTGGAACACGATCAGCTCCTGAGCGTCCTCGCCGACGTGCGGGATCACCTGGAGGCCGGTCGCGCCCGTGCCGACGACGGCGACGCGCTTGTCGGCGAGGCCGGTCAGGCCGCCGTCGGGCGTGCCGCCGGTGTAGCCGTAGTCCCAGCGCGAGGTGTGGAAGGTGTGGCCGCGGAAGGTCTCGATGCCCGGGATCCCGGGGAGCTTGGGCTGCGTGAGGGTGCCGGAGGAGGTGACCACGAACCGCGCGCGGAACCGGTCGCCGCGGTCGGTCTCGACGAGCCACTCCTCCGCCTCCTCGTCCCAGGTGAGCGCCGTGGCGCGGGTCTGGAAGAGCGTGTCGCGGTACAGGCCGTACTGCTCGGCGATCGCGACCGCGTGCCGGCGGATCTCCTCCCCCGGCGCGTAGCGCTCGGACGGCATCCCGCCGACCTCCTCGAGCAGCGGGAGGTAGACGGACGACTCGATGTCGCAGCGCACCCCGGGGTAGCGGTTCCAGTACCAGGTGCCGCCGACGTCGCCGGCCTCGTCCATCAGGCGGAGGGAGTCGACACCCGCCTCGCGCAGGCGGGAGGCGGTGAGCAGTCCGCCGAAGCCGGCACCGATCACGAGCGCCTCGACCCTGTCGGTCTTCGGCTCGCGCTCGGTGCGCTCGGTGTACGGGTCCTTCGCGTAGTAGCCGAACTCGCCCGCCGCGCGGCGGTACTGCGTCGCGGCATCGGGGCGGGCGCGGCGGTCGCGCTCGGCGCGGTACTTCGCGCGGGCGGCCTCGAGGCGGCGCCGGTCGTCGGCGGCGAGGGTCTCGGTCGGGATGGTGTCGGTCATGGGCGTCTCGCTCTCGTCACGCGGATCGACGCGGCGGCGGAGCCCGGTGGCGGGACGACGGCGGGAGGTCCCGCGAGCGCCGACACGACTCCGGATCGGTTCGAGGACGACGACGCGTCCTCGTCAAAAAGGTTAGCTTCGATCTAAGTGATTGCCCTGAGCATCGACTGAGACCTACGGTGGGCGGATGGATCCCCGTGCCCGCGTCGTCTCGGACATCGAGGCGCTCTCGATCGCGATCACCGTGCGCTCGATCCCGCGCGTCCTCGCTCCGCTGCTGACGACCGAGCTCACGATCCAGCAGCTGAAGGCCCTGTCGGTGATCGTCACCACCGAGGAGGGGGCGACCGGCGCCGGCCTGGCCCAGAGCTTCGGGGTCTCGATGCCGTCGATGTCGAAACTCGTGGACCGGCTCGTCTCGCAGGATCTCGTCGGGCGCGAGACGGACCGGCTGGATCAGCGCGTCCGGCGGATCCACGCCACCGACCTCGGCCGCGCCGTGGTCCGCGAGCTGATGGCCGCCCGCCCCGAGCTCGGCGAGGACGTGCTGTCGCGCCTGTCGCTCGACGAGCTCGAGGCGCTCGAGACCGGGCTGCGCGCGATCAGCCGCGAGCTGCGGAACACCCGCGACTGATCGCGCCGACTGCTACTGCACCGACCAGCCGCCGTCGGAGGCGAGGATCACGCCGTTGACGTTCGCGGAGTCGTCGCTGAGCAGCCAGGTGATCGACGCGGCCATCGTGTCGGCCTCGACCACCGGCGGGATCAGGGCCATGAACGGAGCGAGGCGCTCGCGCGCGAACTCGGACGACATCGCGCCGTCCATCGCCGTGGCCGTCGGCCCGGGAGCCACCGCGTTCGTCCGGACGCCGGACGGGCCGTAGAGGAACGCCGCCGACTTCGTGATCCCGACGACCGCGTGCTTGGACGCCGTGTAGGCCGTGCCGGCCGCGTTGCCGCGCAGCGACGCCTCCGAGGCGATGTTGACGATCGCCCCGCGACCGGCGGCGAGCATCGCCGGCAGCACAGCGCGGCTCAGCGCGAAGGTGCCGTCGACGTTCACCGAGAACACCCGGCGCCAGAGCGCGTCCTCCGCCTCGTGCAGCGGAGTCATGGCGTCCATGATCCCGGCGATGTTCGCGAGGCCGTCGATCCGCTCGCCCGCCGCGGACACGATCGAGGCGACGCCCTCGGACGAGGTGATGTCGGCGACGACCGTCACGACCGAGCCCTCCGGCGACGCCGCGGCGAGTGCCTCGACGCCGGTCGGCACGACGTCGACCGCGATCACGCGGGCGCCCTCGCGCACCAGGCGGCGGGCGGTCGCCCGGCCGATGCCGGAGCCCGCACCGGTGACGACGACCGTCTTGCCGTCGAACCGGCCGGAGCCGTCCTGCGACTCCTCCTCCGTCTCCTCGGGCGGGATCACTCCGCCGTTCGCCTGCTTCACGAGCGTGTCGACGAGCTCCTGCGGGAACACGCCACCGCCCAGCTCGACCATCGCGCGCAGCGACAGTCTCGCCGCGGGGCGCAGCGCCTCCTCCGTCTGGCCGCCCTGAGCGAGGATCCCGCGGAGGATCGGACCGCCGACGGCGTCGTCGAGCCACTCCTGCAGCGTGTTCTTGGAGGTGAGGGTCATGGGGTCTCCTTCGATCGGGGGTGATAGTGAATATCGCACCTGAGACTGAGTCTCACCCGCATATCCCCTCCGTCGGCGTCGCCGCTCCGAAGCACTCCTGGCGGGCGCTCCGGCCCGCCGCCTCCGGAAGGACCCCGCATGCCCATCCCCGCCGTCGACTACGCCCACATCCGCCTCACCGTCCGCGACATCGCCGTCTCGCGCGCGTTCTACGACTCCGTCTTCGGCTTCGACATCGCCTTCGAGGCGCCGCCCGCCGATGCGCCCGCCGAGGTGCAGGAGCAGCTGGCCTTCCTCTTCGGCGGAGTGATCTACTCCTTCCCCGGCGGACTGCTGGGCCTGCGCCCCGTGGCCGCGGCGGGCGACCGCTTCGACGAGGACCGCGTGGGGCTGGACCACCTCAGCTTCACCGTCGCCGGGCCGGACGAGCTGCGGGCCTCCGTCGCCGTCCTCGACGAGCTCGGCATCGCGCACGAGCCCGTCAAGGACACCGGACCGCTGAGCATCCTCGAGTTCCGCGACCCCGACGGCATCGCGCTCGAGATCTCGGCCGCGAACTGAGCCGGGCCGGGGAGCCGGGACGCCACCGGCTCCTAGGCTGACCGCATGACCGCACCGCTCCGCGACCGCACCCGCGCCCTGCTGCGGGCCGAGCTCGCCGACGCGGTGCTCGCCGTGTTCCTCGAACGCGGCTACTCCGCGGTGACGGTGGAGGAGGCCGCGCGCGAGGCCGGCGTCTCGCGTGCGACCTTCTTCCGCTACTTCCGCAGCAAGGAGGACGTGGTCGTGGCCGCCGTCGACGGCGACCGGGTCGACTACGCGGCACCGGTGCTCGCGCTGCCCGTCGGGGCCGCACTGTCCGGCTGGGAGCTGGTGCGCGCCTCCGTGGAGCCGGTCGTCGCCGTCGCGACCCGCGCG
>Ga0308159_1003353_pt1 | contig 16313 bp, 7 predicted proteins | sample PhyCR1_FD_201040 | JGI IMG/M metagenome (GOLD analysis project Ga0308159, IMG submission 201040) | Phyllosphere microbial communities from UC Gill Tract Community Farm, Albany, California, United States - DLSLC.R1 | ecosystem: Host-associated > Plants > Phyllosphere > Unclassified | place: USA... | reverse complement strand
CGCGGCTGGTCGGCCTCGTGGTCTCACGCCCCGACATGGAGACCGTCAAACAGCAGCGCGACGATCTCACGCGCTTCGGCGTGCCGATCGAGGGTTTCCGTCACCCTGCGCCCGAGACCCTCGAGGGATGGTCGAACCGACTCGACCGATTCTTCGGAACGCTGACCCGCGGCGATGTGCTCGTCGTCGCGAGCGTGCACGCTCTCGGGCTGACGCGCGAGGACGAGACGCGCGCTGTCGCGGACCTGCGTCGACGCGGCGTGATGGTCAAAGTCCTCTCTCACGGCGATCGCCACCTGCACGACGCGACCCTTCCGTCACCCGGCTGAGGCACGCCTGCCGGCCGTCGGCGCGGCGCCGCCGGTCAGACCCCGACGTATCGTGCGAGGTGCTCGCCGGTGAGTGTGACCCGCTCCGCAACGAGGTCGGCCGGTGTCCCCTCGAAGACGATCGCGCCGCCGTCGCGACCCGCACCCGGTCCGAGATCGATGATCCAATCGGCATGCGCCATCACCGCTTGGTGGTGCTCGATCACGACGACCGTGTTGCCGGCATCCACCAACTGATCCAGCAGTCGCAAGAGGGTATCGACGTCCGCCAGGTGCAGCCCCGTCGTCGGTTCGTCGAGGACGTACACGGCCCCCGTCTTGGCCATCGAGATCGCGAGCTTGAGTCGTTGACGTTCTCCCCCCGACAGGGTGTTCAAGGACTGGCCGAGGGTCAGATACCCCAGTCCGACATCGCGGAGGCGGCCGAGGACGGCCGCCGCCGGGCCTTTGACCAGGAACTCCGCCGCTTCATCGACCGACATTGCGAGAACGTCGGCGATGTTCTTTCCGTCGAGCGTGTACTCGAGCACGTCGTCGGAGAACCCGGTTCCTCCGCACAGCTCGCACACGGTCTCGACCGTCGATTGGAAGCCCAGTTGCGTCACGATGACACCGAGACCTTTGCAGGCCGCGCACGCGCCTTCGCTGTTGGCGCTGAACAGGGCGGGTTTGACTCCGTTCGCCTTCGCGAAAGCCGCCCGCACCGCGTCGAGAATGCCCGTGTAGGTTGCCGGGCTGCTGCGGCGAGAGCCCTTGATCGCCGTCTGATCGACGACCACCACGTCATCGAACGCCGGCAGGTTGCCGTGGATGAGCGACGATTTGCCCGAGCCGGCGACCCCCGTGACCACCGTGAGAACGCCCGTGGGCACGTCGACGTCGACGCCGCGCAGGTTGTGCTGAGACGCACCGCGGATCGGCATGGCTCCGGTCGCCGCGCGCACGGCGGGCTTGAGCCGGGCCCGGTGGTCGAGGAAACGCCCCGTCAAGGTCTCGGAGGCGCGAAGGCCCGCGACGTCGCCCTCGAACTGGATGCTCCCCCCGGCGCGCCCCGCGCGCGGGCCGAGGTCGACCACATGATCGGCGATCTCGATCACCTCGGGCTTGTGCTCGACGACGAGGACGGTGTTGCCCTTGTCGCGCAGCTGGAGCAGGGTCTCGTTCATGCGCTGGATGTCATGCGGGTGCAGCCCCGCGGTGGGCTCGTCGAAGACGTAGGTGACGTCGCTGAGGCTCGAACCGAGGTGACGGATCATCTTCGTCCGCTGCGCCTCACCGCCCGACAGCGTGCCGCTCGCCCGATCGAGCGACAGGTAGCCGAGCCCGATGTGCACGAAGGCGTCGAGCGTCTCGCGCAGACCCTGGATCAGGGGCGCGACCGTCGGGTCGTCGACCGTGCGCACCCAGGCGGCGAGATCGGTGATCTGCATGGCCGCGGCATCCGCGATGTTGACGTCGCCGATGCGCGACGAGCGCGCGCCCTCGTTCAACCGTGTCCCCCCGCACGCGGGGCAGGCGACGAAGGTGACGGCCCGGTCGACGAACGCGCGGACGTGCGGCTGCAGGGCATCGCGATCTTTCTGCAGCATGCTCTTGGTGACCTTGGGCACGAGCCCCTCGTAGGTCATGTTCGTGTTGGCGATGCGGACCTTCGTCTGCTCTTTGTAGAGGAAGTCGTGGCGCTCCTGCTCGGAGAACTCCCCCACCGGTTTGTCGGCGTCGACGAAGCCCGACTCGCTGTACACGCGCACCATCCACCCGTCGGCGGTGTACCCGGGCACGAGGATGGCCCCCGCGTTGAGCGAGAGCGAGGGGTCGACGAGTTGGTCGAGGTCGATGTCGCTGACCTGGCCGAGTCCCTCGCACTCGGGGCACATGCCGCCCGTGATCTCGAACGACCGGCGCTGCTTCTGCCCCTTCTTCGCGCCGGTGGCGATGGTCACCGCACCGGCACCCGAGATCGAGGGGACGTTGAACGAGAACGCCTGCGAAGACCCGACGTGCGGTTGTCCGAGCCTGCTGAAGAGCACGCGCAGCATCGCGTGCACGTCGGTGGCCGTGCCGACGGTAGAGCGGGCGTTCGCCGCCATGCGCTCCTGATCGACGCGGATGGTGGCGCTGAGGTTCTCGAGGGCATCGACATCGGGCCGGGAGAGCTCGCCCATGAACTGCTGGACGAACGTCGGATAGGTCTCGTTGATGAGCCGCTGCGACTCGGCCGCGATCGTGCCGAAGACGAGCGACGACTTGCCCGACCCGCTGACCCCGGTGAAGACCGTCAATCGGCGTTTGGGGACGTCGAGGTCGACGTTCTTGAGGTTGTTCTCACGCGCGCCGCGCACGCGGATGACGTCATGGGTGTCGGCACCGTTCATGCACTGCTCCTCGGGTCGTCCCCCAGTGTGGCGCGGATCTCCGACATCCGCGAGACATCGGCTCCGCGGCCCGTCGTCGAGGGGAGTCCGGTCTCAGCGGATGAGGGACGGCGAACAACCCGGGAACGACGACGCCCCCGCAGACGGATCTGCGGGGGCGTCGAGAAAACAGATCAGCCCTGGGCGCGACGGTTCGTGCGGGGGCTGCGAGCGCCGACGACCATGCCGGTCGTGGGGGTTCCGGATGCCGAGCGGCCCGCTCCCTGCGAACGCGAGGCGCCCGCACCGGCGCGCTGTCCGCCACCGGCACCCTGACCGCGACCGGCACCGGAGCGCTGTCCCTGGCCGCGGCTGCCCTGCGGAGCGTGACCGGCGGCGGCGGGAGACTCGGCACCCTGGCCGCTGCCACCGCGACCGCGACGACGGCGTCCACCTCCGGCGGGCGCGGCATCCTGGCCCTGCGCGCGCTCGGCGCGCTTGCGCTGGGCGTTGGCGCCCTGAGAGCGTCCACCGCCCTGGGGCTGCGCGACGATCGGCTCGGGCTTGACGTACGGCGCGACCTCGCCGACGAGGGCGACGACCTCCGGAGAGGTCGGGGTCACCGCGGTGGGCGTGGCCGAGATCTTGGCCTTGCGGAGGATGTCGAGGGTGTCGCGGCGCTGCTCGGGCAGCATGATCGTGACGACGTCACCGGCGGTGCCGGCACGGGCCGTGCGGCCCGAGCGGTGCAGGTACGCCTTGTGCTCGACGGGCGGGTCGACGTGCACGACCAGCTCGACACCGTCGACGTGCACGCCGCGGGCGGCGACGTCGGTGGCGACGAGCACCTTGGCGCGGCCGTCACCGAAGGCGGCGAGGTTGCGGTCGCGCTGCGGCTGCGAGAGGTTGCCGTGCAGGTCGACCGAGGGGATGCCCGCGGCGGTGAGCGCCTTCGCGAGCTTCTTGGCCTGGTGCTTGGTGCGCATGAAGAGGATGCGACGAGCGGTGCCCGAGGCGAGCGTCTGCACGAGGTCCTTCTTCGCGTCGGCGTCGGCCGGGGCGAAGACGTGGTGGGTCATCGCGGCGACGTGCGAGTGCGCCTCGTCGACCGAGTGCAGCACCTCGTTGCGCAGGAAGCGCTTGACGAGCTTGTCCACGCCGTTGTCGAGCGTCGCCGAGAACAGCATGCGCTGGCCGTCGGCGGGCGTGCGGGCCAGCAGGCGGGTGACGCCGGGCAGGAAGCCGAGGTCGGCCATGTGATCGGCCTCATCGAGCACGGTGATCTCGACGTCGTCGAGGCTGGCGTAGCCCTGGCCGATGAGGTCTTCGAGGCGGCCGGGGCACGCGACGAGGATGTCGACGCCGCCGTTGAACGCGTCGACCTGACGCTTCTGGTTCACGCCGCCGTAGACCGTGGTGGTGACCAGGCCGTAGGCGGCGGCGAGGGGCTTGATGACCTCGTCGATCTGGTTCGCGAGCTCGCGGGTGGGGGCGAGCACGAGGGCGCGCGGCTTGCGGCCGCGACGGCGGTCGTTCTTTCCGGCGAGACGTGCGACGAGGGGCAGCGAGAAGGCGAGGGTCTTACCCGAGCCGGTCTTGCCGCGGCCCAGCACGTCGCGCCCGGCGAGGGTGTCGGGCAGGGTGTCGGCCTGGATGGGAAACGCGTCGTTCTTGCCCTGCGAGGCGAGAACGTCGACGAGGGGGGCGGGCACGCCGAGGTCGGCGAAAGTCTGGGACGTCATGAATACTCCAGCCGCGGCGCACGCGCACACGGCGATTCGAGATGCCGCGATGCTGCGGCTGCAAGGGGCGAAGGCGCCGGGTGGCGCATCCGTTCGCCGTGAAGGTCAAAGGCCCAACGAGAGGGGCCGGTGCGTTCGACGACGCAGGGAGCTGAACACTCCCGATCGCCCCAGTCTAGCGGTGCGCGGCCCGATGACGCACCAGCCGCCCCGCCGCGGGCAGACGAGCGCCTCCCGGCCGAGGGCGACGACGGCACTCTCGATCGGCCCGGGCGGTCAGGATGCCGCGGCGCGCCAGCACCCGACGACGTGATCGTCGACCATGCCGGCGGACTGCATGAGGGCGTACATCGTGGTGGGACCGACGAAGCGAAAGCCCCGGCGCCGCAGCTCTTTACTCATCGCGGTCGATTCCGGCGTCACCGCGGGGACCTCCGCAAAGGTCGCGGGGGGCTCGTGCTCGGCGGGCGCGAATGACCACAGCAGGGCGTCGAGCTCTCCCTCCGCCATGTCGACGATGAGGCGCGCGTTGCCGATGACGGCCTCGATCTTGGCGCGGTTGCGGATGATGCCGGCATCCTGCATCAGGCGCTCGACGTCATCGGGCGCGAACGCGGCCACCGCGTGGGGCTCGAAGGCGGCGAACACCTCGCGGAAGCGGGGGCGCTTGCGGAGGATCGTGATCCACGAGAGCCCCGCCTGGAAGCCCTCGAGGCTCATCTTCTCGAACAGCTCTCGGTCGCCGCGCAGAGCCGTACCCCACTCCTCGTCGTGGTACCGCTGATACTCGGCGTCGGCACCGGCCCACGCGCAACGGGCGGTGCCGTCTGCGCCGATCAGGAGGTCGCTCATCCCCTCAGGCTAGAGCGGACCACCGACATCGAGCGGTCGCGCGAAGAGACGCGAAACGGACGGCGGCGCCCCCCTTCCTGCCGCCGCCCGCTTCGCGGGTCACTTCGCGGGCTTCTTCTCCGGGATCGGAGCGGTGCCCGAGGCCTTCTGTGCGGCGTAGTAGGCCGCGGCTTCGTTCTGGCGGTCGTCCTCGACACCCGACGCGATCGACGCGCGGATGTGCTCGGGGCCGTAGCCGAATGCGTCGACGAGGTCCTGCGCGTGGGGCCGCAGCCGGGTGCAGAGGCGATCGATGTAGCTCGACACGGCCGCGCCACGCTGCGCCGACAGGCGCCCGTTGATCAGGTACCAGGCGAGGTGCTTCTCGAGGAGCTGCAGACCGAAGAGGTCTCGCAGCCATGTCAGCACCGCCAGCGTGTCGCGATCGGTGATGCGGTTGATCGCGTCGGTGAACGCCTCCCACTGCAGCAGTTCGCCGTGGGCGCGCGCGGCCTCGATTAGCTGCGCCTGGTTCTCGTTGAACAGGGCGGCCGCTTCTTCACGGGAGAGCTTGGATGCCGGGCGGAGACGTCCGGCGATGTCGGCGATCATCTGCTGCACGCGTCCGGCCAGCAGCTCGTGCTGCTGCTCGGCGCGAAGCCCCTTCTCGACCGAGCGCGCCGTCGACCCGAAGTCGCTGACCGCCTGCCCGAGCTGGCGCATCCCCGCGCCGTGGAAGAGCTTGCCCGCGGTCTGACCGACGGCGAAGGCCGCGAGCTGCTTCGCATCTTTGCCCGTGAACTGCTTGGCATAGTCCGCCAGGAGGCGCTTGCCCACGAGCTGCAGCAGGATGTTGTTGTCGCCCTCGAAGGTGACGTAGATGTCGAGGTCGGCGCGCAGCCCCACGAGACGGTTCTCGAAGAGGAATCCCTGTCCGCCGCACGCCTCGCGCGACTCCTGCAGGGTGTCGAGGGCGTGCCAGGTCGACAGCGGCTTGAGAGCTGCGGCGAGGGTTTCGAGGTCTTCGCGGTCGGCATCCGTGTCGAGGCGGCCGCTGAAGACGCCGTCGAACTTCTGCAGGAACTCGTCGTGGGCGAAGATCTGCGCGTACGTGGTGGCCAGGCGCGGGAGCAGGCGTCGCTGGTGCTTGCCGTAGTCGAGCAGGGTCACCTCGGGGGTACCGCTCCCGGAGTCGAACTGGCGGCGCTGGTTGCCGTAGGTGACCGCGATGATCAGGCCGATGGCCGATGCCCAGGCGGCGGCGCCGTCGAGCGAGACGCGACCCTGCACGAGCGTTCCGAGCATGGTGAAGAAGCGGCGGCCCGGGCTCGCGATGTCGCTCGAGTAAGTACCGTCTGCGGCGACGTCGCCGTATCGGTTGAGAAGGTTGGTGCGCGGCACGCGGACCTGGTCGAAGTGCAGGCGCCCGTTGTCGATGCCGTTCAGACCGCCCTTGAGGCCGTCGTCTTCGCCACCGATTCCCGGCAGGAAGTTGCCCTCTTCGTCGCGGAGCGGCACGTAGAAGCAGTGCACCCCGTGGTTCACGCCGTTCGTGATGAGCTGTGCGAACACCGTCGCGGCCTTGCCGTGCACGGCGGCGTTGCCGAGGTAGTCCTTCCAGGCGCCGCGGAACGGCGTGTGGATGACGAACTCCTCGGTGGCGGGGTCGTAGGTCGCGGTCGTGCCGATCGCCGAGACGTCGGAGCCGTGACCGGTCTCGGTCATCGCGAAGGCGCCGGGGATCTCGAGGCTCATGATGCCCGGCAGCCACTTGTCGTGGTGCTCGCGGGTTCCGAGCTGGAGGACGGCCGAGCCGAACAGACCCCACTGGACACCCGACTTGATCTGAAGACTCGGGTCAGCGGCGACGAGCTCTTCGAATCCGGCGATGTTGGCGCCGTTGTTCTCCTCGCCGCCGAGTCGCTTGGGGAAGGCGCGGTGGACCGCCTTGTTCTGCACGAGCAGGTGGAGCTGACTGAGGGTGCGCTCGCGGTGCGCGTCCATGCCCAGGCTGTCATCGCGCCACAGCGCGGGGTCTTTGATCATCTCGCGGGCCTGGCGGCGGGTGTCTCCCCAGGTGCCGAGCAGCAGGTCGGTGACCTGCTCGGTGTCGATGCGCGCTTCAGACGCCTCCGCGGCAGTGTGGGCTGCGGTGGGCGCGCCCCCGACGGGCGTACGCGTGCTCGTGGCGGGCGTGGTGGGACGGACGGCGGCGTCGGTCATTCTCGGCACCTTTCGACGTTGCAAAGGACCCTCACCACGGTAGGTGTCCCACAACGTGACCCCAAACACCCTGTGCGATGTCCACAACGACCTCACGTCACGTTTCGACGGGTCGTTGTGGGTGGTCAACATTCCCGTGAGCGCGCTGGGCGCGGAGCTCGGCGAGGGCACGCCGCGTCGACACATGCGCGCGGGCGCGGGAGGGGCGAGCGACACCGCGGTGCGCGTGCGGCCCACCGGGCCGTCAGTTCGCCGCGACCACCGTCAGGATGCCGTCACCATACGCCTCGCGCTTCTTGGCGCCGATGCCGGTGATGCCGTCGAGGTCTCCGACCGAGCTCGGGCGCGCGGCCGCGATCGCTCGCAGAGTCGCATCGCCGAAAACGATGTAGGCGGGCACGCCCTGCTCGCGGGCTTTCTCGGCGCGCCAGGCGCGCAGCGCCTCGAACAGGTCGCGATCGCCCGCGGCGACATCGTCGGCGCTGGACCTGCGCTGACGACTGCTGCCTCCGCCGCCCCCGGTGCGTCCGAGAGCGTCGCGGCGCAGGGGCACCGGTGTCTCGCCGCGGAGGACACCGGCCGAGGCCTCGCTCAGGGCAAGGGTGCCGTAGTCGCCCTGGGCGGCGATGATCCCGCGAGCGAGAAGCTGGCGGATAACGCTGCGCCAGTCCTGGTCGGACAGATCGGCGCCGAGGCCGTAGGTGCTGAGCCGATCGTGGCCCTGCTGGGCGATGCGCTCGGTCTTGGCGCCGCGCAGGATGTCGATCAGGTGACCGGCGCCGAAGGCCTGACCGCGCTCGCGCTGGAGACGCACGATCGTCGACAGCAGCTTCTGCGCGGCGACAAGACCGTCCCAGGTGTCGGGCGGCGTGAGACAGGTGTCGCAGTTGCCGCAGGGCTCAGATCGCTGCCCGAAGTAGTCGAGGAGGTTCTGCCGACGGCATCCGACCGTCTCGCACAGGGCGAGCATGGCGTCGAGGTGCTGGCCGAGTCGCATCTTGTACGACCGATCTCCGGGCGACTGATCGATCATGCGGCGCTGCTGCACGACGTCGCCCAGCCCGTAGGCCATCCACACCGTCGAGGGGTCGCCGTCTCGGCCCGCGCGGCCCGTCTCCTGGTAGTACCCCTCGACGGACTTGGGCAGGTCGATGTGCGCGACGAAACGCACGTCGGGCTTGTCGATGCCCATGCCGAAGGCGATCGTGGCGACCATGATCACACCGTCGTCGCGCAGGAACCGCGACTGGTTCGCCGCACGCACCGACGCGTCGAGCCCGGCGTGGTACGGCAGGGCGTCGAGGCCCTGCGAGCTGAGGTAGCTGGCCGTCTGCTCGACGCTCTTCCGACTCAGGGCGTAGACGATGCCGGCGGAGCCCTCGGGCTGCGAGCGGATGAACTGCACGAGCTGCCGACGCGGGTCGACCTTGGCGTCGATGCGGTACTGGATGTTGGGGCGGTCGAAGCTCGCGACGAACCCCCGGGCGTCGCGAAGGCGCAGTCGATCGACGATCTCCGTCGCGGTGGCGGGCGTCGCGGTCGCGGTGAGCGCCATGCGCGGGACGTCGGGGAAACGATCGGCGAGGTCGCCGAGGGCGAGGTAGTCGGGCCGGAAGTCGTGACCCCACTGCGACACGCAGTGCGCCTCGTCGATGGCGATCACGCTGAGCCGACCGCGCGCGAGGAAGGCAAGCGTTTGCGCGCCGTTGAGACGCTCGGGGGCGACGTACAGCAGGTCGAGCTCACCCGCGAGGTACGCCTGCTCGACGGCCTGCCGTTCGGCCGGCGCCTGCGTCGAGTTGAGGTAGCCCGCTCGCACACCGTTGGCGATGAGCGCCTCGACCTGATCGTGCATGAGCGCGATCAGCGGGCTGACGACGAGGCCGGTGCCGGGCCGCACGAGCGCGGGTACCTGGTAGGTGACGCTCTTGCCGCCTCCGGTGGGCATGAGGACGACCGCGTCTCCGCCCGCGACCACGTGCCGGACGATCTCGGCCTGATCACCGCGGAACGCGTCGTAACCGTAGACCTCGTGCAGCACCTCGCGCGGGTCGCGGCCCGTGAAGTCGCGGACGGCGGGGAGCTCACGCGCCGTGCCGGTCACCGCGGCGGCGCGGGCGAACGGCGATGACGGGTCGACGGGCGGCGGCGGGGCATCGAGGTCTTCGGGCGGCACGAGCTGATCGGGGTCCCAGTCAGCCCCGGCGTAGGGGTCTTCGGGAAGGTCGTACGGCTCGGGTGGCGCGTCGGCGTACGGCTCGGATGCGGCGCCGGGATAAGTCACCCCCCAACGGTAACCCGGGTCACCGACACGCACATCGCCCCGGCATCCATCGGGGGATGCCGGGGCGAAGAACGCTCTTGGGGAGGAACGTCGTGTCAGTGCGTGGGCGGCGAGAACACCAGCTGCGAGGCGAGAAGGCCCTGCTCACGGCTGACGATCTGCGCGCGACCGGGAGCCGCCCGTTCGGGCTTGACACGGCCGATGAGCGCGCCCTCCTCGGGGTTTCCGCCGAGCAGGATGCCGGTGACACCCAGATCGGTGAAGCGCTGGATGATCGGGTCGTAGGCCGCACGGCTCGCTCCACCCGAACGACGAGTCAGGATCACGTGCAGACCGAGATCGCCCGCCTGCGCGAGCAGAGGCTGCAGCACCGCGATCGGGTTGCCCTGACTGGTGGCGACGAGGTCGTAGTCGTCGATGAGGATGAAGCCCTCGGCACCCTTCCACCAGCTGCGCTCGCGCAACTGGGTCGGCGTGACGTCGGGCCCCGGGATACGCGTCGAGAAGTACTGCGACAGGTCGTTCATGCCGCCCGTGGCGAGGTCGTGAGAGGTGAGGTAGGCACCGAGGTACTCGTCGGGGATCTCGCCGAGCAACGCGCGTCGGTAGTCGACGACGAAGATCTTCGCCTCGGCGGGGGTGTACAGCCGCTGGATCTCCTTGGCCACGCCGCGCAGGAAAGACGACTTGCCCATGCCCGAGTCGCCGTAGACGAAGAGGTGCGGCTCGACGCGCGGGTCGATGCCGAAGGGAGACAGCTGCGCCTCCTCGATGCCGAGGAGCATCCGGCGATCCCCCGGCTCCGCGAGGGCACGCACCTCGTCGAGCGAGATGTTCTCGGGCAGCAGGCGGAGCTTCGGTCCCGGCTCTCCGTGCCAGGCGTTCGCGATCCTGCCGATCATGTCGGCGACGCCGTCGGCGATGGTGGACGGGTCGTCCGAGCCGTCGATGCGCGGGACCGAGGTGAGCATCTGCAGCTTCGACACGGCCAGACCACGACCGGGCTGACCGACCGGCACGTTCGCCGCCTGCTTGCGGTCGACGTCGGAGTCTGTCGGGTCGCCCAAGCGCAGCTCGAGGCGCGTCTGGATGAGGTCCTTGAGGTTCGCGCGGATCTCGAGCCACCGGTTCGCGGTGACCACGACGTGGACGCCGAAGCTGAGGCCGCGCGCGGCGATCGTCTGCACCCGCGCCTCGAGCGGCTCGAACTCCGACCGCAACGTCGACCAGCCGTCGACGATGAGGAACACGTCACCGAAGCCGTCGTCGAGACGCCCCTCGCGCCGACGCGAGCGATAGGTCTCGATCGAGTCCACGGCGTTGCGGCGGAAGTACTGCTCGCGCGCGTCGAGCACGGCCTCCACCTCGGCGATGGCACGGCGGACGGCCTCCGGCTCTGTCCGCGTGGCCACGCCTGAGATGTGCGGGTGCTTCTGCATCGCGGTGAAGCCACCGCCGCCGAAGTCGAGCACGAAGAACTGGAACTCCTGCGGGGTGCCGGTCAGCGCCAGAGCCGAGACGAGGGTGCGCGCGAGAGTCGACTTGCCACTGAGCGGCGAGCCGACGATGGCGACGTGACCGGCCGCACCGCCGAGCGACACCGTGAGGTGATCGCGGCGCTGCTCGAGGGGGATGTCGACGACGCCGATCGGCACGGTCAGGGCTCCGGCCTCACGCCAGCGACGCGAGACGAGTCCGAGAGCCGGGTCCTCCGCGAGGTCGGGCATGAGTTCGTCCAGCGGGGCGGGATCGGCGAGGGGTGGCAGCCACACCTGGTGCGCCTCGGGACCGCGGTCCTTCATCCGGTCGACGGCGATCTGGAACGTCGAGCGCTTGTCGGTGGCCGGGGTCGCGATCGCCGCGGGGGCGGCATCCGTGTTCTCTTCGACCGGCTCGTCGTCGGGTTGGGCGAGGGCGGTGAAGACCTCGACGCGCGCGGGACCGGTCGCCCCCGACTCCAGGTCGTCGATGTTCAGACGGGCGTTGCCCTTCGGGCGTCCCGACACATACGCCGCGCGGAACTGCACGAGGTTCTCGGTGTCGCTCTTGAGGAAGCCGACGCCGGGCTCTTGCGGCAGCGTGTACGCGTCGGGGGTGCCGATGATCGTGCGCGACTCGGCGGCCGAGAAGGTGCGCAGACCGATCCGGTACGACAGGTACGTGTCGAGACCGCGCAGCTTGCCCTCTTCGAGGCGCTGGGATGCCAGAAGCAAGTGCACGTGCAGCGATCGACCGACGCGACCGATGTTGAGGAAGCTGTCGACGAACTCGGGCTTGGCCGTCAGCAGCTCGGAGAACTCGTCGACGACGACGAGCAGAGCCGGCAGCGGGGCGAGATCCGACCGGCCGCCGAGGCGGGCTGTCTCGTATTCGCCGACGTTCGCGAAGTTTCCGGCGGCGCGCAGCAGCTCCTGACGTCGCACGACCTCGCCCTGCAGGGCGTCCTGGAAGCGGTCGACCAGAGCGAGCTCGCTACCCAGGTTGGTGATGACGGCCGAGACGTGCGGCATCTCGGCCATGCCGGCGAACGTCGCGCCACCCTTGAAGTCGACGAGCACGAAGTTGAGCTGCTCGGGAGAGTGCGTCATGGCCAGGGCCAGCACGAGCGTGCGCAGCACCTCGGACTTTCCCGACCCGGTCGCGCCGACCATCACGCCGTGCGGGCCCATGCCCTGCGAGGCGGACTCCTTCAGGTCGAGCACGAGCGGGGTCCCCGAGGGCTCCTGGCCGATCGGCACGCGCAGACGGTCGCGTTCGAGGCGCCGCGTCCACGCCTGGTCGAAATTCACCGTCCGCACGTCCGGCAGGCCCAGGAGCTCGGTGAGCTCCAGCTGGCCCTGCGTCGTGGGCGCATCCACGACGACCATGGGCGCGGGGCGCAGCGGCATGAGCCGTCGAGCCGTGGCCTCGGCTTCGGCGATGGTCATGGCATCCGGGATGAAGGTCTGGGCGCGACCGGCTCCGTCGATGAACTCCGCCGGCGCGACGAGGGGCTTCGCCTCGGTCCGGCGGCCGCGCGGGACGACGGGCGCTTCGGCGAGCGCGACGCGCGCCACGGTCGGGTCGTCGAGTTCGTCCCAGCGCGGGGGCAGATCGATCACGGTCACGCCCTGTGCGCCCTCGAGCCCGACGAGGGGGCTGTTGGTCGGGGTCTCGACGCCGTCGACGACGAGCACCACGTGCGGCGTCACGCCGCCACCCGGGGTGAAGCGCGGGCGGGTGGAGAGCTGCGGGGGAAGCATGTCCACGAGCTCGTCGAGGGATGCCGAGATCATGCGCGCGGGTCCGAGCCGGTCCTGCACGCGAGACGACATCGCGTGCGGAAGCCACTTCGCCCAGTCCCACGCGGGCATCTGCGCCGGTCCGGCCAGGATCGCGATGATGACGTCTTCGGGATCGTGCAGGGTCGCGGCCGAGGCCACGAGCGAGCGCGCGAGACTGCGGACGGCGTCCTCGTCGGAGCCGACGAGCTCGATACGCGAGTAGTCACCGAGCGGGAAGCCCAGGGGCAGGTCGCGCTGCATCTCGTGGGTCAGCATGAAGCGGTGCGCGGCCGAGGCGGCGACCGGATCGAGCTGCGCGAGAGGCGGGAGCTCGGGCGCCTCGAGGGTGAGGCTGAGCGGCTGATCCGTGACGCCGATGCGGGCCAGCAGGAACGTCTCATCGCCGGGCTGCCTCTCCCAGACGCGCGAGCGCTCCTCGGCGATGAAGGGCAGGGCGGCCGGGGCGGGCATGATCCAGCCGCCATGACGGCGCTGCTTGCGCGCGGCGACGCGCACCGTGTCGCGGAGGTCGGACAGGTAGGCGAGATACTCCCGGCGGTTGCCGAGCACCTGCGCGTTGCGCTGGGCCCGCTGGCGCCACCCGTTGACCGCCACGAAACCAAGAGACGAGAGGAGGAACATTCCGCCGATGAGGAAACCCGTGGGCCCGCTGTTCGAGATGGTCACCATCACGATGGCACCCACGCTGCCGAGCATCGGCAGGAGGGAGGTCAGGATGCCGCTGCCACCCTCGTTCGGCACGAGCTCGGGCGGCGGCTGCAACACGATCCGCCCGTTGGGCAGGGACGGCGGGGCGATGCGCGGACCCGTGCTCACACCGGACCTCCGATCAGACGACTCAGGGTGAAGACGCGTTCGCTGAGGCGCACGCGGGTGCCCTCCTCGAGCAGGGTGCGGGAACCGGGGCGCAGCACGTGGACGGTGCCGTCGTCGTCGATCAGCTCGGATCCGTTGGTCGACCCGGCATCGGTGACCCACGCCGTCTCGCCGTCGTGCTCGAGACGCAGATGCGTCTTCGAGATGAGGCGGTCGGGGTCGTCGACCGAGATCAGCACGTCGTTCGGCTGGTCGGCGACGGGAGCGCGACCGAAGTTGACGGCGGCGGGAAGGTCGAACTGTTCGCGCTGACCCGTGTCGAAGACGACCAGCAATTGCGCGCGGCCGACTCCCGGTGCGCGGGCGGGGGTCGACGGTGACGGAGCGGCGGGCTCGGGCGCGATGGTCGCGGGGCGCTCGCCCGCGACGCTGGGGGCATCGATCGCGATGATGGGCGCGTCCCACGCGGGAGCGAGGGGAAGGGCCGCCGCCGACGCATCCATGCGCAGCGGCTCGCGGGCGGCGCCGGTGCGCTGCACCGTGGGCGCGGCCAGGACGCGGGGCTCATCGGCATCCGGAGCCTGCTTTCCGCGGGGAACGGACAGCAGCACGGTTCCGGCGGCACGGTCTGCCCACGAGCGTCGACGACCCGAACGGTCGAACGCCGCCGAGGCGACGACGACCCACGCGCCGGCGAGCAGGACGAGACCGCCCGCGACGACGAGCATGCCTCGCACGAAGGCGCGGCCGGCTCCCGGGACGACGGGTTCCTCGACGCGTGCGGTTCGCAGGCCGAACAGCATCGCCCCGGGGGTGACGCCGCGTCGGGCCTGGAGGATCCACAGGCCGAGCAGGGCCTCGGCGGCGACCGCCGCGCCCAGAACGGGAGATGCGAGGAGGGATGCCACGCCCGAGGCGATGACCACGAGGGCGGCGTCGACACTGAAGGCTCCTACGCGCACCCCCACCGTCGCGGGCGCGCCGAACGGCGTCAGCTGCGTCATGTCGCCATCATCGCACGCGCGATCTCCACCGCTCCGGCGGCGAGCATGCCTGCCGGAAGAGACAGGGCCGTCGCCAGCGCCTCGAAGATGTCGCCGGTGCGTGACCAGCCGAGCGATCGCAATCCGCGGCCCACCGGTACCACCAGGAGGGCGGAGCCGAGACCCACCACCAAGAGGATTCCGGCGAAGACGACCAGCATCTCGGGAGAGACCCTCGGCAGCAGCGCCATCAGGACGGCCACGACCACCGCGGCGGCTCCCAGACGCTCCACCCAGCGCAGGAAGGGCACGGTGCTGCGTCGCGAGCTGAGGAGGAGCGCGAGCACCACGGTGGCCGCAAGAGCGATGCGGCCGCCGAGCACCACGGGGTTGTCGGTGGCGAAGGTGGGCAGCGCGGTGAAGGCGCTGGCCGCCCCGGCGGCGATCAAGAGCACCACCCCGATCGTCAGGCGGGCGGTGGAGCGTTCGACCAGCGCGTCGGCGTCGTCGGCCTCGATCGTGCGCACCTCGTCAGGGAGGTTCTGACGCACCGTCCACCGCGTGCTCTGGAAGCGGCCGTAGTCGATGAAGGTGCCGGGCGCGACATCGACGAGGCTCGACTGCAACACGCGCTGCGCGACCGGTACGAGGCCGAGCGTGACGGCCGCCGGTGCGGACGGGTCGAGGTGCATGAGCAGCGAGAGACACCACACCGCCGCGAGAACCGCGAGAACGATGGTCGCCGTTCGACTCTGAGCACGTAGCGTCTCGGTCGCACCGAGCACCCCCATGACCCCCGCGACGACGGCCGCCGACAGGAGGCCGGTGAACACGGCGACGAGGGCGGCTCCGGCCGACAGCGCCGGAACCACGGCGACACCGCCGCCGAAAGCCAGCGCGATCACCCCCACCACGGGCGCGAGGATGGAGGTACGCGATCGTGCGCGGAGGGCGAAGACGGCGCCCGCCACGACGGCCGCGAGCAGAGCGAGCATCGCGACCGGTCCGCGCACGGAGGTCGGCAGACCGTCACCGCCCACAAGACGCAGCAGGGCCAGGATGCCGCCACCTGCGGCGAGCACCCACCACACGGCCGAGACGCGCATGGCGTTCGGCGCCGCCGCCGCGCGGGCGACGGCGTCGGGCAGCGATGCACCGGGATCGACGAGGACGAGGATCACACCGTCGTCGAGCGAGGTCATCGCGGTCGTCCGGTCGATCTCACGACCCGAGATGCCCACGACCCGCGTGCCGCGGCCGGTGTCGGCGCCGGCTGCGCGCAGAACGTCGTCGACCCGGGCGCGCAGAGGAACCACCAGATCAAAGCGGGATTCGCCGTCGATCAACGCGACGCGTCGCCCCTGCATCACTTCCGCGCTCAACGGTCCCCCTCGTTCTCGCGCCCTCCGGCCCGCGGGCCGCAACCGCACCAGCGTATCCGCCTCGCACGGAGCCGTGTTCCCCTTT
>Ga0308159_1003352_pt1 | contig 16314 bp, 15 predicted proteins | sample PhyCR1_FD_201040 | JGI IMG/M metagenome (GOLD analysis project Ga0308159, IMG submission 201040) | Phyllosphere microbial communities from UC Gill Tract Community Farm, Albany, California, United States - DLSLC.R1 | ecosystem: Host-associated > Plants > Phyllosphere > Unclassified | place: USA... | reverse complement strand
GGGTCGGCTGGACGGTCGCGTCACGGGTTCGCCCGTGCCGAGGAACGTCCGGGCTCCACAGGGCAGGACGGTGGGTAACGCCCACCCGGAGCAATCCGCGAGACAGTGCCACAGAGAGCAGACCGCCCCGGCCCTTCCGGGCCGAGGTAAGGGTGAAAGGGTGGTGTAAGAGACCACCGGGGTCGTGGTGACACGACCCGCGAGGTAAACCTCGTCCGGAGCAAGGCCAGACAGGGGATGTTGACGCGGCTCGCCGAGTCCCCGGGTAGGCCGCTGGAGCGGCACGGCAACGTGTCGCCGAGAGAGATGACCGTCCACGGTGGCCCCGAGCATGTCGACGGGCCACCCGGACAGAACCCGGCGTACAGGCCGGCCCATTCGCTCCCCGTCTAGGTGCGTGAGTAGCCCTCACGAACGCCGCCGCTCACACTGGCAACCTGTCCAATTCACTCCCGAGAGTGTGTCTCCGCATTCCGAACGCGATCCGGTTTAGCGTGGGCAATGATCGCCCCCGTGCCGACGAGGATCGCGGAAACACACACTGCTTCGAGACCGAAGATCTCCAGGAAAGTCCAGACGTGCTGCGCTGCGATTGGCCAGAAGGCCACAAACAGCGTGAAGAACACCATCACTGCTTTCTGCCGTGCACCCTCAACCGGGCGGAAGATCGTGGCGATGAGCAGCACGGAGACAAATGTGACGCCAACTCCTGTGAAGACCGTTTCTCCGAGAGAGTCTTCGCGTCGGGGAAGAAGGGCTATCGAGCAGTAGAGCCCGGCGGCAATGAGCGCGAAGAGAACGTATCCGGCGAGGTGGAAGCCTTCTCCTCGGCGAACGGGGCGCGAAGCGGACATGGCCCGGACTCTATCGCGAGGTTCGTCTGGGACAGTGCCCGCCGCGGCGACGCGTCGACGTTCAGGTGGTGCGCTCCGCTCGTCAGGCGTTCGAGCAGACCGCCGGCGAGACTACGGCCCTGACTCACCAGCCGACCGACTCGTGCCGTCACCGCATTCCGCTGAATCACAGCGACTCTCCCCGGATGGTTCAGCGGGTGATTCTTCCTCCGGTCGAACCACGAGGCGACCGCATTTCTGTAACAGTGCGATGGACGTGCACACGCCGATGGGAAAGGAAGACGTGGAAACTCGCCGGACAGCTGCAACGCTGCTCACAGCACTGTCGCTCACCATCATCACCCTTACCGGGGCATCGCCAGCGATCGCCGCGGACACGTTGACCTACCCAGCCTGCACGGGGGCTTCAGAGGATGGCTCCTGCGAGATGCTCGACGATGGTCAGCCGCTTCCGGGCGGGTACATCGCGTACAGCTTTCCCAACGACGTCTCGAGCTTTGCAGACGTGACGGTCGTCGCCGAATACGCAATCGGCCGTCACGGCACCTATCACGTCCTCAGGGAGGAGAACGGAAACGAGAGGTTCTTGGCTATCTACGCAGCGCCCGGTACGGAGGACGACTCCGCATTCCCCAGCTACCCGGTGTGCCCCGATGGAGCGGCGACGAGTGAGATCCCGCCTTGTCAGGCTCTGTACGACGGTAGACCACTCCCCGACGGCCGCGTCGCGTTCACTTTCCCGTACAACGCCACCAGCCTGACCGCACTCGCCGACGTCGCTTCCCATTCGCACGGAAGAATTGGCACCTACATCGAAATCGGTAACGGTGGCCCCTGGGACCGGTACGTCGCCGTTTATTCCCCGCCCCCGACTGGCCCATGCATTTCAGGTCACGTGTTCAGTCTGAAATCGGGCGAGCGTGTGTGCGTGTGGACTCTCTCGAACGGCTGGAGGTGCGCCGCCTACCAAGTTGAAGACGAAGGCCCCGCGGCCAGGTCCGGACGGATGTCTGTCGTCTGTTACGGCCGAGATGTTGAAATCCCCGATCTCACCGACATCAGCGATCCCGGCACGGGCCTCGAGTGAGCGACTCGCGCCGGTCTGATTTCCGGTGGAATGGGGCCGCTGACTACGCGTGACTTCGACGCGTCGGGAGCTCGGCGGCCGAGATAGTCCGCAGCTGCCGAGTTCAACCGAGCCGTTCAGGCGGAGGTCATCCGCACAAAGTCGACTGCGCGGCCTGGGCCACGATCGTCCCGTCGCCCGCCTGAGCGGTGAGGCCCGCGGGAACCACGAGGATCACCTGGTCGGCGGGCGTTCCGGCCTCGAGCTGGTCGCACGTACTCTCGCCCAGCGAGATCAGCTGCTCGTCCGTCGCCTTTCCGAGATCGGCGAGTTTGCTGCGCACCTCGGTGAGATACGCGGCATCCTCGGTCGAGGCGGGCGCCTCGGTCTCTTCCGGCTCGACGACCACGGAGGTGTCGCCGGACGAGAACGTGCCGGACTGCCCGGGGGTGACGGTGATGTTCTCCTCGGTCGTTTCACTGCTGCATCCGGCAAGGAGCACAGCGGCGGTGGCGAGGACGAGGACGGCGGGGAGACGTTTCATGGCTCCACCATAGGGAGCCGATATCGCGTCCGTCAGAATCCGGGTGTCACTTGACAGCGGGCAGCGCCTCGGGCACGGGCACGGCCAGCGAGGCCGCGCCGATGATCCCGGCGTTGTTGCGGTGCTTCGCGGGTACGATCGGTGCGCGGAGCTTGAGCAGCGGCAGGAACTCCTCCGAGTGCTTGGACACGCCGCCGCCGACGACGATGAGGTCCGGGCTGAAGAGGAACTCGACGTAGTCGTAGTACCACTGCAGGCGCTTGGCCCACTTCTCCCACGACAGTTCCTCGCGCTCCATGGCCGAGTACGCCGCGTAGCCCTCGGCATCCCGCTTGTGACCGCTGCGCTGCAGGTGTCCCAGCTCGCTGTTGGGGACGAGCACGCCGTCGTAGATCATCGCCGAGCCGATGCCCGTGCCCAGCGTCGTCAGGATCACCAACCCGTCGATGCCCTTCGCCGCGCCGTAGCGCACCTCGGCGATACCGGCGACGTCGGCGTCGTTGGCGAAATGGATGTCGCGGGAGAGACCGTGCTCGAAGAACTTCTCGGCCTCGAAGCCGATCCACGACTTCGAGACGTTCGCGGCCGACATCGTGCGTCCGCCCTTCACGATGGCGGGGAAGGCCACGCCCAGGGGGAGGTCCGCCGGCGCCTCAAGAGTCTCGAGCACCTGCTTCACGGCGGCGAGCACGTCGGCCGGCTCGGCCCCCGCCGGAGTGGCGACCTTCACGCGGTCGCTGATCAACTCCCCGGCATCCAGGTCGACGATCCCCGCTTTGATCCCGGTTCCGCCGATGTCCACTCCGACCGCGCGCGACGCATTCGTTGCCATGCCCTCCAGCCTATCCAGCCGAGCGGCCCGGATCAGTAGGATCGACAGAGGCCCGGCGGATCTGCGCCCGAGGCTCGTGACCCACTCGAGGAGCGATCGTGAGCGACGAGAACGCGAAGTACTGGTACAACCTGGAGACCCACGAGGTCGAGCAGGGCTACGCCTCTCCGGCGATCGATCGCGCGGGTCCCTTCGACACCGCCGAAGAAGCGGCGCACGCGCCCGAGATCCTGCGCGAGCGGTCGAAGCAGTGGGCCGAAGACGACGCCCGCGACGACCGCTGAGCATCGACGGCATCACTCGCTGACCGCACGTACTGAGAACGAAGGATGACGATGGACAAGCAGCGCGATTTCGTTCTGCGCACGATCGAAGAACGCGGCGTCAAGTTCGTCCGCCTGTGGTTCACCGATGTCGTGGGCACGCTGAAGTCGGTGGCGATCGCCCCGGCCGAGGTCGAGGGGGCCTTCACCGAGGGGCTCGGGTTCGACGGTTCCGCGATCGAGGGTCTGACCCGTTCGTACGAGTCGGATCTGCTCGCCCACCCCGACCCCACGACGTTCCAGATCCTGCCGTGGCGCGGTGAGATCGACCCGACCGCGCGCATGTTCTGCGACATCACGACGCCGGACGGGCAGCCGGCGGTCGCCGATCCGCGGCACGTCCTCAAGCGCACCCTCGCCAAGGCCGCGGACGCGGGGTTCACGTTCTACACGCACCCCGAGATCGAGTTCTACCTGCTCAAGTCGTCGCAGCTCGGTCCCGACGGCAAGCCTCAGCCGGTCGACTCGGCGGGCTACTTCGACAACGTCCCCGGGGGCACCGCGCACGACTTCCGTCGCCGTTCGGTGCGCATGCTCGAGGACCTCGGCATCTCGGTCGAGTTCAGCCACCACGAGGGCGGCCCGGGCCAGAACGAGATCGATCTGCGTTACGCCGACGCTCTCACCACCGCCGACAACATCATGACCTTCCGCACGGTCGTGAAGGAGGTCGCGATCGAGCAGGGTGTGTACGCCACGTTCATGCCCAAGCCCATCAGCGGACAGCCGGGCAGCGGCATGCACACGCACCTGTCGCTCTTCGAGGGCGACATGAACGCGTTCTACGAAGAGGGCGGGCAGTACCAGCTCTCGAAGGTCGGCCGCCACTTCATCGCGGGCCTGCTCCGCCACGCCAACGAGATCTCGGCCGTCACGAACCAGTTCGTCAACTCGTACAAGCGCCTCTGGGGCGGCGACGAGGCTCCCAGCTTCATCTGCTGGGGACACAACAACCGCTCGGCTCTCGTGCGTGTTCCGCTCTACAAGCCCAACAAGGGCCAGTCGACGCGTGTCGAGTACCGCGCGCTCGACTCCGCGGCGAACCCGTACCTGTCGTACGCGCTCATGCTCGCGGCAGGGCTCAAGGGCATCGAGGAAGAGTACGAGCTGCCCGCCGAGGCGGAAGACAACGTCTGGTCGCTGACCGACTCCGAGCGCCGCGCTCTGGGTTACGCGCCGCTGCCGGCGAGCCTCGACCACGCTCTCGAGTACCTCGAGGAGTCCGAGCTCGTCGCCGAGACGCTGGGGGAGCAGGTCTTCAAGTACGTCCTGCTCAACAAGCGTCGCGAATGGCAGCAGTACCGCGCCCAGGTGACGCCGTTCGAGCTCGCGAGCAACCTCGAAGCGCTCTGATACCGCCTCTGACAGGACACCGATGATCTCGGGCGATCGATCGACGGCGCTCACCGCCCTGGCGCGCATCGGCTTCTCGCGACTCGCGGAAGCCGATGCGCTCCTGGGCGAGCTCGACGAGCTCGTCGGTGTCGCACGGGCCGACGCCACGGCCCTGGCACAGCGCGTCGCCGACCCCGATCGCGCCCTGTCGTCGATCGTGCAGATCGCTCGCCGGAACACGGATGCCGTGCGCGCCTGCGCCGCGGACGCCGGCGCGTGGCGCGCGCTCTGGGACATCGTCGGCGCTTCCGACGGGTTCGCGGAGTTCTACCTCCGCCACCCCGACGAGCTCGTGCACCTCACCGGGGCGGGCCTGACCATTCCCGACGAGCAGGCCATGCGCGCTGAGCTCCTGGCATCCGTCGGCGATGACGGCGGCTTCGCCGCGGACTCCTCGGATGCCGCGTGGCTCGCGCTGCGGGTTCGCTACCGGCGTCTCCTTGCCCGGATCGCCGCGTACGACCTCGGCCAGGACGATCCGGCCGGGGCGATCGACATGGTCTCGGCCTCGCTCGCCGATCTCGCCGGTGCGGCGCTCGAGGCGTCGCTCAGTGTGGCCCGCGCGCGCGTGTCCGGGTCGGGACCTGCCGCTTTCCCGCGCGCGCAGGTCGAGGCGACGCAGTTCGCGATCATCGCGATGGGCAAGACCGGCGCGCGCGAACTGAACTACGTCAGCGACGTCGACGTGATCTTCGTCGGAGGGTCGTCGAACGAGGAGATCGTGTCCGAGGCACGCGCGATCGACATCGGAACGCGCCTCGCCGTGCAGACGATGCGCGGGATCTCGGGACCCGAGATCGAACCACCCCTGTGGGAGGTCGATCCGAACCTGCGCCCCGAGGGCAAGCAGGGTGCGCTGGTGCGGAGCCTCGGCTCCCACCGGCAGTACTACGACCGGTGGGCGAAGAGCTGGGAGTTCCAGGCGCTCCTGAAGGCGCGGGCCATCGCCGGGGACGCGCAGCTCGGCGCCGACTACGTCTCCGCCATGCAGCCCCTCGTCTGGCACAGCGCCGCGCGCGAGAACTTCGTCGAGGGCGTTCAGCGCATGCGCGAGCGCGTCACCGACCACATTCCCGCGAGTGAGGTGAACAGGCAGCTCAAGCTGGGCCCGGGAGGCATCCGGGACGTCGAGTTCACGGTGCAGCTCCTCCAGCTCGTGCACGGGCTCACCGACGAACGCATCCGACAGCGCGGCACGCTCGAAGCCCTCGACGCCCTCGTGGCCGAGGGCTACATCGGCCGCTCGGAGGCGGAGGCGTTCGGGCGCGACTACCGCTTGCTCCGTCTGCTCGAACACCGCCTGCAGCTGCGGGGCCTGCGACGGACCGCTCTTCTTCCCGAGAAGCCGGAAGACCTTCGCGTCCTCGCGCGGGCGACACGCCTGTCGGATTCCGCCGAGGGTGTCCAGGCCGCGTGGGAGGGCATCAAGCGCGAGGTGCGCGACATCCACGTGCGCCTGTTCTACCGCCCCCTGCTCTCGGCCGTAGCCGCCCTTCCCGAGGGGGAGAGGACGCTGTCGACCGAGCAGGCGCGGGATCGCCTGGCCGCGATCGGCTTCCGCGACCCCGCCGGAGCCCTCCGCCACATCGCCGCGCTCACGAGTGGGCTGAGTCGCAAAGCCACCATCCAGCGGCACCTCATGCCGGTCATGATCCGGTGGTTCGCCGACGGCGTCGACCCCGACTACGGGCTCCTCGTCTTCCGTCGCATCAGCGAGCGACTGGGGAACACGCCCTGGTTCCTGCGCGTGCTGCGCGACTCCGCGGGGGCGGCGGAGAGCCTGACGCGCGTGCTCTCGGGCTCGCGGTACATCGGCGAGTTGATGGAGTGGATCCCCGAGGCGGTGGCCTGGCTCGACGACGACGCGCTGCTGCGTCCCCGCTCGGGCAAGGCGCTCGAAGACGAGGCCCGGGCGATCCAGACGCGCTGGCACAACATCGATGAGGCGATGCGATCCGTCCGGGCCCTCCGCCGGCGCGAGATGCTCCGGGTCGCGATGGCCGCGGTCCTCGAGGTCGTGTCCCTCGAGGAGCTCTCCGACGCGCTCACCACGATCACCGAGACGACGATCCAAGCGACCCTGCGCGCGGTACGCCGTGCGGTGGTTCCCCCCGAGGACGACGACCTGGACTTCTCGGTCATCGCGATGGGCCGCTTCGGTGGTCGCGAGCTGGGTTTCGGGTCGGATGCCGATGTCATGTACGTCTACCGGGCGAACGGCCTCGATCCCCAGCGGGCGAACACCCTCGCGCTGAAGATCGTCGCCGGCCTCCGGGAGCACTCCGAAGATCATCGTCTGCCTCTCGACCTCGACGCCGAGCTGCGCCCCGAGGGGCGGAGCGGGCCGCTCGCCCGCTCGCTCGACGCGTATGCCGAGTACTACCGCCGCTGGTCGCTCTCGTGGGAGGCGCAAGCGCTCCTGCGGGCGCGTGGCGTCGCCGGGAGCGTCAAGCTCATCGCGGACTTCATGGCTCTCGCCGACGAGGTGCGCTATCCCGAGAAGGCCGACCCGAACGGTCTGCGCGAGATCCGCCGCATCAAGGCGCGCGTCGAGAACGAGCGGCTCCCGCAGGGCGCCGACCCCGCGCGTCATCTCAAGCTCGGTCCGGGGTCGTTGAGCGATGTCGAGTGGCTCGTGCAGATCATCCAGCTGCAGCACGCGCGTGCCGTGCCGGGCCTGCGCACGACCTCGACGCTCGGCGCGCTGAGTGCCGCGGTGGACGCCGGTCTCGTCCCCGCCGACGCGGCGGAGAAGCTCGCGGCATCGTGGCACCTCGCCAGCCGCTTGCGGTCGGCGAACACGCTGCTGTCGGGGCAGACGAGCGACGTCCTTCCCGCGGACCGCTCCCGCCTCGACGGCATCGGACGCATCCTGGAGTACCCGCCGCGCTCCGCGACGCAGGTCGAGGAGGACTTCCTCGGCGCGACCCGCCGCGCGCGCCGCGTCTTCGAGAAGCTCTTCTACGGCTGATCGGAACCGGGGAGGGATGCCACGGCCTCGGGGCCACGGCATCCCTCCCGCTGCACGGCTCAGGACATGAGACGCTCGCGGACCTCGCGACGGAGGACCTTTCCGATCAGCGAACGCGGCAGATCGTCGACGACGATCACGCGGCGCGGGACCTTGTACGCGGCCAGGCGCGTCTTGCAGAAATCGCGGACGGCGTCGGCGGGAAGGTCGACACCGTCGCGGACGACGATGGCCGCCGCGACGTCCTCGCCGCCGCGAGGCTTCGGAAGCGCGACGACAGCCGCCGCCTCGATGTCGGGATGGCCGACGAGCACATCCTCGACCTCGCTGGGTGACACGTTGAAGCCGCCCGTGATGATGATCTCTTTGAGGCGGTCGACGATCGTGACGAAACCGTCGGGGGAGACGGAGGCGATGTCGCCCGTGCGCAGCCACCCGCCGTCGAGCAGGGTCTCGGCGGTGTCGGCGGGACGATTCCAGTAGCCCTGGAACACCTGCGGACCGCGAAGGAGCAGCTCGCCGGTCTCGCCGAGCGCGACGTCGTTCTCGGGGTCAGCCGGGTCGACGACACGGATCTCGGTGCTGGGGAAGGGCACGCCGACCGTGCCCGGGCGACGCGAGGGCCCGATCGGGTTTCCGAGCGCGACGGGGGAGGACTCGGTCATCCCGTATCCCTCGACGAGGAGGCCGCCGGTCGCGGCCTCCCAGCGATCGACCGTCGCGACGGGGAGACTCATCGCCCCCGAGATCGCGAACCGCACCGTCGAGAGGTCGATCGTCCCGCGGGCGGCCGCGCGCGCGAGCTGATCGTAGATCGGCGGGACCGCCGGCAGGAAGGTCGGCGGACTCTTGCGGATCGCGGATGCCACGAGCTCGAGGTCGTACTTCGGGAACAGCACGAGCTTCGCGCCGATGCTCATCGCGAAGGTCAGGCAGAGGGTCAGCCCGTACGCGTGGAACAGGGGGAGGACACCGTAGAAGGTCTCTTCGCCGTCGCGGAGTCCGGGGACCCAGGCACGGCCCTGCATCGCGTTCGCGCGGAGGTTGGCGTGGGTCAGGACGGCGCCCTTGGGGCTCCCGGTCGTACCGCTGGTGTATTGCAGCAGGGCGATGTCGTCGAGCCGCGGACCCTCGTGCTTGCGCGAGAGCGTGCCGTGGGTGAGGAGTGTCCCCCACGGGCGGACGCGCTTCGACGTGGGCGCGGCGGTCAGCTGCGCTCGAGCCTCGCGGGCCTTTCGAACCGGCAGGCGGAGAGCGAGACGTTTCGCCCGGGGCATCGCCGCCGTGATGTCGACACCGATGACGTGCTCGAGCGCGAGGTCGGAGGGGAACTCGGCGACGACATCGGCGATCTTGTCCCACACGATCGCGAAGCGCGCCCCGTGGTCCTCGAACTGGTGGCGGAGCTCGCGCGGCGTGTAGATGGGGTTGTGCTCGATGACGATCGCGCCGAGACGCAGCGCGGCGTAGAACGCGGCCACGTGCTGCGGACAGTTCGGCAGCACCAGAGCGACGCGATCACCGGCGCGGACGCCGAGCCGGCGGAGGCCCTCAGCCGCTCGGTCGATCAGGCGCCCGAGCTCGCGATACGTCGTCGTGGCGCCGAAGAACTCGAGCGCGGGCCCTTTCCCGTACCGCGACACGCTCGCGGCCATCATCTCCGGCAGCGTCTGCGTCGGTTCATCGATCTCGTGGGGCACCCCGTCGGCGTACGAGCTGAGCCAGGGACGCGAAGAGTAAGGCAGGGGCATGGCATCCATCCTTCCGTTCCCCTCCGACATCACGGCGGCACGGCACCTGTGGGGATGCCGGGAGCCTGGACGCTCACACCTTCTGCACGGCGGCCCGATCGTCCTCGCGGGAGCGAAGGAAAAGCGGGAGCGCGAAAGCGAGCAGAACCAGCGCACCGATCCACCCGCTCACCCCGCGCAGCGCCGGCACCGCGAACATCGCGACCGCGCCGACAGTGACGAGGACCCCGGCCAGAACGCCGTAGAGCGGCATCCCATACAACGAAACGAACGTCAGGTAATGAGCCCCGACGATGATGAGGGACGCCGGCAGGAACAGCGAGGGAGCGACGCCTCCGAGGGCGATCGCCACGAGCAGTCCGATCGGCACGGTCAATGCGGTCTGCATCGCCAGTGCCGCGGAGGGATGCCCCTTGGGGAGTGCGGCTGGCCCGCCCATCGCCTTCAGAACGAGCGACGAGAGGGGGAAGATCAGCATTCCGCCGAAGAACAGAACGGCCATGGACAGCCACACCGATCCCCACTGGAGGGCGGCCGACGCCGCCGCCCAGATCACGGCAGACACGAGCGGACCGCAAAACCCACCTCGATAGACCCGTCGCACATCCTCCTGGGCGGTTTCGACATCCATGTGGCTCATCCTGACAGACCGCGCTTCGGCGCCCACGCGGGGGAGTGCTTCGATGGACCCATGCACTTCCGATCGCTGACCGAGGATGACCTCCACTCGTCCCCACCGTGGTGGAATGACCGTAGCCTCGCAGCGGATCTCTGGCGTGACGGTGAGACGAGGTCGGCTGTGGCGATCGACGGGGGCGAGATCGTCGCGGCGGGAGCGATCTGGCTGTCCCGCGTCCACGGCGCGCGTTTCTGGGTCGATATCGTCGTCCATCCCGAGATGCGGCGGCGGGGCATCGGGACGGCGATGCTCCGTCATCTGGCGACGCTGCGGTCACGCGATGTCCCTTTCACCGCACGCGGCTACGTCGATGAAGAGAAGATGCTGTTCGCGGACGCACGTGGAGCGGTCACCACTCAGATCGTCCCGCCCGCGCGAGTCGATCTGCCGACACACACCTCCCTGCGGTCGCATGCTCGGGTTCAGGCTGTGGCGGGGATCGACAGGGCCCGGATCGAAGCCGCGCACGCGGGCATGTACCGATGGACCCATGAGACCTGGAGTCCGGTCCGCGCCGGCTTCGAGGCCGCCCTCAACGAGGACCTGTGGGACGTTCTGGACGTGGACGCGTCAGCCGCCACCGTGGATGACCAGGGCCGGATCTCGGCTCTCGCACTCGTCTATCGGGACACCGATCCGCCTCTCATCGTCGCCGAGACGACGACGCGCCATCAGGCCGAGGGAGAGCATCTCGTCGAGGGCTGCATCCGTCGCGCCATGGCGATACTGGCCCACCGTGGTGTGACGAAGGTCGACTTCGACGGTCACGTCAGCGACCCGCACTTCCTGCCCGCGCTGTCTCGCCTCCAGCCGAGCGGACGGTGGTTCAGGATCGTCGAAATACCGGTGCCGTGAGCGTCCCGCCCTCGCGATGACGACGCGATCGACCTACTCTGACGCCATGTGCCGAAACATCGTCCCGCTCCACAACTTCGCCCCGCCGGCAACGGATGCCGAGTGCCATGACGCCGCGCTGCAGTTCGTCCGCAAGATCGTGGGGACGACGAAACCCTCGCGGGCCAACCAGGACGTCTTCGACCGCGCGGTGGCCGAGATCGCGGCATCCGTTCGTCATCTCCTCGACGACCTGGTGACCAACGCCCCGCCGAAGATCCGCGAGGAGGAAGCGGCGAAGCGACAGGCACGCTCGGCCGAGCGCTACGAGGCGATCCGCGTCTTCCAGGAGCAGAAGCGCGCGGGGCGCGCGGGCTGAGCCCGCCGCGTGTCAGCCCGCGGTGTGTCGCTCGAACAGGGGAGTGGCATCGGGACTCTCCAGGTCCGGGATACCGGTGTCTTCCGGAACCGCGCGGAGCGGGCCGTGCAGCTGTTCGAGGAGCGCCGCGGCATCGCCGGGCTCGCAGGTAGAGGTGGCCCTGAGCTCTAGCACGTCGACGGTCCCCTCCGCGGCCACCCCGGGAAGCAGATCGATATCGAGCCGCGCCACCTTCGCGTCCGGCTTCGAGCCGACGATGACGACGTTGTCGATACCCGGTCCGTAAGAGGGACCGGGCTCCATGCGCCAGCCGTTCTCGCCCATCCACGCGCGCAGTTCCTCCAAGCGCTGCGGGCCCTGCTCCTCGAAGGAGAATCCCTTGGGCAGCTTCCGGCGGAGGAAGAATTCGTAGCCGTCGTCGCATGACTCGGGGATGTCGCCGTACTCTTCGACGCGCCACTCCCCGGCGAACAGCTGCTTCTGCACGTCGGCCACGGCGGCCTTGAACTCAGCGTTCGCCGCTTTCGCTTCGTCGAAGCTCTGCTCGCTCGTCGGCGTCTCCACGGGTGTCATCTGCGGACCTCCACATCCGGTCAAAAGGGTCGCGGCGACGATCGCGGCCGCGAAGACAGAGGGAAGCTTCACCCAGCGGCGTTCGATCATTCCAGAGCTCCCGTCGAATCCAGCGAGTCGCGCAAGCCGACCACGAAATGCTTGAACGATTCCGCCGACGGGTCGAGATACCCAAACCTCTCGGTGGGCTCGTAGAGCGGAACAGGAGAACCATCCACACCGATGGTCCATCCGACGAGTTCGTCCTTCACACTCTTGTGGGCGTCGTGACTGTCCGTCGACTCCCCGTATTCCCCCTCGGGCGAGCCGTAGCCGGGGACCACACCCCCATTGGAACTGAATTCCTCGACACCGGGGATGTTGCGCGGGTCCGTGGAGTGCAGGCTCCCGAGCCAGTCCCTCCGTCCCCACGCCGCGATGCTGTCATCGTCCGCGTGGGTCGCCGACAGCTGGGTCTGTCCCAACCGGATCTGTTCGGCGATCTCGTCGCCCGCCTGCGAGGTGACGCCGGCCGAGCCGAACAACCACACGTTCGAGACCAGGCCCGGGTTGTCGGCTAAGGCCTGTCCGGTCATGGTCGTGCCGAGCGAGTGTGCGCCGGCGTCGAGCTGCGCGTCAGGATTCACGGCGTGCAGACCACGCCACGTCTGCGAGAGTCGGGAGGCTCCGGCGTCCGGGCGGTCGATCCCTCCGACGCTGAGCACGCCACCCGAGTCCCAGTCCATGACCAGAACGACCGCCGTCGTCTGATCCGATCCCGTACGCTCCAGTTCGTTCGTCAGGGCGGACTGCAGGTCGGCGCTCCCTCGCGCCCACTCGTCGAGTGAACCCAGATCGGTGCGGATGCCATGGGTGAGCGTGGTGATCTGATCGGCGTCGTCGACGTCGCCGAAAGCAATGTTCGCGCGGGGTGACCGCTCTGTGTCGAGGAAAAGACTGAGCAGCGTCGGACGGGAACCGTCGTCTCCCCGCTGCGCGATCACCGACCGGAGTTTCTCGAGTCGGGAGCGCGTCTCCTTGTCCAGGTCTTTGCGGGCGAGCGCTTGCGCGAGCCCGGACCGGTTGAACAAGCCGCGCTGCGGAGCAGGGATGCCGTTGAGGTTGCCGACCACGAGCGGAGCCAGCGCGAGCAGCTGCGCGAGGGGACCCGCGTTCCACTCGCCGTTCGGGGCCGCCGTCGAGGTCGACGCGAGATCGGCGAAGAGATCACCCGCCCGATGCGGGTCGACGAAGGCGACCGCTTGAACGAAATCAGGGTGCGCCTCCATCCACCGCTTCACCGCATCTTCGTCGGCGGTCGAGAGCCAATCGATGCGACGCTCGGCCGAACGTCCGAGTTCGTAGGTGAGCTGCTCCGCCAGAGTCCGGCTCGTGGATGCCGCAGCCGGGGCTCCCGGATACGCGTTCTCGACGAATCCCCAGAACGTCTGCGCGACGCGCAGCGGCTCGCCACCCGCAGCGTAGACCTCGGTACCGCCGGACACACCGCGCAAGCGCGACGCGAGTCGGTCCTCCGACTCCTCGATGTCGCGCCGGAGACGTTCGATATCGTCACGCAACGTGTCGAGTGCATCCTGGGCCTTGCGCAGCGCCGCGCCCGCCGACGACCTGCCCAGCGCCGCATCGGCGGCGACGTCAGGGTCCGTACCGCTCGATCGTGTCGACCAGTAGGTCGTGTCCGCCATCGTCTTGGCTTCTTCCGCCGACGTGTAGTCCGCGACGACGGTGCCGATCCGTGATGCCAGCTCCTCGCGACGGGAGCGGAGATCGGGCAGTTCTGAGGATGCGGCCTCGTACAGAGCGTTCCGCGCGGCGACCAGCGATTCCGCGAAGCTCTGGGCGTCGTCACGGGGCCGATCCAGCATCCGCGGCACCCCGTCGGCGCCGGTCACGTGGAACACCTCGGGGTCGCTGAGGACGTTCCACCGGTCATGAACCGTCGACATCGACGACTGCGTCGCGTTGGCCACCGTGACGAGCCGCTCGGCGAATCCTGAGACGACGGCGGGATCGAGGACCTGAGGGAGGTCGCCGACACTCGGCGTGCTCATCCGTACACCCCCGAGGTGTAGGCGTCGAGAGAATCGATGCCCCAATCGTCCAGCGCGCGGGACTCCGCTTCACCCGCCGTGACGGACATCTCGACGTCGCCCGCGACCACGGCGGTGGTCGCCTCGGTTACGGCCGTCGCGGAGGCCGCGACGATGTGAGCGAGCTTCCCGGGAACCAGACGCCGCTCCTCCAGGAAGTCGCCCCAGGCCGCGGACAGTGTGCGGCGACCGTCAACCGAGAGCGAGCCGCCCTCGAGGGCGAGAGCATCGATGCCGGAGATGGCATCCGCGATCCCGGCACCGGCATCGTCCACGCTCGCCAGAACCCCGATCACGCGGTCCGGATCAACTCGATAGTCGCCCACGATGGCCCCTCTCATCGATGACACCATCCTGCCAAACCTTCGTGGAAGCGTCGAAGGCGTGCCGCGGGACACCCAGGGGGGTCACAGGAAGGTGCCGTGCAAACGACGACGCCCGCCCCCGCGAAACGGCGGGAGCGGGCGTCGTCGTGACGATCGCGCGATCAGACCCCGAAGTACAGCTCGTACTCGAAGGGGTGCGGGCGCTGGGCGATCGGCTGGATCTCGTTCTCGATCTTGTACTCGATCCAGGTCTCGATGAGCTCCTCGGTGAAGACGCCACCGGCGAGCAGGAACTCGTGGTCGGCGCGGAGGGCCTCGAGGGAGTCCAGCAGCGAGTTGGGAACCTGCGGGATGTTCTTGGCCTCTTCGGCGGGGAGCTCGTAGAGGTCCTTGTCGACGGGCTCGTGCGGCTCGATGCGGTTCTTGATGCCGTCGAGGCCCGCCATGAGCTGCGCCGCGAAGGCGAGGTACGGGTTGCCCGAGGCGTCCGGCGCGCGGAACTCGATGCGCTTGGCCTTGGGGTTCGAACCCGTGATCGGGATGCGGATGGCCGCCGAGCGGTTACCGGCCGAGTACACCAGGTTGACCGGCGCCTCGAAGCCCTTCACCAGACGGTGGTAGCTGTTGAGGGTCGGGTTGGTGAAGGCGAGGACCGCGGGCGCGTGGGCCAGCAGACCGCCGATGTACCAGCGCGCGATGTCGGAGAGCCCGCCGTAGCCGGTCTCGTCGTAGAACAGCGGCTTGCCGTCGTTCCACAGCGACTGGTGGGTGTGCATACCCGAGCCGTTGTCGCCGAAGAGGGGCTTGGGCATGAAGGTCGCGACCTTGCCCCACTCCTCACAGGTGTTCTTGACGATGTACTTGAACTTCAGGATGTCGTCGGCCGCGTGCACCATCGTGTCGAAGCGGTAGTTGATCTCCTGCTGACCACCGGTGCCGACCTCGTGGTGCGAGCGCTCGAGCACGAAGCCGGCCTCGATCAGCTTGAGGGTGATGTCGTCACGCAGATCGGCGGTCTTGTCGACCGGCGAAACGGGGAAGTAGCCGCCCTTGTACGGGGTCTTGTTGGCGAGGTTTCCGCCCTCTTCGGCGCGGCCGGTGTTCCAGGCGCCTTCCTCGGAGTCGACAGAGTAGAAGCTCGAGTTCTGCTTCACCTCGTAGCGCACGTCGTCGAAGATGTAGAACTCGGCCTCGGGGGCGAAGAACGCGGTGTCGGCGATGCCGGTGGAGGCGAGGTACTTCTCCGCCTTCTTGGCGACCTGACGCGGGTCCTTGCCGTAGATCTCACCGTTGCGCGGGTTGTAGATGTCGAAGATCATCACGAGGGTCTTCGCCTCGCGGAACTGGTCGACATACGCGGTGGTCACGTCAGGGATGAGCTGCATGTCCGACTCGTGGATGTTCGCGAACCCGCGGATCGACGAGCCATCGAACAGCTGTCCGACGGTGAAGAACTCCTCGTCGACAGTCGAGGCGGGGATGTTGAAGTGCTGCTGCACACCAGGAAGATCCGTGAAACGGATATCGAGGAACTTGACGTCCTCGTCCTGGATGAACTTCAGCACCTCGGACGAATCTTTGAACATGAAGACTCCAGAGGTAGAACATTCGGGATCAGGCCGACCTCGGCCAGCCTCCTCGACCCTACCCAGAACCGGTGTCCCGGTCATATCTCGCATGTTTCGGGGATGTTACGC
>Ga0308159_1003349_pt1 | contig 16342 bp, 14 predicted proteins | sample PhyCR1_FD_201040 | JGI IMG/M metagenome (GOLD analysis project Ga0308159, IMG submission 201040) | Phyllosphere microbial communities from UC Gill Tract Community Farm, Albany, California, United States - DLSLC.R1 | ecosystem: Host-associated > Plants > Phyllosphere > Unclassified | place: USA... | reverse complement strand
CGGGGACCTGCAATTGACAGTGCGGGGCGACGCCTTCACCACGCTGGCACGTTCGGTGATCGGCCAGCAGATTTCGACCAAGGCCGCCAATGCGGTCTGGCAGCGCTTCCTGGAAGCCTGCCCGCGCTGCACGCCGGGCCAGGTGATCCGTACCGGCCCCGAGGCGCTCGCTGCCTGCGGCCTGTCCAAGCGCAAGGCCGAATATATTCTCGATCTGGCGGCCCACTTCAAGGCCAAGACGGTACATCCCGACAAATGGGCGGAGATGGAAGACGAAGCCGTCATTGCCGAGATGATCCAGATCCGCGGGATTGGCCGCTGGACAGCCGAGATGTTTTTGATATTTAATCTGCTGCGCCCGAACGTGCTGCCGCTGGATGACCTGGGATTGCTCAAGGGCATCAGCGTCAGTTATTTCTCGGGCGAGCCTGTCTCGCGCAGCGATGCGCGCGAAGTCGCCGCGAACTGGGAACCGTGGCGCACCGTGGCCACCTGGTATCTGTGGCGCAGCCTGGATCCGCTGCCATCCGATTATTGATCCAAGGGGAAGAGGGCGCGGAGGCCTCTGGTGTATACTCCGCTCCTCTCAAGATTTAAGGCAAACCGATCCATCCGGGACCATCGCGCCGCAACCCGCACCGGGGCGGCCTCCCGCCGATGATCGGACTTGTTGAAAAGGAACACAATGAGTAAATCGACAACGACTTTTCTGGGCTTCGAGCAGGCCATCGCCGAGCTGGATGCCAAGATCGAAGAGTTGCGTTTTGTGCAGGACGACTCGGCCGTCGACATCTCCGAAGAGATCGAACGCCTGGTCAAGAAAAGCCAGCAACTGACCAAGGACATCTACGCCAAGCTGACCCCCTGGCAGGTGTCGCAGATCGCGCGCCATCCGCAACGTCCCTACACCATGGACTACGTGCGCGAAATCTTCACCGACTTCCACGAACTGCACGGCGACCGCACCTTCGCCGACGACCAGTCCATCGTCGGCGGTCTGGCCCGTTTCAATGGCCAGGCCTGCATGGTGATCGGCCACCAGAAGGGGCGCGACACCAAGGAACGCGCCATGCGCAACTTCGGCATGCCCAAGCCCGAAGGCTATCGCAAGGCCATGCGCCTGATGAAGGTCGCCGAGAAGTTCGGCCTGCCCATCTTCACCTTCGTCGATACCCCCGGTGCCTTCCCTGGCATCGATGCCGAAGAGCGCGGCCAGTCCGAAGCCATCGGCCACAACCTGTATGTCATGGCCGAGCTGAAGGTGCCGCTGATCGCCACCATCATCGGTGAAGGTGGTTCCGGCGGCGCGCTGGCCATCGCCGTGGGCGACCAGGTGCTGATGCTGCAATATGCGACCTATTCGGTGATCTCGCCGGAAGGCTGCGCTTCCATCCTGTGGAAGACCGCCGACCGCGCTGCCGACGCCGCCGAGGCACTGGGCCTGACCGCCCACCGCCTCAAGGCCATCGGCCTGATCGACAAGATCGTCAACGAACCGCTGGGCGGCGCCCATCGCGACCCCAAGCAGATGGCCGGCCTGCTCAAGCGCGCCCTGTCGGATTCGCTGCGCCAGTTCCAGGGCATGAAGACCAAGGACCTGCTGGCCGCCCGTCACGAAAAGCTGATGGCCTACGGCAAGTTCAAGGAATTGAATTCGGCGGAATAATTTCCCCACCGTTTCCGCTTCCTACGCTCAGGCGCCAGCGATTGCTTCGCTGGCGTTTGTCTTTTCAGCCGCCGCGTTTCCCATGTCCGATCATCCTTCCGCCTCCCACGACAAGACCCTGGCCAGCCTGATGCAGGCCCTGCAGGCCACGCTGGCGCTGGCCGGCTTCGACGCCCGTCGCGACACCCTGGCCGTGGCCTACAGCGCAGGGCTGGATTCCACCGTGCTGCTGCAGGTGGCCGCGCATTGGGCGCAGCAGGCGGGTGGCAGGCTGGTGGCCTTGCACGTCCATCATGGGCTCAGCCTCCATGCGGACGCCTGGCTGGCGCATGCACAGGGCTTTTGCGACGTGCGCGGTCTGGCCTTCCAGGCCGAGCGGGTACAACTGCAGCAGGTCGCCGACAGCGGCGTGGAAGAAGCGGCGCGCCTGGCGCGCTATGCCGCCCTGGGGCGCCTGTGTCGCCAGCAGGGCGCGCGCCTGCTGCTGACCGCGCATCACCTCGACGACCAGGCCGAAACCGTGCTGCTGCAACTGCTGCGCGGCAGCGGCCTGGCCGGTCTGTCCGGCATGGATCGCTGCAATGCTGCGCCAGCCTTGCTGGGCGACCCGGATACCCGGATGGCGCGGCCGTTGCTGGGCGTGACGCGCGCGCAACTGGAGAGCGTCGCGCAGGCGCTGTCGCTGACCTGGATCGAGGATGAATCCAACCACGATCCGCGCTACGCCCGCAATGCCTTGCGTCATCAGGTCATGCCGGCGCTGGGGCAGGTCTTTCCCGGCTATCAGCAGCGACTGGCGCGGGCTGCGGGCCATGCCCAAGGCGCGCAGGAATTGCTGCGCGAAGTGGCTCAGGCCGACCTGGAGCAATGTCGGCAGGACGATCACCTGCGCATGCCGGCGCTGCGCCAGTTGAGCGAGCAGCGCTTCCTCAATCTGATGCGCCACTGGTTTGCGCTGCGCGGCATGCGCATGCCCTCGGCGGCCTGGATGCAGGAGATGCGCAGTCAACTGCTGCAGGCCGACGTCGAGGCGCAACTGTGTGTCTCGCATCCCGATGGCGAGGTGCACCGCTATCGCGACCGCGTCTTCCTGGCCCCGCGCCGCAGGCCGCCGGAAGAGGGCGAATCCCTGCAATTGCGCTGGCAAGGCCAGGCCCATGTGCATGTGCCGGCCTTCTACGGTACGCTGCATTTCGAGCCTGTTTCAGGTGCCGAGGTTGACGCCGATGGCCGGGGCGGCTTCGATCCGGCCTGGCTGCAGTCGCAATCCCTGCTGATCTGCGGTCGCAGCGGTGGCGAGCGTGTCAGGCTGGCACACAACCGGCCGGCGCGCAGTCTCAAGCAGCAGTACCAGAGCGCCGATGTCCCTGCCTGGGAGCGACCTTACCTGCCGCTGGTGTGGGCCGGCGACACCTTGCTCCTGGCCGCCGGCATCGGCATGGACTGCAGTCGTTTCGTCACGCAGGGCGAACGTATCACCTTGCGCTGGCAGCCTGACTGAATTCTTGGCTCCAATGATCTAAACAATATAAAAAAATACCGCACCCTGGCCTTTGGCGAGGGTGCGGCATCCCTGTCATCCCTGACATGGTTGGGCGTGGCCGAAGATGAACCGCGCCCGGTCTTGCTCCTTGCGGACGGCTTATTTCTTGGCGCCGTCGGTGGCCGGCTTGGCTTGCTCGCCGGTGGCTTCCTTCTTGTCAGTCTTGGCTTCAGCCTTCTTTTCCGACTTCTTGTGCTTGACGTGATGCTTGGCCTTGGGCGCGGCTTCGGTCTTGGCCGGGGCGGCGGCCGGTGCTGCTGCGGCGCCGGTCTGGGCGAACACGGGCAGGGTCAGGGCCGACAGCAGGGAGGCAACGATGATGGTCTTGGTGTTCATGATGGTGTCCTTTCAAGGAGACGAAAATCGGTTCGGATGGGGTGTGTCAGTGTTCGGTCGTACGGTGTACTGCAGGATTACTTGGTCTTGGCAGCAGCTGGTGCGGCGGCCGGTGCAGCCTCGGCTGCGGGCTTGGCTTCGCTGCCGGCGGCCTTCTTTTCGGCCTTCTTGTGCTTGGCGTGATGTTCGGACTTGGTCTTGGCCTTGGCCTTGGCCTTGGCCTTGGTCGTCGCCTCGGTCTTGCCTGCTTCCGCCTTGGCCGGTGCGGCCGTGGTCGCGGCTGGCGCGGCAGTGGCAGGTGCGGTGGCGCCGGTCTGGGCAAACACCGGCAGGGCCAGCGCGGTCAGCAGGGAAGCGACGATGACGGATTGGGTTTTCATGGCAATTTCCTTTAGAAAGTGGTTGTTACGCTCGACGCTTGATTTTGCGTAATCGCTTCATCATTTCCTTGCGCCTTGCTTCCTATAACGAGCCGCCGACGTGCAGGACGACGTCAAAGTGTTTCAATTCATCGTGGATTTGTAAGCAATCGTTGCGGCTTTGCTTATAATGAGCATCTTCACTTTTTGCCTCACCGAGCGCCTCATGGACTACCAGACCTGGTTCACTTTCTTCGCCGCTGCATGCGTCATCGCCATCTCGCCCGGTTCGGGCGCGGTCCTGTCCATGAGCCACGGTCTCAATTACGGCGTGCGCCGCACCAGTGCCACCATCCTCGGACTGGAGATCGCGCTGGTGGTGATCCTGGTCATCGCCGGGGCAGGCGTCGGTTCGCTGCTGGTGGCCTCCGAAACCGCCTTCAACGTCATCAAGGTGGCCGGTGCGCTGTATCTGATCTATCTCGGTTTTTCGCAATGGCGCGCGCCGGTGCCGACCGAGCAGCAGGGCGAAGCGCTGGACGCGGCCAATGCCGCCGCCCGCGCCAATCGTGGCCAGCTCTGGTGGCAACGTTGCATGACCGGTTTCCTGACCAATGCCACCAATCCCAAGGGCATCGTCTTCATGGTGGCCGTGCTGCCGCAGTTCATCGACCACCAGCGTCCGCTGTGGCTGCAACTGCTGGTGCTGGCGGTGACCATGGTGGTGGTGGACCTGGTGGTGATGCATGGCTACGCGTTCGCGGCCAGCCGCCTGCAGCGCTTCTTCCGCAGCCAGAAGGCGATCAAGGCGCAGAACCGTTTCTTCGGTGGCGTGCTGATGCTGGTGGGTGCGGGACTGTTCTTCTTCAAGCGCACCCAGCACTGAAGTACGCGCAGGACCACGCGCCCAACAAAAAACCCGCAAGTCGCAAACTTGCGGGTTTTTTTCATCCGGGCAGGCCGGTGAGGCCGATGGAATGGCCTGCGCCTGCCTTTTCCTTCACTTCAGCTTCATTTGTCCTTTTTCAAACACGACGACATGAAGGCCTTGCGCTCGTCACCCTTCTTGCCAGCGGCGTCGGCGTTGCACTGCTTCATCTTGTCCTGCTGGGTAGCCGGCTTGGGCTGTTCCTTCTTCAGGCAGGACGACATGAAGGCCTTGCGGTCGTCTCCTTTCTTGCCGGCAGCGGTGGCGTCCGCATTACATTGCTTCATCTTGTTCTGCTGGGCGTTTTCCGCCATGGCGGGACTTGCCACCAGCAGCGGGGCGGCCAGTGCGAAAGAGGTGATGGCGATGAGCAATTTTTTCATTGAATACTCCCTGGGCAGTGTGGATTCGTCTGTCTGAAAATTCAGACGGGAGCATTACAGCATGAAAGTTTGCGACTGCCTAGCGTACGCAGTTCAGGTCACCCTCCTGGCAGCCGGCCAGGGCCTTGAGCTCATCGGCGCGCTGCCGGGTCTTGTCGGCCAAGCAGGTCTGCAGGGCCAGCGGGGCCGCCGAGCCACCGGCGCTGGCGGAGCTCTCGAACCGGCAGGACAGGTCGCGGTATTTCAGCCAGGCCAGTTGCACTTCGCGCAGCTGGTTCTGCTGGGCCTTGTTCAGCTTCTCGCGGTAGGCCAGATAGGTGGCATTGAGGTCGCTGTCGTTCTGGGTCAGGGTCTGCGAGGCGCAGGCATTCATTTCGGCCTGGGTGGCGGCCTTGCTGCAATCGGCGGCGTAGCTGGCGCCGGCGCACAGGAACAGCAGGGCGCCCAGCAGGGGCAGGGGGGCTTTCATCGTCAGGAAACTCCGTCATGGTTAGCGGATGCTCGGGATAGAATTGCATTTTGCCTGTCTTAGAAGACAGTGCGGGGTCACGGTTCTCCCAGGCGTGCAACGAAATTGCAACAAGCCGTATCCGACCCTGCCGACAAAGGAGAAACACATGGGATTGAGCTGGTTGTCTGCCATCAAGTTGATTCCCTGGGGCGATGTGGTCCAGGCCACCCCGGGCATCGTCAAGGGCGCACGTGACCTGTGGTCGCGCACCCGCAAGGCCAAGTCGGCGGTGGAGGCGCAGGAGGCCATGCCGGCGGCCAGCGATGCCGAACTGTTCGCCCAGCGCATCCGGCAGCTGGAGGCCGAACAGCTGGAAGCCAGCCAGTTGATCAACACCCTGGCCGAGCAGAATGCGCAACTGGTCGCCACCATGGACCGCATGCGCTCGCGCCTGCGCATGTTGACCGCCGGTTGCGTGCTGCTGGCCGTGGGGCTGGTGGCGCTCTGGTTGCGTTGAGCCTGCAGGCGGCGTGGAATCGCTATTCCCGCGATGGTGCAGGTATGGCCTGCGCATTTTCTGCTTCCTTTCTTCTTCCTTTTTTTTCCTGGCGACTGAATGTTCCAACAAGCATTGCGCATGACCCTGCGCGACTGGCGTACCGGTGAACTCCGCTTCCTGTTGATCGCCCTGATCGTGGCGGTGGCGGCCCTGTCGTCGGTGGGTTTCTTCGTCGACCGCATGCGCGCCGGCATGGCCCGCGACGCCCACCAGCTGCTGGGGGCCGACCTGCTGGTGGCCGCCGACCAGCCGCTGCCGCCGCAATGGGTGCAGCAGGCCAGCCAGCAGGGGCTGCTGCAGGCCCAGACCCAGGTCTTTCCCAGCATGGCGCTGGCGGGCGAGGGCGATGCGGCACGTTCGGTCCTCTCTTCCATCAAGGCCGTCACGCCGGGCTATCCGCTGCGCGGCCAGCTCAGGCTGCGCGCCGCCGATGGCAGCGACCGGCCGGCCGAAGGCATTCCACAGCCGGGGACGGTGTGGGTGGACCCGCAGATCCTGTCGCAACTGGACGTGAAGCTGGGCGATACCATCAAGCTGGGCGACTTGCCGCTGAAGATCGCCGCCATCATCTCGGTGGAACCGGACCGCGGCAGCGCCTTCGTCAACTTCGCGCCGCGGGTGATGCTGGGCCAGGCCGATCTGGCCGCCACCCATCTGGTGCAGCTCGGCTCGCGGGTGACCTACCGGCTGCTGATCGCCGGCCCGGCCGTGGAGGTCCAGCGCTACCAGAAGCAGATCGAGCGCCAGATCGACGCCGACAAGCTGCGCGGCGTGCGCCTGGAGTCATTGGAAAACGGCCGTCCCGAGATGCGCGCCACGCTGGACCGGGCCGAACAGTTCCTCTCGCTGGTGGGCCTGCTCTCGGCCATGCTGGCGGCGCTGGCGGTGGCCATGGCAGCGCGCCGCTTCATGCTGCGCCATCTGGATGCCTGCGCCATGCTGCGCTGTTTCGGCATGACCCAGGCGCAGGTGACGCGGCTGTACCTGACCGAATTCATCGTCATCGGCCTGGCCGCCAGCGTGATCGGCATGCTGGTCGGCTTTGCCGCGCATTTTGCGCTGCTGCAGTGGCTGGGCAGCTTCATGCCGACCGCCTTGCCGGCGCCGGGCTGGGCACCGGCGGTGCAGGGCGTGGCCACTGGCCTGCTGTTGCTGGTCGGCTTTGCGCTGCCGCCCATCCTGCAGTTGCGCAATGTGCCGCATAACCGGGTGATCCGGCGCGACCAGGGCGCACCGCAGGCGATGACGGTGCTCACCTATGTGTTGGGGACGCTGGTCTTTTCGGGCTTGCTGTTGTGGCAGGCCGGTGACCTCAAGCTGGGCTTGCTGACCATTGCAGGCTTCCTCGGTGGCTTCGGCGTGTTCGCGCTGGTGGCCTGGCTGTGCCTGCGGGCGCTACGCTCCATGCGCGGCCTGGTGGATCGCCAGAGCTGGCGCTTTGCCATCGACGGCCTGCAGCGTCGACCGGCAGCCGCCGTGATGCAGGTGGTGGCGCTCGGGCTGGGCCTGATGGCGCTGCTGCTGCTGACCGTCATCCGTGGCGACCTGGTAGGTGCCTGGCGCCAGGCCACCCCGGCGGATGCGCCCAATCGTTTCATCATCAACATCCAGCCCGACCAGCGCCAGGCGGTGCAGCAGGTGCTGCAGCAAGGCGGGGTGAAGGACGCCGCCCTGTATCCGATGATCCGCGGCCGCCTGGTGCAGATCAACGGACGCCCGGTCAACCCGGCGGATTACCAGGAAGATCGCGCCAAGCGCCTGGTCGATCGTGAATTCAATCTCTCCACCATGGCCGAGATCCCACCCGGCAACGGCATCGTCGCCGGCCGCTGGTACGACGATCGCCAGCCGGAGGCCTCGGTGGAGCGCGGCCTGGCGCAGACCCTGGGCATCCAGTTGGGTGATCGCCTGCAATTCGACATCGCCGGCCAGTTGGTGGAGGCACCGGTGACCAGCCTGCGCAAGCTGGAGTGGGGTTCCTTGCGGGTCAATTTCTTCGTGATCCTGAACCCGACCCTGATGCGCGATACCCCGCAGAGCTGGATCACGGCGGTGCATCTGGATCCGCAGCAGGAAGCCCTGGGCAATCGCCTGACCCGCGACTTCCCCAATCTCACCGTGGTCGATATCGGCAGCGTGCTGCGCCAGATCCAGGAGGTGGTGGGGCAGGTGATTTCGGCGGTGGAGTTCCTGTTCCTCTTCACGCTCTGCTCGGGCGTGCTGGTGCTGTATGCGGCCCTGGCCGGTTCGCAGGACGAGCGGGTGCGCGAGGCCGGCCTGTTGCGCGCCCTGGGCGCCACGCGCCAGGAGCTGTCGCGGGCGCAGCGCATCGAAGTGCTGCTGGTGGGTTCGCTGGCGGGACTGCTGGCGGCCAGCGGTGCGGCTGGCATCGGCTGGGCGCTGGCGCATTATGTCTTCAATTTCGACTGGAGCTTCAGCCCGCTGGTGTGGGTGGCCGGCATGGGCTTGGGCGCTGCCTGCTCGGCGCTGGGCGGCTGGGCAGGACTGCGTCACGTGCTGCGTCGTCCGCCCCTGCAGACCTTGCGCGAAGCCTGAGCCGAGGCAGGTCAAACGCCCTGCAGATCGCAGCCGGCCGGCCCGACGATGGCGGGGCGGCTGCGGTATCATGGCGGTCTTATGCAAATCGAAGATCCCAACCAACCCACCACGTTCGAACTCATCGGCGGCGCTGAAAAACTGCGCGAGATGGTCGACCGTTTCTACGACCTGATGGACCTGGAGCCGGAGTTCGCCGGCATTCGCGCGCTGCATCCGCCTTCGCTGGAGGGCTCGCGCGAGAAGACCTACATGTTCCTCTCCGGCTGGACCGGCGGCCCCAGCCTGTACATGGAAAAATTCGGCCATCCGCGCCTGCGCGCACGCCACCTGCCTTTCCCCATCGGCATCTCCGAGCGCGACCAGTGGCTGCGCTGCATGACCTGGGCCATGCAGGACGTGGGCCTGCCCGACGAGCTGATGAAACGCCTGCTGACGGCGCTCTATCAGACCGCCGACTGGATGCGCAACAAGCCCGAGTAAGCCCCCATGAACACATTCGAAATGATCCTGGCCGGCCTGGTGGTGGTCGGCATCGTCTTGCAGGTACTGGTGCTGCTGCGTGGTGGCTCGCGCGACGACCCGGGGGCTGCCATCGAGGACATGCTGCTGCAACTGCAGCAGGAGCTGCAACGCCACCAGCAGGACACCGGCGAGCGCATCGAGCGCGAATTGCGCAGCCAGGTCCAGGCCAGCGCCCAGAGCACGCGCCAGGAGCTGGGCAGCAACTTTGCCCAGTTGCAGCAGACGCTGGCCACGCAGATGTCCAGCGTGGCCGGCCTGCAGAACCAGCAGATCGACGGCTTCGCACGGCAACTGGTGAAACTGAACGAAACCAACGCCCAGCAACTGGACAGCATGCGCCAGTCCATGACGCTGCAGGCACAGGTCAACCGCGAAGAGCAGGCGGTTTCGCTCAAGCGCTTCGGCGATACCCTGAACCAGCAACTGTCGGCACTGACCGAATCCAATGCCCAACGCATGGGCGAAGTGCGGGCCACGCTGGAAGCCCGCATCAAGGATCTGCAGAACGACAACGCGCTCAAGCTGGAAGAGATGCGCAAGACCGTGGACGAGAAGCTGCACGCCACGCTGGAGCAGCGCCTGGGTGAATCCTTCAAGCTGGTCTCGGACCGCCTGGACAAGGTGCATCAGGGCCTGGGCGAGATGCAGCAGCTGGCCACCGGTGTGGGCGATCTCAAGCGCGTGCTGACCAACGTCAAGACCCGTGGCACCTGGGGTGAAGTGCAGCTGGAAATCCTGCTGGAACAGATGCTCACGCCCGAGCAGTACGCCAAGAACGTCGAGACCGTGCGCGGCACCGGCGAGCGCGTGGAATTCGCCATCCGCCTGCCGGGAGCGAAGGAAGAGGGCGAGCCGGTGTGGATGCCCATCGACGCCAAATTCCCCAAGGAACAGTACGAACGCCTGGTCGATGCGGCCGAGCGCGCTGACGCCGATGGCGTGGCCAGCGCCGGCAAGGAGCTGGAGCGCGCCGTGCGCAACGAGGCCAAGACCATCGCCGAGAAATACCTCTCGCCCCCGCTGACGACCGATTTCGCGATCCTGTTCCTGCCTACCGAAGGCTTGTATGCCGAGGTGATGCGCCGACCGGGCCTGTCCGACGATCTGCAGCGTACCTGCCGGGTGACCATCGCCGGGCCGTCGACGCTGTCGGCACTGTTGAACAGCCTGCAGATGGGCTTCCGCACGCTGGCGTTGGAGAAGCGCTCCTCCGAAGTGTGGCAGGTGCTGGGCGCGGTCAAGACCGAGTTCGGCAAGTTCGGCGAAGTGCTGGCCTCGACCAAGGCGGCGCTGGAACGCGCTGCCCGCAATATCGATCAGGCCGAGACCCGTACGCGCCAGATGAACCGCAAGCTCAAGTCGGTGGAGGCGCTGCCGGCGGAAAGTGCGCAGAAGCTGCTGGGGACGGCAGAGCTGGACCTGGGCGATACGGACGAGGCGATCTGAGCGGCTGATGCTTCGGCCAGAAAACGAAAAAGCGCGGCCAAGGCCGTAATGCCGTTCAGTTAAGCTTGTTACCAGCCCGAAAACCTGCTCAGACTTTGCTTGCGCCACCGCTGACCGTTCGTCCTGAGTAGCGGCGTAGCCGCGTATCGAAGGCCCGCCACAAGCTGAGCAGCGCCTTCGATACGGCCCTAAAGGGCCTACTCAGTCCGAACGGTTTCAAATGGCTTGAAGAGAACCAAGCAAAATCGCCGCGCCAAAGTCAGCTGGCGCGGCGATTTTTTCTTAACTGAACGGTATTACGGCCTTGGCCGCGCTTTTTTCATGCCGGGGCGGTTTCAGACCAGCCCGTCGAACAGCACCACCGAGACCTCTTCGCCGGCAGCCACGTCGCCGCGCTCATGCTCCAGTTCGAGGATGCAGTTGGCGTCCGACATCGAGCGCAGGATGCCCGAGCCCTGCATGCCGGTCAGGCGCACGCTCCAGCGGCCATCGGCGTCGGGTGCCAGGATGCCGCGCTGGTATTCGGTGCGACCGGCTTTCTTGCGGATGGGCGTGGCGGTCGTCACCCGCAGGCGTGGCAAGGGCCGGGACTCGGCACCGGCCAGCCGCAGCAGGGCGTCGCGCACGAAGAAGGAAAAACTGACGGTCACCGCCACCGGATTACCGGGCAGGCCGAACAGGTAGGCATCCCGCCCACGCGAGCTGATGCGGCCAAAGGCCAGTGGCCGGCCGGGACGCATGGCGATCTTCCAGAACGTCATTTCACCCAGGCTGGCCATGATCTGCTTGGTGTAGTCGGCGGCACCGACCGACACGCCACCGGAGGTGATAACGGCGTCGGCCTCTTCACAGGCACTGCGAAAGGCTGCCTCCAGCGCCACCGGATCGTCCGGCACCACGCCCATGTCCAGCACCTCGCAACCCAGGCGGGTCAGCATGCCGTGCAGGGTGTAGCGGTTGGAGTCATAGACGCAGCCTGCGTCCAGCGGCTCACCCACCGAGCGCAGTTCGTCGCCGGTGGAGAAGAAGGCCACGCGCAGGCGGCGCTGCACCGGAACCTCGGCGATGCCCAGCGAGGCCAGCAGGCCGATGTCGGAGGGCCGCAGGATGCGCCCGCGCGGCAGCGCCACGCTGCCTTGCATCAGGTCTTCGCCGCGTAGGCGGCGGTTGTCGCCGGGCCGTACGCGCCCGGCCGGCAGGGTCACGCCCTGGTCGTCGGCGTCGGTGGTCAGTTCCTGCGGGATGACGGTGTCGCATCCGGCCGGCATGGGGGCGCCGGTCATGATGCGCACGCACTGGCCGCGTTGCACGCTGCCCTCGAAGCGCTGGCCGGCATGGACCGCGCCAACGATCTGCAGACGTTGCGCCTGGCCGTCGGCGATGTCTTCGCCGCGCAGGGCGTAGCCATCCATGGCCGAGTTGTCATGGGCTGGCACATCGATGCGGGAGATGATGTCCTGTGCCAGCACCCGCGAGAGCGCGCTGCGGATGGCCAGCTTTTCCACCGTCTCGATGGGGGTGATGAAGTCCTGGATCACGGCCTGGGCACGGGCCACGGTCATGGCGTGAGGGTCATAGCCGCTGATGCAGCTGACGATGTCGTTCAGGGAAGGATGGGTCATTGTTCTTCTTCGAGCCGTTGCAACTCCGGCGCGGTGTTGATGTTGCTGAAGGCGTGTTCTTCGGGGAATTCCACTTCCACGCAATGGAGGGTGGCGAACCAGCCGTCCATCTTGCGTTCACCCGTGGCCAGGAAGGCGTCCAGCGAGTCGCGGGTGCTCCTGGAGAGCAGGGCGCAGACCGGATGGCGTTGCCGGCCCTGCGCGCCGGTGGTGACGGCGATGGCGGCCTCGGCGCCGGCCTCGGCAATGGCGTCGGCCAGGTGCGCCACCAGGTCATAGGGGATCAGCGGTGCATCGCAGGGGGCGCAGGCCAGCCAGGGGGTGGTGCAGTGGGCCAGACCACTCTGCAGACCCGCCAGCGGGCCGGGGAAGCCGGCTTGCAGGTCACTCCAGACCGGATAGCCGAAGCTGGCGTAGTGCAGTTGCGAGCGGTTGGCGTTGACGGCCAGGGTGCCGACCTGCGGCGCCAGCCGCTCCAGCACGTGCTGGACCAGTGGCTTGCCATGCAGCAGTTGCAGGCCCTTGTCCACCCCGCCCATGCGCGTGCCGCGTCCGCCGGCCAGCACCAGGCCGGTGATGTGGCTGGCGCTCAGGGTGTAGGCGGTGGGGGAGGCCATGGCGGGTGAGGACTGGGGGCAGGGCGGCGGGAGGCGGAACTGAATAGCTAGCCGCCGATATAGGACATCTCGACCTTGCGTGCCGGGGCGGCTTGCATGGCGCTGCGCAATTCGGAATAGCGGTCGCCCCGTTGGCCCCACAATGCGGCGATGGCGCCGGCCATCTCGGCGTCGCTGGCTCCATTGCGCAGGAGGCTGCGCAGATCGTGGCCTTCGCTGGCGAACAGGCAGGTGTAGACCTTGCCCTCGGTAGAGAGCCGGGCGCGCGAGCAATCCTGGCAGAAGGCCTGGGTCACGCTGGAGATGACACCGATCTCGCCGCTGCCATCGACATAGCGCCAGCGCTCGGCGGTCTCGCCGGTGTAGTTGGGGTCGGCCACCTGGAGCGGCATCTCGGCCGAGATGCGCCGCACCACTTCGCTGGAGGGCAGTACCTCGTCCATGCGCCAGCCGTTCGAACTGCCCACGTCCATGTATTCGATGAAGCGCAGGATGGCCGGCGTCCCCTTGAAGTGGCGCGCCATCGGCAGGATCTGGTCGTCGTTGACGCCTTTCTTGACCACCATGTTGATCTTGACCGGACCCAGGCCGGCGGCGTGGGCGGCATCAATGCCTTCCAGCACGCGTGCCACCGGGAAGTCGACATCGTTCATGCGGCGGAAGCTCTCGTCATCCAGCGAATCCAGCGAGACCGTCACGCGTCGCAGGCCGGCAGCCTTGAGCGCCTGCGCCTTCTGCTTGAGCAGGGTGCCATTGGTGGTCAGGGTGAGATCCACCGGCTCGCCATCGGGCGTGCGCAAGGCGGCCAGCATGGCGATCAGGGTCTCGATGTTCTTGCGCAGCAGCGGTTCGCCGCCGGTGAGGCGGATCTTGCGCACGCCATGCGCCACGAACTGGACGGCCACGCGGGTCAGCTCTTCGAAGGTCAGCAGGTCGGAGTGCGGCAGGAACTGGTATTGCTTGTCGAAGACGTCCTTGGGCATGCAGTAGACGCAGCGAAAATTGCAGCGGTCGGTGACCGAGATGCGCAGGTCGTGCAGGGGGCGGCCCAGGGAATCGGTCAGCCAGCCGGTCGGCACCATCGCCACGGGCGCAATCACGCCTGCCGTACTGGCCGACGGCGCTTGCCGGTGATCGAGGATGGGAATGACGCGCTTGTTCATACGGGCTGGCAAAAATGGGTGTGTAAAGATAGCACGGCTAGCGCTGCGACGTTGCGGTCGGTTCATGCATATTCAGTATGCCGCAAGTGCAGGTATTGCGCGCAATGCCGCGCCGGATCTGGACTTGGGATATCCGCAGCTGGACCGTCGTGCTGCGCGGCCGGCACTGTATCGCTGCCGGGGCGGGCCAACTGTCACCAGATAGGGGACAAGCGGCGGATGACAAGAGGCGCAAGAGCGATAGTTGCCGGGCTGCGGCGACAGACTGGCCAGGAAAATTGGCGAAAACAGCAGGCCGGTGTGCAGGCAGGCGAGCAGGCAAGAGCGCGGACAAGAAAAAAGGGAGCCGAAGCTCCCTTTTTCCTGGTGATCACCGGTGCGCTTGCACCCTGGCGATCAGCGACGCGTTTCCACCTGGACCAGCGGTTCGCTGGACTGCGGCGGCAGCGGCTTGCGCTCGCGCGGTACACGCGGTGCCGGCACGAAGGCGGCGGCCGCTTCCTGCGCTGCACGCAGCTTGACCGGATCGGTCGTGGCCAGCGTCAGACCGGCTTGCGACAGCATCTGCTGCAGCGACTCCGGCTGGGCGCCATTGCCGGCATGTGCTGCAGGTGCCGCAGTTGCTGCAGGTGCAGCAGCAACAGGTGCAGCCACTTCCACAGGAGCCAGGGCCGGATTGGCTTCGACCGCATCCAGCAGGCTGATCTGCTGCGGCAGGCTGGCTGCCGGCGCGGCTTGTTGCACGACCTCGACCTGGACCGGTGCTTCCGATGCCGCCGGGGCGGCGACAGGGGCTTGCACTGGCGCCGGGGCAGGTTCAAAGCTCGGTGCCGGGGCGAAGCTGGCGTCGATGGACGGCGCCGGCGGTTCGATGGCCTGCTGTTGCGAGAACACGGCTTCGGTCGCTTCGGCAGCGGCGGCAGCCACGGCTTCCACCGAGTTCACGCCGCTTTCCACGGCGACGGCTTCGGTATGGAGGGCAGCAGGCGCGGACACGTCGGCTGCTTCAGCAGCTTGCGCCGGAACCGGCGAGGCTGCGAAAGAAGCCTGGGCCACGGCGGCCTGGGCGACTTCCACCGGTGCTGCGGGGGCTGCAGGGGCTGCTGCGGTCACGGCTTCGCCGTTTTCGCTGCGTTCACCGGCTTCGCCAGCTTCAGCCGCATCGGCATCGGCGTTTTCGATCAGGTTGCCGTTCTCGTCACGTTCGCGACGATGACGGTTGCGACCGCCACGACGACGGCGACGGCGCGGTTCGGTGCCGCCTTCGGCGTTTTCCGAGGCTTCGACGCCTTCGCCACCTTCGCCACGTTCAACTTGCGCCAGATCCAGTTGCGCAGCCTGCTCGTCATTGGACAGGGCTACGGCACCAGCGGCCACGGCCACGCCGGCGGTTGCAGCGCCGGCTGCCAGAGCGGCTTCCAGCGGCAGACCTTCCTCGGTGCGGGCTTCCTTGCGGTCGCCACGGGGGGCGCGAGGTTCACGCGGTTGACGCGGTTCGCGGGGTTCACGACCTTCGCGACCTTCGCGACCTTCGCGACCTTCACGCGGTTCGCGTGGCTCACGGGGCTCGTTGCGACGGGCTTCCTTGGGTTCCTGGCCTTCGCGGACCTGGCCTTCACGGCCCTCGCGACCTTCACGCGGCTCACGGCCTTCGCGTGGTTCACGCGCTTCCTTGGGCTCGCGCGGGCCGCGCGGTGGACGCGCCTGCTTGGCATCGGCCAGTTCACCGGCCTTTACCTCGACGGCAGCGGCACCACGGGCATTGCGCTGTTCGCCATTGGCGTTGCGCTCGCCACGTTCGGCACGATCACCACGGTCGCTGCGGTCATTGCGATTGCGGCCACGACCGTTGCGGTCGCCGCCACGGCCATTGCGGTCGCCTTCACGCTTGGCAGGGGCCTTGGCTTCGACCGGGGCCGGTGCTTCCACCGGGGCCACGGGCTTCTTGCGGAAGAAGGCGAAGATCTTGCCCAGCAGGCCCGATTCCGGTGCCAGGGTCGGCGGCGGTACGGGGGCAGCCACTGGTTCCGGAGCCTTGCGTTCGACGATGGGGGCCGGCTGGTCGGGGGTGATGCCCTTGACCACGGCTTCCTGGCGCGGACGCACTTCTTCCTTCTGGCGCTTGCTGTAGCCGATGTCGGTATCGGCCTGCTCGGCCATGTTGTAGCTGGCTTGGGCGTCGTCCAGG
>Ga0308159_1003348_pt1 | contig 16342 bp, 13 predicted proteins | sample PhyCR1_FD_201040 | JGI IMG/M metagenome (GOLD analysis project Ga0308159, IMG submission 201040) | Phyllosphere microbial communities from UC Gill Tract Community Farm, Albany, California, United States - DLSLC.R1 | ecosystem: Host-associated > Plants > Phyllosphere > Unclassified | place: USA... | reverse complement strand
CATCAGGCCGGCGCGCTTGGCGACGCCGATCAGGGTGCCGGAATTGTCGAACAGGTCGACGAACAGGAAGGCGAAGATCACGCTGACCAGGCCGATGTCCAGTGCGCCTTTGATGTCCAGTTGCAGGAACGTCGGGGCCAGCGAGGGTGGCATCGAGGTGACGCCGCCGAACGGCGTGAAGCCCATGGCGATCGACACGATGGTCACCGCGAGAATGCCGATCAGCACCGCGCCGCGCACTTTCAGTGCTTCGAGCCCAACGATCAGCGCGAAGCCGAGGGTGGCGAGGATCGGTGCCGGGGCTTTCAGGTCACCGAGGCCGACCATGGTCGCCGGATTGCTGACGACGATGCCGGCGTTGTGCAGGGCGATCAATGCGAGGAACAGGCCGATACCGGCCGCAATCGCCGAACGCAGCGGCAGCGGGATGCTGTTGATGATCCATTCACGGATGCGGAAGATCGACAGCAGGAAAAACAGCACGGCGGAGATGAACACCGCGCCCAGTGCCACTTGCCAGGTGTGGCCCATGTGCAGGACCACGGTGTAAGTGAAGAAGGCGTTCAGGCCCATGCCCGGTGCGAGGGCGATCGGGTAGTTGGCGATCAGGCCCATGACCGTCGAGCCGATGGCGGCCGCCAGACAGGTGGCAACGAACACCGCACCCTTGTCCATGCCGGTCTCGCCGAGAATGCTCGGGTTGACGAACAGAATGTAGGCCATGGCCAGAAACGTGGTGATGCCCGCGAGAATCTCGGTGCGCACGTTGGTGTTGTGTGCCTTGAGTTGAAACAGCCTTTCCAGCATGTCTGCTCCCCGTGGCGCGCGTGGCGCCGTGAATGTATCGACCTCAACAGCAAAGCACAGACCGTCGCAAGCGCCTGGAAAATTCTGCTGGGCCGGAAAAAGCCGCGCATCATACCAGCCGCGTGAGGAATTTGGCGGTTGTTGGTGTCGATCGTCGGCGAAGTTTTACCGTGCGGCCAACTGCGCCATACTGCGCGCTGAATTTTTCCGGGTGAGCGACGCATGAGCAAGGGCGCGGTGGCAGGTTGGGGCTTGATGGCGGTGCTGATGGCTGCGGCTCCGATGACGTGGGCCGCTTCGGCGGCACCGTTGACGCAGGTAAAAGTCATCAAGGTGCAATCGCCGAGCTGTGGTCTTGAAGATATCGCCGATAACCAGCCGCAGACTCAATGCAACCACAGCGGGCCGAGCATCAAGGTCTATGTGCTGGAAGTCGGTTACGGCCAGAACCAGCCGCACGCCACGCTGGACGGATTCGAAGTCAACGGCAGCCGTGCTCCGGTATGTGCGTTCGATAACGGCAATCTGACCGAGTGCACGCCTGGGCGCAAAACCGTCGGTTCGCTGTATACCTTCGATCTGGCCGGCAAGCAGGAAGGCACCTTCAGCTTCAGCAACACCTCGATCAACGCACCGCGCAATACGATGTCGACCCAGCTTTACATCAAGTAACGGCTGGCACTGCGCGATCCGGGGGAAGCTGACTACGCTTGAAGGATCACCCTGTGGATAACGCCCATGACTTCAAGAGTGCTGATTACCCTCGCCGAGGGCATCGATGATCTGCAAAGCGTGACCCTGATCGACGTGCTGCGTCGCGCCGAAATCGAAGTGGTCGCAGCCAGTATTGAAGGCCGACGCATGCTCACCTGCGCCCGCGGCACGCGCCTGACCGCCGACGGCATGCTGGTCGATGTGCTGGCGCAAACCTTTGATCTGATCGTTCTGCCCGGCGGCGCCGTCGGCTCCCGGCACCTGGCGGCGCATCAACCCTTGCAACAATTGCTCAAGGATCAGGTCAGCGCCGGACGCCTGTTCGCCGCCATCGGCGAATCGCCGGCCGTCGCCCTGCAAGCCTTCGGTGTGCTGCGCCAACGGCGCATGACCTGCCTGCCCGGCGCCAGCCATCAGTTGTCGGGTTGTACGTTCGTTGACCAACCGGTGGTGGTCGACGGCAATTGCATCACAGCGCAGGGTTCCGGCGCCGCATTGGAGTTCGTCCTGACGCTGGTCGAGCAGCTGGGTGGCAAGGGGTTGCGGGCGAAAGTGGCTGCAGAGCTTCAAGCCTGAGTAACGTCAGACCTTCGTCTCTTCCACCGGCACATGCATCCTGTCCCGGTTGGCCAGGGTCGGGAACAACTTGATCCACGTCCCCGTTACCACCAGCGTGCCGATCCCGCCCATCACCACGGCCGGTACGGTGCCGAACCAGTGGGCGGTGAGGCCGGATTCGAATTCGCCGAGCTGGTTCGAGGCGCCGATGAACAGGCCGTTGACCGCGCTGACCCGGCCGCGCATTTCGTCGGGGGTTTCCAGTTGTACGAAGGAGGCGCGAATGACCATGCTGATCATGTCCGCCGCGCCGAGCACCACCAGCACCGCCAGCGAGAACCAGAACGAGGTCGACAGGCCGAAGGCGATGGTCGCGACGCCGAACACGCCGACTGCGGTGAACATCACGCGGCCGACCTTGCGTTCCACGGCGAACCGCGCGAGGTACAGCGACATTGCCAGTGCGCCGACCGCCGGTGCCGAGCGCAGCAGGCCGAGGCCCCATGGGCCGGTGAGAAGGATGTCTTTGGCGAATACCGGCAACAGCGCCGTGGCGCCGCCGAGCAACACCGCAAACAGATCCAGCGAAATCGCCCCAAGAATGTCCTGACGGCTGCGAATGAAGCGAATGCCCGCGAGCAACGAATCCAGGGTGGCTTTGCCTTTGTTCAGCGGTGTTTGCCGCGCCGGCAGGTTCAGCATCAGCGTGCAGGCAATCACATAGAGCAGCACGGTCGGACCATACACCCAGACGCTGCCGAACGCGTATAGCAAGCCGCCGAGGGCTGGCGCGATGATCGTTGCCGACTGTTGCGCCGACTGCGCGGCCGCCACGGCCCGAGGAAATAGCGCGCTGGGCACGATGCTCGGCAACAATGCCTGAGTGGTCGGCATCTCGAACGAACGCGCCGCGCCGAGGAGGAAGGCGAGGATGAAGATCATTTCGCGGGTGACATGATCGGTGGCGCTGCCGATCGCCAGCGCGAGGGCGATCATTGCCTGCAGCGACTGACAAAGCGCTGCGACCTTGCGCCGGTCATAGCGATCAGCGACATGCCCGGTGTGCAGCATGAACAGCACGCGCGGGGCAAACTCGACCAGACCGACCAGACCCAGGTCCAGAACGTTGCCGGTGAGTTGATAAAGATTCCAGCCGATCGCCACGGTGAGCATCTGAAAACCGCTGGCGGTGAAAATCCGCGCGAACCAGAAAGCGAGAAACGGACGATGGTGACGTAACAGCAGGGGCTCTTGGCTGGGCATCTGAAGGCAGGTCTGGCTCGAGGGGAAACGCGAGATTATCACCAGTCTGTAACAGGAAGTTGCTACCTGCGAAAAAATTACTTAGCCAGACATCGAATTGCCCCGCCTGCCTGCGAAGCCGCTGGGCAAATGCCCTGCCAACGCGCTGAGGCAACTTGTCACGCGGCAAACGACCACGCCGTTCAACGGCGAAAATGGGACTACTCTTTTAACGTTGCTTGATCCAGATCAACACCTCACGAGGGTTTGACCTGACGGCCAGTTGGCCAGACTCCCTGCGTTGCGATGGCTGTAAAAAGAACGAATCCGAATTCGCCGCACTCCATATCCGTGGGGGCAGTGGTGCAGGCCCCCGGGTCTGCCACCCGTATTACCTGACAGAGGAAGCCATATGTTCGGTTTAGAGGCTCTCGATCTCGCCCGAATTCAGTTCGCGTTCACCATCTCGTTCCACATTCTGTTCCCGGCCATCACCATTGGCCTGGCGAGTTACCTGGCGGTGCTCGAAGGTCTGTGGCTGAAGACTCGAAACGACACCTACCGTGACCTTTACCACTTCTGGTCGAAGATCTTTGCCGTCAACTTCGGCATGGGCGTGGTCTCCGGGCTGGTCATGGCCTACCAGTTCGGCACCAACTGGAGTCGCTTCTCGGATTTCGCCGGCGCCGTCACCGGGCCGTTGCTGACCTATGAAGTGCTCACGGCGTTCTTCCTCGAGGCCGGTTTCCTCGGCGTCATGTTGTTTGGCTGGAACAAGGTCGGGCGCGGGCTGCACTTCTTTTCCACGGTGATGGTGGCGATCGGCACGCTGATCTCGACGTTCTGGATTCTCGCCTCCAACAGCTGGATGCAAACCCCACAGGGCTTCGAGATCGTCAATGGTCAGGTGATCCCCACCGACTGGCTGGCCATCGTCTTCAACCCTTCGTTCCCGTATCGCCTGCTGCACATGGCGACCGCCGCGTTCATCGCTACGGCGTTCTTCGTCGGCTCGTCAGCGGCCTGGCATTTGCTGCGCGGCCGGGATAATCCTGCGATTCGCACCATGCTCTCGATGGCCATGTGGATGGCGCTGATCGTTGCGCCGATTCAGGCGGTCATTGGCGACTTCCACGGTCTGAATACGCTCAAGCATCAGCCGGCGAAAATCGCTGCCATTGAAGGTCACTGGGAAAACCACGGTGACGAAGCGACGCCGCTGATTCTGTTCGGCTGGCCGGACATGAAAGAAGAACGCACGAAGTTCGCCGTGGAGATTCCCTACCTCGGCAGCCTGATTCTGACCCACTCGCTGGACAAGCAGGTACCGGCACTCAAGGAGTTTCCGCCAGAAGACCGGCCGAATTCGACCATCGTGTTTTGGTCGTTCCGGGTCATGGTGGGCCTCGGCTTCCTGATGATCTTCACCGGTCTGTGGAGTCTGTGGCTGCGCAAGCGTGACTCGCTGTATACCTCGCGGCCGTTCCTGCATCTGGCACTGTGGATGGGCCCGTCCGGCCTGATCGCGATTCTGGCGGGCTGGTTCACTACCGAGATCGGCCGTCAGCCGTGGGTGGTCTATGGCCTGATGCGTACCGCTGATGCCTCGTCCAACCACAGCTTCCTGCAGATGAGCATCACCCTGATCATGTTCGTCGTGGTGTATTTCGCCCTGTTCGGTGCGGGCCTCGGCTACATGATGCGCCTGGTGCGCAAAGGTCCGAAGCTCAGCGAAGGCACCGATACGCCGGACGGTGGTCCGGGCAAGAAGCGCACTCCGGCGCGTCCGTTGTCCGCTGCCGACGATCCGGGCGAAGGCGAACACGAAGACAACACTCGCTTGACCAAGGAGATTTGAGCCATGGGTATTGATCTTCCGCTGATCTGGGCCGTGATCATCATCTTCGGCATCATGATGTACGTGGTCATGGACGGGTTTGACCTGGGCATCGGGATTCTTTTCCCGTTCGTTCCAGGCAAGACCGACCGTGACGTGATGATGAACACCGTCGCCCCGGTCTGGGACGGCAACGAAACCTGGCTGGTCCTCGGCGGCGCCGCATTATTCGGCGCGTTCCCGCTGGCCTATTCGGTGGTGCTTTCAGCGCTTTATCTGCCGCTGATCTTCATGCTGATGGGGCTGATCTTCCGCGGTGTGGCCTTCGAGTTCCGCTTCAAGGCCAAGGATGAAAAACGTCATCTGTGGGACAAGGCGTTCATCGGCGGCTCGATCGCGGCGACGTTCTTTCAGGGCGTGGCGCTGGGGGCGTTCATCGATGGCTTGCCGGTTGTCAACCGCCAGTTCGCCGGCGGCTCGATGGATTGGCTGACCCCGTTCACGCTGTTCTGCGGAGCCGCTCTGGTGGTCGCCTATGCCTTGCTCGGCTGCACCTGGCTGATCATGAAGACCGAAGGCAAGCTGCAAGAGCAAATGCATGATCTGGCGCGGCCTCTTGCCTTCGTGCTGCTGGCAGTGATTGGCGTGGTCAGCCTGTGGACGCCGTTGGCGCATCCGGAAATCGCTTCGCGCTGGTTCACCATGCCCAATCTGTTCTGGTTCATGCCGGTGCCGATTCTGGTGCTGGTGACACTGTATGGCTTGATCCGCGCGGTGGCGCGTAATGCCAACTACACGCCGTTTCTGCTGACGCTGGTGCTGATCTTCCTCGGCTACAGCGGTCTGGGCATCAGCCTGTGGCCAAACATCGTGCCGCCATCAATCTCGATCTGGGACGCCGCAGCACCACCGCAAAGTCAGGGCTTCATGCTGGTGGGCACGCTGTTCATCATTCCGTTCATCCTGGGTTACACCTTCTGGAGCTACTACGTGTTCCGCGGCAAGGTGACCCATGAAGACGGTTATCACTAGTCTGCTGCTGGGCTTCCCTTGTGGGAGCGAGCCTGCTCGCGAAGGCGTCCGCATGACACCTTGGCTTAACGGAGATCGATGCAATGACCGGCAAACATTCCCTGCACGACATCGAAGAAGCCGAAAAAAAGCCGCTGTGGCAGCGGCTCGGCTGGCTGGCCCTGATCTGGGTCGGTAGCGTGGGTGTGCTGTTTATCGCCGCCAGCCTGATGCGTATGTTCATGAACGCAGCAGGCCTGACCACGCACTGAAATCATCACGAACCGGCGCCTTCGGGTACGGTTTTGCCAACCCTCCTTGCGGAGGGTTTTTTTCGTCTGCGGATTTATTTGCGCGCTTTGAGGATGACAAACTTCGGCGTGGCCGCGACTTGCTCGACGCCACGGAACAGTCGCGCCAGTTTGCTGTGGTAACCCAGATGGCGGTTGCCGACGATGTACAGCGCACCGCCGACCACCAGCGCTTCGCGCGCCTGCTGGAACATGCGCCAGGCGAGGAAGTCGCCAACCACCTGCTGTTGGTGGAACGGTGGGTTGCACAGCACCACATCCAGCGATTGCGCCTCTTGCCCGGCCAGGCCATCGGCGGCACGCACGATCACCTCGCGATCGCCCAGTGCGGCGCGCCAGTTTTCCAGGGCCGATTGCACCGCCATATACGATTCGTCGACCAGCGTGTAATGCGCATCCGGGTTCTGCAAAGCACTGGCGATGGACAGCACGCCGTTGCCACAGCCCAGATCGGCGACGCGGGCCTGAACGAGGTTTTTCGGTAAATGCGGGAGGAAGGCCCGGGTGCCGATGTCTAGCCCTTCGCGGCAGAATACGTTGGCGTGGTTGAGCAATTCGATCGGCGGCTCGTCGAGGCGATAACGCGTCGGGTAGGGCGAGACGGCCACCGCAGCCTTGGCTTGCGGCGTGGCAATCAGCAGGCGGGCCTTTTTCACCGCGAGCGAGGCTTGTACCGGGCCGATGTAACGCTCGAGCAGGTCACCGGCGGCACGCGGCAGGTGCTTGACCATCGCGGCGGCAATTACTTCGGCGCCGGGCGCGAGCTGCCCTTGCAGGCGGATCAGTTGTTCTTCCAGCAGCGCGAGGGTTTTCGGCACCCGAATCAGGACCCGGTCGAACGGGCCGACCAAGGGCTCGCTGGCGGCAATGCCGCGCACAGCATCGAACGCCTGGCCGTTGCGCAGCAGGTTTTTCTCCAGTCCCTGAAAACCGAGAAACGAGTCGCCGCTGCTGCAGACTTTGACCTTGCCGAGCAGACTGACCGCCAGCGCGCCGAAGCTGTCGTTGAGCACCAGCACGCGGGTGTCCGCCGTCGGTTGCTGCGCCGCGAGATGGTTAAGCAGGTATTCGTCGGCGGCATCGAAAGCTTGCAGCGGTTCGTTCGGCTGTTCGGGCTGGCGGATCAGGTCGAGTTGGGCGAAAGGCGTTTCGAGCAAAGGCATGGGGCGGGGACTCAGGGTGATCGACGAATATTCCGCGGCCCTGATATGTGCGGCGGAACCGACCGAGTGTAAGGCAACGCGCAGTACCGGCGTTATCACTCAGGAAGGTTACGAATGGTACGTTTTTTTCGCTGGCATTACCCGCATGTTTATAAAGGGAGGCAAGGCTGATCGCGCGTCAAATGATCCCGGTTCTGGCAGCCTTGATAACGGCAGAGATCTTGTTGCAGACGTGGAGTTTCTCGATGACGTTTTGTACGTGATAGTTCACGGTCCGTTCGCTAAGGCTGAGGATTTTCGAGATTTCATAAGCGGTCTTGCCGACGGCAGACAATTTCAACACCTCCAGTTCTCGTGAGGACAGATGCGGTTGACGAGGCTTGAGCGATTCCGCTGGCAGGGTCCGGGCGAACAGCTCGCTCAAGTGGCTGCTGGCGTAAAACATATAGCCAAAATGCTCATACAGCTCCAGTGGGCTGATCGAGCAATGTCGGCGCGCCAGGCTGATAATGCTGCACAAACCACTTGGCGCATGATGGAACGACTGTGACCAGCCATGTTGCAAGCCATACTTCTGCAAGCCTTGCCATATATCCCGGGTTTCGGCAAACACCGATTCACTCCAGACGATGGGAGACATTGAATGATTGCAGTGTGATATCAAGGGGTCTGTTTTAATGTAGCTATTCAGTTCATATTCGCTGTTCCAGTCGCTGGGGTAATTGTTGATCTGCAAGGGGCGGAGCGGCGTATCGCGATGAAGGGGGACAACCGATATTGCACAAAAGTTGAATCCGAGGTTTTCGGCAAATCGCAACAGAATCGGATAAGCAGCATCGATGCCCTTGGCAAACGTCAGTTGTTTCAGCTGTGATTCCTTCCATGTTTCCATAATGAAAACTCCATGACGTAACGGGGGGCGCCGAATGGATCCAAAAAGATCCGGCACGCAGCGAAGTGTAGGACGATTCATACACGGGGCTATAAATTTTTTCGGTATTGAGCTGTTAGATATACGGATAAAGAGTTCTTAATACATTCATGTATTACATTGAAGTTTTCATTTGAAGTAATTGCTCCAATGTTGACCGGAGCGATAATTTTTTAGATGAATCTTCTGTTTGATATAGGTTCAATACCATTATTAACCGTCGGTGTTTAACCGCGTCGATTTGCGCGAAACTGGCGACAACCGTTCAGTGGAGTGACCCATGACCGCCAGCACAGACAAGTACACCAGGCAAACCTTGCTCGACGTCCAACCCCTGACCGCAAGTCTGTTCACCCTGCGCACCACTCGTGACGCCGGGTTTCGTTTCCGCGCCGGGCAGTTTGCCCGCCTCGGTGTGACCAAGGCTGACGGCAGTATCGTCTGGCGCGCCTATTCGATGGTCTCGTCACCGTTTGATGAGTTTCTCGAGTTTTTCTCCATCGTCGTGCCGGGTGGGGAGTTCACCAGCGAGCTGAGCCGGTTGCAGGTCGGCGATACCTTGCTGGTCGAGCGCCAGGCGTTTGGTTATCTGACCCTTGATCGCTTCGTCGACGGCCGCGATCTCTGGCTGCTGTCGACGGGCACCGGGGTGGCGCCGTTCCTGTCGATCCTGCAGGATTTCGAAGTGTGGGAGAAATTCGAACGCATCATTCTGGTCTACAGCGTGCGCGAGGCGCGCGAGCTGGCGTATCAGGAACTGATTGCCGGGCTCCATCAACGCGACTACCTCAGCGAATACGCGCACAAGTTGCGATTCATCGCGACGGTCACGCGTGAGGCGCATCCAGGGGCGCTACATGGGCGCATTACCACCCTGATTGAAAACGGTGAGCTGGAGCGTGCAGCGGGCGTGGAGCTGTCGGCGGAGCATTCACGGGTTATGTTGTGCGGCAATCCGCAGATGATCGACGATACCCGCGGGTTGCTTAAACAGAGGGACATGCGCCTGAGCCTGACGCGCCGGCCCGGCCAGGTCGCTGTGGAAAATTACTGGTAACGAAAACGGCACCCGCAGGTGCCGTTGTTTTGCTAAAGGCGGATGGCTCAGGGCCGCTCGTTCTGCGCCTTGAGCAGATCGCGGATTTCACCCAACAGTTGCTCTTCCTTGCTCGGGATCGGTGGCGCGGTCGGCGCTACGGCTTCTTCGCGCTTGAGCCGGTTGATGGCTTTGACGCCCATGAAGATGGCGAAAGCGACAATGATGAAGTCCAGCACCGTCTGGATGAATTTGCCGTAAGCCAGCATCACTGCAGGCGTGTTGCCCTCGGCGGCCTTGAGCGTGATGGCCAGATCACTGAAGTCCACCCCGCCGATCAACAGGCCGATTGGCGGCATGATCACGTCACCGACAAACGACGACACAATCTTGCCGAACGCCGCACCGATGATGATACCGACGGCCATGTCGACCACATTGCCTTTGACCGCGAAGGCCTTGAACTCGCTAAGCACGCCCATAGTTATTTCCTTGTTACAGATGAGTTTGGTGAAGGCAGTGTAAATCAGCGAAACGCGTCCTGCGCGAAACACCTTCTTACAATCCCCGTTTTTATCGACACATCAATTGACGATTAGTTTGCAAAGTGCCAGCAATCGCGCGCGAAATAGCGTGTAACTCGCTGATCAGGAAGCCAATTTTCTCAATCATGGTGTTACGTTCTTTCTATTTATGTTCCCCGCCGCGGGCCTCTAGCCTTGGGATGGCGCACCTGGATGCGCCGCCAAAAAAACCAGAGGATCCTGATATGACTTCCGCACTTGGATTGGGGGCTTTTCCCCGCCGCCGCACGCTCGGCGTATTGACCGCCGGCCTGTTGAGTTTCTCCGTGAATGCAGCACCACTGACCCGTGACAACGGCGCAGCCGTCGGTGACAACCAGAATTCTCAGACCGCAGGCGCCAACGGCCCGGTTCTGCTGCAGGACGTGCAACTGATTCAGAAACTGCAGCGTTTCGACCGCGAGCGCATTCCCGAGCGCGTGGTTCACGCCCGCGGTACCGGCGCTCACGGCACGTTCACAGTGACCAACGACCTCAGCGACCTGAGCAAGGCCAAGGTGTTTGCCGCTGGGCAGACCACACCGGTATTCGTGCGCTTCTCGGCGGTTGTTCACGGCAATCACTCGCCGGAAACCTTGCGTGACCCACGCGGCTTCGCCACCAAGTTCTACACTGCCGACGGCAACTGGGATCTGGTGGGCAACAACTTCCCGACCTTCTTCATTCGCGACGCGATCAAGTTCCCCGACATGGTCCACGCGTTCAAGCCTGATCCGCGAACCAACCTCGACGATGACTCGCGCCGGTTCGACTTCTTCTCTCATGTACCGGAAGCCACCCGTACGCTGACCGAGTTGTATTCCAATGCGGGTACTCCGGCCAGTTATCGGGAAATGGACGGTAATGGTGTGCATGCTTATAAATTGATCAGCGCCAAAGGTGAAGTTCATTACGTCAAGTTTCACTGGAAGAGTCTGCAAGGTCTTAATAACCTGACGCCAAAACAAGTTGCCAAAGTTCAGGGTCAGGATTACAGCCATATGACCAATGATCTGGTGAGCAATATCAATAAAGGCAACTTCCCGAAATGGGACTTGTACGTTCAGGTTCTCAAGCCACAGGACTTGTCCAAGTTTGATTTCGATCCATTGGATGCCACCAAGATCTGGCCAGGTATTGCTGAGCGAAAAGTTGGACAGATGGTCTTGAACCGTAATCCGGCGAATGTCTTCCAGGAAACCGAACAAGTTGCGATGGCGCCGGCAAATGTGGTTCCGGGCATCGAACCATCCGAAGATCGTTTATTGCAGGGCCGAGTGTTCTCCTACGCCGATACACAAATGTATCGCCTGGGTGCCAACGCTTTGCAATTGCCAATCAACGCGCCGAAAGTTGCGGTGAACAATGGCAATCAGGACGGTGCGATGAACTTTGGCGCCAGCAACAGCGGCGTAAACTACCAGCCTAGCCGTCTGCTGCCGAGTGAAGAGACGTCGAGCGCGCGTTACAGCCAACTGGCGCTGTCGGGCAGCACTCAGCAGGCGAAGATCCAGCGCGAGCAGAACTTCAAGCAGGCCGGCGATCTGTATCGCTCGTTCAGCAAGAAAGAGCGTCGCGACCTGATCGACAGCTTCGGTGGCTCGCTGGCCACCACCGACGATGAGAGCAAGCACATCATCCTGTCGTTCCTGTACAAGGCCGATCCGGAATACGGCACCGGCGTGACGGAAGTGGCCAAGGGCGATCTGAGCCGGGTCAAGGCCCTGGCGGCGAAACTGGTCGACTGATAGCGACATAACACCCTCGGGGCCTGCAGCAGGCCCCGTTCCGTTGAAGGAGACTGCTGATGCGAACCTGTCTTTTCCTATTGGCCGCGTGCCTGTCGCTTAGCGTGTGGGCGGTACCGGTCGACCAGAGTCCCGAGGCGATCCAGACACAATTGCGCGATTACTATTTCGACGCGGCGCGGCGTGGTGATGTGCCGATGCTCGAGACGTTCATCGAATCGGGCTATTCCCTCGACACCCGCGACAGCAAGGGATACACCGCGCTGATCCTCGCCGCTTATCACGGTCAGGCGCCTGCCGTGGAGCGCTTGCTTGCGGCCGGCGCCGACGCCTGCGCCCAGGATCAGCGCGGCAACACGGCGCTGATGGGCGCGATTTTCAAAGGCGAAGTGCAGATCGCCCGGCGCTTGATGGCCACCGATTGCAGCCCCGACCAACGTAACGGCGCCGGGCAGACAGCGGCGATGTATGCCGGCTTGTTCAAGCGTCTGGAACTGCTTGATGCGCTCAAGGCCAAGGGCGCCGACCTGAATGCCGAGGACCCGCTGGGCAACAGCGCCGCGCGTCTGGCCAGCGGCGAAATCCGCACGCCGGCGCCGCGCTGATCGCGGGCCTGTGGGTTATCATCGCGGTTTTTGTCGGGGGTTCTGATGGCCAAGGCCAAGCGCATGTACGGCTGCACCGAGTGCGGCGCAACCTTTCCCAAGTGGGCCGGCCAGTGTGGTGAGTGCGGCGCGTGGAACACGCTGACCGAAACCATGATCGAGAGCGGCGGCGCCACGGCACCCACCGGGCGCACCGGTTGGGCCGGGCAACAAGCGCAGATCAAGACCCTGGCCGAAGTCAGCATTGAAGAGATTCCACGTTTTTCCACCGCCTCCGGTGAACTCGATCGCGTGCTTGGCGGCGGTCTGGTCGACGGTTCGGTGGTGTTGATCGGCGGTGATCCGGGCATCGGCAAGTCGACGATTCTGCTGCAAACCCTGTGCAACCTCGCCAAGAGCATGCCGGCGCTGTACGTCACTGGCGAAGAATCCCAACAGCAGGTCGCCATGCGCGCGCGCCGCCTCGGCTTGCCGCAGGACCAGCTACGCGTGATGACCGAAACCTGCATCGAAACCATCATCGCCACCGCCCGTCAGGAAAAACCCAAGGTGATGGTGATCGACTCGATCCAGACGATTTTCACCGAACAACTGCAATCGGCACCCGGCGGCGTTTCCCAGGTACGCGAAAGTGCGGCGCTGCTGGTGCGCTACGCCAAGCAGAGCGGTACGGCGATTTTCCTGGTCGGCCACGTCACCAAGGAGGGCGCACTGGCTGGCCCGCGCGTGCTTGAGCACATGGTCGATACCGTGCTGTATTTCGAAGGCGAGTCCGATGGGCGCTTGCGCTTGCTGCGCGCGGTGAAGAACCGTTTCGGCGCGGTCAACGAGCTGGGCGTGTTCGGCATGACCGACAAGGGTTTGAAGGAAGTCTCCAACCCTTCGGCGATTTTCCTCACGCGCGCCCAGGAAGAAGTCCCGGGCAGTGTGGTCATGGCGACGTGGGAGGGCACCCGGCCGATGCTGGTGGAAGTGCAGGCGCTGGTCGATGACAGCCATCTGGCCAATCCGCGTCGAGTGACGCTGGGTCTGGATCAGAACCGCTTGGCGATGTTGCTCGCGGTTCTGCACCGCCACGGCGGGATTCCGACCCACGATCAGGACGTGTTCCTCAACGTGGTCGGCGGGGTCAAGGTGCTGGAAACTGCGTCCGATCTGGCGCTGATGGCGGCGGTCATGTCGAGCTTGCGCAACCGGCCATTGCCGCACGATCTGCTGGTGTTCGGCGAGGTCGGCCTGTCCGGCGAAGTGCGCCCGGTACCGAGCGGGCAGGAGCGCTTGAAGGAAGCGGCCAAGCATGGTTTCAAACGCGCGATCGTGCCCAAGGGCAACGCGCCGAAGGAATCGCCGGCAGGCTTGCAGATTATTGCTGTCACCCGTCTCGAACAGGCTCTCGACGCACTCTTTGAGTGAACTGCGAACCTGTGGGAGCGAGCCTGCTCGCGAAGGGGCCGTGTCAGTCGGCATCATTGCTCAATGACACACCGTCTTCGCGAGCAGGCTCGCTCCCACAGGGGATTTGTAGTGATGGCTAGATGTCGATCAGGGCGCCCAATTCGCGCTCAAGCTCGGCCTCGTCCGCCAGGTTCAGCTCGATCAACCGCCGCAAGCGCTGGATCGACTCCAGACTGATATGCCGACAGATGAACCCCAAATGGCCGTTTTCCTCATGGGCCAGTCGCACGTCCATCTGTATGTCGACGTCATTGCTCAGATGAATGTCGACGAAAAAATCCTTTTCCCGATCGCCGAGCCACGGCTCCGGCCGTTCGACCAGCAAACCCTTGAGTGACAGGTCGATCAGTTTGACCGGCCAGATGTACTCGCCCTGACTCAGCTCGGTTCTGGCATCGAACGCAATACGTTTGAAGCGACGACGGTTGGCTGGGTGCTCGCTCATGGCGCAATCCTCCGAAGGTTCGCTGACTATAGACCCACCTTGTCCGGCCTCGCCAGCGCGCACGGCGCCAGATAGACCTATGTCGGGGTATGGCCTTTGGCACCGTTAGCGCTAAACTCGGGGTGGTTGTCTTTCTTGTCCACCCTGGCTGGAATAAAAAAATGAAAAATAATAATAGCCTGCTACGCCACTTACCCTGGCTAGTGCTGGCAATCGTAGGAGCGTGCGCCCTGGGCGTAGTGGCATTGCGCCGCGGCGAGGCGATCAACGCCTTGTGGATCGTGGTCGCTGCCGTGGCCATTTATCTGGTTGCGTATCGTTACTACAGTCTGTTCATCGCCAACAACGTGATGCAACTCGACCCGCGACGGGCCACCCCCGCCGTGCTCAACAACGACGGTCTGGACTATGTGCCGACCAACAAACACATTCTTTTCGGTCACCACTTCGCGGCCATCGCTGGCGCGGGGCCGCTGGTCGGTCCGGTATTGGCGGCGCAGATGGGCTACCTGCCCGGTACGCTGTGGCTGATTGCCGGTGTGGTGCTGGCGGGCGCGGTGCAGGACTTCATGGTCCTGTTCATGTCGACCCGTCGCAACGGCCGTTCCCTGGGCGACATGGTGCGTGAAGAAATGGGCCGGATTCCCGGGACCATCGCGCTGTTCGGCTGCTTCCTGATCATGATCATCATCCTCGCGGTGCTGGCGCTGATTGTGGTCAAGGCCCTGGCCGAGAGCCCGTGGGGCATCTTCACCGTGATGGCGACCATCCCGATCGCGATGTTCATGGGCATCTACATGCGCTACATCCGCCCGGGCCGCATCGGCGAAATCTCCGTGGTCGGTGTGTTGCTGCTGCTCGGTTCGATCTGGCTGGGCGGGCAGATTGCTGCCGATCCGGTATGGGCCAAGGCGTTCACCTTCACTGGTGTGCAGATTACCTGGATGCTGGTCGGTTACGGTTTTGTCGCCGCGTCGCTGCCGGTCTGGCTGATTCTCGCGCCGCGTGACTACCTGTCGACCTTCCTCAAGATCGGCACCATCGTCGCACTGGCGATCGGCATCCTGATCACCATGCCCGAGCTGAAAATGCCGGCGCTGACCCAGTTCGTCGACGGCACCGGGCCGGTGTGGAAGGGCGGTCTGTTCCCGTTCCTGTTCATCACCATTGCCTGCGGTGCGGTATCGGGTTTCCACGCGCTGATTTCCTCGGGCACCACGCCGAAGTTGCTGGATAACGAAACCAACGCCCGCTACATCGGCTACGGCGGCATGCTGATGGAGTCGTTCGTGGCGATCATGGCCATGGTTGCCGCTTCGGTGATCGAGCCGGGCGTGTACTTCGCCATGAACAGCCCGGCCGCTGTGGTCGGCGGTGATGTGGCATCGGTGGCGCAGATGGTCACCAGTTGGGGCTTCGCAATCACGCCGGAGGCGCTGCAAGCGGTTGCCCACGACATCGGTGAAACCACCATTCTGGCCCGTGCCGGTGGTGCGCCGACCCTGGCGGTCGGTATCGCGCAGATCCTGCACAGTGTGTTGCCGGGTGAAAACACCATGGCGTTCTGGTACCACTTCGCGATCCTGTTCGAAGCGCTGTTCATCCTGACCGCAGTCGACGCCGGTACCCGTGCCGGGCGTTTCATGCTGCAGGACCTGCTCGGCTCATTCGTCCCGGCGCTGAAACGCACCGAATCGTGGGGCGCCAACCTGATCGCCACCGCCGGCTGTGTGGCGATGTGGGGCTGGTTGCTGTATCAGGGCGTGATCGATCCACTGGGCGGCATCAACACCCTGTGGCCACTGTTCGGCATCTCCAACCAGATGCTCGCCGGTATTGCGCTGATGCTCGGCACCGTGGTTCTGATCAAGATGAAGCGCCAGCGCTACATCTGGGTCACCCTGCTGCCGGCCACC